>Ga0180431_10000044_pt1 | contig 154090 bp, 122 predicted proteins | sample SS_ome_11_FD_132459 | JGI IMG/M metagenome (GOLD analysis project Ga0180431, IMG submission 132459) | Hypersaline lake sediment archaeal communities from the Salton Sea, California, USA - SS_1_MS_1 metaG | ecosystem: Environmental > Aquatic > Non-marine Saline and Alkaline > Hypersaline >...
AGGCGGTGGAAGACACCATCATGCGGCGCGACTGGCGGATCGCCTTGGGCCTCACGCCCGACTACGACGGCTTTTGCTCGACGGTGCTGGTGCGCTTCCGCCAGCGGCTGGAGGCTCACGGCCAGGCCCGGCAGCTTTTTACTACAGTGCTGCAGCGGCTGGGGCACCTGGGTCTGCTTGCCGGGCGGCGGCGGTGATTGGCGTCTCAGACCGGCATGGGTTGAGGCAGCAGGGGGGCTTTGATGAGCGGCGCCAGCCGCGCTACTCCACCGCTAGCTTGGGGGACGGTCAGAAAGGCTCGGGCCAGCAGGAATGAGCGAGCCGGATGGCGAAGCCAGTAGTGCCGGCGGGAGACAGGTAGCTGGCGATACGGGCCCTCCGGAGACCGCAGATGAGTTCTGGGACACTACCGGGCAATTTCAGCTTGAGATGGAGTGATCTACCATGAGGCCATCATACCTTGGCGTGCTCGTAGTGCTGATGCTCATTTTGGTGACTGTGACGTTCCCCGCTGAAGGCGCGGGCGAATTGAGCGAGGGCTTCGATCTGGATGGCCCCGCCTTTGGCCGCCTTTTGTTGGAGGCTTTTCCGCAGACGGACTTCCAACTGGGACTGCTGGTCGGGTACACACGGCCTGGTGTGATACTGGACACGGTCGGGCTCAACGCCGCGCCGGTAGGGGCCTGGGCAATGCTGGTTGACGGGGAGGGACACATTACGTTCCAGGTGTACGCCCCGGAACTCCAGAGCCCCTGGCGCGCCGACAGCGGCTGGCACGTGATGCGCAGCACGCAGGCAGTCGCGCCCGGCCGTCCGGGGATCATCACCCTGACGGTGCGGGGGCTGGACATCGAGCTGTCCGTGGAACTGGGCGCGCCGCAGAAGCTGCGCCTGGGGCGGCCGCTGTCGGGCGAATCCGTGTGGGTGGGCGACTTCCCGGGCGACAACCACTGGGGCGAGGAGTTTAACATCCACCCGGCGATGACGGGCCGCTTGATGGTCAGTCTGAAGCGTCTAGCGCCGACCCCATCTCCCACAGAAGCACCGCCGACGCCCCCGCCGACTCCACCGACGTCGCCCGTGACGATTTCAGCGACGGAGCCGGGGGACGACCTGGCGGTGGTTGCTGCCGGGGTGGAAGCAGCGCTCAAGGCCGGCGACCTGGAGGCTGTGCTGGCCCTCACCCATCCCTCGCGGCGGGAGGCGCTGGGCGTCGCGCTGGCAGCATCCGTTGACGACATGCCGAAGCTCGGCGAATGGCTGGCGGGGCGCAAGCTGGCAAGTCAGACCGAGGCGCAGGCGGAGTATGAGGTGACAGTGGAGGAGGCGCTGTTGTGCGTGCAGTTTGCCGAGTCCGAGGGCAAGTGGTGGTTGCTGTCGCTGTGATTCAGTCAAGGCTGACGAAGACCAAAGACAGGCGGCGTGCCTGTCACACTTTGCGGAAAGGGAGCGTCAAAGATCGTGAAACAGACACGTGGGCAGCTTATCGGGTGGGGTGCATGCGGCCTGCTGCTGGCTCTGGCCGGGCCGCTCTGGGCATACGAGAATGTGGGCGCGCATCCGGCACTTAACGAGTGCGCGCTGAAGGTGTGGCTGCAGCCGATTGTGGAGGGCCGGGCCAAGGGACCAGACAAGCTCCTCAATGAGTACGTGGTTGGGGACCTCGCGAAGTTCCGCAAGCTCACAGGCCTGTCCGTGACCAATCCCGGGCGCTGGCACTACGACATGACCGAGGGCGACAAGCAGCAGTCCTTCTTCGAGTGGGTCTGCGACGGCGGCTACACCGCCGACGAGCCGGAGTGGTTCATGTCGCTGCGCCATTTCTACGACCCCACCCGGCCCGAAGGGCAGCGCTACCTGACCGACATCAACAGGATGGCGGAATGGTTCGTATGGATGCAGAAGAAGTTCCCGTTGAGCGGGGCTCGTGATGACATCCGCCTGGAGGATCCGATGATGGATGCCCGGCACTGGGCGCTGCGGGGCACGAATACTTCGCAGGCCAATCTGCCGGATAATCCATACTGCTGGGACCGCGGCGTGGAGAACATGCAGGCGGCCTTTGCCGAGACCGACCCGCAGAAGAAGGACCGGCTGTTCGCCAGGGCGTGGCGCGTCCTCGGTGAGACCATGCATCTGGTGTCTGACATGACCGTGCCTGCCCACGTGAGGGACGATGGGCACCCCCTACGCCCGTACGCCGGACCGCTGCGCACCGATCCCTATGAGGACGCCATCAGCCGTGCCGAGGTAGAGACAATCTTCAAGCAGGTGGCGCGCGACCCGTACACGGGTAGCCGCGATCTGGCCGCCGACATTGACCAGCGGCTAATGGACGGAATCAATGCAGCGAAAAGCCCGGACGAGCTCTTCCACATGGTTGCTGCCTACACCAACGCGAACTTCTTCTCGGCCGACACGGTGTGTGGCACCGACCCCTCGTCCGGCCAAAGGTTGACACCGGTGACCGGACGGGAGTACCCCTCTCCCAAGCTGGAGGAGTGCCGCTACGAGTTGGGCACGTACATCAAGATGATCAGCGGGTTCGGGCGCAGCGGACAGGGGACCCGCGAAGTGCTGATGCTGCGCGAGGGAGTCGAGAAGCCGGGGCTGCTCGACTATCTACGGCGCGTCTGGCACGACCGTCCTCAGGCCACCTTGGACAGCACCTACGACTGCTGCATAAGCCAGGCCCGCGTGCTGCTGCCCCTGGCCATCGCAGCCAATGTGAAGCTGGCGGACTGGTTTATCCCTCGCGTTAAGGTCGAGATCACGAAGGTGGACTTGGCCAATAAGACCCTGGCCGGAGTGCTGACGCACGAGCCCTACGGCGCTTACGCGCGGGCGTTCCACTTCTCCTGTGGTGAGGAGTGCCTGACGCTGTTCGTCAACGGCCGCAGCCAGAGCAGAGATGCCTACGAATTGGCGATAGACCGAGGTATCATCAAGGGCAACCTCTCCGGGCTGACGCTGCGGGAGACGGATAAGGTGTCGCTGGTGGTGGACGTCGGCGGCATCCCCGTGCGCTCGACTGACAGAGTTGCCGGGGCGGAATGGGTCTTGGTGGACAAGGTCATCCACTGCACCATCGAGCCGAAGCACCTGGAGAGGACCGGCGGCAGCGGCAAGGTCAGGGTGCAGGAGGTTCAGGATTTCGCCGCGACTGATGGGCAGGCAACCGGCAAGTACACCTACACGGAGACGGAGGTGGACGGGTCTGGGGCCGTAGTGAGAACCGTCAAGCGGACCTGCGCACGGCAGGCCACGTGGACGGTCCCGGCGCAACGCCTGCCGGTGGGGAGTACGCTCAACATCAGGGTCAACCTGAGTACCGCCGGCAGCGACGCGGTTCACAGCTGGGGAGGGGAGCTATTGTACTACATACATGAGCGCCCCTCGCAGCAGCAGTTGGCCCAGCCTAATTCGCCCCAGTCGCGCCTGGTCAACGGCTTGACGCTGAGGGTTCCACAACCGACGCAGACTCTAGTGCTGACGGTGCCCGATTGCGATCCGGGACAATCCCGGTTGGTCTTCAACGTAACCCTCGACGCGGCCGCATGTGGTGTAGGACTCGGCAGTTTCCGTGGTCACTCTGTCAGCTACGAGTACCAGTTTCAGCCCGCCGGGGGCAGATAGCACCTCAGACGCGGGTGCCTCCGTGCGGTGCTGACACCAGTCTGCCGGTACGCTAGTCGGCGGCATCAGCATCCGGCAGGGCCACGACCCAGCCCCGCGAGGTATGTGGCGTCGGATACGGGGCATCCGGCCCCTTGATCGAGTGCCACAGGATCCGGTTCAGCGCATCCCAGGGCGCTTTATCGAAGTCCGACCAGTCCATCGCCACCGATTCCGCTGCACCGTAGGCGCTGCCGGGGTTGAGCTCATCGAGCGGGTGGGTATTCGGCAGGCAGGCATAGGGCGTCAGGTTCGGTTCATCGGTGAAGCAGTTGAGCATCGGCGTGGCGGCGGCGTCGAACTGGGTCATCGGCGGCAGGCCCAGGATCAGCTCGATGGACCGCAGCATCGCCGCCGTGTCGTAGAAGGTGCTGTCAACGAGGCCGCGCTTGCAGTATGGGCTAGCCAGCAGCGCCACGGTGCGATGGGCGTCCACGTGGTCGGGGCCGGCCTGGGCGTCATCTTCCACCACGAACACAGCCAGCTCGGGCCAAAAGCGGCTGTGGCTGAGGCCCGCGACGATGCGGCCCAGGGCCAGGTCATTGTCGGCCATACACGCGCGCGGAGTCGGCCAGCCGGGGACGGTGCCTCCGGTGTGGTCCTGCGGCAGGCTCATGATGATGAAGCGTGGCATTTCGCCGGCCTGCTCGAACTCGGCCAGCTCGCCGAGAAACACGTCGGCGTTGCGTTGGTCGCCACCGGGAGTCTTCAGGTCCCAGCCCACATAATCCGGGCAGGCGTTGCCCTCATTGCTGGTAACGCCTTCCATCTCGCCGTAAGTGCGGTGGGTGATGCCGTGCTGCTCGCAGCGGTCCCAGATGTAGCCCGCGCTGGGGTATATGATCGGGCCGCCCAGAGCCGGTGCCCGCTTGCTGTAGTTGGCCGGCCAGGTCTTTTCCATCGCATCGGTGGCGATGGCGCCGCATGACCACTGGTGTCCGTCGGCGCTGACCGAGCCGTCCACGTAGAAGTTGTCCAGCAGCACGAATTCCTCCGCCAGGGCGTGATGGTTGGGACTCATCTCGCGGCCGAAGTAGCACAGTTCCGCATCCCCGTTGCCCTGAGGCAGGTCGCCGAGGACCTGATCATAGGTGCGGTTCTCCTTGATGATATAGACCACATATTTGATCGGCGACGGCTCGCCGACGTGACGCGGTATTGCCGACGGCTCGGCGGAGGCGGTAGGCCGGACGGACTTGCCTTCCACAAAGCCGTTGAGCTGTGCCGCGCGCGCGGTGTATTGCCCCAGTTGCTCGGGTGATGAAATCTCCGGCGCGCACACGATGCCGTGAAGCATGAACCCGATATACATTGTCGGGTCGGCGTTTTGGCCCGCGCCCAAGCCCTTCGCGCAAGTGACCAGCAACCTATTACCATCAGGGATAACACTGACCGCAGAGGGGAACCAGGCGGTGGGCACGATCCCCAGGATGTCGTAGGCGCTCACCTGTTGCTCGCCCCATTGCCGGTCAACCAGGCTGATCACCGCCACATCGTTGTTACCGGCGTTGGCCACGTACAGCGTCCGGCCATCGGCCGATACACAGCAGGCGTTCGGGATTGAGCCGAACGGCGCATCCGGATAGGGCGCCAGAGATATGGTGTGAGTGACCTCGTCGGTCGCGTTGTCAATGACCGACACGGTGTCAGAATTGGCGTTGCACACAAACAGGCGCGCGCCGTCAGGGCTCAGGGCCATCGCGCAGGGGTGATCGCCGGTCTGAATGCTCTTGACGACTGCCTCCGTGGCCGTGTCAATCACCGTGACCACGCCGCCGCCCCAAGCGCTGACATATGCCTTGGCCCCGTCGCCGGAGCAGACCACCGTGTAGGGGCTATCATCCACCGGGATGTCTTTCAGCACCTGGTTGGTCCCAGTGTCAATCACGGTGACGGTATCGTTCAGGATCTCGGCTACATACAACCGCTTACCGTCCGGGGACAACGCCAGACCTCCGGAGTACATTGTCGCGCTTTTGGGCTTGCCACCGGCCTCGGTCGCGGCCGGTCCCACGTTAATCGTGGCGATCTGCTTGGTCTTCTCGCCGGAGGTGTCGAACACGCCGATAAGGTTGCTGCCACCGCCGGAGGTGTACAGTCTGGAGCCGTCCGCACTCCAGGCCAGGCCCATGAACAGCGACTGCGGCCGCCGCACCAGCACCGTCTCCACGACCTCCAGGCTCTCGGTATCAATCATCGAGATGGTCTGGAGGCCCAGGCCGTTGTTGCTGACTGCCAAGCGCTTGCCGTCAGGGGAGAGCGCGGCTCCGAAGGGGAAGTCGCCGACCTTGATCTGCTTGCCGGCCGGGTCCAGCGTCCAGTTCATCGGGGTGACACCGGTTGTGCCGTCCGCATCGGGGCCGGCGTGCCGCGTGAGACGATCTTCATCGGCAGCGAAGCACGCCGCACACGCTGCGGCAATCAGGCAAGCCGGCAACAGTATCCGTATCTTCATTGTTCGGTTCTCCTCCATCTACTAGGCGCAGGGAAAGACACGCGCTGTCGGTGTGTCACGCCACGACGCATTCCACTGGTGCGCAGGTAACACTGGAAAGGGTTTCCTAGCCCTTTCGCGTCCAGGCCTATACAAACGCCAACGGCCCATAAACTAGAGAGTCTGAGCTACGCCGGAACACAATACTCGGCAGGACGACAGGCATTCTTGCCTGTTGAGAAACTTGGACAGGCTGGGAAGCGTGTCCTCCAACGCAACGAAGCTGAATGGCGACAGGAAGGAATGGAAGTGGCTCCATAGCCCGTCAGCGTCTGACCCTCAAATACCGTAGGTGTCGGTTCTCGGTTTGTAGCAGTCCTATAGACGCCAGGTTACGAGACCAGTTCTAGTATGGACTATTCGCCAGCCCGCCGCCGTGGGTCAATGGCTGTGGATGAACTCCCGGATGAACTCCGCCTGCTGGGGATGCTGGTCAATTAGGCAGTTGCCCAGGATGTTGTAGCCCGCCATGCTGCCGGCCTCGAGGTGCTTCAGGATCGCGTTCAGCTCGATCTCCAAAAACTCCAGCGGCACCGGCGAGCGGCTCGGGTAGTCGCGGATGTAGATGCCCATGACGATCGGCTTGCCCGGGAAGACCTGCTGGCACCCCTCAACATACTCATCAATATTGACCAGGTTCTCGTATTCCCAGACCCACAGGTTGATGACATCAACGGCCTCCACCCAGTCTTGCCAGTATTCGTTCTCAAACTCGTGGGTATAGACCACAATCCACAGGTCGAGGTTCGGGTTGTGGCTACGGACGGCCTCCTTGATCCTGCGGGGTGCCTCCGGTGTGGCGTTCTCGTGTGCGGCCACGCCGTGGGTGTCGTCTATAAAGGCACCCACGATGTTGGGGAACTGCAGCGACAGCCGGCTGACTTCCGCCGCCTCAGCCGCTACCACGTTCGGGTCGTCATCGCGCGTTTGGGCGAAGGTGAAACGGCCGGTCTCCGCCGTCGTCTCGTACCAGACCCACTTCGAGATGTCGGCTGTCACCTTTGGGACATGACTCAGCTTCGCGAAGTTGACTTCATTGTTCGGGTGGAAGATGAAGTTGGCGCCGGGGACCCCGAAATATGTCGCGCCTTCTCCCACACCATAGACCGTGGGCTCAACGCCCGGGTCGAACCCGATGCCTTCCCACACCCAGCCGGCATCCAGCATATGTTGCCCTGCCATCAAGACACCTCCCGTATGCTTCACCGATGCGGTGCTACGCGGGTGTATCTTCGCGGGGCGTCGTCCATAACCTGCAAAGCGGCGCGGTCGGGGGCAGGGTCTTTTTCAATAGGCTCGCCCGTGTGATGACCGGCCGGTGAGCGACGCCTGTGTTTGCGAGGCTGATACAATACCAGGGGGCCGTGCGAGGGGTCAGGAGGCTGTGGGAGCGTTGCCCAAAAAAAGCGGCCTGCGCCGGTCGGGGGGAACCAGGCAGGCCCTTGTGCGACATTTACATCGCCTGCCCGAGGCAGGCGCAGTGAAATGCTAGCTTTGCTCCGAAGAGCGCCGCCTACGGACCCACGCCAGGCCGGCCAGCCCCAGGGCGGTCAGGGCCAGCGTGCCGGGCTCGGGTGTATTCACCGATCCGTACAGGTTCAGGTTACCATTGTCATTACGGCAGCCCGACATCCACTGCACGCCGATAAGATCGTCCGGCAGTATCTCCATGGCGAACAGCGCCCGGGGAATCGTCGCCTCGATCACGTATGTCGCCCACAGCGTCTCTTCGTAATACCCGAAATCATATTCGTAGTAGTCGGCCTGGATAGCATCGCCGAGATAGGTGCCCGAGAAACTCGAGAAGTTCGGATCGAAGTTAGTCAGTTCGCCGGAGCCGGGAACGTCATTCTGCGGGCTGCCAAGGTACCAGTCCGAGTTGGCAGTCTGGTAGAGCCCGGTCCCGACCGCGCTACCGTTGAATAAGGCGTTCTTGGTGGGATCGCTGCGGCGGATCTCGTTGTTGATATTCACACCGAAATCGTAGCTGAAGCCGTCGCTGTACTCATCATTGATGCCGAAGTCCAGCGCGATATCACCCGAAACGACACCATTGTAGCCCGGGTTCGGGCCGAACGAGGTAACGATGGCGATGTAGAGGTTCTCCTGGTCATCGTCGAAGTAGATCGCCTCGACATCGTACGGCTCCCCGCCCGAGGGCTTGGTGCCGAAGATGGTGCGGTTGTCGTACTTCCACTCGCCGAACCAGTCGTCAACAATATGGTCCGCGGTATCGGTGTTGAGGGTAGGGGTATAGCTATCCTGGTCCATGGGGTAAGTGCGTTCGCCATGGCCATCTTTGTAGTCCCAGTAATTCGTGTTGGTGTCGATCTCGAGGGTGACGCCGAAGTGGGAACTGAGGATATCAGCGCCGGCAGGAACGGAGAGGACCAGAACCGACGCTATCACGACTACTATGTACAAACCATCTCGGCCGCTCGTAAACATAAGAGGCCTGCCCCCCATAGGTTTGCCTGTTCGCAGCGCCCTAGCACGACTCCAACGTACAGAATTACATTGCCGCGATTATACTCTAATGAATGCGCCCAGAAGCACAAACATCAAGCCAGGCTGATGATTTCCCACGGTTACTTCACAGATAATAGTGTAACAGCACAAACCTGTCAAGAGTTTTCTTGAGGAAATTGCAGGAAAACTGTGTAATTGCTCAAGTTTTCTGGCGATTGGCTCTATAGCGACCCCTGAGAGAAGGACGAGACCAGGCCTGGGAGTGCCCTGGCACGGAGTAACCGGGCGATTGGGATGCCTCACATGTTCCGCAGATAAACCCCGTCTGTACCCCTTGTCACCCGAGTAAGTCAGGCGGCTGTCGGCCCCTCAGCGAGCCGACGGACAACCCAGTACCGTCACCGGTTTATGAACCCACCGATGAACTCCACCTGCTCCATGGTACCGGTTGACATACCTTGGACTTCCCTGCAGCTACGCCGATGGCGGTCGGGGTAACGCGCTTCTGTTCGTCACCATACCGAGAATATCTTGCCACGCGGCAGGTATGGCGGCTGCTGCAGCGAAACCTTCCCCAAAGAGCGCTTTACGTTAACCAGAAGGGTGATCGCTATGCGCTGGGACCTGTTGCTTATCATTCTGCTGTTGGTACTGCTGCTGTGTTCGGCTCCCGGGTACTCGCAGGACGAAGACCCGGTGCTCTATAAGCCGGACATTCTCGGCGTGGGGCGCCTCTTCATGGTAGCGCTGAAGGTCCCCGCAGATGCAGCCAAGATCCAGGTGACGGTGCCCGAGGAAGTCAAGCTGTTGGACCGTACGCCACTTCCCACCAACAAGGACCAGCGCAGGTACTACTTCCGCACCCTCAAGCCGACCAAGCAGACCGACATCATCTTTGCCCACCCCGCCGGCAAGATCACCGTGTCTATCGAGATCTGGTCATTTGAGGACCTGCGTCAGTTCCGCGAGCTCAAGGGCGTACAACTGCCACGCCGCTGGCCGTTGGGCGAGATGCTGCCCGAGCTCAAGGCGGGCCAGACTACCACTACTGAGAAGATGAAAGAGGCCGCAGCCGGCAAGGGTGCCAGTGAGCAGTGGCTCAAGTTCACCGATGACGAGATCTGGTCAATTCAGCCCGACACCACCATTCCGCGCTGGCACTGGGTGAACCTCGCGAACGGTTGCCCGGTACATGGTACCGAGATCTATCGCGGCGGGGCCTTCTATCCGTGGCTCGACGAGAATGACAAGTCAATCCGCAGTTACAGCTATGCCTCGGTGCCCTATGTGTGGAAGATCAAGTGTCCGGTAGGCAACGAGCTGTATCCTTCCAACGATTTCGCCAACGATGACTTCACCAGCGGCGAGTTCCCTGACGACGGCATCGGTGGCGGATACATCGCTCCGGATGGCAAGCACTATGGCTTCATCGCCGAAACTTGCCAGGCGTACTGCCACAAGATGCTCAATATCGCCCCGCCGTGCGCCGAGGGCTATCTGAGGACGGGCGACATCCGCTATGTTCACAAGGCGCTCGTCGCCTTCAGCCGGCTGGCGGTGGAGTACTCGTACCTGGCGACCATGACACACCACCGCCATCGCAACAATGCTGGTCAGGTCGAGCGCCTCGGTCAGAGCACGTTCGCCGAAGGGCCGTTCGTCGCCGGCGGCGGCTATGGCGTTTACTGCATTGACCAGCCGGGCTACCAAATGAGACATGCCGAGGCTTATGACAAGATCTTCCCCGCCATCGAGCAGGACGAGGAGATCATCCCCTACCTGCAGTCGAAGGGTTTCACCAACATCAAGACCCATGAGGACGTGCGTCGCTTTCTCGAGGAGAATCTCTTCGCCGTCTGGATGCAGGGCGCTATGGACGGTACGACCAGCTCGAATCAGCCATATCCGCAGATGGGCCTGGTGCGCATGGCCGAAGTGCTCAACTACGAGCGTGGCAACGAGTTCATGGACTGGCTCTACGACGATCCCAGGGGCATGATGCGCTACTTCGTCACCAACACCTTCTTCCGCGATGGGGCTCCTTACGAGTCCACCGGCGGCTATAACGGCATGCACGTGACGGCCATGGGGCCCGTCGTCGAGGGTGTTGAGCATCTTCGCGAACTGCGCCCCGAGACCTATCCTGACGACAAGTACCCCAACCTCAGCAAGAGCCGCCGCTACCACAGTGTCTTCGACTTCTCGATGAACACCGTCAACATAGACCGCACCTATCCGCGCGTCGGCGACGGTGGAGCCTGGCCGAAGTTCGGCAAGCGGTCGGTCACCAGGTGGCAAAACGGCGGCGTAGCGGCCTTCGAGCATGCCTACAAGATCTTCAAGGACCCCAAGTTCGCCTGGGCCCTTGCCAAGACGGCCGGCTGGCGACCTTCCCTGGAGTTCCCTTACACGCGCGAAGAGATCGAGGCCGCCGCTGCCGAATGGCCGGATGACTGGAACGACCCGAGCTGCCTGCAGGACGGCTACGGCCTGGCGATGCTGCGTAGCGGCGATGGCCTCAACAAGCGCGCCCTGTGGATGATGTACGGCCGCGCCCGCGGCCATACTCATGAGGACATGCTGCACATGGGCCTGGATGCCTACCAGAGCGAAATCCTCGGGCACATGGGCTATCCCCGCAACTGGAATTACTGGTACAGGAACTGGATGACGCAAATCGAGGCCCGGCAGATCCCGCTCGTCAACATGACCGCCACCGCCCAGCTTTTCGCCGATGCGGGACCGGTCCATGTTGCCGAGGCCCTGGCTCAGGGCTTCTCGGACAAGGTCGGCAGCGGCGAAGGCTATCTCGTGGATGAAGGCAACTGGCAGCGGCGCATGTTGGCCATCGTTGACGTGTCTGAAGACCAGTTCTACTGCCTGGACCTCTACCGCATCTACGGCGGTCAAGAGCACTGGTGGAGCTTCCATTGCCAGGAGGGCGAATTCGCCACCGAGGGGCTGCAACTGACCAAGCAGGAGGGGGGAACCTTGGCCGGACCGGACGTGCCCTATGGTGATGCTGCATGGCTGAAACAGGGCAGGACCAAATGGGCCTTCGCGCATTTGTATAACGTCGAGCGGGCCACACCGGCGGGCGTATGGTCGGCCGACTGGGCGCTGAAGAACGCCGACGGCCTCCACTTCCGCATGACGGTCCCGCAGGCCGAGGGCACTGAAGTCGTCATCACCGACGGTACTTGTCCGGCCGGCGGCGACCCTTATGAGATGAAGTGGGTGCTCATCACCAAAAGCGGCGAAGCCCCCACTCAGACCCAGGTGACCAATGTCATGGAGCTCTACAGCGACCAGCCGCTCATCAAGTCAGTCACCCCTCTTGAGGTCTCCGGTGATGATGAATCCGGCTTCAAACCCTACGGCTGTGTGGTCGAGCTACAGAATGGTCGCACTGACACCATCTTCGCCTCCGCCGATGGGACGGTGACGCGAACTGCGGCGGGCGGCTTTGAGTTCGCGGGCCGCTTCGGGCTGTACTCCGAGGAAAATGGTGTCCCCGCACGCCTGGCCTTAATCGGCGGCACCACCCTCACCAAGAACGGCCTCGGCATCACCATGGACAACGCCCAGTACCGCGCCGAGATCAAAGCTGTGGACCGCGACACCGAGACCATTACCGTCGCACCGGCCCCGGCCAATCCCGGGGCGCTGGTTGGCAACTACATCTACATCACCAGCCCGGGCCGGCGTCTGGCCTACAAGGTGCTGGAGGCCAAGGCCGTCGCCGGCGGGGCCGAGCTGCACCTGGAGTTCGACTCGCGCGTCGGCACCGGTCAGGTGAGTGGCACCGAAAGTCAGAGGGTGGTGAGCTCGACACCCTTCCAACTGCGCGGCTACCGTTACTACCAGGGCGCGCGCGTGGTTAATGCCGATCGCACCGCCGAGTACCGCATCTTGGGCGTGGCCGGCGGCGCGGTGATAGACACCCAGGCCCACCCCGAGGTGACTGCGGAGAAGCTCGAGGTCGAGTTCCCGGTGGGCACCTGGTTTGACATCTATGATTACGGTGTCGGCGACGAGGTGGTCTGGCCCTTGGCGGTCAGCGTCACCCAAATCAGCCCGACCACTTACAAGGTCACGGCCCCGGACAATGTTACTCTGAGCCTGCCCAAGGGTGCTAAGACCAAAATAGCCAGCGGCCAGGCGGGATAGATGATTATCACGTGACGTGGGCTAGACTTCTAACCTGACACGCTCTAGCTGATCCCGTGGCTTGAGCCGAAGCAAGTTGTTGAGAAGTTGTTCCACCCGTTCCCCTCACCCGTGGCTTGTCCCCAAGGGATGAGGGGTGGGGGCATTGTGCATTCAGGAGATAAGTACTGGCGCTTCCCGGCTAATTGGGAGGCGACTTGAGGCAACTCGGACGGAGGAGTGCCATCGTGGAGACGTTGGTATATCTCAACGGCGAACTGGTGCCCGAGCCGGACGCCAAAGTCTCTATCTTCGACATCGGCTTCATGTACAGCGCGGTTTTCATGGAGGCGGTGCGCACCTTCAGGCACAAAGTCTTCCGTCTCGGGGATCATCTCGACCGGCTGGAGCGGTCCATGCGCTATGTCGGCCTGGAGCCGCTGGTCAGCCAGGAGCAGATGGCGGAGGTCATCAATCAAGTCATCCAGGCCAACATCGCCAACTTCGCGGCAGACGACGACTGCTGGGTCTGCGCGCAGGTGACGCCCGGCCTCGGCTTCCCGCATCCCATAATGAGGGGCCAATCGGGCCAGCCCACGATCATGGCCTATGTGAGCCGCCTGCCCTATGACGAGTACGCCCACTGCTATGCCGATGGCCAAGCGGCGGTCGTCTCCAATGTCCGCAACGTCCCGCCGGCGTGTGTTGACCCGCGCGGCAAGACCCGCTTCCGGCTGCACTACTTCATGGCCAAGCTCGAGGCCAAGACCAGCGATCCGGATGCCTTCGCCCTGCTACTGGACACCGACGGGTACGTGACAGAGGGGACCGGGGCCAACTTCTTCATTGCCGCCAACGGCGTGCTATACACCGCGACAACGCGTGACATTCTCGAAGGCATCAGCCGGCGGACGGTGATCGAGCTGGCCGGCAAGCTTGGGATTCCGGTGGTGGAGCGGGACTTGACGCTCTACGATGTCTATAGTGCCGACGAGGGCTTTTGGACCACCTCCTCCTACTGTATGCTGCCGGTGTCGAAGGTCAATCATGTAGCTATGAAGCAGGTGCCCGGACCGCTGACCCAGGCGCTGTTGCAGGCCTGGAGCGATGAGGTCGGGGTTGACATCGTGGCGCAGGCGCTGAAGTACGCCGACACCCCCAGCAATGTCTGGCGCGGCGAACCCCAAAAGCCTGCGTCACCAAGCTGATGGCACGGTGAGGCGACTATGAAGATCCTCGTAATACTTGAGGACGCGGTCCGGCCGGCACACATGGGCTGCTACGGCTACTCGAAGGACACCACGCCGAATTGCGTCCGGCTGGCGCGCGAAGGCGTCCGCTTCGAGAATTGCATCGCCGTCTCCACCCATACCTTCCCGCCGCTGGTCTCGATCATCACCGGCCAGACGACGGCCACTCACGGCCTCATGAGTGCCGTTGACTATAGGGCCTGGAGGTACGGAGACCTCTGGGAGGGCCATCGCACGCCTCTGCACCTGCTGGGGGACGCGGGCTTCCTCATAGACGGCGAGCTGGTGACGCGTTGGGCCCCGCTTGGCTTTCCCCGCGATGCCGATGACCTCGAACAGTACATGGAGCAGAACCGCGACAAGCCGTGGTTCTTCTTTGCCGAGCCGTACCCGACACACCTGCCTTACGATCCGCCGCAGGAATACTACGATATGTTCGTGGACGATGATTTCCAGCCCAGCGCGGAAACGCTGGAGCGGCTCGACATCGTCCGCACTCGCATGATCCTGCATCCGCCCGACGTGCAGTCGGCGATGGAAGCGGGCCGCGAAGACCCCATCGGCGACGGTGACGAGGCCCACCAACGCACCATCGCCGTGGTCGAGTTCCAGCCCGAGGATGCGCCGGGGATACGCGCGCTCTATGACGGCGAGATGCGTGTCTTTGACGACCTGGTAGGGCGCTGGATCGCCAAGCTGGAGCAGCTTGACCAGCTTGACGATACGCTGGTAATCATCATCTCCGACCACGGGGAGGAGCTGCTGGAGCGCGGCCATGTCGGCCATACCTCTTGCAACCTCAAGGGCACGCTCTATGACGAGTGCCTGCGTGTGCCGCTGATTATGCGCTACCCGCAGAAGCTGCCGGCCGGCAAGGTCGTCACCCAGCAGGTGTCGCAGATTGACATAATGCCGACGATCTTTGACCTCCTCGGCCTGGAGCTTGCGCTGCCGCATGACGGGGCCTCGACACTGCCGCTGATCCGTGGTGAGACCGAGCGATTCCGCGAGGAGGCCTATGCCGAAACTATGCCGGCCGGCTGGCAGGCCCAGGACGGCGACGAGCGCCGCATCTGGTGCGTGCGCACGCTGGAGTGGAAGCTGATTATGAACCTCGATCCGGCCACCGCCACGCGCACCTATGAGCTGTACAATCTGCGGGATGACCCCGGCGAGCGCAACAATATCTGCGATCAGGAACCGGCCAAGGCGGCCGAGTTGCAGGCCAAGCTCGAGGCCCACATGGCCGGAGCGGGCAAGGCACCTACAGGCACTGAATCCAGAAAGTGAGGCACACAACCATGAGCAATGATGTGATTCGACTGGGTATTGTCGGGATGTCGCCGACCAACATGGCCTCGACCTTCGCACTTCTGAAAAACGAGCCGGACCTCAGGTACGAGATCACCGCGATTTGCGCTCGCCGCCGGGAGGTGCTCGACCAGTGCCTGAGCCAGTTCGGCGTACCCTTCGGGACGCTGGATTACCGCGAGCTGGCCCAGCAGGACGATGTGGATGTGGTCTGTGTCTTCACCCCGGATCATCTGCACGCCGACCACTGCGCCGCCGCCATTGAGGCCGACAAGCACGTGGTCTGCACCAAGCCGATGGTTACGTCGCTGGAAGAGGCCCAGCGGCTGGTCGCTTTGGTCCGCGAGCATGGGGTGAAGTTCCTCGTCGGCGAGACCATGCGCTTCGACCGCCAGTTCGAGATGGCCAAAAAGCTGTTCGACGACGGCGACCTGGGCGATCTCATCGCCATCGAGAGCTACTACGTCCACGATCTGCGCTCGGTCTTCGAGTTCACCCCCTGGCGGCTGACGGTACCGCAGGATTTCCTGTATGGCGGCTGCTGCCATTCGGTGGACGCCATCCGCGCCTTTGCCGGCGATGTGGACACCGTTCACGCCAACGCCACCCGGGGCAATCTCACTCCCGGTTATGACCTGGAGGACAATTTTTTTCTTAACGTCAAGTTCAAGTCCGGCGTCATCGGTCGCGTCTCGGGTCTGTATGGCATCATCCATCCGCCCACGCCGATGATGCAAGTGGGTATCTATGGCACCAAGGGCAGCCTCCAGACCGAGTTCACCGACAACGAGCCCGGCCAGGTGCGGGTGGTGCTGGACAAGCTGGTTGACCACAAGCCTCTGGTCGCGGATTTTGAACCCGAAACCGACCTCAGCGCCTACGGGCTGGGGGCTTCCGTGATCCGCTACATGCGCCACTTCCAGGACTGTCTCGACAACGATCTTGAGCCGGTCCCAGGCGTAGTCGAGAGCGCCAAGACGATGGCCGTCATCGCCGCCGCCTGGGAATCGATTCACACCGGCCAGGTCGTCAAGGCCTGCAACGAGTTCTGAGCCACGGATCAGCCTCCGGAGCTCGAAGGCCAACAGCAGCGGTCTCAGAATGCGCAATGGGGGACTGTCCCTTTTGGGACTGTCCCCCGGATACCAGAAGTTGCGTATCCAACTTTTGATCTCGAGACAAGTTTTAGGAGGCAGCCTAATGTCCTTCCTAGTGCGCTTTGGATTCCTATCGGCCTTAATACTGCTCTGCGCCTCCCTCAACTATGCCGCCACCATCAAGGCCGGTGGTCTCGGCCTGGAGCTGGATGCCGATGCCAAGGTAACCGCCATGAGCATAGGGGAAACCAACCTGCGGGTGGTGCCCGCTCCGCTGGTGACGCTGTGTGAGGTGGGGAAGGCCGAGTTCGCCGCACCCCAGGTCACCGGCAGCCCTGACCCGGGCCTGGCTCTGGATTTTGCCGAGGCCAAGGTACGAGGCAAACTGGTCGTGAGGTCGCACGCCGAGGCCCTGCGGTTCTCCTGCAACCTCAAAGGCGAGGACTTGCCTGCGCGCGGGATGCTGCTGCGCTTTGCCCTCCCTTTTGATGCCGACGGCTGGCAGTGGCACAATGACATGCAGACCGCCGTCACCATCGCCGAGAACAAGCTCTACGAGAATGTGCGCCCGCTGCGGGCCTATGCCGACCTGCCGGAGTGGAAGGACGAGCCGGCCCTGCGGATGGGCTATTCCAACCGCAACTTCTGCACCGTCCTGACCGGGCCGGTGGGGATATGCCTGGCCGTACCGATTGACAAGCCGTCCATCTTCCGCACCGCCTACGATGGGGATGTTAAACAGCTTGAGATCGTCTATGATTTCGCCCTATCGCCCGACACCAGGAAGCCGAATGAGGTGGATTTCACCTTTGACCTCTACCAGTGCGACCCCAATTGGGCCTTCCGCAGCGCCTTGGCTCGCTACTACCGGCTCTACCCCGAGCTGTTTCGTACCTACGTGCGGGATCAGGGCCAGTGGATGGCTTTCAGCAAGCTGTCGGAGATTGACAATGCCAATGAGTTCTACTTCGCCTTGCAGGAGGGGGCGCCGGAGCCGGAATACGATGACAAGCTGGGTGTGCTTTCCTGCCCCTACTTCACCCACGCCGGTATGGGGGCCAACATCCCCAACTACGATCCGGAGGCGGATCCGCTGCCGCCTCATGAGGTGCAGGTGGAGGCGATGGAGGCGGCCTTCAAGGCCCGTACCAAGCTTGACGGCATCTATCACGCCGTCGGCCTTCACGACGCCGAGGGCAAGCTGGATGTGCGCAAATGGCGCGTCTATGCCCATCTCATCGCCCAGTTCAATCTCGACCCGGAATTGCCCTATGGTGAATGGACTCTGGAGCGCGCCATCGAACGCATCCAGCAGGTCAAGCAGAGCAGAAACGCCGACCTGGACGGCTTCTACTACGATGGGCTATCGGCGGGGATAAACTACCGCCCGGACCATTTTGGGACAGCGGATGCGCCCTGTTTGTGGGACCCGGTGGCCCAGAAGCCCTTCATCAACAACTTTTTCTCCTCCTGTGAGTTCGCCCGGGCCGCCGCCGAGCTGCTGCGGCCGCGCGGTCTTATCACCATGATGAACGGCGCTCTTGGTGCCAGCTTCTACGTGGCTCCGTGGCTGGATGTTCTGGGTGCCGAGACCGGCCTGCGCATCCCTCGCGAGAGCTTCAACTATATCCGCGCCACCACCTATCACAAACCCTTCTTGACCCTGCTCAAGGGCAATTACGAGCAACAGATCGGTCGGCCTGAGATGGAGCTGTTCCACAAGCGCTGTCTGGCCTATGGCGTGTTTCCCGGCTTCTTCGACTGGCCGCCCAGCGGCCTGGGACCCGGAGGCCGGTACTGGTATCATTCCCGCTACTACGAGCGCGACCGCGACATCTTTCGCAAGTACCAGCCGCTGTGCCGCGACCTGGCGCTGGCGGGCTGGGAGCCGGTTACCTACGCGCGCAGTTCCGAACCCCAGGTCTTTGTCGAGCGTTTCGGGCCGACCAGCGACGGAATCGTGTGGCTTACGCTGCTGAATGAAGACTCGCATCCACACAAGACCAGCCTGACCATAGATGCCAAGGCGCTGCAACTCGATCCGACCACCGCAAGAGCGACAGATGTTGTGACCGGAGCACCGATTGAGCTTAAGGTCACCCGTAGGGGGCTTGCCGCCGACCTGGAGATACCCTCCGACGGCGTGATGGCCCTGCAGATTGCGCACCCCCACGTGGCGGCACAGTGGCGGGTCGCCCAGGCCCTGGAGACCCTCGACCGGGGCATACTGATGCGCCAGGTGGACAAGGACAAGCCGCCCCTCCTGGTGCGTTGGCTTCCGCAGGGCAAGACCTACACCCGCGAGACTGTTGACGGTAAGACCAATCTAGTATTCGAGGGTGACGGGAACGCCCAGAGCACCAGTCAGTGGGCGATGTTATTCCAGCCCAGCGCCGAACAGATCAAGTTACGCGTCCGAGCCAGCGGCCAGGACCTCGTCGGCGCGAAGGGCAGCATCGGCGTGCGGTGTCGCTTGGCCTGGGTCACCTCCAGCTACACCCATTACGACACCCGCTTCTTCGATCTGGACAGCGGCACCTATGACTGGAAAGACTTTGAGTTCACAATTGAATCCGAGCAGGCGCTGCGCTCCATCTACATCACGCCCACGATTGCCGGCAGCGTGCAGGGCACGCTCAAGCTGGCGAAGGTGTCGCTCTCGGACACCAACCGCGAGGAGTACGTTATTGATCCCGAGTTCAGCCAATGGTATGAGCCGGTGCCCGATGGTATGCGCGAGCGCGTTGAGAGCGAATGCCAGAGCCTGCGCACCGCGCTGCTCAGTCTCCAGGACGCTGTGGGCGGGCCGAGCAGCACTACCACTCGCGAGAGGTTGGGGGAGGTATCGGGCAAGTGCCGCAAGCTGAGCGAGTTCATTGTCGGGAATCAGGCCGAGAACGGCTGCCGCCGGGTCCTGCGCGACCTGGAAACGATCGAGCAGCACCTGGGCTTTGTGACCCTGGCCGCTTTCGGTATCAAGCTGCCGCAGATAAAGGGCCCCATGACCGCAGCTCCCGGTGATGAAGTCGGCATCGCTTTCCCACCTCCTGAAATCGCCGGAGTGCCCACCAGCACGGAACTGGTTTCTGACGATGTCAGCATCCCGCCGAATGCCGCCGGTTGCCGGATACGGGTGCCCGCCGATGCCGAAATCGGCTCGATCATCAAGGTGGTCGGCCTGCTGCATATCGGCGCACCGGACCGCGCGGCGACCGTGAAGGCCTCGCACCAGATTACCGTTGTGCCCGCTCTGGAGATGACACTGGAGAGTCACGGTGCCGACCAGGAAACCGGGGCCTGTCGCGCGCGCGTCATACTGCGCAATAACCGCACGAGGGAGGCCACGGCGCTTCTGGCGGTCACTGCTCCGGAAGGTTGGCGGGTCACGGCTCCGGCCACCCTCAAGGTGCCGGCCGGCGCGGAAGCCTCCGCCGAGGCCTATATCAGCCCGACTAAAGCTGCTACACCCGGCTCGGTCGAGGTCAATATCTCCGCCACCGCCGACACCGACACGACCCATTCCCGCATCACCATGCTCTACATTCCCCGGGAGGCCAACCTGCTGAAAAACCCGAGCTTCGAGGAAGGCGGTACCGGCTGGGGCATGGCTAAGGAGACCGTCAGCATAGCCACCGAGGAGGCCCGCAGCGGCGCGGCCTCTCTGCGCATACAGAATCCTACGGCGCTCCAGAGCGAGACCTCGCAGTCGGTAGGGCTGAATCAGCAAACACCCTGCGCCATCCTGGTGCGCGCCTCCTCCAAGGCCAAAGAGGTCAGCGGTAGCCCCGGCAAGGGCTATTCGCTCTATGTGGACATCTATTACATGGATGGGACACCGCTGTACGGCCAGACCTACAACTTCGACACCGGCACCACCGACTGGCAGATGGGCGAGCTCTACATTGAGCCGGCCAAACCCATCCGCCATGTCAATCTCTACCTGCTGTTACGGGGCAAGTCCGGCACCGCCTACTTTGACGATGTCGCGCTCATGGAGGACCCGCGCCGTAAGGGCAACATCGCCCGCGAGGCGCAGGTAGCGGTGGACAGCAACTACTCCGGATACGATCCCAGCCCCATCAACGATGGTCTCATTGCGGTCGAGGAATTGCACTGGACCAAGCAAGCCTGGGCCTCGGAGGAGAGCCCCAAGGACCACTTCATCACACTCAAGTTCGATCAGCCCCGTGAGATCGCTAAGGTCAGCATCTACTGGTCGCTCGATGCCGGCATTGCCCGGAACTCGCGGGAACTGCAACTGCAGATTCCCGACGGCGACGGCTGGAAAACGGTAGCCACGGCCCAACCGGACGCCCCGGTGCCGGTTACCGACCTCGCGCTTGCCCAGCCGGTCAGTGCAGACAGCTTCCGCCTATTCCAGCCGGGCGGCCAGGGCCCAAGCAACCGTCAGGGCCTGATGTGGGTGCGCGAAGTCGAGCTGTTCCCACCCCAGTGACCGGTTGCGCCGCCATCGGCGGGACTGATGCAGGAATCTTGCGGCCCTTGCCGAAAAGGCCATAGCGCCGAAATTGTTGCCAGAGGGGAGCCAAAATGGACCTGAAGACCGTCGCCGTATTCGGGGGCAGCGGCAAGATCGGCCGCCGCGTCATCGAGCTATTGCAGCAGCGGGGCTTGAATGTCCGTGTCCTGATCCACAATACTCCCATCGAGCTAGCCGACCTCTACACTGTCTTTGGCAGCGTCACTGAGCCGGAGGCGGTTGCTGAGGTCATCGAGCACGCCGACGCCGTCGTACACCTGGCGACCATGAAGGAGGCCCCTGATACCTTCTTCGATGTCAGCCTGCGGGGCACATTCAACGTGCTGGAAGCCTGCTGCGACTCCGAGGTTCAGCAGCTCATACTCTTCAGCGGCGATGCGGCCCAGGGCATCTGGTTTTATCCGCAGCCTATCCCGATCAACGAGAATCATCCCAAAACCGCCTATCCGGGCTACTATGCGTTCAGCAAGGTCATGGAGGAGACCATGGCCGAGCAGTACGCGATTCAGTACGAAATGCCGGTCACGATTCTACGCTCCTCCTGGATCTTCGAGAAGGACGATCTGCTCAACCACTTCTCGCTCCTGGAGAACGTGAATCCCGCCGAGCCGGGCCACGGTTTCGGCCTAGTCGCCGACGATATCATGGCTCTGGTCGAGGCCCGCCAAGAGCGCATCGCCATGCAGGTTGATGCCGCCGGGACCCCGTATCACCGCCATATCGTCCACCTTGATGATGTCATGCAGGCCTTCGGTCGCATGCTGGGCAATCCGTCTGCAGTAGGCCAGGACTTCAACATCGCCGGCCCTGCCGCCTTCGAGTACCGCGTCGCCTGCGAATACCTGTCTGAGAAGCTCGGCATCCCGACTATCGAGATCGTTTGCCCCGGCTATCACTCCTTCGAAATTGACACCACCAAGGCGCGGTCAATGCTGGGCTATGCGCCGGAGAACGACATCTTCAGGATGATTGATCGGGCAATCGCCTGGCGCGGACAAGCCGGTTCCGAATAGACTCGGCCGTTTGCGGACAGGGAATGAAAGGACGGAGGTATCATGCGGAAATTTCACCATGTCGGTTTGCCAACCGACGACAAGCAGCCGGACGAGATCTATGTTGAGGCCACCAAGGTCTGGGTGACCGAGCCTCTCGACCATAAGTACAAGGTCGAGTTTTTGCGCTACGAGCCGGATTCGCCGGTTACCGGCCCGCTGCGCGACCAGGCCCACTTTGCCTTCGAGACTGATGACCTGGACGCCGAAATCGAGGGCAAGGAGGTCATTCTCGGCCCCTTTGAGGCGCTTGAGGGGCTCCGCGTCGTGTTCGTACTGGAAGATGGCGCGGTCTATGAGTTCATGGAGTATGCCGAGGGCAAGCAGCGACTGACGGACTAGCAGCCGTCGTCGTTATTTGCTCTCCCGCTTGCGGGAGACGGCTAGGGGGAGGGCTGCCGTTGCTCTTCCCGCCTCTCGCCCACCAGTCTTGTCTAGAACACGCACTATTGAAGGAGCCAAGCTATTATGTCTCTGGAAGGCAAAATCGTAATCGTGACCGGTGGCACCTCGGGCGTCGGCGAGGGGTGCAGCCGCCATTTCGCCGCCTTGGGCAACCAGGTCGTCATCGCCTCCAATCAGCCCGAGGCAGGCGCGGCGATGCAGCAGGAGCTGCAGGCTGCGGGCCACGACGCCATCTTCATCGCGACCGATGTCTCCGACGAAGACAGTGTCGCCAAGCTCGTCAAGCAGACCCTTGACGCCTATGGCCGCATTGACTGTCTGATGAGCAATGCCGGCGTCTGGCGCGAGGGCAAGGTCACCGACTTCAATGAGGCGGACTGGAACCTGATCTTCGGGGTCAACGTCAGGGGCAATTTCCTGCTGCTCAAACACGTGGTGCCGGTGATGGAAGAGCAGGGCCAGGGCACGATTCTGATTACCACCTCGGTGGCGGCCTTCATCGGCTTCCCGGCCCATGCCTTGTATTGCGCCTCGAAGGCGGCTCTGGAGGTGCTGATCCGCTGCATGGCAACCGACTATGCCGGCGTGATCCGCACGGTCGGGATCTGCCCGGGGACGATTGACACGCCGATGCTGCGGGCTAGTTGCGCCGGCTGGGACATCCCGGAGGACGAGCTGTTGGCGGATGTTGCGAAGAAGATTCCGGTGCGCCGCCTGGGCACTCCGGAGGATGTGGCGAAGGCGGCGGCCTTTCTGCTGAGCGACGAGGCGGGCTACATCAACGGCAGTTCGGTGATGATGGAGGGCGGCACCCTCGCCCTGCCACCGTGGTAGCAGGTGGTGCACACCTCAATGTGGAGCAGCGACGGGCCCTCCCGTCGCTGCTTGCCTACGCTTTTTCCGGCCATAAGCCCTCCGGGAACTGTCGCTATCGGTTCAGCTTCACGACTTTCCCCGTTGCGGCGGATTTCTCAGCGGCCAGGCAGGCCTCCACCGCGGCCATCGATTCTTCGGGCGTGATGACCTTCGGCTTGCGGCGCTCGGCCACGCAAGTGGCGAAATACGATAGCTCCTCCCGCAGCGCACCGGCGCGGATGCCGTGCAGCTCCGGCCAGTAGGTAGTATCCGGCGAAGTCCAGCCGCCGTCCTTGGCTACCGAGAAGTTCGGGTGCGTCTCATGGATGTGGACTGAGCCCTTGGTGCCGATGATCTCCATGCGCTCGTCAATCTGGAAAGCGGTACCGTCGGGCAGGCACCAGTTGTTCTCCAGCACCACGGTCGCGCCCGAATCGAGCCGGAACATGGACCAGCCGCTGTCGGGATTGGCGTAGTTATGGAAGGCGGTGGTCTGGGCGTAGGCGCTGACCACCTTCGCGCCGGTGTACCACAGGATCAGGTCCATATCGTGGACGCCGTCGCCGATGATCGGGCCGATCTTGGGCAGCACTGTGCCACCCACTGCCGCCGGGATATTGCGCCGGGCGTAGGCCGAGATGACTTTGCCGATATTGCCGGCCTGGATTTCCCGCTTGGCGGCGGCGTAGCGCGGATTAAAGCGGCAGATATGGCCGACCATGAAGTACTTCTTGCTGGCTTTGGCCGCCTTGACGATCTTCCTGCAGTCCGCCACGGTCGAGGCCATCGGCTTTTCGAGAAAGACGTGTTTACCGGCCTTGATTGCCGCCAGCGTCGGCTCCACGTGCGCGTCCCACATGGTGGTGACGCTGACCACATCGAGTTCCGGGTCTGCCAGCATCTCATTGTAGTCGGTGTAGATGTTGGCCACGTCGAACTCTTTGGCCATACGCTTGAGCGGCGCCTGGGTGCGCCTGCACAGCGCGTACAGCTCGACATTGGGGATGCCGGAGAGCGCTTCGGCGTGTTTCTCTCCGAACCAGCCTGCGCCTAAGATGCCCCACTTGACTTTATCCACGGTTCTGCCTCCTTGCGAGATATGCTCATACGACAATACGCAGTCCACACACACAATCTCTGCTGATACTTACTCGCGGCAAGAGTGGACCCTTCCTGCAACCTCCTCAAATCAATCCTTGGTCGCGGTAGGAATCACGGCTCGCCTCAGCGTATATTAAGGCAGCAGTCACCTCTGATGAGAAAGCGCGATGAAAAATGTCTGAGACCATATCTGCGCAGGTATCTTTGTATCCGCTGCGGGTGTCTGACCTGGGGCCCGCGATCGCGGCCTTTGCCGATGAGTTGCGCACCTACGAGCTGCAGGTGCAAACCGGCGCGATGAGCACTCTGGTTATCGGCGAGCGCGACGAGCTTTTCGAGGCGCTCCGGACGGCCTTCGCTGCTGCCAGTGCGCGCTACCAGGTCGTCTTGGCGGTGACGATCTCTAACGCCTGCCCGCGGCCGGATGCGTAGCCGCAACTGTGACACTATTCCCCATCAGCGCGGCTCTATCCTCCTTAATCGCCGCGCCGCCGGCCTCGCGCCCGCCGTGCATGGCCGCTGCTGACCTGAGCCGGTGATGCAGCGCAGTCTTGTCTCAGCTAGGCGCGTACAGGTTAGGCTCTTCCCACAAGATGCGCGCGGCGAACACGCTGTTATTGCTCCCATATTTCTCACACCCGGCCGGCTGCATCCACTCAGCGGCGATTATCCAGCTCTCCTGCGGCGTCATGTTCGCGGTCCCGAAATTGCCCAGACGCGCGCCCCGTTCCGGCACGACGATTCGTTCGGTCTCGCGGATGACACGCAGTTGTTCAGTATCAACCTGCGCCATCAGCAGGGGGGCGCGATGCCGCATCACATGGTCGTTGTTGAGCCCGCGCCGCGTGTACACCAGAAACAGGCCGTCGCTGTGCGTGACCCAGTGCTGCTGAGTGTTGTAGCTGCCCAGCTCTTCACCATCGTCGAAAGCCCAGGCCCGTGGCGGCTCGTAATTCAGGCCATCGTCGCTAAATGCCACGTAGCCCCTCACATCATTGCGCAGCGTCATGTAGTAGCGCCCCTGGAAATAGGTCAGTGACGGCTCGCACAGCCCGCGCGGCTCGGCCACGGTCAGCTCGTTACCTTGCTCGAGGTAGCTCAGCCTTTCGCCATCGAAGCCGCAGCGCAGGACGCTGGTGCGGTAGCAGCTTTTCCAGGAGTCATCGGTGGGTTCCTGGTGATAGACCGGGAGAAGTATCTCGCCTTCCGGTAGATCAACCCGCTGGCCTCCGCCCGGACCGGCCGAGAAGAACTTCTCTTCCTCCGGCAGCTCTACGGACTCCCATCTGGACCAGCTTCTGTTCTCCTCGTCATAGACCGCGTAGGTGGCCTCGCGGGGACGCGGGTCCGGCATCAGGGCGTCTCCGATATAGCGCGCGCAGTGGCCGGTAAGCAGCAGCTTGCCGCTAGCCGCGTGCCACTGCGGTGTGGCACCGCTGATGACCGCTTCGATGCCACCCGGTTCCTGACGCCGTGCCAGCGCGGGATGCTCCACCGGTCCCGACCAGGTCGCGCCCATGTCATCGCTGCGCATCTCATTCAGGGCGTAGAATACATCAGAACCGCTGAGCAGCAGCTTCTGCATCGTCAGCACCACGGCAGGCATATCGTCATTACCTGCTCGGGGCATGGCACCCGCACGGGCCTGCACCCAGCAGGTCACCCCGTCATAGCCGCTGGTTACTGTATCGAGTTTGGTCTCATAGTTTACATAGCTAGTCATTGCACCCAACCTTCGTTTTCCGCCGCGAGCGAGTCTCTGCCCCGCAATCGGCAAGATAACCTGCAGCGCCGTAACCTTCGCCGCAGCCATGACCGATTCCTACGCACCGACTAGAGGCCTGGAAAAGAGCCCGGTTTAGGCGCAAATACTTAGTTAAGCCGCCTCCGCTTTCCACCGGCAGGTGACTTTGCGGGCCGATTTTGCTATAATTCTCAGCGCGGGGCAATGCCCGGCACATCACATCATGATTGAACGCCTGGAAGCAGTCCTGAAGAAGGCGCTGGAGGAGCCGTTTGCGCGCATATTTCCCGGCCGGCTCCATCCTCTGGAGCTGGCGGCGGCCTTGCGCGATGCCGCTCGCGACAACCGCGTGCGCACCGCCGACGGAACTTTCGTTGCCAACTCCTATCTCATATTCATGGCCGGCGAGGACTGCGAGCAACTCGCCGCCATCAGCGAGGCCGTGTGTGCCGAGCTGGCCCAGCATTTGCGCGCCTACGCCGAGGCCGAGGCCTGGCAGATCGGGCCGTATGTAACTGTGCAATTGCAGCCCGATGCCAAGCTTTCACGCGGCCAGTTGCGAATCCAAGCCGGCTTTGCTCCATGCCCTGAAACCGCCTATCTGCAGGCCGAAGCCGGAGTGCCCGAGCCGGCCCGATACCCGATCGGCACCGAGACCATCATAGGTCGCAGCCACAACTGCGGCACGGTGATAGATTCGCCGGAAATTTCGCGGCGCCACTGTCGCATCGCCTACCGTTACGTGCAGTACGAAATCGAGGACCTCGACAGCGCCAACGGTACCTTTGTTAACGGTCAGCAGCTCCAGCGGGCCACCCTCCTCAACGGAGACCTGATCGAGATCGGCCTGGTGCAACTCAGATTCTTTGTGGAGTGAGAGCGTGCCATATCTGGGACTTATTCAGCTAGTCGGCAAGTACATGTTCCTTGCGGGGCTGTATGTATTCATATTTTGGGTATTCCGCGAGCTTTTCCGCAGCCTCAAGGCAGAAGAGCGCGCAGCCTCCGCACCGGTGGCTGCGGCCCGCCTGCAACATCCGGCGGCGGCGACTCCGGCTACCCAGGCACCTGCCCGCCGGCCTGCAGCGCCGAGTAGGAGCCCATCTGCACCGCCCCCTGTGGCAGCCGCCAAGCCCAAGCCGTATCTGGTCGTTAGAGACCCGGGCGGCTCCGGCCTAACTGCCGGCACCGAGTTCCCGCTGACCGCCGCAGTGACCATTGGCCGCACCAAGGAGAACTCCATCCGCATCTCTGATCGCTATGTCTCGAGTCAACATGCAGTAATCTTCCTCAAGAGCGGTCACCGCATCCTAGCCGACCGTGATAGCACCAACGGCACCATGCGCAACGGCAAGCGCATCACCGGCGAAGTCGCCCTCAACAATGGCGATCTGGTGACCGTAGGTACTGTCGTCCTCGAATACCGCAGCAACTCCGCGGTCTAACCCCGGTAGTGCGCGGAGAACATCATCGGGAGAAGGCTGACCATTTCAAGACTAAGACGCACCGAGGTATTACTGCTCTTATATAGCGCCGCACTGATGGGACTGGGCCTGCTGCTGGTCTGTCTGGACCAGGGCCAGTCGCCGCTGCGCGTGCTGCGGGTGATGACGGTGGCGGGCAGCTTTATCGTCGCGGCGCTGCTAATGCAGATTGAGTCCGAGGGCCGCGACCATCTGCTGTTGCCGGCGGTATCGCTGATCGCCGGCTGTGGTGTAATTTTCCTGTGGCGGCTCAATCCCGAATCGGCTTCGCGCCAGATTATCTGGGTGCTGATGGGCGCGGCCCTGATGATCATCGTGTACTATCTCGTGGACGATATCCGCGACCTGGCCCGCTACAAATACACCGCGGGCGTCGGCGCGATTGCTCTGATGGTGGCGACCATGATCTGGGGCCAGGAGAAGGGCGGCGCTCGGCTCTGGCTCGGCATCCCCGATCTGGTGTCATTTCAGCCGGGCGAGCTTGCCAAGGTCATCATCTGCATATTCCTCGCCGGCTATGTCGCCGACAAAGGTCAACTGATTCGCAGTCAAAGCGCCGATTCGGGCCTATTCGCTCCGCTGGCTCTCCGCTACATGGGCCCACTGCTATTGGTGGTAGTCTTCTCGCTGGCGGTTTTTGTGCTGCTGCGCGACCTGGGAGCGGCGCTGCTGTTCTTCGGCTTGTTCGGGGCGGTAAGCTACCTGGCCACCGGCCGCAAGCGCTATGCCGCCCTGATGACAGTGCTCTTCCTCGCCGGCACCGCCGCCGCCTACTACTATTTTCCTCACGTATCTCGGCGCATGGCCGCGTGGTTGACCCCTCAGGCCGATCCCCACGGCGTTGGTCACCAGATTCTCCAGGTGCTGTTCGGACTGGCCGCCGGCGGAGTAAGCGGCGTAGGCTTCGGCAAGGGCCTGCCCGACAGCCTTCCCGCCGCCGAGACTGACGCGATCCTGGCCGTCATCGGCGAAGAGATCGGCCTGCTGGGCGCTACCGGCCTGATCCTGCTGTTCGTCGCCGTATCCTACCGAACCTTTGCCATTGCCTGGCAGGCAAAGGACCGCTTCGGCGCACTCTTGGCCGCCAACCTTGGTATCGTCTTCGCGCTGCAGACGCTGGTGATTGCCGGCGGCCTGCTGCGTTTGATCCCACTCACCGGCATCACTTTACCCTTCGTCAGCTATGGGGGCAGCTCGGTGGTGGTCAACTTTATTGCTCTCGGGCTGATTCTGACCGTCTCGCGTGACTGCCGGCCCTGGACGCAGCCGCGTGGGTATGACGCCGACGTTGCTTGAGGCGTGCTGCATCCGAGGACGGTCCCTTCAGGAACTGCCCCTGCCTAGTCCCGGGTAGCCCGGGCTTCCAGCCCGAGGCCGTTTGCGCTCGCTCCATGAGAACTTCGGCGTATTGCAGGCATTGACTATGCACGACCTGAGTGACAGCATAAGGAAGTTGGTGGCCTGGCCCCTGGCCGGCTTTATCGTCGTGTGCGTGATGCTCACGTACTGGCAGGTTATCGCCGCGCCACAGCTTAACAATGCCGAGCAGAATAACCGCTCAGAGCGCATCCGCCGGCGGGTTCAACCCGGGCGGCTGCTGACCGCCGACGGCCTGGTGATCCTCGATGCCAGGGAGGGCGCAGCAGGCTGGGAGCGCACCTATCCCGATACTCAGGCCTTCTGCCACCTGACCGGCTACAACAGCCGCAGCGGCCTGCAGAAGACCCTCAGCGAGGTATTCTACGCTCAGGGCCGCTACGGGCATGTCTGGGAAGACCTCCTGCACGGGCGCGAGATCGGCAACGATATGCACCTGACCATCAACTCCGCCCTGCAGCAGCGTGCTCACCGCCTGATGCGCGGCAAGCGCGGCGCCGCCATCGCTATGGACCCGCGTGATGGTGCGCTGCTGGTGCTCTACAGCGCTCCCACCTATGACGCAGCCACCATCACCCAATCGGAGGAGGCCTACAGCGTATTCTCCTACGACCCGGCCAAGCCCGAGATCAACCGCTCGCTGCAGGGCATGTATCCGCCCGGATCGGTGTTCAAGATCTTCACCGCTGCGGCGGCCATTGACGCCGGCATCGCCGACCCCGACACCAAGTTGCGTTGCGCCGGTGCGGAACGGGTCGCGGGCACCCTGGTCCGGTGCCGCAGAGCCGCTGGCCACGGCGACCTGACCGTGCGGCGCGCTTTGGCGGACTCGTGTAACATTGCCTTTGCCAAGCTTGGCGATGAACTCGGACCTGACCGCTTCCGTCACTACGTGAAAGAGTCGCACTTGCTTGATGCGGCGAATCTGCCGCTGCCGATTGCGACGGGTCGCATGGCCGACTTCGCGGGCTTCAAGGGTGACATGCAGTTGGTGGAATCCAGCTTCGGCCAAGGCGCGACTTTGATGACACCGCTAGCAATCGCCAGACTCACGGCCACTCTAGCTCGTGGCGGCGAGGTTATCCAGCCGTACCTGGTGGACTACGTGCAAACTCCCGCAGCTACCAGATTGCCCAGCAGTCGCGGCGCGGAGCTGGGCCCTGCCTTCTCGCCGCAGACGGCGCAGGCGGTGGCAGGTATGATGCGCTCGGTTGTCGAACATGGCACTGGAGGCGTTGCAGACATTCGCGGGGTACAGGTGGCGGCCAAGACCGGCTCTGCCCAGAACCCTTCCGGCGACCCTCATGCCTGGTTCACTTGTTTCGCGCCTTATGATGAGCCGGTGGTGGTGGTGACGGTACTGGTCGAGAACGGCGGCTCGGGTGCCGGTGCCGCCGGGCCTATCGCGGTGGAGATCCTGAGGGCGGCTCTGGAAACTGCCCGTTAGTTGTCGTTGCAGTTGGTGTTGAAAGGCCGTTTGGAGGGGCCGAATGGGTGGCCTGAGCGCAGCGCAGGCCGGGCCCCATCCGGCCCAGCCCTTGCCTCGCGTGGCTTGGGCATCCTGCCCGACAACCGCATCCAGCGTGCAAGCAACATCGCATAACTCTGCAGGCGGTCAGGCCAATGGAAGGTTCTCTGCTAGCTGGACGTTATCGGATCGACGAGCGCATCGGCGAAGGCGGCGTGGCCGTGGTCTATCGCGGCCTCGACATCTCGCTGGAGCGCGAGGTCGCCATCAAGGTGCTCAAACCCGAGTATGCCAACGACCCGGAGATCCTGGAACGCTTCCGCCGTGAAGCCCAGGCCGCCGCCAAGCTCAATCACCCTAATATCGTCCAGATCTACGACACCGGCAGCGACAATGGCACTTATTACATCATCATGGAGTACCTGCCTGAGCCGGACTTCAAGCACATCATCCGCAAGTACGGCCCTCTGCCGCTGCGCAAGGTGCTGCAGGTTAGCATCGAGTGCTGTCGCGCCCTGGCCTACGCCCATCGTTTAGGCATTGTGCACCGTGACATCAAGCCGCACAATGTGCTATTCACCGATGACGGTCATGCCAAGCTGTCCGACTTCGGCATCGCCGCCGCTATGGGTGAGCGCGGGCTGACGGACCAGGGCACGGTGCTGGGGTCGGCCCATTATATCTCTCCCGAGCAGGCCCAGGGCCGCGCTAGCGGACCCCAGGCCGACCTCTACAGCCTTGGCATCGTCATCTACGAAGCGCTCACCGGCTCGCTGCCCTTCACCGGCAAGACCCCGGCGGAGATCGCGGCCAAGCACGTCCAGGAGAAAGTCCCCCCCTTACGCCTTCACAATGTCAATATCGGGCCCTCTGTGGAATTCGTCGTCGGCAAGGCGCTGATGCGGGACCTGGCGCGCCGCTATCGCGATGCTAACGAGATGCTGATGGACCTGGAGAAGCTCGCCGACGGCATGGAGCTGGACCAGACTGGTGTCTTGACACCCAGCGGGGAGGAGGCGACCGTCCGGTTTGAGGCGCCGGTGGAGCCCGGGCCTGCGCCGCTGCCCGAAGCGCCTGCCCTGACGCCGCCGGCTGAATCCGGACCTCGGCCCCAGCCTAACCAGGCGGCGATGTGGGCGGCTATGGTCGCCGCCATCGTCGTCGGCATCCTGGCCCTGGCCGGTGTCGTATGGCTCGCCAAGGCCGCCTTCTACCACGGTCATGCGCCGAAAAACGTACAGGTCCCGATGCTCAAGGGGCTTGCCGAAGCCGAGGCGGTTCAGCAGTTGACCGAGGCCGGCCTTAGCCTCGGCCAGGTCAGCTACGAGGAAACCGAGGCCAGCCCTGCCGGCATCATCATCGCCCAAAGCCCCGAGGGCGGCGCGACGGTCAGAACCGAGACCGCGGTCAATATCACCGTCAGCAAGGGCAAGCAAGAAGTCACGGTGATTGACGTGGTGGGCAAGGACCTCGATACGGCCAAGGCCTTACTGGCCGAAGCCGGTCTGCACCCGGGACGCATCGAGTGGAACTTCAGCGACCAGGTCGCGGCGAATCGGGTAATCAGCCAGGCGATTGCGCCCAACGCCAAGGTCGAGGGAGGCGCCGCCGTGGACCTGGTGGTGAGTAAGGGGCCTGAAGAAGAGGCGGGGCCGGAACAGCCGCCCGCAGGTGCCACCGGGCCGACCGGTGACCAATCCGCGCAAGAACAACGTCCCGCCGATCCGCTTGTCGAAATAACCAAGGACGAAGCCCATCAGCCTGCCAACCCTAAGGAGCGCCGGCTGTTGGTGCGCATCACTGCCCAGGGCACCGAGGAGGGCCAAGCCATCAAGGTCATCCTCAGCGATAGCATGAGCCCGCGCTTGCAGGTCGCGAGTCCCACTCTCAATCCCGGCGACAGTGTCGAGATCCCGGTCATCATCAACGGTAATGCCAAAGTGGAGGTCCATCATCAGGGCAAGGTGGTCCATAGCGACACCTTTATGCTCGAGGAGCCGATGCCTGATGGACAATAGCGGCGCTAGAAGCTGTTTCAAAGTTCCGAATGGGGGACTGTCCCTTTAGGGACTGTCCCCCGGATAGAGAAACAGCGTCTTATCGGCCCGCGCGTCTTGGAAAACTAGGTGTTGAAGCCACTGCTAGTGCCTCAGATCGCGCCGGCCGTTCTGTAGGCCGCGCGGGCCTGTACCGCGCCGGCCGTTACCGTTGTAGCGCCTTGTCGAAGCGGAAGGGACCTACGGTGAGACCACCCTCACCGCGTGGCTCGGGCTTTCCAGCCCGAGGCTGTTGAAGCTAGCTGAGGGTATCACCTTACGTACCCGAGTAGGAATTGGCTCTATGCTCCCATAGGCAGCTTTGCCGCCCGTTCTTACTGCAAATAGCATTCTGTTGACGAATAACCCAGTTCCAGTCCAACGAGGTGGACAACTATGCCGAAACGCTGCGCGGTGCTTATTGCTCTAGGCCTTGTAGTAAGTCTCTTGGCGGCAACGATACCCGCATGGGCCGCTGACGAGTTCGCAGTCGGCGCCACCAATATTGCCCTGGCTGCCAACGGCGGCCGTATAGTGGCATTTTCCAGCCAGGTGCTCGACGCCAACGGCCAACCCATTACTCAGTGGCAGATTGGCAATGTCATAGACGGAAAACACATCCGTGGCAGTGACCGCCCGCGCGATTCCTATGGCTGGTCGTCGTCGGCGGCACCCAAGCCCGGCAAGCCTCAGTGGTTCATCTTGGCCTTCAAGGATGACCGCACCCGCCTTGTCACCCGTGTGCGCTTCGATCCCGTCACTGACGACCCCCTGGAAATCGGCAGATGGGCCAGAGACTTCGAAATCCACGTCTCCAGCACCACTCCGGACGGCCCCTGGGCGATGGTCCAGAGTGGCCGCCTGCTCAACAAGCCGATTATGCAGACCTTTGACTTCCCGCCGGTCGAGTGTCGCTACATGAAGGTTGTATTCACCTCCAACTGGTTTTCTGACCAGTTTATCGAGCTGGGAGAGATCGAGGTTTACGAGGCCCTGGCCACTGGTGACGCGCTCGACCAGTTGATTCTGCGTCTGGAGAATCTGCTGCAGGACCTGAAGAGGTATCGCGATAGTGTCAAGTACAATCAGCCACTCCACCCGGAGCTGACGTCGCCGGCAACTACTGAGCCCGGCGCGACGGCCACCCCTCAGCCCACTCCGCAGTAGAGGCCGGCTGCCGCCAGGGGCGATCACACACTGATTTCATGAGCCAGTGCACTGAGCACACAACCGACAACCACCGCGGCAGCTTGCGGGAGGTAGTCGCGCACTGCGGGCCGCTGCGGATATCCGGCTGGCACGGCCTGGTGCTGGTGGTGGTACTGGCGGCAGGTCTCAGGCTCTACGGCCTCGGCGATCGCTGCTTCCACGGCGACGAGATGCTCTCGGTCACCATCGCCGGCAGCAAAACCATGGCGGAGTTGCAGCGCGTCACCCGGCCCGCCTGGCATCCCCCGCTGCACTATGGCGTGCCCCGGCTGCTCTACCTCGCCGGCGCTCACACCGAAGCCCAGTGGCGCATCGCCGGCGTGCTGTTCGGTGTCATCCTGGCGGCGGCCACTTTCCTGATCCCGCTGCTATGGGGCGCTGTGCGGCTCAGCTTGCCGGCCGGTCTGCTGGCCGCCACCTCGCCGATGGCTGTGCTATTCAGCCAGAGCAGCCGCTGGCACCCGCTGGTCGCCGGCATCCTGGCTCTGGGCTGCCTCAGTTTGGTGATTGCGGTCAAGCGCGACCTGATCTGGGCCTGGCTATTGGCTGCCGTGGCCTTCGCCTTGGCCTTTTACACGGTGTTTCTGGCCGGTGTTGTGGCGACCGTCCTGATGCTGTTAGCCCTCTACCACACGCTCAGGGCCGGCAAGCCGCTGACGGGATGGCTGAGCGCGGCGGTGCTCTGCCTGGCGGCGATTGTGCCACTGGTGCGACCGGCCATATTCTGGAGCCGGCCCGGCCAGATCCTCTGGGAGCCGGTCCGTAGTATCTTCCCAGTCCTCGGCAGGTCCGGCCTGTTGCTGCAGAACCTCCTGGTCGGCCCGACGGTGCTGCCCTGGAATTGGGCTGTGATGGTGCCGGCGACCATCTTACTGGCTTACCTGGCCTGGCGCTTTTTCGCCAGTTCAGAAGCCCAGGTCTGCAGCCTCAAGGGCCCGGCTTTTGCCTTTTTCCTCTTATGTTTGCCGGTAATCGTTGTAGCCCCGGTCGCCGCCTCTTCGCGCTACTGGCTGATCCTGCTGGTGCCGCTGCATATCGGCATCGCCGGCGGGCTTCTGAGCATCTCCTCCCGCCGCTTGCAGCTCCTAGGCACCGCCGCCATCACGGCGCTGGTGGCCTATGGCCTTTTCAATCTCTATACCCACCGCCAGTATCAGTACCGCGAGCTGATAGATGACTGGCGCGGTCTGGCCACGATGACCCGCTCCCTGACCCAGCCGGGGGATGAAGTCTGGTCGGTGATGAGCCCGTTCATCTATTACTACGGTTCCGCGAGCCTGGACGTCTTTGAGTGGTATTACGACCCGGCCGCCGTTGCCAGGCATGTCGAGCACACCAATCCCAGCCGCATATTCTTGCAGTATTCTCCTCTGAGCGGCTGGGAGGTGGTCAATTTCGCTCGCATCGGGGAGATCGTCGGGGAAGAGCTGGCGGCGCTGGGGTTTACGCGCCAGTGGTGCGGCTACTATGGCCGCGACCCGGATGTGGCGATGAAGCGCAAGTATCTCCGCGGCCGCACCTTCCCGGAGTACCGGCATGTTGTGGAGCTCTGGGCGCGTCCGGCCCACCGCCACAGGTAGGCCCGGCCGCGGGCCATATCACTCCTGTATCACCGGCACCTCTTCATACAGCTTCGGCCCACCATACTCATAGAACTCCGGCCCCAGCGGCAGGTCCATCCACGCCCGCCGCTCATTCGACAGATACGCGGCCATCGCCCATTCCACGTTCAGCATCCCATCCCGGCCCGTCACTGGCGGCGCGGTGTCGTCCTCGATGCACTGGCGGAATTGCCTGTGGAACCGCAGCCAGGCTCCTCCCCATTGCCCTTCCCGCGTCAGGTCCTCATCCAGCTCGACCGCGACTGCGGCGTCGGTACCTCGGGCCAGCGCCAAACCATCCGGCCGCCCGTAGGCCTCCAGCACGCCTTCGCTGCCGTAGATGGTGAAGCCGTCGTTACGCGCGTGCGTATAGACCGGTGCTGCATACTGGCCGATGGTGATAACCGCCTGGCCGTCACACACGGCGGTGATCACATATTGGTCCTCCGGTGTCTGGCCCGTGCTGTAGCGGTTGGCTATATAGCCACTGACATGGCGCGGGTCCTGACCGCACAGATACCGCGCCGTATCTATGTAGTGGCAGCCGAAGTTCACCACGAAGCCGTGCCCTTGAGCGCCTGCCTTGAACCGCCAGAAGTCCTCTCCTACGTCCTCCGGCAGCGTGGCCTTGGTGGCGAAGGCTCCGTCAACGGCGACCACCTCGCCGATTTGGCCGGCCTCGATCACCCGCCGCGCCTGCATGTACCAGGCCTGGAACCGCGTGCTCTGCCCGATCGTCAGCTTGATGCCATTATCATCCGCAGCCGTGATCATATCCCGGCACGCTTTGAGCGTCGGCGCCATCGCCTTCTCGCAGTAGATATGCTTGCCGGCCTCAGCCGCGGCTAGCGCCGCCGGCGCATGGGACTGTGTCGGCAGGCAGATCACCACCACATCCACCTTACTGTCCTCCAGCAGATCCTGGTAATCTTGGTACACAGCCGGCTTCGAGGCCCGCTCAGCGCTGATCTGCTGCGCCTTGTCAATATTCTGGTCGGCGATTGCAACCAGTTGCGCGCCCTCGAGCTGTTCCGCGGCATCCATGTGCCTGGTACTTACTTTCCCACAGCCGATTATGCCGTATCCTAGGGTCTCTATTCTCAATCACCCGATCTCTTCGCTCTGATGAATCTTTGCTCACTCATTCGCCTTAAAAACTGCAGGGGCCTCTTGCCCATACGCATTATCGTGCGAGACAACGTGCGTCTCTCCGCCGGTCGGCCAGGGCCGCACGTCCCGGTCGCCCGGCTTATCGCCGAAGAACCAGTTGTGATGAATCTCGGCTTCATCTTGGGGCACGCCTCGAATCACGATGGCGGTCACCCCCGTGCACCCGAAGGTATTGTGATGTATCTTCATCCAGTCACCGGCGATGGTGGTGCCATCGCGCCGGTCGCCGCCTCCGTGCATATCGAAGGTATGGCTCAGCGACACGCCCATCTCCACATTGTTGGCGGCTTCGTAGGCATTGCCGGGCTTGCCGGTCCCCGCGATGGAGTGCCGATTGGCGTTAAACAGGTTGTACTCAATCAGCGACACAGCCTCGTTGCCATACCCGTGCGCCACACCGTAGCCCAGGCCGTTCATCTGGTTGTGGTGGATGTAGCAATGGTGGATATGGTGGTCGTGGCCATCGGACAGATGAATGCCGGCATGGCTCCAGCCGGACAGCTCGCAGTTGTCCACCTCCAGGCCGGAGAACTTGGTGTCAATACCTTCGGACACCGGGAACTTGTAATAGTACTGGTGCTGAACCTTGCTGTCCCCGCGCTCGGCCTTGAACGAGCGGCGGTGATGGTCTATCCTGCGCTTCGGGTCCGGCCCGCGAATCCACAGCCCGCTGATCCGCACATTAGGCCCCAGCGTCCGTATCAGCGGCCTGGTGGCGAAGGCGTTGCTGTAGATTGCGGCTCCCGGCGAGCCTTCGTGCCCGCGGTTGCTGGCCAGCGTGACCCCTGCAGGTATCTCGAGTACCAGCTTCTCCGCGAACACCAGCGTGGTGCAGTCAATGTCGGCATCCGGCTCCACATACACGACCTCGCCTGCTTGGGCCTTCTTCAGAGCCTCGATCAGCTCATCCACACTGGCGACGCGGTAGTCGCCATCTGTGACGATCCGCTGGTAGCCGGCTCCACCGCCGATCGGCCCCAGCTCATTCGGCTTGGCCCCATAGACCTCGCCCACGATCTCGACCCATGTTTGGCCTATTTCGGGCGGCGACTCGAAGTCCGGCCGCTCGCACTGGGCGCTCGCCTGTAGCGCGCAGCAAATCGAGAGAATCACCACTGCCAGACCTAGCTGCATTCCCATGCCTCCTTACGCCTGTCACCGCAGAGTTCTCGGCCTGCTAGGGCCGTTTCTCGATACTCATGCTGCCTTGCTTACAGCCCAAGCCGGTTGTAGGAGGCCGGCCTGTGTCGCGCCGCAGCTACTCCCCGTCCCCAAGCCCTGGACTTTCAGCGGCTATCAAGCCGGTTTGGTTTCGCCCCATTGCCATTCAGCCTCATCGCGTTGGATGCCTGTCGTCCTGGGGAACATTGTGTTGTAGCGCGGCCCAAGCTTGCCCGGCGTGAGCTTCTCAAGTGACCGCAGGGCGCTGTCCCGGCCCTTGCTTCCCTTGATAGCATTCGCCCTTACCTGCACTGAGTCCTCCACCGCGAATGATTCATCCCGGTGCACTTCTCACAGGCTCGGCCGCCCTTCGGCTGGCGTTGCTCTTGTTGTACTGGCAGCGGTTTCAGAACCTGGCTTTCCGAGCATCACGGACTGGTAAGACGCTGTTGGCTCTAAGCAGGGGACTGTCCCTTTACGGACTGCTCCCTTAGGCACTGCTTTTTCAGGGGCTCTTCTTTTAGCCACTGTTCCTTTAGGGGCTGTTCCTTTACGAACTATCCGCTGTGCGCGCCCAACCTTCCCGTAGGTCGGGCTTTCCAGCCCGACAGCCGTTGCCGTTTCGCCGTTGTCCCCTCTCCCGCTTGCGGGAGAGGGCTAGGGTGAGGCCTGCCGTTGCCGCGGACGCGCCCACTTGCCGAGGCCTATAGAAGGATATCCCCGAGACGCGGAGAATGTAACGACAATTCTTGCCGCTTCCCTATGCGCAAGTTTGAAATCTGGCGCATTTGTTCTATAATCACTACATCAGCATCAAGTTCCGGGCCCGCGGGCCAGAGGTTCTCGCAAGCGGCCGCGGCTATCAGCCAGGAGGAGCGCTGAGTATGGGGCTATTGATCTATCTCGATGGTGAATTGGTGCCTGAGGACCAGGCGAGGATATCAGTCTTCGATCACGGGCTGCTGTACGGTGACGGCATCTTCGAGGGCATCCGGGCTTACAACGCCCGCGTGTTCCGCCTCGAGGCCCACCTCGACCGGCTCTATGACGGCGCCCGCGCCTTGCAGTTGACCATCCCCCTGGACCGGGACGAGATGACGCAGGCCATTGTCGAGACCCTGCGCGCCAACCAACTGCGCGACGCCTATATCCGCCTGGTCGTCACCCGGGGCATCGGTGATCTGGGGCTTGACCCCCGCAAGTGCCCGGAGCCCACCGTCTTCATTATCGCCGACGCCATCGAGCTGTATCCGGAGCAGTTCTACGACAAGGGCCTGGAGCTGATAACCTGCGCGACCCGCCGCAACGATCCGGCCGCCCTGGATGCCGGCATCAAGTCGCTCAACTACCTCAATAACATACTCGCGAAGATGGAGACCACCCAGGCCGGTGTGCCGGAGGGCATTATGCTGTCCTCTGAGGACTATGTCGCCGAGTGCACCGGCGACAATATCTTCCTGGTCAAAAACGGCAAGCTCATCACCCCGCCGCTGCATATCGGCAATCTCGCCGGCATCACGCGCGAGGTCACCATCGAGCTTGCCCGCCGGCAGGGCCTGCCGGTGGCCGAGGAGTTGTTCCGCACCAAGGAGGTCTATTGCGCCGACGAGTGCTTCCTCACCGGCACTGCTGCCGAGCTGATCCCTGTCGTCAAGGTGGATGGCCGCAGCATTGGCGACGGCAAGCCCGGCCCCATCACCAAAGTGCTCCGCGAGGCCTTTGTCGCTTTAACTCAATCCGAAGGCACGCCGATATATACCTAGCGCGAGGCGCCAGGGGCTCGCCGGGAACTCTCCAGGCCTCTGGCGCGTTTAAGATACTGGGAGTTGCAGTACGGAATCTCATAGCGAGCACGGTGTGGCAGTCCGGCGGACCAGCCGCCGGCACGTATCTTGTTGCGCCTTGCCGAAGGCCCGCGCCGGCGCACGGGTCCCTTGGTACATGCTTGGGGCTGAGCACAGCGGAACGGGCCCGACTCGTCTCGGCCAATCTGCAGAATCACGATCTCTGGCCCGACGCCGTTGCCGCAACCAGCCCATAGTCGCAGAAAGACTACCCGACGCTTCTCAGAACGAAGCAATTGTCAGGAGGCAGTTCCCGCAATGGAATTATGGCAGCGTTTCACCAGCCGGGCGCGACGTGCGGTGCTGATGGCTCATGATGAAGCCCAGCGCATGGGCATGCAGCTTATCTCCACCGAGCATCTCTTGCTCGGCCTGATGCGGCTGCGCGAGGGCATAGCGGCCGAGGTCCTGGAAAGCATCGGCCTCGACCTCGAGCGCCTCCGCAGCGAGTTGCGCAGGCAGATGGAAGTCGAGGCCCGGGGCGAGGGCTCGGCTGATGTATCCTTCACCCCCGAAGCCCAGCGCGTCTTACAGAGAGCCTACGCCGAAGCTAGACAACTAGGCGATTATCATATCGGCACCGAGCACATACTTATCGGCCTGCTGCGCGAAGGCCGCGGCGCGGCCTATCGCCTGCTGCGCCGCCATGGCGCTGACTTGCCGATGGTGCGTCATGCCCTCCGCGAAGTCTCCGGTCGCTCTGAGGACCGCGAGCGCGAAGAAGGCGAAGGCAGCGAAACTCCCAATCTCGACTATTTCAGCCGCGATCTTACCCAGTTGGCTCGCGAAGACAAGCTCGACCCGATTGTTGACCGCGAGACCGAGACTCAGCGCGTCATCCAGATACTCTGCCGCCGCACTAAGAACAATCCCTGTCTCATCGGCGAAGCCGGCGTCGGCAAGACCGCGATTGTTGAGGGCCTTGCTCAGAAGATCGTCAACAACGAAGTTCCTCCGCTGCTTCACGGCAGGCGCCTGGTGGCGCTTGATTTGGCCGGGCTGGTCGCCGGCACCAAGTACCGTGGCGAATTCGAGGAACGGATGAAGCGCGTCCTCGAGGAGATTAGGGAAAGCGAAGGCCAGATCATCGTCTTCCTGGACGAGTTGCAGACTATCGTCGGCACCGGCGCCGCCGAGGGCGCGATGGACGCCTCGAACATACTCAAGCCCGGCCTGGCGCGCGGCGAGCTGCAGTGCATCGGCGCCGCCACTATGGATGAATACCGCAAGTATATCGAGAAGACCCCCTCACTCGAGCGCCGCTTTCAGGCGGTCAAGGTCGAAGAGCCCGGCACCGAGCAGACCATCGAGGTCCTGCGCGGCATCCGCGAGCGCTACGAGGAGTTTCACCGCGTCCAGGTCGCCGAGGAGGCCCTGCAGGCTGCGGTGGACCTCTCGGTCCGCTACATCAGCGATCGATCCCTGCCGGACAAGGCCATTGACCTGATTGATGAGGCCTGCTCTCGCGTCAAGCTGCGACACTTCAATGTCGAGCAGCCGGCGATTGACGACCTGATTGAACAGCGTGCCGATCTCGAACAGAGCATGGAGGCGGCTCTCTCGCCGGAAACCTATGACATCGAGCAAGCCCAGAAAGCTGACAGCCGGCGACGCCAAATTGATGCCGAAATCGCCAAGCTCAAAGACGAATCTCAGCAAGGCGAGCCACCCTTGGTACTGGCGGAAGACATTGCCGACATTGTCTCGATGTGGACCCACATCCCCGTCACTGCCCTCACCCAGGCCGAATCCCGACGCCTGCTCTGCATGGAGGACGAGATCCACGAAGACATGGTCGGCCAGGACGAGGCCATCAAGACGGTGGCCAAGGCCATCCGTCGCGCCCGCGCCGGCGTCAAGGACCCGCGACGGCCGATGGGTTCCTTCATCTTCCTTGGGCCCACGGGTGTCGGCAAGACCTTGCTCGCCCAGACGCTGGCCAAGTTCCTCTTCGGCGACCGTGATGCGGTGATCCGGATTGACATGTCTGAGTACATGGAAAAGTTCGCCGTCTCGCGCCTGATCGGTGCCCCGCCCGGCTATGTCGGCTATGAGGAGAGCGGCCAGCTCTCGGAAGCCGTGCGCCGCCGTCCCTATTCCGTGGTCCTCTTCGACGAGATCGAGAAAGCCCACAGCGAGGTCTTCAACATCCTGCTGCAGATCATGGAAGACGGCCGCCTCACCGATGCCCAAGGCCGCACCGTTGACTTCAAAAACGCCGTGGTCATCATGACCTCGAATGCCGGCGCGCGCACCATCACCTCCGACAAGCCGCTCGGCTTCAGCACCCACGAGAGCGACCAGGTCGCCCGTGACCGGCGCAAAGACTACGCCAGGATGAAGAACAAGGTCACCGAGGAGCTGCGCAAGACCTTCAGCCCGGAGTTCCTCAATCGTGTGGACGATGTGGTGGTATTCCACGCTCTCACGCCCGAGCAGATCGAGGCGATAGTGGACCTGGAGCTGCGCAATATCCGCAGCCAGTTGGCCGCCCGCGGCCTCAAGTTCGAGCTCACCGCGCCGATGCGCCGGCACCTGTCCAAAGAAGGCTACGACCCGGACATGGGCGCGCGGCCCCTGCGCCGAGCCGTCCGCGAGTTCATCGAGGACCCGGTGGCCCAGCGGCTGCTGGAGGAGGACACCGAACAGCACAGCGGCCTGCTGCGCGTGGACATAGATAGCGACGGCGAAATCACCGTCGAAATCCAGGAGGACCCCGTCGCGGTCACCAACTGATCCCCAATCCTTACCCCGCAAGCCCTCCGACGAAATGACCCGCCTCGACCATCGAGGCGGGTCGTTATTTTGGCTCCCGATAAAGAAACCGAGCCGGATGTCGGCAACGAATATATGGCAAGATGCTGCGGCTTTCCCAGCCAGAACTAGTCATAGACGAGTATTACATGGCTCAGTTTGCGGTTTGGGAGGGTTACGAACATCCCGTTGGAGTACAGTGCAGAGGACGAGCCGCCGTCGAGATTGGCCGCGTGCCGGACTCCCAGCCGCAACATGATATGCGCCAGTTTGTTCAGCGTCACCGGCGTATGGACGGTGACCAGGATCAGCTTTTCGCTGCAAGTCAGGCCGAGGGCGCTGCGCCGCGCCGTGCCCAGCACCGCCGGGTCGGTGAAGCCCTCCTCGCGCGGATGCAGGTAGAGAGCCGCATCACGCGCCAGCGTCGGCCCGGTGCAGAGGGCGTGACGGCACTCACTGAAACTCAGCTCCTGGGTGCCGTCGGGAAAGCGGAATCGCACCTCGCCGTTCTCGTGGAAGCAGATGGCGGTGCCGCAGCGGCCCTGGTAGAGGTACTGGCTGTAGCGGACGATGGTGCCGGTCGGCTGGCCGTTCTGCAAGTGGAAGTAGGTGCCGTTGATGGCGGCGCGCGGCTGATAGCGGGCCACGATCCGGTGGAAGCTCTCCCAGGGGAAATAGCCGCGTTGGGGGTCGGCGTGGCGGGCGAAGCCGGGCATTACCCGCACGCTGGGAGCCGCGGTGTTGACGGTGATGACGTTGACCCCCACTCGGCCGATTAGCTGCCAGGAACGGGCTACATGCGGGGAGCGCTGCGGGGTCGAGTTGCCGAACAACGGCAGCCCGGGCGCGCTGACGGGTACTCCGTCGCTGCCCAAGGCCGGGAGCATACCGCTGATAGCGCCCCAGCACAGCAGGACGGCCGGCAACGCCAAATGCCGGCAAGACCATGCCAGGATTGATAGGCCCCTACTGTTGTTCATGGTTGGTCTGCTTGCCTTGCTGCAGTTTGTATTCCAACTGGTGCGTGCGCCAGGCCTGGCCTACGCGGTCACGATACGCTAGCGGTTGCCGGTCGAATCGTCGCCTCTATTATGATTATACCCACTCTGATTGCCTGTTAGCAACGACCTCGGGCGGGAAGCTGAGCGCGGTGGAAAAAGCAGGACGCTCCCGCCTTCGCTAAAGCTTCCGCCTTCGCCAAGGCTATGGCGGACACGACGGTGGACAACCAGGCCGAGCCACGCGGCTTGTGAGTTGTGCGGGCGAGCCGGGGAGATGATCCAGCGCCGAGGCAGCGCTCCGAGTGTCAGGATGAATGGCGCGGGGGAAAGCTAACGGCAAACAGGGATGGCAGTCGCCGCTCAGCAAACGGCTGGCGAGATGCCAGGAAGCAGCCCAAGCGCCGAAGGCCAAGACGAGGCCGCGGGAGGCCCCTGCATCTATCTAGGCCGAGAGGCCAAGCGTGGAAGGGCAAGGCAGTGAGCCGTAAGACGCCTCAGGGGCCTGCGGCACAGCGGAAGCCGATATGGTCGGTGCCATTGGCGGGATGATACTGGTAACGGAAGGCACAACGGAAATACCTGGGGTCGTCGAGGCTCCAAGCGCCGCCGCGCAAGACCCGGCACTCGCCGAAAGAAACGGTCTCGAAGAATGTGACATGAGCCGCCGGGGACGGTCCCTGGGGATCAGCTTCGGGACTTACGGCGTAGTAGCTCTCATCATAGCGGTCGGCACACCACTCCCATACATTCCCGGTCATGTGGAGGGCTCCACACCAACTGACAGCCCCGAGAAAGCTGTCCGCCGGGAAGGTCTGGCCGCCGGGCCCCCGGTTGTTGAAATTGCAGCAGCTCTTCTCGTCCCAGGCGTCGCCCCAGGGGTACTTGTGCTTGGCGGGCCCGGCCGCTGCGTACTCCCACTCGGCCTCGGTGGGCAGGCGCAGGCCATAGTGCCGGCAGTAAGCAGTGGCGTCTTCCCAGTTCACCCAGACCACCGGATGGTCGTCGCCCTGGTTGCTAGCCGGCGGGAATTGGCGGCCGGTCGCCTGGCAGAAGTCGCGGTACTGGGCATTGGTGACCTCACAGGCGCTGAGCCAGAAGCCCTTGGTGATCTTCACCAGATGGGCGGGCTGCTCATCATCGTCGGCTTCATCGCCGTCGCAGCCCATGATGAACTCCCCGGGCGGCACCCATACCAGCTTGCCCCCATCCGGGCCGATGATCTGCTCGCCGGCAGTCGTGCCCGGTCGCTGCCAGGGACTGGCATCATCCGCCGCGGACATGATCCCCATTGCAGCAATCAGGAACACAAGCAATGCCGGTCTTGTCAGCAGCGTCATGCTCAGCCCTCTCCTGGGTGGTTTGGCTCGGCTCGGTTAGATGATTTCGGCAAGGGCTAGGCAATTACCTGCAAGGCGGCGTGGCGGCGGCAACGCGTCGGCAAGGCCCGGCGCGGTACAGGCCCGCGCCCTACAACGGCAGCCCTCACCCCCGGCCCCTCTCCCGAAACGGGAGAGGGGAGAACGGCAACGGCACGGGTACCCGATGCGTCCCTACAACGAGAACGGCGGCGGGCTGGAAAGCCCGCCCCACGCGGAAGAAAACCGCGGGCGCACCCACGCCTTCGACGCGGGTACCCGATGCGTCCCTACAGTAGCACCGTTAACCAGGGGATTGTCGGCCGTTCGGGGTTTTGACACAGCTTCCAGGCCGCAACCATCATGGAGGCATTGCGGCGGAAGTTAGAATGAATGCGAAAAACGTAACTGAACAAGGATTCGGTTGCGAGGGGGAGGAACAATAATGTAGCGAGCATTTCGCGGGTCGTGCGGGATCAGAGGGAGGGCAAGTTGCGCATGCAAGCACGCCGGCGGCCAAGCAGGTATGACGTGGCATCGCGGCCGCGGTCGCGTATTCCCGCACAGCCCTGCCGCTTTTCGAGAATCCTGAGGGCGCTTGGCCTGGGAGGCCTGGTGCTGGCCGCCGCTACTCTCAGCACCTTGCCGGCCTGGGCACAAGGCGGCTCCGGAGCCACTCGGACAAGCGGCGCAATCCCCGACATCTTCAGACTTTCTCCCACCATTCCCGGGACCTCGGAGTATAGAACCCAGCAGCAGGCGGCTGAGCTGGAAGCGGTACTGACCGATTTGGAGGCGATTGCCTCGGCGCGAGTAAGCCTGCGGGAGGCAAGCGGCCAGGCCCACCCGCCCGCAGCCGCCGTCCAACTGGACCTTGCCCCGGACCAGGCCTGGACCGGGCAACTGTCGCAGACGGTCGTGGCGCTGGTCGGTCAGCTCGTGCCGGAGTTGCCCACAGAGGCAATCCTGATCACAGACAGGCAAGGGCGGATCCTGTTCGAGAAGGGGCGCAGTACGGAGCTTGCCCATCTCGACCCGGAGCCTGAAACAGAAGCGACGGCGTTGATAAGGACGCTGTCGGGGCCGGTGGCAATCGGCATCGGTCTGGGCCTAGGCCTGGTGATAGTGCTGGGTTGGTGGCTGGTAGGAGGCCGGTCGGCCGCGCGCACGCGGGAAGAGCCGACCATTTCAGAGGAGCCATGGAGATTTCTTGCCGGCGTCGAGCGGGCTAAGCTCAAGCGCGTATTGAGCGCCGAACGTCCCGAGGTGGTCGGTGCCATCGCGGCAGGGCTCGATGAGCGTACCGCCGCGCGTCTGCGACCGGTGCTGAAAGCTCTAGGCCATGCAGCGATGCCGGCGCCGGATCGGCCGATGCACCGGGCCATAGCCGAGGCCGTGGCAGCCAGCATCAGGCAGATGGTTGCGGAAGATGCATGATGGCGGGGCGGAAGAGTGGCTATGCAAATGAGGGTAGCCCTCACCCTAGCCCTCTCCCAAGTCCCAAGGGGAGAGGGAACAACGACAACGGTAAACTCGGGCTGTGGAAGCCCGAGCTACGCGAGGGTGTTTGGGAGAGGGGACAACGACAACGGCCACAGCAAGGGCAGCGGCAACCGCGTCGGGCTGGAAAGCCCGACCCACGCGATGATGTTTGTGTGGAAAGGCCAACGGCAAGAATGCCGAACCCCCTAGCCCCCTTCCGGGTACCCGCGGCGAAGCAGTGGGTGCGGGAAGGCGGAATCGAGGGGGGATAGGTCGGCGAGGGAAGCGCGACCCACGCGACGCGTATCGGCATATTGGCGGAATCTGCATAAGTACAATGCAAGGCCGACCTACGAGAGCGGTATTGGCGCGTTGGTGAAATCTGAATAACTGGCGTAGAAGATTGACCTGCGCGAGTATGTCCGGAGGAGGACCGCAATTGCCTCGTGTCTTCAAGGCCGATGAGATGCCCGAGAACCAGCGGATCAGGTCTTTGGGCGAAACACTGACAGGGACGGGCAAGCAGGAGCAAGCGGATAGGCAACGCGAGGCGCAGCCTGCGGAGCCGGCGGCGGAATCGGCCCAGATGCAACCACATCCGCCGCATATGTCGGCAGATAGCCTCGAGCGCGTCCAGCGCCTGCTGCACGAAGTCGTCGCCAGCTTCGGCCGCCAGCGCAACCAGCTTTTCCAGCAGCTTAAGCCCGGCCTGGTCAGGCTGGCAATCGCAGTAGCGCGGCAGATCGTCGGGCGCGAGCTAAACAGTGATGAAGAGGCGGTCAAGCGGGTGATAGGCAAGGCCCTGGATGAGATGGGGCGCTCGGGCCGCGTCGTCGCCAGGGTTAGCCCGGAAGATGCCCCGATTCTGCGCGAGGCTATCAAGCAGGATCAGTGGACAGCGCCGCCGCTGGTGGAGCTCGAGATCGTCGCCGATGCCTCCGTGAGCAGAGGCGGATGTGTGTTGGAAAGCGACTACGGGCAGGTTGACGCTACCATCGAGACGCAGGTGGCTGAGCTGGCTGGGCTGCTGAGCGATAGTGAGAATCAAGAGATTTAGGGGAGCAAGTTGAGTTCACGGCGCGACACGCCAGTTGAGGCCAACTTCGCCAGATGGCTGGCGGAGCAGACCGCCAAGGTCGAGCGGGCCCAGCAATTTCGCAGGCTGGGGACCGTGCAGGAGATCGTCGGTCTGACGATGGTGGCGCAAGGACCGCCGGCGCAGGTAGGGGAGACCTGCTACATCAAGCCGGCGGCGGACCGGCCCGTAGTCTGCGCCCAGGTGGTCGGATTCCGCGACAGCCGGGTGCTGCTGATGCCGCTGGGCGACACCCGTGGCATCCAGCCGGGCTGCGAGGTAGTAGCAAGCGGTGAACAGCTCGCGGTGCCGGTGGGGCCGGAATTGCTGGGGCGGGTCATAGACGGTTTCGGCGCACCGCTGGACGGACGGGGCGCGTTGGAGGCCGCCGGTCGCCGCCGCATATATGCCGAGGCGCCGCGACCGATGGAGCGAACCCGGATGCGGGAACCGATGTACCTCGGTATCCGCGCCCTTGATGCCTTGCTGACCTGCGCCAAGGGCCAGCGGTTGGGCATCTTCGCCGGCAGCGGTCTGGGCAAGAGCGTGCTGCTGGGGATGATCGCGCGCAACAGCAGCGCCGCTGTCAATGTGATCGCGCTGGTGGGTGAACGCGGCCGGGAGGTACTGGACTTCGTCGAGGACAAGCTAGGCTCGGCACTGGAGCGCTCGGTGGTGGTGGTCGCGACCGCCGATGAGCCGGCCCTGGTACGGTTGCAGGCCGGCTTCGCCGCCACCACCATAGCCGAGGAGTTCCGCGATCAAGGCGCTCATGTGATGCTAATGATGGACTCGATTACGCGACTGGCCCGGGCACAGCGGGAAGTGGGACTGGCTGCGGGCGAGATTCCGGCCAATCGCGGCTTTCCGCCTTCGGTCTATGCGATGATACCGAGCCTGGTGGAGCGAGCCGGGCCCTCGGCGGACGGCACCATCACCGGCATGTACACCGTGCTGGTCGAGGGGGATGATATGCTGGAGCCGGTGGCCGATACCGTGCGGGCGACTCTCGACGGCCATATCGTGCTGTCGCGGGCGCTGGCTGAAAAGGGCCAGTATCCGGCGATAGATGTCAATGCCAGCCTCTCGCGCGCGATGGTGCAGGTGGTAGAGCCGGCGCACTGGGAGCTGAGCGAAACGGCTCGGCGGCTGCTGCGGACCTATGCTGACATCGAGGACCTGGTGGCGGTGGGTGCTTATGAGGCAGGCGGCGACCCGTGGGTGGATGTGGCAGTGGCGATCAATCCGCGGATGCGGGAGTTCCTGAGCCAGGGCATCGAGGAGCAGGCTGATCCGGTTGAGGCGCTGGCGCAATTGCAGGAGCTTGTCAGAAGCGCTGAAGGGACCTTCGCCGGCAGGTGATGAGGATTTGAGGCAAGTCAACAGGCTGGCGCGGCTGGTCAGACACTTCGCGAGGGAGCACAGGCGGCTGGAGTTGGCAAAGCAGGCCTGCGCAACGGCCATGCGCCGGGCTCAAGCGTGTCAGCGACGTCTGGCCGCCGAGCGGGCCGCGGCTGCGAAGGCTCAACCGCCGGCCGGAAATGCCGGGACCTGGCTTAAATGGCGGGGGGCCTATCTGAGCAGGACCGGCAATGAGAGCGGACAGCTTGCCGCCAGCCAGGAGCGGCTCAGGACTAGGCTGGCGCTGCAGCAGAGACGCCTGGTAAAAAGCTCGGGCCGGCAGCGCGCGCTAGAGAAGCTGCTGGCTGCCGCCACCAGCGCCGAGCAAAGACGGGCGGAAGTTATGCAGCAGGCAGAGGCCGACCAGCGCGCCGGCATTTCGCGGCTGGGCAGAGACGATCTGATATGAAAGAGACGCCTGAGAGGGTGCAGCCGCTGGCAATTCCGTCGGCGGAGGCACCCGGACATCTGGACCGGCTGGGGGTGCAAGGCTGGGCCGAGCGCATGGCCGCAGCGTGTGTGCCTGAGCTGGCTGAGAGAGCCGGCCTGCGCGCCCGCCAGATCGCCGGCACAGCCAGCCTCGTGCCCACTATCGAGCAGTGGCAGTACGCCCCCGATGCGGCATGGCTGGGAGTACGGTGGGGTGCGGTCCCGGGGCGGATCGCCATCCCGATGCCTCTGGCGGTCGCTTTGGTAGGGCGGTGTCTGGGATATGCTAGCTGCTCCGCACAGCCGCTTGAGGCCCTCGACTACAAGGTGCTGGCGGCCTGGCTGCGGCCGGTAGTTGACTGGGTGCAGGAGGCGGCGCGGCTGCCTGAGCGGGCGCTGCTGAGCGCTGCGGAGGGCGATCCGGAGGGGCTCGGCAGCGGGCCGGCGGTGCTACTGAGCGTATCGGTAAGCCTGGAAGCCGCGCAGGGGACGTGGCAGTTGGCGGTGCCGTGGGAGGCACTCCGCGAGCCGCTGCGGGCCGAGACGACGGTGCATAAAGGTCGGACGGGCGCAACGATGACGGCTCCGGGCGGCCTGCCGGTAACTGTCGAGGCCGTAATCAAGGGAGGAACGCTGGCCCTGCGCGAGAGTTTTGAACTGGAAGTGGGCGATGTGGTAGCCCTCGACTGCGACCTGAGCGCCGGTGTCGAGCTGCGAGCCGGCAGCCAAGCAGTAGCGGTAGGCAGACTGGGAAGCCAGGAGGGGCAATGGGCCGTGCGTATCAGCGAAATGCAGTGGCATAGCGGTGCCCGGAGCACCGGGGAGGCAGGCAATGACTGACCAAGCGGATAACAACGCGGCGGCGAGCGGCGGAGGTGGCGAAAGTAGCGCGCTGAGTTCCGTGGTGCTGGCGGCTCTGGGCGATATGTCGCTGGTGGTGGAGGTGCGCATAGGCAAGGCCGAAATCAGCCTGCGGGAGCTTCTGGACTGCACGCCGGGGACCGTGCTGAGCCTGGATGCGGCCGTCGGAGGGTTGGTTGATCTGCTGGTCGGCGGCCAGTTGGTGGCCCGTGGCGAGCTGGTCACAATCGAGTCGCAAATTGGGCTGCGGATCGTGGAGATCGTTGCGGAGGGCGCGAGCAATGAGGGCTAGAATCGGTGCAGCCTTTGTCTTGCTTCTGAGGGCGGTGCCCGGGTGGTGTCAGGCAGATACGTCGCTGGCCGCGCACGGCTCGGCTTACTATCTGCTCAAGGCCTTGGCCAGTCTGGTGATCGTCATCGCTTTGATTCTGCTCACCTACTATGCGCTGAAGAAGCTGTCGTGGCCGGCGCCTAGAGCGCTGAGCGAAGGGCCGCTGGAGTTGCTGCAGGTACTGCCGGTGGAGCCGGGACGGCGCCTCTACCTAATCGGCTTGAAGGGGCGTGTCTATCTGATCGCGTGGTCGCAGGAGAGCGTCGCGCTGCTCGGCGAGATGGAAAGGTCAGAGATTGATGAGCAACTCGCTGAGGGCTAAGGTCGGGGTGCTGGCGGGCGCGCTGGTGGTAGCGGCTTGCGGGCTGCTGGCGCAACCGGTCGCCGCCCAGGAGGGGATAAGCATTGACTTCGGCCCCGGGGAGTCGGGGAGCTATGCGCGACTGCTGCTGCTGTTCGCGGCTATCGCGCTGGCCCCGGCGGTACTGGCAGTGGTCACCAGCTTCGCCCGCATCGCGATTGTGCTTTTCTTCATGCGCGCCGGCCTGGGCTCCAACGATATCCCGCCCACGGTGGTGATCATCGGGCTGGCGATCTTCCTGACCGTCTTCACGATGGCCCCGCAGATGGACCAGGCCTACTCCCAGGCGATTGCCCCGTACCTGGCCGGCGAACTGGAGCTGGAGGCGGCAAGTAGCAGCTTCGTCGAGCAACTGCGGGGGTATATGGGCGCACACACGCGGCCGGCGGACCTGGCTGTATTCGAGGAGTTCAAGCCGCAGCGGGCCGCCAATCAGGCAGTACCGATGGGGACGTTGGTGCCGGCCTTCATCATCAGCGAGCTGCGCGCCGCCTTCCTGATCGGTTTTATCATCTACCTGCCGTTTCTGGTGATAGACCTGGTGGTGGGCAGTACGCTGGCGTCAGTGGGGTTGGTCAGCTTGCCGGCGCCGGCCATCGCCTTGCCGTTCAAGGTGCTGCTTTTCGTGATGGTGGACGGCTGGGCGCTGCTGACCGGGTCGCTGCTGGCAACTATGCTTTAGGGGATGTAGGTCATCAGGATGTGGAAGCGTAGCAAACCGCCGAGCCTAAACTCGAGGTCTATATCCTTGGTGACCGGGCCATAGTTCTTGGCCAGGTTGGTAGTGACTGTGCCGGTGCAAGGGCCCTGCAAGCCCTGGAAGTCAATGCTAGCCTGCACGGTCTGGACATAAGTCACGTACTGAACGGCTGTACCGATGCCGAGAATGTCATCGGGGCTGCGGTACTGCACTTTGAGCGTCGTCGTGGTGCCGCTGAGGGTGTCGTTGTTAGTGAAGAACGGTATGGTGGTCAGGGGCACGGAAGTAGTGGTTGCCTGGCCGCAGATGATGGGATTGCGCAGGAAGGGCTGCTTGTCGGGCACCGGCGTGGCTAAACCGCGCGGCGGGCCTGAGGCAGTCCGAACTATGCGGTTGTAGGTACCGTCGCCATCGGTGTCATAGCAGGTGAAGTACTCGCACCAATCGCGCAGGCCGCCCTCACCGGCAGAAAAGAGATAATCGAGATACTGCCCGCAAGCAGAGGTGGGGCTCAGGTTCACATCGGGAACCGCAATCGCGGGGAAGTAGTCCGTGATTTTAACGGTCTGGACCGCGCTGGTGCCGACCGCGGCCGGCACAACATCGCTCACCTGCCGGGTGGAGCGCACCTGGGCAGTGACTTCCTCGTCTAGATAATGGGTCGTGACATCCATTCGATAGGCCCAGTTGGTGCCCAGGGCCGTCGGGAACGAATTGCCGGCCAGAGTGTAGTATGAAACGCCGTCTCCGCCGCAGCCGCTAAGTGCAGCTACCGCAATGATCAGACCCAACAGCAAGATCGTCACGGGACGCATGGCGCCCTCCTGATAGTGAGAAGCGGGTTGCCGGCCGGTGGTATTAGCCGCTGCAATTATTGCACATAGGTAAGCAATCGTCAACTGCACCAGCGATGTCGGCCCGTAGCCTGGCTGCATCCGAGGAGGGAGTTGATGCGCCACGAACATCACCGAAGCGGTTGAGTTGTTGCGACAGGTATTGTTGATCGCGCTGTATCTGTCTTTGCCGCCGATGATTGCGGCAGCCCTGGCCGGATTCGCCGTGGGACTGCTGCAGTCGGCCACCGGCCAAAACGACCAGAGCGTGGCCGTCGTTGTGCGGATACTGGCCGCCGGCGCCGCCGTCATGGTGTTCGGCATGTGGCTGGTCTCCCTGGCTGGCGATTTCTGGTACAGGCTGTGGAGCAGTCTGCCTGAATTGGTGCAATAGCGGCAATGGCGATTGCTTGGTCAGGAGTTAAATCGCGTAAGCTGTGGGATTGCGCACACAGACCGTTGCTAGAGGGAGCGGCTTGTGCCAGGAGGCGGGAAGTCAGACAGTGCAATCATCTCAACGCTTTCGGGCTGGAAGCTGAGAATGCTTGGGCATTCTCACCTGCCCTTCGGCAAGCTCAGGGCAGGCCGAGCTACGCGTTGGCAAGGGGTAGTCCGCTATGCCAGCGCTAGCTGAAGCAGTGCCACTGTGGGGCCTGGTATTCGCCCGCGTCGCCGGCATCGCCTTGTTAGTCCCGCCAATCGGCTGGCGCTATGTGCCGGTCACTATCAGGCTTGCAGCCGCCGGCATCATCGCGGTGCCGCTGTACTACAGCGCGGGCGGCCTGGAGGCAGCAGCACCGGGCCTAGGCACCTATACGCTGTGGGTTGCCAAGAACCTGGCAGTGGGGCTGATAATCGGCGGGGCAGTAGCAGTGGTTCTGTGGGCTGCGGTGATGGCCGGCACGTACCTGGAAAGGCTGGCCGGCTGGTCATCGCCGACGCCCGAAGCAGGCGTGGCCGGCTCGCTGCTGTACCTGCTGTGCGGGGTCCTGTTTGTGCTGATAGACGGCCACCATGCGGTATTGCGGGTCGTGGCGGCTTCCTTCGAGACCGTCCCGCTGGGGCCGGCGTCAGTGGGCGACTTGGGTGGGCAGGCCCTGGTGATGCTGCCGGCGCGGATGTTCGCTGCCTCGCTGATGATCGCCGGCCCGGCGTTACTGGCCGCCTTGCTAGCGATGACACTGCTGGCCGCTGCGGAGCGGGTATCGTCGGAGCTGGGAGCCGGCGGAATCGGCCGCATCAGCGCGCCGCTGTTGGTGAGCGTGGCCCTGATCGCGGCGCTGCCGGCAGTGGCCTATGTGGCGCTGTGGCAATTGGAAATGGCCCTGCAAGAGGTCGCAGCCCTGTGGGGATAGTAGGGCGAGCGGCAACGGCGGCCCTCACCCTAGCCATCTCCCATAGGGAGAGGGGACAACGACCACGGCAACGGCCTCGGGCTGGAAGCCCGAGCTAGGCGAGGGTGTTTGGGGGAGGGGACAACGGCAACGACCGGCGCGGTACAGGCCCGCGCCCTACAAGGACAAGGACCGGCGCGACGGTAGATGGAATGCAGCCCGCAGGTTTGGCTGCAGCGGGTAATGAGGTTGAGTATGGCCGAGCAATGGCCCAAACGCTATGAGGCGAGCCAACGTAAGCTGGAATACCTGCGCAGGCGGGGCAGGCATCCGTTCAGTCCCATGGCCTCGGGGCTGCTGGCGGTCGTCTGTGGCGTGGGTGCGGTGTTGCTGGTTGGCCGGTGGGCGATACTGGAGCCGCTGTCGCACTTGCTCGGTCTGAGCCTGGGTTCGCCTGAGATGCCCGCCGAGGCGCTATTGCAGCAGACGGCACAGGCTCTGGGCACAGCCGGCCTCGCTATGGTGCCGGTGGGAATTGCGGTCCTGGCCGGGTGGTTGCTCGGCAACAGCCTGCAGAGCGGCTTTGCGCTGCGGTGGCCGGGGGCCTCGACCTCCGGACCGACCTACTACACGCTCCCGCGGCGCTATGGTGCCGACACTGCGGTTCGCGGCATCCTCGCGGCGCTGCTGTTGGCCGCTACTATAGTGACGGTGGCCGGCATCTGCCAGGCCGCTGCGGAACTGCCACTGCGGGGAGAGCTGTCCGTCAGTCGGGCCGGTCACGCGTACCTGCAGCCAGTGCTGAGCACCTTTCTACCGGCGCTGGTGGCGGTGGTGATGCTGGACGTGGTGTGGAGCCGCTATAGCTATGCGGTCGGGGCGCGCATGACTGAGAGCGAGCGGCGGCGGGAGGCCGAGGAGAGCGGCATTGGCTGGCTGACCAAGCGACGCCGGGAACGACAACGTCGGCAGGGAGGCAGATGATGGAGATCTTCCGACAGGTCCCCGCTCAGGCGGTGGTAGCCGTGGCGGCGGCCCTGGCGATGTTAGTGCTGATCGTGCCGCTGGCGGGCTGGGCGCTGGACCTGCTGTTGTCCGCGAATCTGGCGATTTCGCTGGCAGTGTTCGCCCTGGTGCTGCTGGTCAGTAGGCCGGTGCGACTGACGGGCCTGCCCGGACTGATCGTGACCTCGAGTCTTGGTCGGGTGGTGCTGGCTCTGGCCGTGGCTCGGAATATTCTGCTAGGGGGGACGGGTGGGGAGGTGGTCGCGGCGCTTGGAGCTCTCGGTGGCGGTGGCTGGCTAGGTGGGATCGCAGTGGTACTGATGGTGGCGCTGATAGACCTGCTGGTGGTCGGAGTGGGAATGGTGCGGGTGTCCGAGGTTCTGGCCCGCTTTGCCCTCGACGCCTTGCCGGGACGCCAGATGGGCGTTGATGCTGCGGTCGGGGATGGCCGGCTCACCGCCGAGCAAGCCCGCGACAAGCAGCAGCAGATTGACGATGAATGTGCTTTCTACGGCGCTATGGACGGAGCCGCCCGTTTCCTGCGAGGCGACTGCATCACCACGCTGATCATCGTGGTTGCTACGCCCGTGGTGGCGCTGCTGATTAGCGGGTCAAGCGCAGCAACGAGTGGCGCTGCCCCGGCCACCTACCTGCAGTTGGCGACCGGCCATGGGCTGGTGATTCTGTTGCCGGGGTTGCTGATCGGCGGAGCCGGGGCGATAGTTCTGGCCCGGGCCGGTAGTCAACAGAGCTTTGGCTCAGAAATTGCAGGTGAACTGCTGGTGCAGCCGATGGCTCTGGGAGCGGCCGCCTTGGTACTTCTGGTCATCGCCTTCATTTCACCCACAGCGCGGCTGCCGCTGATCGCAATCGTGTTGATTATTGCCGGGGCGGCAGTGGTCTTCAGCAGACGGGCCCATGAGGCGGCCCAGCCCGAGGCGCGCGCTCAGCAACGGCGAGGCGAGAACCGCATTGAGTTAGGCCTGGGACTGGTCCATCTTATCGAGGAGCAAGACTTCGAGACCATGCTCGCCGAGGTGCGAGAACAAGTGCAACGCCGCATCGGCCTGGCCGTGGAGCCTTTTGTGGTGGCCGATAGCAGCGAATTGGGCATGAATCAGGTGAACCTGGTGGTCAATGGGCAGCTTGCCGGCCAGTACACTGTGCGCCCGGGACGGCTGCTGGGGTTGGGGGTGTGTGCGGAAGATTTCGCCGGAGCGGATGAGGCGCGCTGTGGTGCGCGAAAGGTGGGCGCGTGGATTGCGCCGGAGGATGAAGAGACGGCCCGGCGCGAGGGCATAGAGGTGCTCAAGCCGCTGGAGGCGCTGATGGTCTTGACGCAGGACAGGCTGCTGGGCAGCGCCGACCAGCTCTTCGACACCGAATGCGCCGCCGAAAGGCTGAAGCAAATGGCGAGTACACATCCGGAGTTGCTGGCGGCGGCCGAGGCTCAAGGCCTGGATGCGATACTGCTGCGCCGCCTTGGGACGGCGCTGGTGGCCGATGGGGTCGGTTTGCATAATCTAGCGGGGATAGTCGAGGGTGCCATCGAGGCGCTGCGCGATGGTGAGGACGAAGCCGGCATAATCGAGGCAGGGCGCAAGCGGCTTGCGCGAAGCATCTGCCAGGCCGCCGGTCCCGACGGCACGATCCTGGCTATCGAGTTGGCGCCGGAGCTGGCCGAGGAGCTGGCGGGCAGCTATGCCAACGGTCAACTGGCAATCCCGCCCCAACGCGCTGAAGGCTGGCTGGGAGTACTCTCCGACTACAGCCGCGAGACGTTTCGGCGCAAGCACCCGATCGCAGTGCTTTGTGACGCGCAACTGCGCCCGGCGCTGAGCAAGCTGATTGCCGAGAGCGGCCAGCATCTGATGGCGATTGCCTTTGACGAGCTGGCCCCCGATTACGCGGTCGAGCGGCTGGGCGTCATCGCTGAGGCTGAAATATCGGGCCGGCAGCAGGTTGCCGCAGGGTCCGAGGAGTGATACGACTGCGATCACAACAAGTCGGCGTGCGAACCGGTCAGAAGGACGCGAGTACGGCTCGACAGCGGCAGATAACTGAGAATGTTGATCTGGTCCACTACATTGTGAGTCGGATCGCGATCAACCTGCCGGACAAAGTGGATAGGGAGGACCTGATCAGCGCCGGTCTGATCGGCTTGGTCAAGGCGGCAGACCGCTTTGACGAGAAGCGCGGCATCAAGTTCCGCACCTATGCCAGCAGTGTGATTCGCGGCGAGGTGATGGAGTCGCTGCGGGCCAAGGACTGGGCGCCTCGCAGCATCCGGCGCAAGGTGCGTAGGCTGGCCGCAGCCGTGGGGGATCTGGAGGGCCGTCTGGGTCGGCCGGCTACCGACGCCGAGATCGCGGATAATCTCGACATCAGCCTTGATGAGTATTATGAGCTGTTGTCCGAGACTAGCAGCGCTAACCTGGTATCGCTGGACGAGATCCTAGACGAGTGGCAGCTAGACGCCGGCGAAGGCGCGATGCAACTGGCCGGTGATGACAGCGACAACCCGGCTGCGGTGCTGGATCGGGAAGCCTTGCTGGAGGTGGTAGCCGGAGCGGTGGGGCGGCTGCCGGAACGCGAGCGGCTGGTGATCGGGCTGTACTATCAGGAGGAGCTGACGCTCCAGGAGATCGGCGAGATCCTGGGTGTTACGGAATCGCGGGTGTGCCAGATCCACACTCAGGCAATCACGCGTCTGCGGGCCAGTTTGCACCGTGAGCTGGGCCTGCCGTAAGCGTCTTTGAGCCGTGCCCCCAATGTCGTGAATTCCACCCTTTCACTTTCAAGGCCTTGTATGCTATAATCAGCAGGAGTTTGGTGTGTGTATGTCGTTATCCTGATGAATACAAAGGGGTTGCTGTTTCTTGCGGGAATCCACGAGACTAATCGCGATCTGTTTGGGTGTGATCGTAGGTGTATCGGTAGCGGTTCTAGGCGGCTGCGGTAGCCAGCCGATGGCAGTAGTCAATGGGGTCAAGGTGACCCGTGCGGAGTTCACTAAGCGGCTTGAGCAGACCCAGGGCAAGCAAGTTCTGGGCGATTTGATTTTGCGGGCGCTGGTCGAGGATGCTTTCGCGAAATCCGGCCTGACGCTGTCTGATGAGGAGCTTGAGCAGGAGGTACAGAAGGCCAAGGCCACCGCGCCGGATGAGGCTGCCTGGCAGCAGATGCTGGCGGCCCAGGGGATAGACGAAGAGGAGTTGCGCGACTATTTCGCCTTCAGGATGAAGGTCAGAAAACTGGCGACCAAGGACGTCAGTGTCACCGAGGAGGCACTCAAGGCATTCTTCGAGGAGAACAAGCAGTTCTTCGACGAGCCGGCAACGGTCGAGTTTTCCGAGATAGTCCTGGCGGATAAGGCCGAGGCCGAGAAGCTTGCTCAGCAACTGAAAGCTAGCCCAGAGAGTTTCGGGGACCTGGCCCGGCAACATTCGCTTTCGCCAGTTACGCGCGACCGGGGAGGACACCGGGGCAAGGTGCGTGTCGAAGAGATTACCCCGATCGCAGTGCGGGCCGTGCTCGAGAGGCTGGAGGTCGGGAAGATCAGCGCCCCGATCAGCGCCGAGGGCAACTGGTATTTGATCAAGCTGGAGGCTCGGCACGAGGCGAAGCAGGCGACGTTCGAGGAAGTCAAGGCAGAGGTCGAGGAGCAGTACACGCTGCGACACGCCAAATCCGAGCAAGAGCTGATGAACGATTTGCGCAAGAGCGCGCAGGTGACGGTGATTGACCCGCAGTACCAGTCATTGAACGAGTTCTTCCGCCCGGAGCCGAGTAGTCTGCCAACCTTTGGCGCGGGGGAGAAGCCCAAGGCCGGCAAGGCGCCGGAGAGTGAGGCGGCCAAGGGCGCCTCTGGTGAGGGCAGGGCTGTGAAGCAGCAGCCGGCGGAGAAGCAACCACAGCCGGTGCAGACTTCCGAGGCAGACAAACAGGCCGAGAAGGCGTACCCGGAGCCGGCGGAGCAGCAGCCTGAGACGCCGTAACCTGGCGCTTGACTCGGCGACTAGTGCAAGCAGGCGGCCACTGGCGGTGGCCGCTTGTGAGTGCGTGCAAGCCAGCGATGAGCGAATTCGAACGCCTGATACAGATCATGGCCAGACTGCGGCAGCCGGGAGGCTGCCCCTGGGACCAGCAGCAGAACCACCGCAGCCTGCGGCCCTATCTGCTGGAGGAAACCTACGAAGTCATCGAGGCTCTGGACAGCGGTGATCTGAAGGCTTTACGGTCTGAACTCGGCGATCTGCTACTGCAGATCGTTTTTCATGCGCAAATCGCCTCGGAAAGCGGCGAATTTGACATCGAGGACGTGGCTCGTAGCATCAACGAGAAGCTGGTCCATCGCCACCCGCATGTGTTCGGAGAAGTGCAAGTGGCAGATGCTTCCGAGGTACTTGTAAACTGGGAGAAGCTGAAGTTAGAGGAGCAGGAGAACTCCCAACGTAGCTCGGCACTCGATGGGATTCCGGCCGGCCTGCCGGCCCTGCACCATGCCACGAAGGTGCAGAAGAAGGCCGCCAGGGTGGGATTTGACTGGGACGATGCCGGCGGGCCGATGGCTAAGATCGGCGAAGAGCTTGCAGAACTGCAGCAGGCGCTGGCGAGCGAGGATGGCGAGGCTGCCGAACGCGAGCTGGGAGACCTGCTATTCGCCATCTGCAACCTGGCGCGCTTCCTCAGGATTGACAGTGAGAGCGCGCTGCGCGAGGCCGTGACCCGGTTCCGGAGCCGCTTCGGAGCAATGGAACAGGCCGCCCGCGAGCAGGGCAAGTGCATGGCCGAGATGAGTCTGGACGAGTTGGAGAGGCTCTGGCAGCAGGCCAAGGCCGAGGAGCAGTAGCCGATGCGCCTCGACATCTTCCTGCGGAATGCCGGCATCATCCCTCGGCGCAGCCGGGCCAAGGAGGCCTGTGAGGAGGGTCTGGTGGCGATTGACGGCAAGGTTGCCAAGCCCAGCGCCGAAGTCAAGCCGGGTCAGAAGCTGAGAGTCGAACTGAACATGCAAACCAGGGAGTATCAGGTGTTGGAGCTGCCCAGAGTGCCGGCGGCCAAGCAACAGCGGGAGAACTATGCGAGACTGCTGTCTCGTAGCCGTATGGATGTTGACGAATGGTAGGGAACATACAACGCGGGGCGGCTCATGAGAGCCTGCCAAGCACAAATTGCAGCGGGAAACGGCCCGCAACAGGCTGAGGAGGTCTGTGAATGTCGAAATACGATCACGTGTATATGTTTGACTGCGACACTGAAGCACTGAAAGCGCAACTGGCAGAAGAGGGCCGCGAGCTCAAGGACCTGTTGGGTGGCAAGGGCTCGAACCTGTGCCTGATGACGGGCAGCGGTATCCCCGTGCCCCCCGGCTTCGTCGTCACTACCGACGTGTGCAACGAGTATGTATCGCTGGGGCACAAGCTGCCGGAGGGTACCGAGGACAGTATCTACGAGGCCATGAACAAGCTCGAAGAAACCACCGGCAAGAACTTCGGCGACCCCGGCAATCCGCTGCTGGTTTCCGTGCGCTCCGGCGCGAAGTTCTCCATGCCCGGCATGATGGACACCGTCCTCAACCTCGGCATGAACGACGAGGTGGCCGCAGGTATGGTCAAGCTGTTCGGAGATGAGCGGTTCGTCTATGACGCCTACCGGCGCTTGATCACGATGTTCGGTGATGTGGTGATGGGCGTCGAGCGCACCCTCTTCGACGCCTGCCTCGACCGGGTGAAAAAGGAAGAGGGCGTCAAGCTGGATACGGAGGTTTCCGCCGAGGGCCTGAAGCGCGTCGTTGAACTGGAGAAGGCAGTGTATAAGGAAGAACTCGGTGAGGACTTCCCGACCGACCCGAAGGCGCAATTGATGGCCGGCGTGCGCGCAGTATTCGGCTCGTGGGACAATCCCCGCGCCATCTCGTACCGCAACATCAACAAGATCCCGCATGACCTCGGCACCGCCGTCAATATCCAGATGATGGTGTTTGGCAATATGGGCGATGACTGCGGGACCGGCGTCGCCTTCACCCGCGATCCGGCGACCGGCGAGAAGGTCATATACGGCGACTATCTGGTCAACGCTCAGGGCGAAGATGTGGTAGCCGGCATTCGCACACCGGTGCCGATTGCCGCGCTCGAAGATAGTATGCCGGAAGTCTATCAGCAGTTTGCCGAGATTTGCGAGAACCTCGAACACTTCTACCGCAATATGCAGGATGTGGAGTTCACCGTCGAGCAGGGCAAGCTGTGGATGCTGCAGACGCGTGACGGCAAGCGCACCGCGACTGCGGCAATCAAGATCGCCACTGATATGGTCGCCGAAGGTCTGATTGAGGAGCGGCGGGCGATTGAGATCATGGACGCTCAGGCGCTCGACCAACTGCTCCACCCGCAATTCGATACTGAGAAGAAACCGGAGGCGGTCGGCACCGGCGTTGCCGCTTCTCCCGGTGCAGCAGCCGGCAAGGTCGTGTTCACCGCCGAACACGCCGTGGAAGCTGCGGAGAAGAAGGAGCGCGTGGTCCTGGTGCGGCACGAAACCTCACCTGAGGACATCGCCGGCATGGCCGCGGCCCAGGGCATTCTGACCGTATTCGGGGGCAAGACCTCGCACGCCGCCGTTGTCGGTCGCCAGATGGGCAAGCCGTGTGTGGTCGGCTGTGCCGCGATCGAGCTAGACGAGGCCAACGCCTGCTTGACCATCGCCGGCAACACCGTCAAAGAAGGCGACTTCATCTCGATTGACGGCGGCACCGGCGAAGTCATGCTGGGAGATGTGGCGACTGCCGACAGTGACGTCATCGCCGTGCTGAAGGGTGACATGAAGCCCGAGGATTCGGAACTGTACACCGAGTTCGCCAAGCTGATGAAGTGGGCTGATGGAATCCGCACGATGGGTGTGCGCACCAATGCCGATACGCCCGAGGACGCCGCGCTGGCCGTGGCGCTGGGCGCTGAGGGCATCGGGCTTACCCGCACCGAGCACATGTTCTTCGGCGAGGAACGTATCATCAACTTTCAGCGCATGATCATCTCCGACAGCGACGAGGAGATGCAGGCGGCCGCCGACGTGCTTGAGCAGTACCAGAAGGAGGACTTTTACGGGATTCTCAAGGCGATGGACGGCATGCCGGTGATTATTCGGCTGCTGGATCCGCCGCTGCACGAGTTCTTGCCGGGCGATCCCGAGGACCAGGCCGAGCTGGCCAAGCTCGCCGGAGCGACCCCGCAGCAAGTCGCCGACATCGTGGAGGCGCTGCATGAGACCAACCCGATGCTGGGGCATCGCGGCTGCCGTCTGGGCGTGACCTTCCCAATCATCTACAAGATGCAGATCAAGGCGATCTTCGAAGCCGCCTGCCAACTCAAGCAGGAGGGCTTCAACCCGATACCGGAGGTAATGATCCCGCTGGTGGGTCTGGAAGGCGAGCTGGCGATCTGCAAGGGCTACACCGAGGAAGTTGCCGCCGAGGTGCTGGAGGCAGCCGGCGTCGAACTCGACTACATGATCGGCACCATGATCGAGCTGCCGAGGGCCTGTCTGATTGCCGATAGGATCGCGGAGATGGCTGAGTTCTTCTCCTTCGGCACCAATGACCTGACCCAGACCACCTTCGGCTTCAGCCGGGATGATGTGGAGGGCAAGTTCATTCCGGGCTATATCGCTCAAGGCATCATTCAGGTCAGCCCGTTTGAGAGCCTCGACCGCGCAGGTGTGGGCAAATTGGTGCAGATGGGCGTTGAGCTGGGCCGCCAGGCCAATCCGGAGCTGGAAGTCGGCATCTGCGGCGAGCACGGCGGTGAGCCGAAGTCGGTGGAGTTCTGCCACCAGGTGGGCCTGGATTACGTGAGCTGCGCGCCGCTGCGGGTGCCGATTGCACGGCTGGCGGCGGCCCAGGCTGAGATTGCGAACCCGCGCTGAATAACGACCACTAGAAAGCGGCTGAGGATGCCGAGTGTGCTCCCCCAGCCATCCATTGGAGGTGTCTGGACAGATGACGGAGATATGCGAAGTAAGGGCGCGTGAGATTCTCGATTCTCGTGGCAATCCCACCATTGAGGTGGATGTCGTGCTGGCCGATGGCAGCATCGGGCGCGCAGCGGTGCCCTCAGGCGCTTCAACCGGAGAGCGCGAGGCACTGGAGCTGGTTGACGGCGACAAGCAGCGCTATGGCGGCAAAGGTCGCCTGCAGGCCGTGGCTAATGTCAATGAGGCCATCGCTCCCGAGGTCGTGGGCCTCGATGCCACCGACCAGACCTATCTTGATGAGCTGATGATCGCCCTGGATGGGACCGAGAACAAGAGCAAGCTCGGCGCCAATGCGATTTTGGGAGTGTCGCTGGCGAGCGCGAAGGCCGCCGCGCAGTCGCTCGAACTGCCGCTTTACCAGTATATCGGGGGCGTGTCGGCCCGGCAGCTTCCGGTGCCGATGATGAATATCATCAACGGGGGCAAACATGCCTCTAACAATGTGGATTTGCAGGAATGGATGATCGTGCCGGTGGGCGCCGACTGCTTCGCCGAGTGTCTGCGCTGGTGTGCCGAGACCTATCACACGCTGGCGAAGGTGCTGGACGAGCGCGGCCTCAGCGTCGGTGTCGGCGATGAGGGTGGCTTTGCGCCCAACCTCGGCAGCAACGAAGAGGCGCTGCAGGTGATCATCGAGGCCATCGCCAAGGCCGGCTATGAGGCGGGGGAGGAGATAGTGATCGCTCTGGACCCGGCCGCCAGCGAACTATATACCCAAGAGGGCAGCTACGACCTGGCCGGTGAGGGGCGGATACTGAGCTCCGAAGAGATGATCGAGTACTATGCGGAGCTATGCGCCAATTACCCGATTATCTCGCTTGAGGACGGCCTGGGCGAGAATGACTGGGAAAGCTGGCCCAAGCTGGTCGAGAGGATCGGCGACAAGGTGCAGATCGTCGGTGATGATCTGACCGTGACCAATGTGAAGTATCTGGCGCAGGCGATTTCCGACCGGGCGATCAACTCGATACTCATCAAGCTGAACCAGATCGGAACTCTGACCGAGACGCTGGCCGCGATCGCGATGGCCAAGCACGCCGGGATGACCGCAGTGGTGTCCCACCGCAGCGGTGAGACCGATGACGCGACTATCGCCGACCTGGTAGTTGGTGTGAACGCCGGTCAGATCAAGACCGGCGCGCCCTGCCGCACCGAACGGGTGGCCAAGTACAACCAGTTGCTGCGGATCGAGGAGATGCTGGGCAGCACGGCACAGTATCTCGGCAGGGACGTGTTCTATAATCTGCAGCAGATTTGACTTGCGGCAGATATGAAAATGTGGTAAAGATATAAGTTACGCTTGGTCAGGCAACAGGCGCCGACCCACAAATCGCAGCACCGCGACGCAATATCTGGGAAGGATGCCGGTGGCAAGACAGTGAGAAGGCGCGTCGAGGGCAAGTACTCAGGCGTTGATTGGCTGTTCTGGGGCAGAGTGTTTTGTCTGGTGCTGTTGGTGGCGTTCGTAATAAGTGGGATTGAGCCGGTCGTCAAAAGTGTTCGTAAGGCCCGTGAGGTCGTCTATAAGACGCGCGCATACCAGCGTCTGGTAGCAGAGAATCGCCGCGCCGAAGTCGAGCTCGAGTTCCTCGATACGGAAGAGGGTAAGGCCTGGGCGGTGCGCAGTCAACTGCGCTACATAGAGGCGGGCGAGAAGGTGCTGGAGGTGACGCAGGAGGAGCCTTCAGTATCCTGCCCAAGACTCGGCGACCGGATGCGCACCTGGCTCGGCGGAGTGGAGATAGGGATCAGGCATTGGGGCCGCGATGCTGTTGACATCGGGGCCTGTTTGCTGGGGCTGTGGGAACCGGTGATGCCGGAGGAGCACAGCGTGCGAATCGGTGAAGCTAGCTAGGCGTATCCACCTGCGAAGAGACAAGCCAAGGGAACGCCGGCACCGCGTTCCCTTTTTGTTTGGCTTGATTTGGGCTCACAGCGGCACTGCGACGCGACGGCCCTCCTCGGCTGAAACGTAAGCAGCATAGGTGACCGCGACCACATCGCGGGCCAGCAGCCAGCCGGCCAGAGGCTCGCGGCCCTCGGCGATGACCTCCATGAAATCTTGGATCTCCTGATGATAGCCGCTAGCCCAGTGCTCGTCGGGTGAGGCGAAGTTCCAGCCTCGGCGTGTCGAGAGCTTCTCGGCCAGGTACTCAGCGCCGAAGCTGTCATCGGCCGGCGCGTAGGCCTCGACCTGGTCGTTAGGATTGATATGGCAGCGGATGCGGCCATTGGAGCAGAACAGCTCCATGTAGTTGTAGATGCCGCCGAGCACAACATCGGAAGAGACTACCTCGGCCACCGATCCGTCCTCGAAGGTGAGCAGGGCTGCGCCCCAGTCCTCGCAATCCACCAGGTCGTGCCTGAGATATTTCGGCTCCTCGGCCAGGAAGCTCTCCATCTTCGTCAAGTTGCCTACCTCCGCAACGACGGCGACGGGGCGGATCGGCTTACCATGCCTGTGGAGGCCCTCGAACTGCTTCATGTGCAGGACTCCACCCAGGGGATGAGAGCCGGTGCGCAACAGCGAGCCACCGCCGGCCAGCGACCAGTGGGTCACATAAGAGGCGTGGGAGCCGGAGTGGGATTCTTCGGCGCGCAGTCGCATGATCGTGCCACCGCCGGAGGCGACCAGATTGCGGGCCTTGGCAACCGCCGGAGCATAAACCCAGTTTTCCGCGTACATGAACTTCACACCGGTGGTGTCCAGCGCCTGTTCCATCTCCGCCATCCGCGCGAGCGTATAGTCGAGCATCTGGCGGCGGGGGACCGTAGCGCCGATGAGTTCGTCGCGGTCATGGCCGGCAGCAGCGGTATAGCCGGTCAGCGGCTTCTCCACGATTACGTGCTTGCCCGCCTCGGCAGCCTGCAGCGCCATCGGTAGATGGAGATTGGTCGGCACGCAGAGGTCCACTGCATCAATCTGCTCGTCGGCCAGGAGTTCATCGTAGGTCTGATACTGCCTGGGGATGGCGTACTGTCGGGCGAAGCGGATGGCATTGTCGAAGTGGCCGGAGGTGACGGCCACAACTTTGGCCTGGATGCCGACCACTTTGCGGACGGCCTGAGTGTGGAAGCTGGCCGCGAAGCCGGTGCCGACCATGCCGATGTTGACCTGTTTCATATCTGTTCCCCTCTGAGGCGTTGCGGTATTGTGGTTGCCGCTGGGGGCCTGCTTGCTGCAGGACCTGGCGATACGGACTGCATCTGCTGCAGTGGCAGTGGCCCGGGGCGCACACATTGTTGCTTGGATTTGCCTGTCTGTCTGTTTCCGTGAGCTTGTGGGGCAATCCTGCCGGCAGAGACAACCGGCGGCACAATTTGTCTAGCTCTAGCAGGTGTAAGGTGGAGTAACGGCTAAATATGCGACTGTCGCGGCGCAAGTCAATGGGTGGCAAGGCAGTCGCAAATGGCTTGAAGGAGCAGGAATGCTTGCGGAATTGCTGAGGCGGGCGATATGGGCGGTATTCGGCGTTCCGGCGCTGCTGGTACTGGCCTATGTCGGGGGCTGGTGGCTGTTCGTGGCCTTGTCGCTGCTGGCCATCGTCGGGCTTGCTGAATACTACTCCGGGGCCATGGCAGGCGGCTTCCAGCCGGCAGTGGGCCTCGGGTTCCTTGTGGGCATCGGGGTAGTGGCAGCGACTGTCTTCGCCCCGGCCAGCGCTACTGAGATCACCGTCGCCTTGCTGGTGGTGCTGGCAGCGGGGTCGTTGGTGGCGGTGTTGCGGCCGGGCTTCAGGCATACGGCGGTGGCGAGCTCGGCAATCAGCGTGTTCGGGGTCGTGTATGTGGCGGTGATGGTGTCTTTCCTGCCGCGGCTGTGCGAGGTGGACTTGCCGGCTGCCATCGGGGCAGAAGGGCTCGGCGAGTTCTGGCATCGGCTGGGAGTGGTGGTGCTGGTGCTGGTGCCGGTCTGGCTGTCTGACACTTTCGCCTTCATTGCAGGCAAGACCTGGGGTCAGCGGCGGCTGGCCCCGAACATCAGCCCGAATAAGACCGTCGAGGGGGCGATCGCCGGCTTCCTAGCGGCGCTGTTGGCCGTCCTGGCGATTGCCATGTGGATGGAGCTGCCCTGGTATCACAGTCTGATCCTGGGCGTCCTGGTGGGGAGTGCGGCACAGGTGGGCGATCTGTCGAGCTCGATACTGAAACGCAACCTCGAGATAGATGATTTCGGCACGATTTTCGGTGTGCACGGCGGCTTTCTCGACCGCTTTGACGGCCTGCTGTTCAGCATGCCGCTGGTTTACTACTACCTGCTGCTGTTCTTCGTGATCCTGAAATAGGCCGCAACTTCCCGAGACGCCGACGCGCAGTTGGCTGATAGCCGGAGGTATCAAGCGGCGAACGCAGGGCATCGTGCCGATGTCGGATAGCGAAGCCTGGTGAGTAGCTGATGCTGGTCATCATAAACCCGACCGCAAGGCTGGTCGGCAAGGTGGCCCAGGTCGGCGACGTGGTGCAGCAGCTTCTGGAAGCCGGGGCGACCCCCCGCGTAGCGCTGACACGACAGCGGGGAGATGCCCGGAGGCTGGCGGCGGAGGCCGTCCAGGCCGGCTATCAGCGCATCGTCGTCGCCGGCGGCGATGGCACGGTGAATGAGGTCATCCAAGAAATCGCTGCAACGCCGGTGGAGTTGGCCGTGATTCCGCTGGGCACAGGCAATATTCTGGGGCGATACCTGCGGCTGCGGCCCGGCGACCTGGGCAAGGCCTGCCACTTGGCGGTGCACGGGCAGGCCGGCCCGATTGACCTGGGGGTGATGGGCGGGCGCTACTTCGTAGGTATGGCGGGTGCGGGCCTGGATGCGGAGATCGTGGATAAGATCAGCAAGCCGTGGAAGGAGATAGTGGGCTGGCTGGCCTTCGCCGGGCAGGCGGTGCAGGCGGTACTTACGGAGGAAGCCAAGGAGCTAAGATTGACGTTCGAGGAAGAGAGCTTCGCCGGGCCGATGTGGGGGGTCTTCGTGTCGAATCTCCCGGAGTACACTTACCGGCTGGAGCTGTCGAGAAACGCCCATCCCGACGACGGCCTGCTGGACTTTGTCGTGCTGCACCATCGAGGTTATGGCGAGCTACTCAACTTCGGGTTGGATACCTTCGTATGGGGGGCACCGGCTGACGACCACCACGCGGCCACGGTGGTGCAGGGCAGGTATCTGAGAATAGAGGCGGAAAAGCCGGTCAAATGGCAGACCGATGGGGAGATAATGGGGGAGACGCCGGCCGAATGCAGCGTCGAGCCGAGGGCGCTGCAGCTTGTCAACAAGCTGGCCAATGAGTAAGGCTGCACCAGCACAGCCGTCGGCAGGCGACATTGCAGTCATGAACGTACAGGAGGCAATAGATGATCATCGGAGTACCGACTGAGATTAAGGAGGGCGAATACCGGGTGGCGGTTACACCCGCCGGCGCGCACGCGCTAGTAGCTGACGGCCATCAGGTACTCGTCCAACAGGGGGCTGGCGATGGCAGCAACATCAGCGATGAGGAGTATCGCAGGGCCGGTGCCGAGCTAGTGTCCGGTGCGGGAGAGGTCTTCGGGCGCGCCGAAATGGTGATGAAGGTCAAGGAGCCGGTCAGCCCTGAGTATGAACTGCTCAACCAGGGCCAGATACTGTTTACCTACCTGCACCTGGCCTCTTCGGAGGAATTGACCAAGGCAATGCTCGAGGCCGAGGTCATAGGAGTCGCCTATGAGACGGTGCAAAGAGATGACGGCCACCTGCCGTTGCTGGAGCCGATGAGTGAAGTCGCCGGCAAGATGGCCGCTGAGGTGGGAGCCCAATGCCTGCAGAAACACTCGGGCGGACGCGGCGTACTGATGGGAGGAGTGACCGGTGTTGCCCCGGCGGAGGTAGTGGTCATCGGCTGCGGCACCGTCGGAGCATGTGCCATCAAAGTCGCGGCCGGCATGGGGGCGCATGTGTCCGCCTTCGACATCAACACCCAGCGGCTGGCCTACCTTGATGATATCCACGGGGCCGCCCTTACCACTCTTTACAGCAGTCCGCTGGCTGTGGCCGAAGCCACCGGCCAGGCGGATGTGGTAATCGGTGCGGTGCTGATCCCCGGAGCGCGGGCCCCGCATGTGGTGACAGAAGATATGATAGAGGCCATGAGGCCGGGGTCAGTCGTCGTTGATGTGTCAATTGACCAAGGCGGCTGCGTGGAGAATATCAGGCCCACCAGCCACGCCGAACCTACCTACATCGAGCACGGTGTGGTGCACTATGCGGTGACCAATATTCCCGCTGCGGTGCCGCGCACCTCGACCTACGCGCTGACCAATGCGACCCTGCCGTATGCCCGCAAGATCGGCGAGCTGGGCATCGTCCAGGCGATGGAGCAGGATGCGGCCTTGGCCCGCGGTCTGAACGTAGCTGATGGGGAGATCAAGTATCCCGGCGTCCGGGAGGCCTTCCCGCACCTGGCGAATTGAGAATAAAGTCCCGCAGACTAGGGTGCGCAACTCGTAGCGAGTTGCGCGCTTTGCTATTCTGACTGGTGTCATGTTGCGATGGGAACGGTTCTTTATTCAGCCGGAGCTTCAGACTTTGCGGCAATCCGGCGCAGGCGCGGCAGGGCCTCGCCGCTCACGTAAATCGCCAGGCCGATCAGCACCACGCAGATGCCGCCAAGCACGTAGTTGGGCGAGTCGCCCAAGAGCAGCCCGTAGCCCTGGTACATCAGAGCCGCCATTGTGGTAATCAGGATGAAGATGCCGGGCACAATCGCGTAAAGGCTGGGCTTGCCCATCCCGATTAGGTAGATGGCAACGACCATCAAAGCGAGAGCGGCAATAAGCTGATTGGCGGCACCGAACAGAGGCCAGAGGAAATTGCCGGTACCGGAAAGGCCGAGGTAGGTGGCGGGTACTAATGTGATAGCGCCGGCCAGCCAGCGGTTGTGCAGCGGCTGGAAACGGTCGCCGAAGGTCTCGGTCAGGACGAAGCGGCCCAGACGGGTGCAGGTGTCGAGAGTGTCCAGCAGCGTGGCGTTGAGGACAATGGCGGCCAGCAGCACCCCAGCCTGGAAGGTGATGAAAGGCAGGCCTAGGTGCGTCAGGTTGGCAAAGCCGCGGATGAAGGCGACCGCCGCGCCGCCGCCTTCCGGGTCTTCCATGAGGCTCAAAAGCACCAGTGACTTGCCGTCAGGCCCGACATGGGAACCGGCCCAGTAGAGGCCTGCTCCCACCAGGAAGACAACCGAGGCGGCCTGCACGGCCTCAAGCACCATGCCGCCATAGGCGATGGGCAGGCCCTGTGTCTCATTGGCAAGCTGCTTGACCGTGGTACCACCGGCGACCAGGGCGTGGAATCCGGAGACCGCACCACAGGCGACCAAGATGAACAGCATCGGCCAGAGCGGGCCGTGCTTGGTCACAACCGCTACATGAGCCGGCGCCTCCAGCGGGGCATTGGCGGCCAAGATAGCGATAAAGCCGAGGCCGATGCCCACCGCCATCAGCATGGCGCTCAGATAATCGCGGGGCTGTTCCAGAAACCAGATCGGAAGCACCGAGGCCAGCAGACAATAGACCATCAGGATGCCGAACCAGATGACGAAGGGGTCGCCGAGTGAGGCCGGAAGCTCCAGGGGCCATACGTAGCCGGCCCACAGCAACAATCCCAGCAGCACCGCCCCGATGATGGTTACCAGCCACAACGGCTGCCGCCATTTGTAGATAGCCAGGCCGATAACCATGGCCGCTAGCAGCAGGCCGGCATTGGGGATGACAACGCTGGGCGCGGTAATGAGCGTCTTGGCGGCCAGGATCCCGAACATCGCGATGACGAGTATCAGGGCCAGCCACAGAAACATCCCCATCACCACACTGGCACGCTTACCGACGAGGCGGCCGGCGATGTCGGAGATGCTCTTGCCCTGATTGCGGGCAGAGACCATCAGGGATAGGTAATCGTGGACGCCGCCGATGAAGATGGTGCCGAGGACAATCCAGCCGAGAGTGGCCGCCCATCCGAAATAGGCCACCGCAATTACCGGGCCGACGATGGGGCCGGCACCGGCGATGTTAGTGAAATGGTGGCCGAACAGCATCAGCGGCCGGCCCGGCTCGTAGTCTATGCCGTCCCGCTGGGCGAAAGCGGGCGTCTGGGCGTCCGGGTCAGGCTTGATGACGCGGCGCGCGATGAAGCGGCCATAGAAGTAATAGCCCAGCGCCAGGAAAATCAAGGTTGCGAGTGTCAGCAGGGCACTGCTCACTGGTGCAAGCCTCCTGCGCCGCCCGACTGGTGTCTGCGGTTAAGATAAGGCCCGACTTGATAGGAAGCCGGGCCCCGGTATTGCTTATGGGTTTGCGGGTCGTCTCATGCCTCGCCGCAGCGTTCGAGCAACTGCTCCCACTTGAGGTCAACGTGCTCCTGGATTTCCTTGCGGACCCGCTCGCCCGTGTCGCCCTTGAACAGGTGCCGGAAGCGGCCTTGCTTGCTGAGGAACTCGTCAACCGGCAGCTTCTCCTTGGGCTTGTAGGTCAGCTTCCACTCGCCGTGATCCACCTCGTATAGCGGCCAGAAGCAGGTATCGGCGGCCAGTTGCGAGATGGATACGGTCTCTTCAGGAGCGCAGCGCCAGCCGAGCGGACATGGGGTCAGCACGTTGATGAAGCTAGGCCCGTCAATCTCGAAGGCGCGCTCGGCCTTGCGGGTGAGGTCGCGCCAGCGGCCGGGAATGCTCTGGGCCACATAGGGCATATCATGGGCGGCCATGCAGGCGGTGAGGTCCTTCTGGTGCATGGTCTTGCCCGGGAGGACTTTGCCGGCGGGACTGGTGGTAGTGTTGGCTCCCATGGGGCTTGCCGATGAGCGCTGGATACCGGTGTTCATGTAGGCCTGATTGTTGAGGCAGACGTACAGGAACTTGTGGCCCCGCTCCACAGCCCCGGACAGGGACTGGAAGCCGATGTCGTAGGTGCCGCCATCCCCGGCGAAGGCGACGAAATTGTAGTTGGTGTCAGCGTCAATCTGGCCCTGGTTCTTGAGCGACTGGTACATAGCCTCCATGCCCGCCGCAACCGCCGCGGCATTCTCGAAGGCGATGTGGAGCCACGGGATATTCCAGGCGGTGTAGGGGAAGATGGTAGTTGAGACTTCCAGACAGCCGGTGGCATTAGCGGCGATGACCGGGTCGGCACTGGCCGCGAGAATCTGCCTGACCGCGATAGGTTCACCGCAGCCCGGGCAGAGACGATGGCCGCCGGTCAAGCGCATGGGACTTTCGGAAAGCTGCTTCAGGTTCTTTGGCATTGTGACCCTCCTAGGGAAATCGGACGGGTTGAGTTGCCGGCAACTGCAGCGCAGGCTTGCGCCCGGCTACTCGCGGACACCCAACCACGTGCAGACTTGCTCGACTTTGCCGGTATCGGCGATCTCGATCAGGCCGCGATAGACCGCCTCAATCTCAGCGGGCCTGACCATGCGGCCGCCGAGGCCGTAGATGACATTGTTGAGCGGGATTGTCTGGCCGGCGGTGTACATAGCGGCGGCGATCTCATGGAACAGCGGTCCGCTGCCGGCGCCGAAGGAGGCCGCTCGGTCCATGACACAGACGGCCTGGCAGCCGGCCAAGGCGGCAACGATCTCCTCAGCCGGGAAGGGACGGAAACACCGCAGCTTCAGCAATCCGGCCTTGACGCCCTCTGCGCGGAGCTTGTCCACCACGTCTTTGGCAGTACCCGCCGCCGAACTCATCGCCACCACGGCGATGTCGGCGTCATCGAGGCCGGGCGTCTCCATCAAACCGTAGGTGCGGCCGAAGGTCTCGCCGAAGCGCTTGCCTTCTTCGATGACGGCCTGCTTGGCGGCCGGGTAGGCCTCCCACTGACTGCGCTTGTGCTCGATGTAGAAGTCGTAGAGGTCAAGCGGGCCCATCGTGTAAGGGTTCTCGACATCCAGCAGCGGCTGATTGGGCTGGTAGGGACCGACCCAGTCGCGCACGGCGGCGTCGTCTTCGACCTCCAGCATCTCGTATGAGTGGCTCACCAGAAAGCCGTCGAGGCAGCTCATCACCGGCAGGCGGACGTCCATCCGCTCACCGATGGCAACCGCCTGGATCAGGTTATCGTAGCATTCCTGAACGTTCTCGCCGTAGATCTGGATCCAGCCGGCATCGCGGGCGCCCATGGTGTCGGAATGGTCGCAGTGAATATTGATATTTCCGGAAAGGGCGCGGTTGACCACGGTGAGGATAACCGGTTGACGCAAGGATGCGGTGATATAGAGAATCTCCCACATCAGGGCCAGACCGTTGGCCGAGGTCACGTTCATGACTCTGCCGCCGGCGGCAGCCGCAGCGGTACACGCGCTCATCGCGGAGTGCTCGGACTCGACGGCGACGAAATTGGTGTCAACTTCACCATCGGCCACGAAGTTGGCGAAGGTCTGGACTATCTCGGTGGAGGGCGTAATCGGATACGCGGCTACCACATCCGGGTTAATCTGGCGCATGGCTTCAGCGACGGCCAGGTTGCCCTCCAGGGGCTGTAATTGTCCCACAGGTGTAACCTCCTTCTGTCAGCTTGCCGGCTCCGGCGCTTCGGGCCGGAGCTAGCGGCACCTCAACTAGTCTTGCTGTTCGGGCATATCTCCGCCGGGCTGCATGGTGATGCAGTCCTTGGGGCAAACTTGGGCACAGATGCCGCAGCCCTTGCAGTGCATGGGATCAAAGGCGACAACTTGCTGGTCCTTGACGATGACGGAATTGTCGGGGCAGTAAACCCAGCAGAAGAGGCACTGGATGCAGCACTCGTCATCGCGCACCGGGTGGGTACTGCGCCACCCGCTGACATCGTATTCTTCGGCGTTGCCGGCCTGGGGAATGACGCCGGCGTCGGCCATCTCATGCCATTTGGCGTCGGGTGGGTAAACTCTCATGCTACCTGCACCTCCTCGTAGGCGCGCCGGATGGCTTGCTTGTTGCCCTCGACGACCGCGGGAGGCAACTTCTCAGCGAGCTGCTTCTCGACAGCTCTGAGGGTGGCCTCCAGGTCGAGCACCTCACTGACCTTAGCCAGAGCGCCGAGCATGGGCGTATTCGGCATCTCCCGCCCGATGGTCTCCACCGAGATGGCGCTGGCATCAACGGTGCAGAGCGCGACGTTGGGATTGGCCAGCTCCTGCCTGATGTCGTCAGGGTTTTTGTCGGTGTTGATGATGATAAGGCCGCCATCAGGCAGACCGTCAGTGACGTTCTCGGTCTCGAGCAGGCTCGAATCGAGAACGATCACGATGTCGGGGCTGTCAATCGCGGAACGCAGTCTGATGGGCGCGTCCGAGATTCGCACGTAGGAACGCATCGGCGCGCCGCGGCGTTCCGCCCCGTATTCAGGGAAGGCCTGTACGGTCCATCCCTGCTCAGCGGCGGCCACAGCCAGTACGTAGCCGGCCGTCTTGGCACCTTGTCCGCCTCGGCCATGCCAGCGGACCTCCGTCAGGTTCGCCATGATAGTCCTCCTTGAGGGTGGGGGGATGTAGGATTGTAAAGGGTGCTGCGGGCAGGAACCAGCGCCTGCCATCGGTGGGAGCTGTGTGAGCAATTCGGGGCAACAGCGAAAACCGCCCGGCGGTCTCCGAGCAGTTTAAGACCGGGCGGAGCCAAAGTCCCTGCTACTCCACGACGCCAGTTTAGCACCAATTGCTCCCTCTGGCAACTACTCAAGAAACTGAATTACTGCATCTCCCGACGCCCGCTGAGGGCCCTGGCGATAGTCACCTGGTCCTGATAGTCCAGGTCGGCCCCGACCGGCAGGCCCAGCGCGATGCGGGTGACGACGACCTCGGGATACTGCTGCAGCAACTGCCGGATATGCTCGGCAGTGGCGTCGCCCTCCACCGAGGGACTGGTGGCGAGAATCACCTCGCGGACCTCGCCCTCAGACACGCGGTCGAGCAGGCTGGCAAGGTTGAGTTCATCCGTGCCGATGCCCTCCAGGGGGGAAAGCACGCCGCCCAGAACATGGTAGGTGCCCCGGTACTCGCCGGAGCGCTCCAGGGCCATCAGGTCGGATACTTCAGCCACCACGCAGATTGTGCTCTGATCCCGGGCCGCGTCCTCACAGATCGGGCAAAGTTCATCTTCGGTATAGTTGTGGCAGACCCGGCAACGGCGGATGGTTTCAGGGAGGGAAGTAATCGCCTCTCCCAGCCCCCTGGCAGCCTCGGACCCGCCGCGCAAGATATGGAAGGCCAGTCGCTGAGCGCTCTTGGGGCCGATGCCGGGGAGCCGCTGCAACTCCTCGATGACTCGCTGTAACGGACGCGCGTACTGCAGCATGATGATCAGGCCTCCGCTAGAACATATCGGGCATCTCAATGCCCATCTGGCCCAGCGGAGTGGCCTGCATGATCTTCTCCTTCTTCAGCGCCATCGCCTTGTTCAAAACTTCGCGGACGGCGGCGGTGACCAGGTCCTGGAGCAGCTCCACGTCTTCGGGGTCAACCACCGCCGGGTCAATAATCACCTCGATAAGCTCACCGTTGCCGGTGGCCTTGGCGGTGACCACGCCGCCGCCGGCGGTGGCCTCAACGGTGGTCGCGGCCAACTCGGCCAGGGCCTGCTGGAGCTTCTCCTGCATGCCGCCTAGTTGGGTTTCCAGGAGCTTCTGGAAGGGGTTCAACATACGCTTACTCCCTAAGCTTGCTAGTGGTCGGGCTCTGGTTGGTCGCCGACCTCTTCACTACCGGCGAACAGACTGAGGGTCTCCTCCACGGCCTGCTCAGCCGTCATCGGGGCCTGCTGCTCAGCCTCCGGCTTCTGTTCGGTAGCTGGTTGCTGCGGCTCGGCGGCCGGTGGTGGTTCGGGCTCCGGCGTCGGGGCAGGCGGCTGATCAGCATTTGAACCGGTCTCGGCAACGGGAGCTACTGAGCCGCTGCGGGCCGCCTCGACCTGGCGCGCAAACTCCTCGGCATCGCCGAACAGGCGGCAGGCTATCTGCAAGGGCCGGCCCAGGACGCGGGAGGTGGCCTCCTCAACAAGGCTCTTGTATTTGTCCTGAATGCGGTTATGGGGCAATTCGGAGGCGAAGCCCAGAGTCACGGTGTCGTTGCTGTAGGCCACCGGGACCCCCTCGTCTTCGCGCAGAATTGCGGTAAGCGGCATGTGGCCCATGCGCTTGAGTTCATCGCGCACCTGATCCCATGCCCCGACGACCAGAGGCAAAGTGAGCTCCTGGTCCTCGGCGACCACCGGCTGAGCTGGCGGCGGCTGAGGCGCAGCAGGTTGGGTTTGCGGCTGAGCAGCACGTGCGGCGGGCCGTTGCTGGGTACGTCGGTCAGAGGCCTGGACAGGCTCCGGCGGACGGCAGAGCTGGGCCAAGCACACCTCCACCAGCAAGGCGTGCTGGGAGCTATCTTTGAGTTGGCTCTGCAGCTCGGCCAGGGTCTTGACCGCCTCCAAGAGCCGGGCCTCGCCTAACGCCGCAGCCTGGGCCTGCATCTGCTGGCTGGCCTCGACATCCATCCGCAGGGCCTCGGCCGCATCGCCGCCGATCTGCAGCCGCAGCAGGTCGCGCAGATAGATGGTCAGGTCCTCCACCAGGCGCACTAGGTCCTTGCCTTCGGCGATGGCCTGGTCCACCGAAGCAAAACCGGCGGCGACATCACCGGCGATGATTTGCTCGCTGATGCGGCTGAGCAGCTCGCGGTCGGTAACTCCGAGGACCTCGTTGACTACCTGCAGATTGATCGGGCCGTCGGCATAAGCGACGACCTGGTCGAATATGCTCTGGGCGTCACGGATCGCACCGTCAGCCGCATGAGCTATCGCCATCAGGGCGGTGTCGTCGGCCTCGATTTGCTCCTGGTCGGCGATGCGCCTTAGTGAGGCGACAATATCGGCCAAGGTGATAGCGCGGAATTCGAAATGCTGGCAGCGGGACAGGATGGTGGACCTGATGTTGTGCAGTTCGGTTGTAAGTAGGAGGAATACGACATGGGCGGGCGGTTCTTCGAGGGTCTTGAGCAGGGCGTTCTCGGCCGCTTCGGTGAGCATGTGCGCCTCGTCGAGGATATAGATCTTGTACCGGCCCTCGGCGGGCGCGAATTTGACTTTGTCCCGGAGGTCGCGGATATCGTCAATACCCCGGTTGGAGGCGGCGTCCATCTCGATTGTGTCTATGGCACTGCCGCCGATAATCGCCTGGCACATCGCACATTCGCCGCAGGGCTCGGGAGTGGGGCCCTTCTCGCAGTTGAGCGCAGCGGCTAGGATGCGGGCGGTGGAGGTCTTGCCGGTACCGCGAGGGCCGGTGAAAAGATAGGCATGGGCGACACGGCCATTCGCCAGAGCGTTTTTCAGCGTCTTGGCCACATGCTGTTGGCCGATGAGGTCGTCGAAACGTTTGGGGCGGTACTTGAGACTGAAAGAAACGTAGGGCATAGATGAACGCTCCGCTGTTGGCTGGTCTGGCCGCCTCCGGTAAGCGAGGGAGGTGGTCCAGCCTTCGGCCTATGCGACGGGTGCGTGCCAGGTGATTTTAGTGGCCGCGCACCCACCTTCGATAGCGCAGCCCAGGCGTTACTCAGGTGGCTTGCTCCAGCCAGGCGGTCCGCGGCACAACAAGCTTACTGCCTACCGCTGCTTCCTTTCGGACCTGACGGGGTTCAGCAGGGCTCGTTTGCGCGGGGCCCGGCCTTCAACACCGCCCGCCTGAGGCAGACCCTAGACTACGAGACCTCGGGTGGGAATTGTGCCCCTCTATGGCGGATTGAGGGTTCAGGATACCGCCAGCCTCCCGCCTAGCGCGGCCAAAACCGTTATCACGTCAAGGCACACCGGGTCAGACACTCTACGGCAGCAACCTTCGGCATCGCAGCGCCGATACCTCTAGAAGCTGTCTCAAAACCTGATTTTTCAGGACTGGCGACGGGGACAGTCCCTAAAGAAACAGTCCCCCAATTGCGGGCTTTGCAGCAGCTCCTGGTCGGCTGCGAAAGTCATGTGGCGGAGAGGGTGGGATTCGAACCCACGTGCCCCTTGCGGGACAACGCGCTCTCCAGGCGCGCACCTTCGGCCACTCGGTCACCTCTCCAGTAGTCTGCAACTTCGCCGCAGCACGACTCAGAAAAACCTGCCCGTTGTGAATCTTGTGGCGGAGAGGGTGGGATTCGAACCCACGAACGGGCGTGAACCCGTTACACGATTTCGAGTCGTGCGCTTTCATCCGCTCAGCCACCTCTCCGCTGATTTAGTCTTGGCGCCCCCGGCCTGATTCGAACAGGCGACCTTCAACTTAGGAGGTTGCTGCTCTATCCGTCTGAGCTACGGGGGCGCACAAACCTCCGAGTACTCCCGAGGGCAACGACACCCTCACCCCTTCGGGTCCCCTCTCCCGCGGGGAGAGGGGACAAGGACAACGCCAACGGAGACGGGCAAAGTACTGTCCCACAGAGTCCATCTTGGGAAGCCCGAGCTCCGCGAACTGCATATCAAGAAGAACACGAGCCGGGCTGCAAGCCCGACTTGTGGTGCGAAAAGTCAGATGTGGCATCGCGGTCGCTAGCAGACCGTGTCAACACTCTGTACTGGCGCGCCCGCCGTGATTCGAACACGGGACTTCTGCCTCCGCAGGGCAGCGCTCTATCCACTGAGCTACGGACGCGCTACTTTGCACACAGCGGTTGCGGCACTTCTCCATCAGACGGCAAGAGACTGCTGCCGAACCGGAAGGGCTTGCTACTGGTACGCCCGCCGTGACTCGAACACGGGACTTCTTGCTCCGGAGGCAAGCGCTCTATCCACTGAGCTACGGGCGCACTACAACAGCGCTGCTGCGCAATCGCGCACCGGATGACCCAAAGAACTTTTTATTGTGGCGGAGAGGCCGGGATTCGAACCCGGGATGGAGCTATAAACCCCATAGTCGCTTAGCAGGCGACCGCCTTAAGCCATCTCGGCCACCTCTCCGCACAATCTAGCAGTTTATCATAAAACTAAAGCCAGTTCAAGGCGCTTGGGCTGAGGCAAGCAGCTTGCCATCTGCCTGCAAGTTATGTGCCGGCCTTGCTTACGCTAGGAGCACTTAGTGGGCATGACCAAGCTGAGAGGGCAAGCCAAGGGGGATTGCAGCCGCTCTCAACGCCAGGGCAGGAACCTGCTGAGATAGGTGCGGGCCTCGTCGCAATGGTGGCAGAGGGCCAGGTGGTCAAGGCGTCCTGTACGCAGTTGCTCACGGAGCCTGCGGACCGACTCCGAGGCCCAGATTTCCTCCAGAGTCTGCTCCGGCACCCGGCCCAGTCGCATGGTGCAGTCCATGTCATAGCAACAGGGCGCGACCTGCCCGTCCGAGCAGACCGCCAGCGCTCGCCAAGGCCAACGGCACGGCGTGGTGAAATACCAGGGGTTGCCGGCCGGCATGTCAATCTGTCCCGCCCAGTTAGTGAAGGGCTTGACCACGATCTGGACGTTCTCGGCAGAGTTGGTGTAGGGCTCCCAGCGGCTCCGGAAGGCCTCAATCTCCTCGGCGGTGTCGGGGGTCTCGATTATCTGCAGCCCGATGGTGGGCAGGTCCCGGGGACGCGCTGCGTTGGCCTCCAGCAGGCGCTCGACATTGCTCACCAGCATCTCCCAGCGCTTGCTGCCGTGCATGTCCTGGTAGAGCATCTCGCTGGTGGCGTCCATCGCTATCCCCAGCCAGGTGAGCTTTGAGTCCAGCAGCCCCTCGACCTTGTCTGCGCTCAACAGCAGCGCATTGGTGCTGGTGCAGAGGCCGCGCATGGGGTCACGCAGTTCGCCGAGCTTGCGGAGATTAGGCAGGCGGCTGCCGATCTGCTCGATCATGTCTAGAATACGTGGGTGCATGAGCGGGTCGCCGAAAAAGTGCAAGATGACCAGCTCCAGCTCTTCGCGCTCGTCATGCCTAGCCAGCTCCTCCACCACCGCCTCGAAGATCTCCGGCGGCATATCGCCGGCTTGACGCTTCATCTTGTCGCGGGGACAAATGGGGCAGCGCAGATTGCAGCGGCTGGTAGTCTCCACAATCACAGTGCGCGGGAAGCTGTCGGGCCCGAGTTTTTTCAGCCAGGTATAGCCGCGCGCGGTGATTGGCGCCAGCAAGCGGCATAGCGGGTTCTGGTGCTGTTTACTAGTCGGCATTAGCTTGTTCCTCGATGCGGTTGAGCGGCCATCCTATTCAGGCATGGTGATCTGCGGCGGGAAGGCCCAGTCCAGGTACTTGGCAGCCACGTCGGCGGCCACAGTGTCGCCTGCGTGAATATAGAGCCGGAAGCGGAAACATAGCGAATGGCCGGCAGGCAAGGCATAGTCGCCGCGCTTGGCGGAATCGCCGGTGAAGTCGTGCAAGCCCCACTGGTTGACGGTGAAAAGCCCGTAGGAGCGCACGTGCCAGGTGGTCGGATGGCGTAGATTGGTCGGATGGTCCATGATCGTGACGCCGCAGACCCGGTCCTCGACGGGACCATAGTAGTCAACCCAGGGCGCCGGTTTGCCCCAGTTCTCGGCCTCGCCGATGGCCCCAAAGGCATTACGGATGGTGCCGCCTGCGCGCTCCTCCATGCTCTCCTTGAGCCTAATCGAGACGGTGCCGGCTTCCTTGGTGTCGCCGAAGAAGACGCCGCCCTCGGTCGCGGTCCATACGGTTGTGAAATCAAGCAGACGGGCGCTGTCGGGAGTGTTATACACTCTGATGAAGGTGTCTTCTTCCAGAATCTTCGCGCCCTTGTTGTCAACCCAGTCGTTGGCGGCGTGGAGCTGGGCGAAGAGCGGTCCCTGGCTTTCAACGGTCAGCTCGCGGTTGACGGTGCGGCCATGCCCCTCCATCTCGGACCAGTTATCCGTGCCGTTGACGTTCCCCTGAGCCACCCAGATGCCCTTGTGGTGGACATGGTCAATGCCCTCTTTAGGTGGGAAGCTGACCTCGCGGGTGACATCGAGCCCGCCCGGGCCGATGACCGGGTAGCAGAAGGGGCGAGCGATGCCCTCCCTGACAACATAGCTGGTGAACGGCTCGTCGCCTACGCAAATATCCGCCTGTTCGCCCGGCTTGATGTTGATGGAGACAGCGGCGGCCTCGCTGGTCTCTTCAGCAGGCCCGATGACGAAGGTCGCGGTTTCGCCCGCGTCGAGATGATCAATCTGCCAGACCAGTTCCCCGGCGCAGCCATCCACGGTGGGCAATGCAGAACTGAGGCACTGGCTGGGGATGATTTCGCCCGCATCGCCATTGCCATCAACGCGCTGCACCGTATGGGCGTCTTCACAGCCGGTGGGGTCACACGATAGCGAGACAAAGACGGTGTTACGCTCGTGCGGGCCGGCGTTGACCTCAACGGTCTGCTTGCTGCAACCACAATCGCGGCACATTTGTAAACCTCCTGAGCGGCGTCTATTCACGAATTATCTGCGGCAAAGCGAGAGCCGCAGACCGATGCCCTAGGCTATTCTCGGCGGTCAGCGCCATCACCTTCGTGTCAATAGCGACAACGTCCCGGGAACCTCAGACCGGCCGCAGCAGCCGCATGATGTTATCGCAGGTGACCTTGGCGTAATCATCCGGGCTGAGCCTGCAAACCTCGATTTTGGCCAGCTCGATGGCGGGATGAATCAGCGGGCCGTCAGAGCCGAACACGACGCGGTCGGCTCCCAGGCGCTGGATGGCTTCCGGTATCTTCCAGGGCCGATGGCAGTAAGAGGAGTCGAGGTGAACGGCGGGATGAGCCTCGGCCAGGATAATGAACTGCTCGGCCAGGTCCTCGTCGTACGGCGAGCCCAAATGGGCGATGATGAACTTAAGTTGCGGGAACTTCTCGGCGATTTCACGCGCCAGGCTGAGGTTGAGGGCCATATCCATAAGCACCGGAGCTTCGCGGTCAATGCATAGCTCCAGCAGCGGTGCCAGCAGCTCCAGAGATGGCTCCTGCATCTCCCCGCAGTGCAATTTCAGCCCGCGCATGGGCTCTGCGTCGAAACAGCGCTGAAGTTCATCCAGAGCCCCCTGACCCTCGGCGGGGATTGCGTAGGCAAAGGGTATGAAGCGATCGGGAGCGGCTGCGTAGCAGTCCATGGTGAGTTGATTTGCGGGGCGGGAGGGCAGACATATCGAGAAGATGACGGATTTGTCAATAGCGGCCTCGTCCATGGCCTGGAGTATCTGACCCGGGCGGAACTCCCGCCTGTATTTGTCTCCGCCCTTGACATGCACATGGCAATCAACGATCATGCTGCACCGCTTCCTCGGGGTCGGCGGGCGACTTGCCGCGCCGGGCCAGGTACACATCATCCTGGGCGAAGATAAGCTCGTAACCGCAAGGTTTCTCATCCGCCGACAGTGCCCTGATGAGCTCATCCCAGTACCGCAGGCGGTCCTTGCTGCGGTTGGTGATGTCATTGAGCAGGTACTCCCGATTGGCGTCGTCCCATACTATTAATAGGTACTCCGAATATGGCTGGGTCTCGGCGTACCAGAAGGGTGCCGGCCGCAGGATCTCGCGCTTATGCAGGTAGCTCATCAGCTCCGCGGTGACGGTAAGCGGCACCTCGTCAGGTACAAGCCTGATAGCGTGTTTGATCGCCTCCAGGTTGGCAGGCTTTTGGAAATCGGCCGGGTGCAACCATACAAAACAGCTACCCAGGCCAAGACATAGAGCCAGACCGGCCATCTGTATCGGCAAGGCTCGCGGCCGCTCTCCCCAGCGGCGCAGCAGCATGTCTTGGAGACGGTGAATACCGTGGGCCGTAGCCAGCGCCAATACCGGTCCGAACAGACTGGAATCCCACAGGTGCAAGGTGAAATAGTTCTCCATCACAAGCAGCAGCGCCAGGTGTGGAACTGCCAGCAGGCTGTAGGCGCTGACCAGCAGCGGCACACCGCCCCATGTCACGACCATGAGATAGGCGTGGGCCAGTTGTTTGATGCCGACATGCCGGGCTACGGCCAGCGGATGGGTGAGCATGTAGGCGACGGCGCCGGCGATTGTCTTCTGGCCGAAGAGCCTCTCGATGACCTTCGCCGAGTCGCCGGTCGAGAAGTGCGGAATGACGACATCCAGTGAGATTATGCCCCAGCCGACCGCTGCAATGGCCGGTATCGCCAACCACCACCAGCGCCGGCGCGACACCAGAGCCGCCGCTGCCAGCATGAAGCAGGTAATCGCCATCGATTCCTTTATCGTCAGCAGCACGGCGAACCACAGCATGTACAGGCCAAAGCGTTGGCGTAAAAAGTAATAGAGCGTCAGAGCCAGAGGCAGGGGCGCCAGATTCATCTCATGGAACTCCGGCATGGCTTGCGATATGATCACCGGATTGAATAGATAGGCAGCGGTCATAACCACCGACGGCCCCGGCGCGAGCCAATTCCGGACAATCTGATAGACCACAAGTGCTGAGGCGGCAAGGCCGAGGATCACCAGGATAATCATCGGCCAGTGGCCGGGCACCAGCAGATAGATTAGATATGAGAGGAACAGGATGGGGGAGTTGTGTACGGCGAAATGCGAGGCTTTGTAGTTGTCACAGTAGAAGAAGTGGCCATGTTGGGTATTGTACAGCACGTTGGTGAAGATGCCTGTATCTATGGCCAGGCCGTGCAGGTAGCGTACCTGCATCCAAGCCACCAGCAGCATAGCGACGGCAAAGCCGACCATTAGCAGCCATACCAGCCGCCACGCCCGCTGTTCGGACAGCTCCCGCAGCGTCCTGAGCCAATATAGCAGCGGCACGGCCAGGACAATGCTCACCAGCAGACCGATGCGGATCAGGCGCAGGGACGGGTGGGCGGCCGGCGTCAGGAGCAACGGCAGGCTTATAATCAGCCCGAGCAGCGGCAAGACCAGATGCCAGCGCCCCCTCAACGCGCTTGTCATTGCTGCGGCAAACCTCCCCCAGGACTGCTTGCTGGCTAGAGCATTCCCTGGTCCGGGCCTCAATTCCTGCATGGTGATGATACGCCTCGCGCAGGAACAAGCATCCGGAGCAGAATAGTTGCCGGGAATTGCGAAGGAGATTCACGGCTGCACAGAGAATATGGTGGGCGAATGTGGAGTTGATATTGATAGCCGGAGAGGCTATGCTCTTAGTGACATAGCTGCTTTGGCCGGAAGTGGACGCCTGCAGACCGCCGGTTGGCGAAAATATGCGCTAGGATGGGCAACAGGAGCTAGACTATGGATTTACGGCAGTGTCGCCAAGCAATCGTGAACGGACTGAAGTGGACTATCGGTCAGCAGCGGCCGGACGGGGTGTTCCAGCCTGTGGAGTTCGGTCTGTGCGGATACCATAAGTTGGCCTATATGCTGTCGCTGGTGGCGCAGACGGAGCGAGCGGGCCGGCTGTGCGCATGGATTGAGGCGAACGTACTGGACGATGAAGGCGACTTTGCCGACCCTCACGGGCGCCAGGGCCCGATGGAGACTTTCTATAGCTACCCCAACGCCTGGCTGGCGATGGGGGCACACCGGCTGGAGCTGTACAACATCTCGTATCGGGCGCTGGACTTCCTCACCTCACTCCAGCACCCGCAAACGGGCGGCTTCCTGACCGCCGGGCCGGCCGCCGGTCTGGAGGACCGCCAGGACATGGTGACTACAGCAGTCGCCGGTCTGGCCTGCCTGCAGCTCGGCGCGCTGGATGCCGCTCAGCGGGCCGGCCAATTCCTGGTCAATGTCTTTGACAGCCAACCACGCGCCCAGACAAAGCTGTACTTCTACGTCGAGAAAACCAGTCAGTTTGTGACCGAATACGAGGACGAAGAGGCAACCGCGCACGCCCTGACACTGAACCGTCCCGGCCAGTGGTACTTCGTGCCCGGACTCGCCGCCTGTTTTCTAGCTAAGCTATATGAAGCCAGCGGTGAGGATAGCTTCCTGGCCGCGGCGCAGAATTACGTGCAGTTTGCCGATTCCTCAGGAGAGGACAAGTACGGCGAGGCCCGCAGCGGCTTCCTCGGTCTGGCCGCCGCCCTGCTTTACTCCGCCACCGATGTCAACAACTACGCCAAGATAGCTGAGATGGTGGCCGACAATATCATCAGCGCCCAGATGGGCAACGGAAGCTGGGCCGAGGCCTCGATGGGCTACGAGCCGCCCGCACCGATCCTGGATGCCACCGCCGAGAATGCAATCGTGCTGAATGGTATCCTGCAAGTTCTAGGCGGCGGGCAGTATTGAGCAGAGCAGGGCAGTTAGCCGTCGCCGGCGTCTCACGCCTGCAAAGGGTTTCGCATGATTTGTGTAGAAAACACGAGTGCAACAACACGATGAGTTTCGTCCGAAGGGAGTTTTCTCGATGGGAATTGCCAAGAACGAAATGGTAGGATGGGGCCTGATCGGCTGTGGGGTTATCGCGCCCTCGCACGCCAAGGCCATTCAGGAGGTCGCAAGCACCAAGTTGGTAGCCTGCTGTGATGTGATCCGCGAACGAGCCGAGGACCGCGCCAAAGAGTTCGGTGACAGCGATACGGCCGTCTATACCGACCTGGAGGAGATGCTGGACGATCCGAACCTGGACGCGGTCTCGATCTGCACCCCTAGCGGTATGCACGCCGACAACGGCATCATGGCGGCGCAGGCCGGCAAACATATCCTGTCCGAAAAGCCTATGGACGTCACCCTGCAGAAGATTGACGCCCTGATTGCGGCGGCTGAGGAGAACCATGTCAAGCTGGCCGGCGTCTTTCAGCGCCGCACCTACGAAGCCAGCAAGCGGGTGCGCGAGGCCGTGCGCATCGGCAAGCTCGGCAAGCTGGTCCTGGGCGACTGCTACCAGAAATACTTCCGCTCCCACGAGTACTATGCCAGCGGCGAGTGGCGCGCCACCTGGGCACTTGACGGCGGCGGCGCGCTGATGAACCAGGGCGTGCACGGTATTGATTTGCTGCTTTACATCATGGGCGACATCCGCCGGCTCAACGCGCGCTGTCGCACCCTGGTGCGCAACATCGCCGTCGAAGATACCGCGATTGCCAGCGTCGAGTTTGTCAATGGCGCGCTGGGTGTGATCGAGGGCACCACCTCCGTCACCCCGGGGATGGGCTGCAAGACCGAAATCTGCGGCAATGACGGCACCATCGTTATGGACGGGGATACCATAGCAGTCTGGGATGTGCCGGGGGAAGAGGACGTGGAAACCGCGCAGGCGGCCGATGTCGGCGCCGCCCGCGACCCGGCCGCCGGTCTTGGCGCTACCGGCCATATCCGGCATATCTCCGACCTGGTGGACGCGATCCGCAACGACAGGGAGCCTGAGATTCCCGGCCGCGAGGCCCGTCGCGCAGTTGAGGTCATCAAGGCCATCTACCTGTCATCCCGTCGCGGCGGCGAGACCGTCGAACTGCCGCTGTCCTATGAGGACGACGGCCCCGGTATTGACGACCGCGCCCGCGACTGGGAGTGGTAAGACGCAAGCGACTAAGCGCGAAATCATCGGAGGCAGGCCGGCAAGGGCCTGCCTTCTTTTTGCCCGCTTGCTTGCCAGATGGTACGGCCGAGTGTCTAACCGGAGGAATTCACAAGACGCGTGGCTCGGCCTGCCCTGAGCCTAGCGAAGGGCAGGTGAGAATGTGCTAGCATTCTCAGCTTCCAGCCCGAGGTCGTTGCGAATCATCCAGGCCAGATACCCCCGACGGCGGCGGGCAGGTCGCAGTGCGGCCGATGAGGAAAATGCAGCAAGCCGAAGCGGGCAAGGAGCGTGCCGATGAGCGAAGTAATCGAGCTGCTGAGAGCGATGGTGGCTACTCCCAGCGTCAGTTGCGGCTCCTGTGGAGAGCCTGACGCCACCCACGGGGAGAGCCGCATGGTGGAGTTGGTTGCGGAGTTCTGGGACCGCCATCACGTGGACTACCAGATCCAGGAGGTTCATCCGGGCCGCGACAATGTCATAGCTCGCGTTGAGGGCGGCAGCGGGCCATCGCTACTGCTGGAAGCGCATACCGACACCGTCGAAGTCGAGAACATGGTCATTGAGCCTTTCGATCCTGTGGTCAAGGCCGGCCGGGTCTATGGGCGTGGGTCGTGTGATGATAAGGCCTCACTGGCAGCGATGATGATCGGGGTGAGAAACGCCGCCGAGCAGGGCTTGGCCGGTACTGTGACGATGGCGGCAGCGGCTGATGAAGAATACGGATTCCACGGCGCTCGCAAGCTGGTAGAATCGGGCTTCATGGCCGAGGGGGCAGTAGTGGGCGAGCCGACCGGCCTGCAGCTTGTGATCGCGCACAAAGGCGCCTGCCGGCTCAACATATCCACCTATGGCACAGCGGTCCATAGCAGCCGACCGCATGAGGGCGACAACGCGATCTATGCGATGGCCGAAATAGTGCGGGGGTTGCGCGACTATGCCGACGCGCTCTATCAGCGGCCGCAGCACCCTCTGGTGGGCGGGCCGACCTGCTGCGTAGGCATGATTTCCGGCGGGCAAGCACCCAATATCGTCCCGGACCGCTGCGAGGTGAGTGTGGACCGGCGAGTAATACCGGGCGAGGATATGCCCGTTGTCGAAGAAGAGATACGGAACACCATTGCCGCAGCAGTCGGCGATGAAATCACCTGGGACCTCGAGCTGTCGCTGGCAGGTTTGCCGCTGGAGACCGACCCGGAGTGCGGAATTGTCCTGCGCGCTTGCCAGGCAATCGGCGCGGTGACGGGAGATACGAAGCTGGTAGGCGCGCAATACGGGACCGATGCCGCGGCCTTCTCGCGAAGCGGAATCCCTTCGGTGGTAGTGGGGCCGGGCAGCATCGAGCAGGCCCACACCGCCGTGGAATACGTGGACATTGACCAGGTCGAAAGGGCCGCGCTTATCTACGAGGAGCTCTGCCTGGCATAAGACGTGCAAACAGCACTCATAAGAACACCCGGAAAGGGTTCTCTGCGACGACAGGGAACTGGAGGTTCATATGGCCGCTGAGCAATGGTTGATATCATTCATCACGGACTACATAAGTGCGAGGAAGGAACTTCAGGAGTCGGTTACCAGCAGGGGAGAGATCCCACGTGCCGTTTGCGAATGCTGTCCTGTCGGTCATCCAAGACGACAATTCCTTGATGAACTAACCCAGTCTGAGATGAGCATTGCCAAACGAGCGGCAAGAGAGATAAAGAGGTACGGTATCATATCCCTATCCCGCCAGGACGCACAATCAGATGTATACCTAAAGTGCCGAAAGCCAATCCGTGAAATATGTCCAGACCCAAAATCACTTCAGCGTGAAGTGGGTGAAATGGAATCGAAGGATGACAGCGGCAGAACCGTGTATTCATACGTAGTCCCCACGTATACCGAAGCGTATCAGCAGAGCTTTTTGAGGCGCATAATCGCTGCCTTTGATGGAGGCATCCTGCAATGTCCACATGTTGTGGCTCAACTCGCGAGAGGTGGAAGCGCAAGAGCGATAGCGAGACGGCTACGGAGAGAGGAGTATGTGTACGAGGAGTCAATGCCCGGCGCCGCATCCTCCGAAGACAGGCTCCAGTGGGTACAGTACCTATTCCTTTGCTGCACAAAATGTTGTTCTGAGATGCAGAAGCGTGCTTGCGCCAACGCGCTTGAGTTCACTGGATACACCTACAACAACGATAGATGCAATTGGAAAAGGGCCCTGTTCATGCAGATGTTGCGTGAAATCGACAAGCACTTCAACGTTGTCGGTGGGAGGTATAGCAGCCGAATAGTCATACAGCCTGACGACGTACTGGTATCTTTCAGCTCATGGTATGACATAGAGGACGATCTAATCCGGAGTGTTGACCCAAGCGCAGTCGTGATCTTTGGTGCGAGAAAGGACATGCTCCCACTTCTCAAATTCAAGGTGGATGTTGTCTGTATAGATGGTGATAGCGTCATCCGGTACGATAGCGATAGGCAGGTAGAGGGCGATATTGGAAAGATCATCGAACACTTGGTAACACACCTGGAGCCATATTGCGAGGAAGCAAGGGGTACTGATCATGACAGGTACAACGAGGCAATGGCGCGGATTGGCCAAGATTTGGGGTTTGTACACGAACTCGAATACCCGAACAAGAGAACGCGGATAGATTGCGTTTGGTTGGATCGGGAAGGAGGAGTGTATGCGGCTATTGAGGTGGAAACGAAGCCAGCTTTCAAGAAAGATATTGTATCTACTTGGGAGGTAGAGCCACAGTTGGCAATTGTATTGAGCCACGCGAGGAATGATGATGGAATCATGTTTCTCAGCGAGTACGTGCTCATGAAAAGCATTCCCCATCCATTTCTCGCGGTCAACACCCAAACAAAACGGCTCTATTTCTTTAGGGGGCAAGAGCTCGCATGCACAGAGGCGCTGTGCACCCCCACTCAGGACGACAGCCATGTCGAAGAGATGTAGCCCTCAAGTTAGCATGCCTGCATGCGGCGCGAGGTTGTGGGGACCAGGCACCGTGTCATATGAGCAGTGACTCACACTCGGGCAGATCTGTGAGCAACCAATACCGACGTCGCCGTGGAAGCCTTTGGCAGGCCCGTAGCCTAGTGGAATATATCCAGATCGAGCATCTCGAAAAGGCGGCACTAGTATATGAAAAGACCTGCCTCGGCAAGTAACCCCGCACAGCTCGCCAGTGAGATAGCGGCATACGTAGTGGTGCTCGTGTCTAGGGTTTCCTCAGTACAGATAGAAGCGGCGGGCGGAACTGCCGGGGAATCAGGCGGCGGACGCGGCGCAGATTGCTCAGATCGTCGGCCAGATCATTGCCCAGCGTTTTCGGCGTCTCCATAATGAACGGCAGATCGCGCAGTCGTGGCTCGGAGAGGATGACACGGAAGCCCTCGCGCCCGATGTGACCCTTGCCGATGTGCTCGTGGCGGTCAACTCCGGAGCCGAGAGCGGCTCTGGAGTCATTCAGGTGAATTAGCTTGACTAGCTCCAGGCCGAATGCCGAGTTCGCCTCTTTCAGCATCTTGTCGAGGCCATCCGGGGTGTTGATGGCATATCCGGCGGCGAAGGCATGGGCGGTATCCAGGCAGACCCCGAGGCGTTCCGGCCCGAGCTCGGCGATAATCTCCCCGATCTCGGTCATCGTGCGCCCCAGCGCAGTGCCCTGACCGGCACAGTTCTCGAGGATGACCAGCGCGGGGCCCTCGGTGCGCTCACGGGCCTCTTTGATAGCCTGGATGACGCGCTTGAGTGCCTTTGACAGGCTTTGGTCTCCGGCGCTGCCCAGGTGCAGAACCACACCCCTAGCCTGCCAGCGGTTGGCGACCTCGAGCTCCTGGGCGAGAACCGCTATGCTTTTCCGCCACAGGTTCCGGTCTGCCGAAGCCAAATTCAGCAGATAGGGTGCATGGATAAACACCGGGTGAATATCCGCCTGGCGGCAGCCGGTAAGGAAGGCGGCGTCCTCCTCAGGGCAGCACTTGCGACGCTTCCAGGTCGAGGGCGCGGCGGAGAAGACCTGCACGGTCTGACAGCGGCGCTTTCGGGCTGCCTGCAGCGCTTGCTGCATCCCGCCGGCGATGGAGACGTGGAAACCTATCCGCACCGGCCGCGCCGACCTTCCTGAACGTAGCTGAGGATCTGCTCGCGGTTCATCCCGCCGAGGCCCAAGGCTTGCAGGCCGCGCCGCGCTTCAGCCGGCAAGTCGCGTCCGAGAACGGCAGAGGCAAGCTGGACGATTGAGCCGGTAACGGGCATAGCTACGCCACATACCTCCGCCAGCTCCAGGAAGGTGACCAGCGCACACGAGACGTCCTCGGTCAGGTAGCGATGCTGCATCGTGTCCGGGCCGCCGAGGCCCTGGAATTCCGGCCCATCGCGGTATGCTCGCAGGTAGTCCGAGTGCTCCGAGTAGCCCTGGCGGCGGCTCATCTCCGGCTCGGGTAGCAGCTCCAGTCCCAGCGCTCGGCCCAGGGCCAGCCGCTCGCGGTCAACTGCCTCGATGACAGCCGCGACCGCCGGTGTGACGCCCTCTTCGTAGAACTCCCATGTTCCCTGTGAGCGCTCGACCGTGCCGGCATTGAGCAGCATGATCGCCGGGTGGATGACCGGGTTACCGTTGGAGAGCATCGTCTCCAGCACATTGTGCGCCGCCTCCAGGCCGGCAAAGAATGGCTTGAGCAGGCCCCGCACTGCGCTCGTCGCAGAGGGAAGCAACGCCGCGATTTTCACCAGGCCGACTCGCATGCGGATGACCACGCCCGCGTCTTGGGTGAGGCGGCAGGCGTGTGTGAGAGTGGAGGTCTCCCCAATGGTGGGGACGACGGCTCCGCTCTCGCGCAGGATGTAGGCGAACTCCAGAGCCCCGCCGGTGCTGCCGGGGTTGACCGCAATGACCTGGTTTTCGCACACCACCGGGGCCAGCCCCCGGGCGATCTCGGCATGGGCCAGGGCCTGGGTCACCACGAAGATGGCCTGGGCATCTGCGCAGGCCAGCGCGAGGTCGTCGGTGACGAGATCGAGGGTTGCCCGGTCGGCAACGACACCCGTCACATTGAAGGCGCGGTCCTTCTGCAGAGGGCGCAGGCTTGGGAAAAAGCGCGGCAGGTCCCACATCCGCACCCGGCACCCCTGCAGGCTCAAATCGGCGGCAACGGCACGAGCGCCGGCGCCGCCTCCCAACACAGCTACGTTCTCGAGCGTCTTCATATGCTTTTTCTTAGCACTAGATTTGGTTCCGTAACCTGTCGGCCATGAATCACTACACACGGAGAACGTACATGTATAGTCTCCAAGGCTCGGATGCCAACGGGCGATGGAACCAGTCCCATTTCTTCTGACCGCGATTCACCTTGGGTCCGTTGGAGGACAGGCTTACCCGCCTGCCCACACTTCTCGACCGGCAAGGATGCCTGTCGTCCTGGAGAGTATTGGGTTTTGGAACTGGTTTCGTGACCTGTCCGCTATGATTCACTACACGCCCACAATCTATATGTATGGTCTCCAGAGCCTATAGGCTCGACGGGTTATAGAACGGGCCCTTGCCCTCCTTCACGCCTCGGTATCGTCCGGGGGATTATCACGCAGAGCCTGGCGCTGCTTGCGGGCCAGGTGCGGGTAGGAGAGCTTCCTCACCGCAAACCACACGCCGATCCACAGCACCAGCGTGCCGAGCGCCGACAGTATCGCCGCCGGAAGATAGGCATACAGCGGCCAACCAACGAGGTGCAGTGCCCACCCCACCACGAGGGCGGCGATGACGGCTGTCAGGACCTGGATTATATTCAAGCGCGATCGCCCTTTCGGCAATCAGTCCGCGCTGAAATCAGCCCGCGCGGGGATGGCGAGGCTATCACCGGGGCCGATTGCCATGATGATAAAGCGCTTGCGGCCATCGCCGTCGAGGTCCTTGAAGGCTGCTTCGGGCACAGTTGCCTCCGCCAGGCGGATATTGTTGCTCTCGCGGCCGGCGAAGTGCCCGACCACCTCGTAGGCCTCGTTGACTACGGTCATGCCCGGGTGGGCGAAGTAGATCAGGCGGTCGCTCTGGATCAGATTGCCGTCGGTGAGGCCCAGGACGTTGCCGATGCCGCAGCGCAGGTCCTGGTCGCCCAGCGAGAAGGTCTTTGCGTCTATGATCTCCTCTATCCGCACCGCGTCCACATGCTCGCCGGTGTCAACCGTAACCCAGGTGCCGATAGACGCATCGGTGAGGACCGGCTCGTCCAGTGTAACGGTATTTGCCGGGTAATCCATTGCCGTAATTTTCGCCCGGGCCACACCGCCGGAAGTGAGCTCGTGCCCGGCGCCTGTGAGCTTGGTACCATCAAACAGCCGCATCGCCGAGGGTGTGCCCTGAGCATCGAGCCGGATACACGCCGCGCGCCCGGTCACGGTATAGCCGTCGAAGCTGTGTTCGGTCTCCGGGTTGGCTGTCCAGAAGATGAGGTCAGTGCCTGCCGGATGCGCGACCCTGACGGCGGCTGAACCATCGGACGGCGAGACCGCCACCGCCTCAACCTGCTGAATATACGGCGCGGCCTCGTTGAACGGCTCGAACACCGTGGCGAATGTGGAGCTGAGATTGTCAGCGGTGCGGCGGCGGATTACCCACTTGTGTTTCTCCGGAAAGTTGGGGCGGCGCTGCGGGATGCCGTCGCAGGCGAACACGGTCTCCTCCTCGCCCAGCAAATGCACGCGCAGGCCGATACCCGCCGTCGGCTTATTCGGGTACAGCTCAGGATCGCGGTTGAGGTCCCACCTGACCGTCCCGGTGCCATCAAGCGGGGCCTGCTGGACGTTGAACAGCCACTGGTAGGCACTGCCCTTGTAGGGGTAGTAGCGGGTGCCCGGCTTGCCCTCGATCATCGTCGGCTCGTCGTAGAACTGGCCGTAGGGGACCTCGGGGCCGGCAAAGGTGCCCTCGGTGCGCGGCTGCGAGAAGCCGATGGTCTCAGGGGCGAACTCCGCCGGCGGGCCGTGCACCAGCCAGTCGTGCTGGCTCCCGCCGGCTACGTGGAACAGGTCCACGCAGTAAGCGGTATCATCATCCAGGTCAATGAGGAAGACAGAGCGGCGGAAATCCTGCAGGTCCTTCTCCGGATAGGCATTCAGGCCGGTGGCTTCCACCATCTGCGCCCAGCCGCCGGGCTGGTAGCTGACCAGCGCGCCGTTGCCCCAGCTTTGGCAGGTAGCGTCCACCATCACCGTATTGTGCACCGCGCTATGCGATAGCCAGCCGAAGCGGCGCGGGTCGTAGGTATCGGCGGTCTCGGGATAGCCGAAGTCGGGAATCAGCGTGTGGTTATGGGAGAACAGCTCCAGATTCAGCCGCTCCATGTGCGCGTGGGCCGTGTAGTAGCCGTAGAACAAGGCGATGGCGGTACGGTTGCTTGCGTTGCCGGTCTGCAGCGTCGCATAGCCCAGGCCCGGCAGCAGGCTGCTCTCTACGCCGACGGGCTTGCCGTATTCTGCGGCGACCCTCCTGACCTCTGGCTCCATCGTTTGCTCGAACAGGTCAGTGCGGAATGGGGAGCCGGCCGCGGCTCGCTGGACCATGGAGGCGGCCTGGCGGGGATCGCGGATCCGCTCGAAAGCGCGTTCCAGATAGGTTGGCGAGACGCCCAGGGCACCCGCGAACTGGTTATTCGAATCGCCCATCGGCTGGGTCATCGTGCCACAGACCATCATCTTCAGCGGTGCCAGGTACAGGGCCCGGAAGCGCGGCACCTCCCACATATCCACCCCGTTGAGCAGCAGCAGGTTCGCAACCTCCGCCAGGTCGGTCATCCAATGGCAGTTGTAGCTGGGGGATTCGAAGGCGATACCGTCGCGATGGAACAAATTGACCACCGCATCAGGCAGCGGCGTGATGCCGTACGAATCGACCTTTTCAGGCCCTTTGACCACCCAGTTCACCATGTCGGCGGAGGTCTGCTCGCCCTCGGCGGTGTCCAGCACTAAAGCGATCCGCAGCAGAGCCGACTGGTGCATCCCGTAGTTGCCCCGGATGCGTCCGGAGCCGTCGGTGATGTCCTTGGCAGCCACGCGGAAGATGCGGTTCTCGATGTCAGCTTTGATTTCATTGGCGCTTGCTCCCGTCCACTCCTGCAGCGCCGTGTCATTCGCCAGCGCCGGATAGATGGCGTCATAGGCCAGCGTCAGGTCCTGGATCGTGAAGCACTCCCAGGTGTGGTACTGCAGCCGGCCATAGTACCAGGACTGGAACTCCAGACCGTAGCGGGACTGAGTCTCATAGGCGTAATCCGGGTAGTACCGGGCCAACTGCCAGAGTAGTACGGCCGCCTTGTGCGCATATTGCTGCTCACCGGTCAGCAGATACGCCTGGGACATGTTTCTGATTGCCGGCAGCAGCCAGCGCCGCGTCATCTCTCCGGCAAAAAAGCCGACAAACCAGTACTTCTTCTCGCCCTCGTGCGCCTGCCAGCCCCAGCCGTCGTCAACATACTCGCCAGTCAAGAGGCCCTTGTCTTTGCATCCGCCCTGAAGGTAGGCCCAGAAATCGTTTGAGGGATACCATTCGCCGCCGACCGGGCACTGAATCTTATACATATTGTCAAACGACATCTTCCAGCTTTTCTTGCCGCCCGAATACTTCAGGATATCCTCGCCATGCACGGGGCAACCGCTGCTATGAACTGTACCGCAGCGCGGCACCTGCAGCGGTGGCACCAGGTCCTTGAGCCGGTCGTTCTCATAGCCGACCCACTGATCGGCCTGTGAGATGATCTTGTCCCTTTGCTCCTTGGCCCAGTCGTATTGCGCGACGTTCTCTCGCATCCAGCCAAGCCGCTCTGCGGTATAATAAGTACGGCTCGTCTTGCCCAAGGCCACAGCCAGGAGCGTCAGCAGCGCGCACGCGCTCACAGTCAGTCGCAGGATACTCATGTTGGGGTGTCTCCTTGGAGATTGCCCGGCTTTTGGTCTGCAACGAAAATGCACATACAATGGTTCCTCTTTTGCGCGCTTGTCGGAGCGCTACGGCTTTTTTTGCCAGCCTGCCTGGACGACAGGCTTCCCAGCCTGTCGAGGTCTCTGTGAACAGCAAGGGCATGGACAGGCAGGGGCACCCGTGCGCAGCATGGGTCCCCTATCCTCCAGGATTGAGGGTAGAGGGCAAGTCGCCACCTCCTGCCTTGCCTTTCCGCTATCGTAACGCCTCAAGCTCAGCAGTTACTCGCCCCTAATAGCACCCCTCCGTATCATCGCTGCACCAGCACAGTATGTCTTTTCCCCGCCTTCACACCAGGCTCCTTCCCAGGCCCGAGGCAGGTAACAGTGCCAAGCCGGCGAAGATTCAGGTGACAGCAGGCAAAGGCCTCTATGCCGAAACGGAGCTTGGTGATGAGAATAGCATATCTGGACATATTCTTCGGCATCAGCGGCGACATGACGCTGGGAGCGCTGGTGGATGCCGGTGTGGACGCCGAGGAACTGATTGCCGAGTTAGACAAGCTGAAGCTTGAAGGCTGGGAGATCAACTTCGAGGCAGTCACAGAAGCCGGTCTGGGCGCGACGCGGGCGACAGTCTCGGCCCCCCATGAGCATCATCACCACGGTCACAGTCATGGCATGAGTCCCGGCCAACTGATCGAGGTAATCGAGCGCTCGAGTCTCAGCGACAGTGTCAAGCAGCGGGCCGTGGCGGTCATCCAGCGGATTGCCGAGGCTGAGGCTGAAGCCCACCGCGTGCCCCTTGAGGAGGTGCATTTCCACGAGCTCGGCGGCCTGGATACGATCATAGATGTGGCCGGGGCGATTATCGGCTTTGACCTGCTCGGCGTTGAGCGCATCTATGCCTCACCGATCCCGCTCAGCCACGGCTTTGTGGATACCGCGCATGGGCGGCTGGCTGTGCCCGTGCCGGCGGTAGTGAACCTGTTGCAGGGCGTGCCGACGGTCCCGCTCGATGTTTCCGGTGAGACGGTCACACCGACCGGCGCCGGCATCGCGACCGTGCTGTCCAGCGGGATCGGCCTGATGCCGGCCATGACGCTGCTGGCCTCCGGCTTTGGTGCGGGCCAGAAAAAGTTTCCCGAAGCAGCCAACCTGCTGCGGATTCTGGTCGGCGAGGCAGCCGAGCCGCGAGCAGGCGGCAAGTACGAATCCGACACGCAGATTCTCATCGAGGCCAATATAGATGATATGAACCCGGAGCTTTACGAGCCGGCGCAGCAGGCGGTCTTCGCCGCCGGCGCGGTGGATTGCTGGCTTACGCCGATCTTCATGAAGAAGAACCGACCGGCGGTCAAGCTGTCGGCGCTGGTTGCTCCTGGCAATGCCGAGGCGGTGGCGGATGCGATCATGGCTAACACGACCACCTTCGGAGTGCGCCGAGTCGATACCCGGCGAGACTGCCTGGCGCGGGAGATGCGACAGGTGAACACCGCCTACGGTACGGTCGGTGTCAAGGTCGGAATGGTGGCCGGCGAAGTCATCACCGCCTCGCCCGAATTCGCCGATTGCCGGTGCCTGGCCGCCGAGCATGACGTGGCGGTCAAGACCGTCTATCAAGCTGCAGTTGCGGCCGCCGCGGCCCTGGTCAGCTCGCCCTAAGGAGATAGCAAGCGCAATGGAAAGCAAACAGATGCTGATCGGGGAAGACTGGTTGCCTGCGGCCGATGGCGGGGAGCTTGATGACCTCAATCCGGCTAACGGCAAGCTGATATGCCGCATCGCGCGTGGCGGAGCCGAAGATATTGACCGGGCGACCCAAGCCGCGCAGCAGGCATACGAGACCGCCTGGAGCAAGCTCGACGCCGCCCAGCGGGGACGTCTCCTGCAGCGCATGGCCGACCTCATAGCAGAGCGCGGCGCTGAGCTGGCTCTGATGGATACCGAAGACATGGGCAAGCCGCTGGTGCAGACCACCACGGGCGATGTGGTCGGTGCCCAGGGGTTTCTGCGCTACTATGCCGGTCTGGCCGACAAGATCGAGGGCACAACCTACGCGACACCGGCCGGCTATTTCGGCTACAGCACCCGTGAGCCGTATGGCGTGGTCGGCTGCATCGTGCCGTTCAATTACCCGTTGACCCTGGCCTGCATCAAGATCGCTCCGGCACTGGCGGCGGGCGATACGGTGATCCTCAAGCCCGCTTCGGTATCACCGCGCACGGCCCTGGCGCTGGGGGAGATCGGATTGGAGGCCGGTCTGCCGCCCGGTACGCTCAATGTCATCACCGGTTTAGGCAGCGAAGCCGGGGCAGCCATGGCGGCCCATGACGGCATCGCCAAGATTACCTTCACTGGCAGCACCGCGGTGGGCCGCAGCCTGCTGCAGGCCTCGGCCGGCAATTTCAAGAAGCTGACCCTCGAGCTGGGTGGCAAGACGGCCGACATAATCCTGCCCGATGCCGACCTTGAGATGGCGATACCGGCGGTCGCGCGCACGATCTTCCTCAATTCCGGCCAGATATGCACTGCCGGCTCGCGACTGCTGGTGCACCGTGAGATGAGAGACGAAATCCTCGGCAGGCTCGTGCCGATTGCCGAGAGTCTAAAGGTCGGTGACCCCTTGGCCGCTGATACCAAGCTGGGCCCCGTGGTCTCGGCGGAGCAGTTCGAGCGGGTGATGGGCTATATCGAGGCCGGCAAGCAGCAGGGGGCGGAGCTAATAACCGGTGGCGACAGGCGCGAGGATCCCGAGCTGGCCGCCGGCTACTACCTTGCTCCCACCATCTTCGACAAGGTAAGTCCGGATATGAAGATATGTCAGGAGGAGATTTTCGGCCCGGTGCTGTGCGTGCAGACCTATACCGATGAGGATGAGGCGATAGAACTTGCCAACGCCACCGGCTACGGGCTGGCCGCCGACCTCTGGACGCGCGATCTCAACAAGGCGCACAAGCTGGCGGCGTGGCTGCAGGCCGGCATCATCTGGGTCAACTGCACCAATGTCGTCGGTCCGTGGATGTCCTATGGCGGATACAAGGCGAGCGGGTTGGGCTTTGAGAGTGGCATCGAGTGCCTGCACGAGTTGACCCGCCCCAAGAGTGTCGTCATTGACGTAACCGAGCAGCCGAATACCTGGGCGACAGACTGACGCGGTACCTGGGAGCAGGCGATGGAGCAAGTTGCGGCTGTCAGCATGTTGTGGACCGTGGCGCTGGCATATATGGCCACCTATGGACTGGGCGCGGCGGCGTGTGCGCTGGCGAAGATACGCCCCAACGGCGGGATCGCGCGCCTCGGCGTATTCTGCGGCGTGGGAACGGTGATCGTCGGCTGGGTGGGCTACCTCTGCGCGGTCAATGCCTGGGGATTGCCGGCGCGACTGGTGGTGTGGATTGCAGCGCTGGGCGGCGCGGCCCTGATAGCATGGCCTCGGCGGCAGCGCGAGGCGGATGAGCCGCTGGCCGGACGGGTGCTGCTGGTCCTGATGCTCGCGCTAGTGATCGCCATCGGCTACCGGGCGGCGATCAGCTACGGGCAGGTGCGGCTGACTGAGCAGGGCCTATCCGCTCGCGGCTTGTGGCCCGATCTGCTGTACCGTAATGCCATCGTCAAGGAGTTCATGACCTTTGACGGACCGCCGGAATGGCCGTGGCTGGCCGGTCGGGTGCTCAAGGGCACCTCGCTTCTGCGCTTTTCCGCCACTGCCACCTTGCTGGCGGCCGCCGGAGTTGGGCCGGAGCAGTACCAACATGCCGCTTCCTGGCTGGGGCTATTCGGCATTCCGGTGGCGGCGGGTGCGGTCTTTGCGCTGCTGCGATTTGCCGGAGCAGCGCCGATGGTGGCAGCTCTGGCGGTGCTGGTGACTGCCTTCTTCGGCAATCCCCGGTGGCTGATGGAGGAGCGCTTCGCCCACTCGCCCAGCCTGGTGTGGGCGGGTGGCGATGTCTTCGCCTTGGCCTTCCCGGCGTTTTATTCAACCGTCGCAGTGGCTTTCGTAGTAGTGAGGAGGTTTACTTGGCCGGCGGCGCTGTTGGGTGTCTTTATGCTCGGCAGCGTGACGGCTTTCGCACCGTGGTTCGCCCTGGCGCTCATTGCTGGGATACTGCTATGGCTGCTCTACTGCATGGCAAGCCGCAGTACCCGCCGGGCCGCGCTGATGCTAGCTGTCGGGGCGCTGCTGGGGCTGATGACGCTGAAGACACTGTGTGGCACCGGTGCCGGCGGCGGGAGCTTCTTGGCCGCCCTGGGGCCGTCGCCGGTCATGCGCTCGCTGGCTTGGGCCTTCCCGTTCCTGGACGAGCCGCTGGGCCCACTGGTTGCCGACATGTCGCCGCTAGCCCTCGCCAAGCTGCTCAAATTCGCCGTCGCCTACGGCTGCGCGGCTGCGTTTTTCATGCTGGGAAGTCTCTGGGTACGGGCGCTGTTCCTGGCTGACTGGTACCGCTGGGAGTGGGCCAAGTTGCGCACTCCCACCTATGCGCTGGGCACTGGGATAGTCATTGCCGGCTTGTTACTGACAACCTGCTGTGATTTCAGCAAGGTGGCCTATGACTATGCCGATTACGACATGCTGCGGCTGCTGTGGCTGCCCCTGCTGTTTGCCAACCTTGCCCTGGCTCATTTCGCCTACCAGCATCGGGCAAGTCTGCGGTGCTGGTGGGGTGTGGTTGTGGCCGTAATCGTGGTCGGGCTGGGAGCGTGGGAGTACAGCTACTACGTGCTGGAGAAGCGCACCATCGAGCCGGCTTACCGGATTGACGCGGCCCAGCTCGAGGTCATCTCCTACCTCAATCAGCACGCCGCTGCGGACGATATCGTGCTGATCAACCCCTTCGTTGAGGCGGACAGCAAGCCGGAGCGCGTAGGTCACAATTGGGGCTATTTCTCCGGCCTGTGTCTGCCGGCAGTATGGCTTGACAATCATGACATGGCCTACAAGTTCGCCCAGCGCCGGGAATGGGACCGGCGGGCGCTGCGGCTCCGGACTGTCATGGGGCATAGCGACCCGCGCAGCGTGCTCTGGTTCCTGACCAGGGAGCGCATCGGCTGGATCTATCTGCAGGGGGAGGACGACTTCGCGGTCGGCCTCGGGGACTCAGGCCTGAAGTTGCCGGTAGCTTTCAGCAATCGTGCGGGACGGCTCTATAGGTTTCGGGGGCTAGCTGACAAGACCACTCCCCGCTACATTGATCCGCCCAACCGCCGGCACTTGATGAGCCGGCACTGATTAGTCTGAGCCTTGGGCGTGTCGCGCCACGATCTCGGCAATGCGCCGGCTGGCTTTCCCGTCAGTGGGGCCGACCTGAGCGGCCAGGAACTGCTTGCGCTGCTGGGCCAGTTGCCTCCTGAAAGCCTCGTCGAACAACACCTTGCGCAGTTGCGGCAGGATCTCCTCGCGCTTGTAGATGCCGACAGCCCCGCCCAGCTTGGCGTACGGGAACCAGTCGTCGCGTCCGGTCAGGTTGATCGTGACTGTCGGTGTGTCGAGCAGGTTGGCCTCAAACACCACCGTTGAATCGCGGGTAATCATCGCATCACAGGCCACCAGCAGTTCGTTGAGCGGGTATTGCCCATGCTCCGAGATGATGACGATTTCGGGATGAGCTTGCACCGCCTGCTGGTAGAGCTGGTGATTGGTGTCAGCCGGATGCAGCTTGAGGAGCAGCGCCGCATTGAGTTCCGCGCACGCCTCCGCCACGGCTGCGATCCACCAGCTTGCGTAATCCTCATAAAAGTGCTGCTCGTTGGGTTGCGTGGCTAGCACTACCAGGGCCGCCTGGCCCTTACCCAGTGCCGCCAGTTCATCCGCCACGGCTGCCTTGGTCGCGAGAGCCCTATCGTAGTGACTATGGCCGGTCTGGGTGATCTTGATCCCCGGCCCCAGCAACCATCTGTGGACCTCTGCGGAGTGCGACCCCCAGACCAGGGCCTCCTCAAACTCCTGGGGCCCGGCCACGTAGTACCAGTCACTGATGACACCGTGCTGCACCAGCACGCGATTGATGCCCAACTCACCCGCCTGCCGCACCAGAGCAACCGCCGCCGGCGCGCATATGTGGTAGGTCACCAGAACCTTGGGAGTAAGCTGTTTTAGCGCGTGGGCGCCGGCGGTTTTGCGGAGGAACCACAGCGGCGTGTGTCGCGCCAGGCTCATTCTCACGCGGTCGCTGATAGCCGCCTTCAGACCGGCCGAGAGCGCATCAAACTCCGGGACATTTCCTGCATTGGCGACAAAGTGGCGATACCACACCGGCCAGCGCGAGGCCTTCCGTTTTAGGGCGCTCACCTGGCGGGCGGTGAAGAACTGACCGAGGTCGTAACGGGGCAGGCCCTGGCGCGCGATGGCGCTGGTAAAGCGGTCATGGTGTAGGTCCAGCACAGCGCAGCGCAGACGGTGAGCAGTCGTCAGGGGCTCCCAGATGTCGGCGATGAGTTGAGCGGTTGCTGCGCCGGCGCCGGTGAAGAGCACCTCAGAGGGCCGCACCTCCGCATCCGCTCCCTTGAGGCCTTCCTGACATTGCCGCAACTCCTCCCGCAGCTCCCTGGTACGGATCAGTCTCGCGCCTGCCGGCATCAGCAGGTCGCGCAGTCGGCGCAGTAGCCTGCCAGGCTTGGCGCTCCAGGGCACGCCGGCGCCGTCGAGTATGCCGGCGACTACGGGCAGGAAGTGGGTCTTGCCGGCCCACCAGCCTGGGTCATTGGCCTGCTCGACGATGCGCGCGCTTTCCCAATGCCCCTGCTCTATGACGGCGGCCAGCACTGCCTCCGTCGCCAGCAGCGGCAGCAGCGAGAACATGCCGAACCAGCCCGCGAAATCCTCCCAGAAGTTCCCGCCTGCCACCTCGGGGTGCATGGCTGCATCCATGGCGACGGCAAGCTGCTGGGCCCTGGCCCCGAGCTGCTTCATGCAATCGCGCACCTGGGCGTGCTCGGGGCGCGGCGTGGTCACATAGGCCAGCGGGTCGGTCACGGCCTCGATGACGGTTTGGCCCGCTCGCGCGGGGATACTGCCGGCAGCCCCGGATGGAACGATCACAAGCTGCGACGGCGTTGCTCTTGAGGCGGCTTCAGGTTCATCCAACGGGCAATCCCTCCGGCGCTATGATAGCTTGCCCTCGCTAGAGTTGGCAAGCATGACGGCCAATTGCCCTATCTATGACACGCCGCTAGTCCAGGAGGACTGCCGAGCATCATTGGCGAACTAAGAGGTGCTTGATGCCGGTCAATAGAGATGCTTGTGGGGTAAACTGCCTGATGAGATTATACCGAGCCGTTGTACTTGCCAGCCTGTTTGCAGGTCTTGCCGCTCAGTCCCCGCTGCTCGCCGAGAAGCTTGAGTTTGACCCCGCCACGATGATGCGCTCCAGTGAGGTGCGGCCGGGAATGCGCGGAACCGGCAAATCGGTATTCAGTGGTGTCAAGATCGAGGAATTCGGCTTCGAGGTGATCGGACGCCTGGAGAAAGCCATCCTGGGTCGGGACATGATCTTGGCCCAGATAACCAGCGGCCCGCCGCTGGAGCGCAATGCCGGTGTCATTGGCGGGATGAGCGGCAGCCCCTGCTATGTGCGCGGCAAGCTGCTGGGGGCGTTGGCCTACGGGTGGTTCTGGCAGAAGGAAGCTAGATTTGGCATTACCCCGATTGAGGATATGCTGGAAGCGACCTGGGGCCTGGAGCCGGAGGTCGCTGCAGCCGAGGCTGACGGCAGGTGGACCGCGTCAGAGCCGCTGAACATCGCCGGACGGCAGATTACGGGGGCGGTGATCGAACCGGCTTACTCCCGCCGCGCCTTCGCCGACTTTCACACCATAGTCCTCAAGCCGGTGTCCCCGCCGATAACCTGCAGCGGCATGGGCCCGCAGGCCCTGGAGCTGATGAGAAGCACGCTCGAGCCGCGCGGGGCGACGGTTCTGGCCGGTCCCGGCACCAAGACTAAGCCTGTAGCTGTGGAGCTTGAGCCCGGCAGCGCCGTGGGCGTGCGGCTGATGGACGGTGACTTCGACGCCGCCGGGGTGGGCACGCTCACCTACCGCAAAGGCGATCAAATCCTGGCCTTCGGGCACCCCTTCATCCAGCTTGGCCGCACCAAGATACCGATGTGCACGGGCTGGGTCCATGATGTCATGCCCAAAATTGACCGGTCATCCAAGGTCGGCTCAGGCATGGTGGATGTGGGGACCATGTTCAGCGATACTCCCTGGGCTATAGCCGGCAGGTTGGGCAAGGTCCCGGATACCATACCGGCCTCATTCCACATAATTGACCGGTCGCGCAAGCTGACCAAAGATTTCCACGTGCAAGTTTGCGACCAGCCGATGATAACCTCGATGCTGCTTGCCAGCGCGATGATGGGGGCCGTCGAGGCCACCTTCAATACCGGATATGAAGGCACGGCGACGCTGCACTATAAGATAGTGGGGCAGAGGGGCGACAGCATCGAGCGCACCAATACCTTCTACTTCCAGCAGTCCGCCGTTTATGCCTTGATGTCAGAGTTGGCCTTCCCGATGTATCTGCTGGAAGAGAATCGCTTCCGGCCCCAGAATATCGCCTCCCTGGAAGTCACCGCCGAATTCAACGAACAGGACGACACCGCCTTTATCGAGCGCGTCTATGCCGAGGAGAACGTAGCAGAGGCCGGCAAAGCCCTGCACCTGCATGTGGTGCTCCGGCCCGACAACGCCGAGCCCACGGAGCGGGTGGTGACCCTCAACATCCCGATTGATACGCCCAAGGGGATACTCCGGATCGTGGTAGCCGGCGGAGAAGCGGCTTGGACGCTGCGCTCGCGCCTGCGCCTGATGATGCCCACCTGGAATGATCTGGACTCCTTCATCGAGTTCTTCGAGAAACTCGAGCAGAACACTGAACTGGTGACCATCGGCGCCTTGCCCAGTGCCGGTGTCATCGTCGGGGAGACGAGGATGTTCCGGTTGCCCGGCTCATTTGAGGCTTTCATCACCGCTTCGCCGCGCACCGATCTGCAGGGCGGCAAAGCCGAGCTTTCCCATTCCGAGCAATGCCCCTGGGTGGTCTATGGCAGTCAGTATATGGCGATTGCCACCGTGGACCGCAAAGGCGCCAAGAGCGCCAAAGGCAAGACACCCTCGCCGGAGTTTGACCCTGATACAGACGTGCCACCCCCGTCGCCGATGAGCGAGGCCGGCGGCCAGGGCGCTTGGCTGCCGGGCGCTGTGGCTCCGCTGACGATGTGCTGGGCCGCCGACGCTTTCCCGCAGCCGCTCGCCAGCAAGCTGCGGCAGGCCGCGCCGAGTCCGCTGCAACCGCCGCCTCCGGAGCCACCTGATCTCACACCTACGCCTTCCCCCGAAGACATAGCCGAAATGTTGAAAAAAGAGACCGAGAAGCCCAATGACCAAGGCAAGGAAGAAGAGACCGACAAAGACCAGGAGGAAGAGAAGACCAAGGATAAGGTGACGGCCCGCCAGCCCAGCGCCTGGACGCAGACAAGCGCCAAGGACTTCCTGGAAGGCGAACTGGAAGGCGTGGCAGTGCGCAGCGACGGTGTAGTCACCCTGACGCCGTATGTCGAGCGGATCAACTCGCCCGGCGTTTTCTATGTGCTCTCGGCGGCCGCCGATCCGAGCGGAGCTGTCTATGTCGGCACCGGCAGCGAAGGCCATATCTACAAGATAGCCGACAGCCACAAGGCGACGCTTTTTTGTGACCTCGATAGCTTCGCCGTGACCGGTCTTATGGGTGACGGCGAGGGCGGCCTGCTGGCAGCGACTGCGCCCGGTGGCAAGGTCTATCGCGTCAGCGCCGATGGCACTGCCGAAGTCTATTGCGAGTTGCCGGTGGATTACCTCTGGGCCATCGGCAAAACAGCCCAGGGCAAGGTCGTAGTGTGCACCGGCAGCGAGGGCAAATTATACGAGTTGCAGGGCGCCGGGAAGTACACCGAGGTCTGCAAACTGGCCCAGGCCCACATCTTATGCCTGGCCGCTGATGCCAAATACACCTATCTAGGCACCGCCAGCCAGGGTGTCGTCTATCGCCTCAGCGCCGATGGGCGCTATACCGCCCTGTTCGACGCCAAAGACGATGACATTACCGCGATTACGGTGCCCAAAGCGGCGCAGCAGGCTGGTGGCACTATCTATGTGGCGACAGCTTCCAGCAAATCCGGCGGCGTGTACGAAGTCTCAGCCGATGGCGCAGTCTTGCCGCTGTATGAGGACAAGACGACCCCCGTGTATGCTTTGGCGTGCATGGACGGAGCTCTCTATGCCGGCACCGGCGATGAGGGCAAGCTGCTGTGCATCATTGACAAGGACCATCACAGCGTAGCCTACGATTCCGACAACGCTTATTTTACTTGCCTGCAGCCGATCAACGGCCGGGAACTGTATGTAGGCACCGCCAACCAGGGCGGCCTGCTGCACGTTGATACCGCTCGCGCGACCGAGGGTTGGCTGGAATCGTCGGTGCTTGATGCCAAGCGGATCGCGCAATGGGGACAATTGCAGTGGCGGGTGGATACCACCGGCGAGGCCTGGGCCCGCATTGCTACGCGCTCGGGCAGCAACTCCGACCCAACCGACAAGAGCTGGAGCGACTGGTCGCGGCCGCTGGAAAACGGCCAAGCGGGAAGTGTACAGAGCCCGCCGGGGCGTTACCTGCAGTACCGCCTGGAGCTGGCTAGAGCCAAGGCCGAAGACACCGTCGCCGTCAGCCGCGTTGCCATCGCCTACTTGCCCGCCAACCAGGCCCCGGAGGTGGAGATCAAGAAGCCGTCCGAGGGCGCTATGGTCTCCGGAGAATGCAGCATCTCCTGGGACGCAACCGACCCCGACAGCGACACACTGATGACGCGCATCTACTATCGCCAGCTTGGCAAGACCGACTGGCAACTTGTGACTGAGGAGCCGGAAAAAGAGAGCTACGAATGGGATACCGGCGACCTGGAGAGCGGCCGCTACCAGTTGCGCATCGTGACCGATGATAGTGCCAGCAACCCGGGGCAGGCGCTTTCCGATACAGCCACGGTCGAGCTCTTGACGATAGACAATGATGAGCCGCAGGTCTGGGTGGACACCATCGAGGCGCGGGGCAACAAGCTGTTCATCTCCGGGGTCGCGGCGGATGACTTGACCAATCTAGTAGAGGTATGCTACAAAGCCGATGGGCGGTGGTATGCCGCGCGGGCAGTGGATGGGCTTTACGACAGCCGCCACGAGACCTTTGACTTGCAGATACCACTGCCGAAGCAGAAAGCTGAGGTCGAGGTCCGCGCTCGCGATGCGGCCGACAACGAGTGCTCAATTAAAGTGATTTGGCCTGACAGCCGGAAGGTGGCGCCGCTGGGGTAAAGTCTGGCGGCGCGGCAGTCAACACGCCGCCCCGGTCCGATCGAGTGTTAAGCTGGAAGGTAACTACTCACCCCATCGCTCGCCAGCGAAATGCACATGTCATGGTGCACGGACTATCCTTGTCTCCCTCACCCCTAGCCCCTCTCCCTGTGGGAGAGGGGAATCGAAGGGGTGAGGGCTAGAGGGGGCGTCCCTCACTCAACGGCCCTTGCAGTTTGGCGCGCGACAAACGGGACAAGGCGAGTAGCTGCGCTGGAAGTATGCGTGAAACAGAAGAAGCCGACCAACATTGTGCTGGTCGGCTTCTTCTTGCGCGGACGCATGTTGGGTTCCATCAGAACTCGTTCTGTACCTCAATCGGTGCGCCGCCTTGCTCCGATGATTCGATTGCGGCCCAGGCCGTCGCCACGGTCTTGGCCCCGTCAACCCCGTCAATGAGCGGCGTCTTGTCGTTCACTATGCAGTCAACGAAGTGCTCCATTTCGCCGGCCAGCGCCTTCGTCATGCTCACCTTGGGCAATTCCGTCCAGCGGTATCTGTCAACTTGCCGCAGGCTCAGCTTGGCCGATGGCGAGGTATTGTCCCCGACCAGTGTACCCTTAGTTCCCCAGACCTCCAGGTCAAGGCCGTAGGGCCGCTGGCAGCCGGAAGACACCGTCACATGCCCGATGACATCATTAGCGAACTGCAGGTTGAGAATCCACATGTCATCAACCTGCTGCTGCGGGATATTGAAGTGGTTGCTGAAAGCCGATACGGTGATGGCATCGCCGCCGAACCAGCGGGCCAGGTCTATCGCATGACACCCGCCGCCGATGAGGATGTGGCGCTTTTCGGGGTCGAAACGCCAGCCGTCAAAGCCGGGGATCTCCTCGTAGTTGTGGATGTAGCTGGTCTCGACGAAGTACAGATCACCCAGCGTGCCATCGAAGGCCCATTGGTGGGCTTCCTGGAAGAACTTATCGAAGCGGCAGACTTGGGCCACCATCAGCTTGCGGTCGTGCTTGCGGGCGGCGTCCACCATGGCCTGACATTCCTCAATAGTGCGCGCCATCGGCTTCTCCACCAGCACGTGTTTGCCCGCTTCCAGGGCCTTAATTGTCTGCTCCATATGCAGGTAATCCGGCGTTGTGACCGACACGATGTCCACCAGGTCGGAGGCTACCAGTTCATCGTAATCGGTAGTCGCCACCGCCACTTTGAACTCCTTTTGCGTCTTTTGCACCAAGTCGGCGTCAAGGTCGCACACCGCCACCAGGTCAGCATCCGGTAGGTCCTTGCACTGCTGGAAGTGGCCGTAGCCCATGCGCAGACCGACGATCCCAATCCCAAGTTCTGCCATGTCAATCAGTCCCTTGTGGTTCGGTACTCAAGCGCTTCACGACGCTGGTGAGTTCGCCGGACCGGGCGGCTTCACCTACTCGCCTTGCCCAAGAGTTCGGGAAACCACGGACAGATGAACCTATCAGCCATGCAGCCTGTCGCGCGCTGCAGCCAGGCCGCGCCGTGCCTATTGGTTTATAGCCTTGCCCTCAGCGGCGTGCTGTCGCAGGAAGTCCGGCTGCTTCTCGTCTTCCAGTATCGAGCGGTCCGCCGCTTGCTTGCGTGCCGTTTCACTCTCAAGGTCAATCGCCGAGGTGCCGTTGGCAAGCTCCCAGACCTTGGCGTATTTCGTGAACACTTCGGTGGCACGCACCACTGAGTACATCAGCCCGGGAACGCCGTGTCTGATGCCGCCGCGAACGAGGTACTCGTACCAGAAGCCGAGGCAGAATCTAGCCAGCAGGTATGCGTAGCCGGGCCGGCGGCCCCGGTCATAGGCATCGAGCGCGGCCCTTGTCGTGTGGCGGTTCATCCGCGCGATGTGATCTGCCAGATCGGCGAACGAGTAGTGCAAAAGCGGATGCCGCAGCACGCCATAGCGCTCTTTCTCCAATCCCCCTGCATGCACCCTGGCAAGTGCATAGGCGAATTGTCCAGCCGCAAACAGACGCACTGTGGAGTCCGGATATGTGCCACAGCAAGGCAGCCACTGCCCGTGGTCAATCAGCTTGCGTGGCACCTTGTAGGCGCTGTATGGTGGCTGGGGACCGCCCAGGAGTTGCTGGATCTCCTCGGCCAGTTGGGGCGTTATCACCTCATCGGAGTCCACCACGAAGACCCAGTCGCTGTCTGCGCGCGCTGCTCCGTAGTTGTACTGGTGGGCGGAGAAGTCATAGGGCCGCATGTACACCCGTGCTCCGTACTCGCGCGCGATCTCAACGGTCGCATCTGTGCTGCCCCCATCCACCAAGATGATCTCGTTCGCCCAGGTGCAGCTATCCAGACACCGCCTGATGATGCCCTCGTTGTTCTGGGCTATCACGCAGACCGAGATGCTGTAGCGCTTGCCGTTGGTCGCCATATCTTTTCCTTCTGGAGTCATTGTCTCACAGTAAGGCCAGGACTTGCGTGATCACTTCTTCCGGGCTTATTCCCAGCAGGCACTCCCGATTGCGGCATCGTGCGGCCCGGTTGTGACACGGACTGCAAGCCAGATCGTGATAGATTGTTCTGGTGTGCTCGCCCATCGGCGCGCTCAGCCTAGGATCAGTCGGGCCGAAGATAGCCAGGGTGGGACATCGCAGAGCCGCCGACAAATGTGTCAGCCCGCTATCAATGCCGATGTACGCTCTAGCCTGTTGCAGCAGGGCCAGGATCAATCCGAGGTCAGTTTGTCCCACCAGGCTGATGCCGGGCACCGATCCGTCTCCCAGTAACTGCTCGGCCGTTTCTTTATCGCGTCCGGCTCCCACGACTACCGGCAGCAGCCCGGCCTCTTCGTGCAGGGCCGCGGCGACCTGGCCGAAGTACTCCAGCGGCCAGCATTTCCAACTACGGCGAGCCGAGGCGAACGGCGCCAGCACCACCATCGTCTGCCCTTCCGCGACCCCATGGGCCGAGAGTAGCGCCCTGATGGCCGCGTGGTCGGCATCGGTCGGCGCCAGCATATCCAGGTAGTCTGTCTTCTGCGGGTCCGGACATAGGTATTGCGCCATCCGCAGGCTGTTGCCCAGCGATGGCGGTGCCTCAAAGGCGACCCTTTCGCCGATTAGCCTCCGGGCCCAGTCGTTGTCGAACCCGATGATTCGCTTGGCTCCGCACAGCCGCGACATCAGGCAGGGGACGGCAGCGGTGGACAGCACTAGGGCCATATCCGCTCCGCGGGCCCGCAACCGTCGCAGCAACTGCCGATGTTGCCATAGCGACCTGGGCCGCACCTCCACACTGTCTATCGGTAAGGCCCGCTGGGCTAATGGTGCCAGCGCGGGCCGCACCACGCTAGATACCCGGGCGTCCGGCCACCGCTGCTTGACAGCCGCCGCCACCGGTAGGCTGAAGCAGAAATCACCGATCTGGTTCAGGTGGAACACGATTACTTCCATTTGTCCCCACCATCGGCTTGCGTCTGGAGCAGTTAGACCGACAAAATGCCGATGCGCCCATCCAGCCCACTTCGCGGAAAGCTTCGACAAAGCTCATCAACCCGGCAGCAACATCCGCTGCAGCGAAAAACCCCTGCGCGAGATGATTCGCAGGGGTTTTGTGTGAGCTTGCGACAAGCCCGCCGGTCTCGGGCCTACTTCAGTGTCCGTGCCTGCGACGCAGCCTTCTTCTCCTATCTGCCACTGCTTAGAGGCGCTGCAGCGCGGCTTCGGCGTCCTTCATCTTAGTCGGGTTGTCAGAGAGTTCGAGGAAGGTCTCGAACTCGGTCTTGGCTTCGGCCTGCTTGCCCTGCTCCGCCAGGATCCACGCCAGACCCCAGTGGGCCTCGGCGTCGTTGGCATCGCCGGCGATGGCCTTGCGGTATTCGGCGGCAGCCGCATCGTAATTGCCCTCGTGCTTGAGCTGCAGGGCTTTGGCTGTGGAGCCTCCGCCACCGGCCGGTGCCGGACCAGCACCCGGACCTGGCTCTGCGCCAGGCATATCAGGTGGTGGCGCGCTGCCACCAGGCGGTGGTCCCGGCATATCGCCACCGGGCGGTCCGGGCATATCGCCGCCCGGAGCCGGCGGGCCGCCTTCATCAGGGCCTGGAGGCATGTCGCCTCCGCCCATTTCTCCGCCCTCGGTTTCTTCATCCGCGCCGCCGCCGAACAGACAGCCGCTCAGCGTGGCGACGATAAGTGCTAGGATACTTAACGCCAACAGCAGTCTCCAGCCTCTCATATTCCCTATGCCTCCCTTATTGATACGAGAGATGCCTAGTGCCTACTAGGCTCTATCTATTTTACACCCAAAGCCTTGGTCATGCCAAGGGCTTATCGGGCTTTATGCCACCTATGGATGGCCGAGGCCAACGCCACCTTGTCTGGAACCACAACGGTTATCGTATCTGGCCGCCCCTCGGTGGCTTGTCAGCCGCTGCTCAAAGCTCGTCCAGATAGCTAACTGGGATCATATTCCCGCGATTCAGGATATGCTTGGGATCGAGCTGGTGCTTGGTGCGAGCGGTTTCACGCAGCCCGCTCTCACCATACATCAGGTACAGATATGGCCGAATCTTGCCGTCCTCTGCGTAGGTCTTCTTTCCCACGCCGTGTTCAGCCGATATCGTGCCGCCAAGCTCCACACCTCTTCGTGAAAGCGCCAGGAAGGCTTGCTGCGAGGCCGCCAGTTCCTCCGCCGTCTGCGGTATAAAGTCCCAGTGCAGGTGGTTGTTGCCGATATGCCCAAACAGAACGTACTCGACCCCGGAGGCTTCACCAATCTCCTCGTAAGCAGCCATTATCTCGTCCAGGGCCGCGTCCGGGACCGCGACATCGGTGGCGACTTTATGGGTGCCGGCTTGCCGCACGCCCTGATGGCACAGCTCCGGCACCGCATGGCGGATCTCCACCATCTCGGCCTTGTCCTTGTCCGAGAAGCCGCTCCAGTCCTCTAGACACCCGTATTCCTCCAACAGCTCCACCCAGGCCTCCAGAGCCTCGTCTTCATCGCCGGTAATGGCCTGCTCGAAGTAGATGGCAGCGCCGGCGTTCTCCGGGATCCGGTCATAGGTGCGTCTCAGAAGCATCAGCGCATGGGGATCGAAGTACTCGATCGCCAGGGCGTCCAGGGGGCTTGCCGGGTCGCGTGTAGCCTCCCGCGCCGCCTTGACGAAGCCGATGGCGGCCGCAACGCTGGGAAGGTAGCCGATACCGGCGAAGATCAGCGGCGGCAGCGGCAGCAGGCCGATCTGAACCTGGGTGATGACCCCCAAAGTGCCCTCACAGCCGATGAACAGATCAATCAGATCGGTCCGGTCCGCGCCCACGAAGTAGCCGGAGGCGTCTTTGACCGCCGGCGCTTGGTAAGAGGGAAGCTGCACGGATAGTGTCTCGCCGTCGCTCAGCACGATCTCAAACCGGCCGTCTGCGTCGGAGAAGACTTGGCCGCGTTCGATGTCCAGCACCTCGCCGCAGGTGAGCACCACTCTCAGGCTCTGCACCCATGCCCGGGTCGGCCCATAATGAAACGTGCGGCCCCCGGAGGCGTTGCAGGATACGGTCCCGCCCAGGAAGGCGGTGGTCTCGGTCGGGTTGGGCGGGTATAGCAGGTTCTCGGCCGCCAGCAGAAAGCTCAGCTCCTGCAGCATTATCGCCGGCGGAGCCACCGCATAGAGCTCCTCGTCATTGAGAAAGAGCGTGTGCTTGCCGTCAGAGATGGTTCTTTCGCCGGCGCCGGGCCCCGCTGCGACAGGAGCGACCAGGCGCTCGGTCGACAGCACCACGCCTCCCAGCGGTACTCGTGAGCAGGTTAAGCCCGTGCCGCCGCCCGAAATGCTGACTGGCGTGCCGCTAGCGTAGCACTCGCGCAGTACGGCGGCAACCTCGGCCTCGGTGGTGGGATAGAAAACGCGCTCGGCCGCACCGATAATCGCCGTGGATTCGTCGGTCAGGTAATTCTCGAGGACCAGCGGATCGTCGGAGCTTGGGATACTCGCTATGTCAACTTCATCAGGCTTGGTTGCGTGGATTCTGTTCATGGTCAGCCGCTCTTGATATCAATCACGGGCGATCCGTCGAGGGCATCCAGGCCCTTCACAAAGAGCCGGTTACCCTCCACCTTGAGCAGTTCGGCGCGTGTGACGCCGATAGGGTTGGGCCGCATCGGGCTGTGGACGGCAAAGACGCCCCGCAGCGGCTTGCGCTTGTCGCCGCGGGGGTGCACCTGGAGGGTCCGGCGGTCGGCCTCGCTCAGCTTGTGCATCCAGTAGAGAATCAGCAGATGTTCCTGCTCCTCCGCCCGCAGCAGAGCCTCGCTTAATTCCGGCTCCACCTCGATAACCATCACCTCGGCTTCGTCGGTAGCATACACGATGCCGATCGGTTCAATGTGGATTTCCAGGCCTTTGCTGTCCATTTGATAGAGCCGGCGCTTGTGGTGATAATAGCTATTCTGGGATGGCCTAGGCCCTCAGCCTCGTGCCCAGGCCGAGTCCAGGAATTGCTTGAAGTTATCGCTGACCTGTTTGCGCAGGGGTATCTCAATCGGCGAAGCGGTCGGCAGCAGCACATGGCGACAGCGCCCGCCCACTTCCTCCAGCGCCTTCGCCACCAGCCGGTCAATATCCTCCGGCCTTAGGGTCTCCATATCGTGGGCCTGAATATTACCCATTATGATGAATTGGTCGCCGACGATACCGGCCAGCTCGTCCAGGGTGATGTCCCCATTGGGTGGCGCCTCACACGGGTCCAGCAGATCAATCCCCATCTCCAGCACGTAATCGAGTATCTGTCTGATCGGCCCGTGGCAATGATAGCGCGCATAGGCCCCATACTCGTGAATGATCTCCACCAGCCGCTTGTCGAAGTTGACCACATTCTCTTCAAAGAAGCTGGGGGCTAGCATCGGCGGCGCTGCGTACTCGGCTCCGAACAGCCGCAAGCACGGTCCCGCGCCGTTTTCCAGCGCAGCCCTCAGCCACTGCTCCACTAGCTCCTGGCACCGTTGCAGCATGGCGAAGAGCTCTTGGGGCGCGGTCAGCGTGCGCATCATAAAGTCTTCATATCTCATGTTCTCGCAGACCAGGCACAGCGAGGTCGGCACCTGAAACTCCAGAATGCCGCGATCACCCACAGCCGCCCGCCGGGCCTCAATCTCCTCGGTAGTAGGGGCTTTCGGCTCGAATGGCAGCTCGCAGAAAGCCGCCATGTCCTCATCCGCCTTGACCAGGTGTTCGGTCACCCAGACGGTGTAGGTGGTGTCGGTTTCGCGACTGGTGCAGGTCAGAGGGCCGCTAGGGGCGTTGACCGTTATCTCTCGGACGGCGGCGTCATGCTCTCGGTGGGTCTGCTCGTGCGCCATCTCCGGGTCGGCCAGCCGCAGGATTTCGGTGTTGCCAAAGGAGGCGTAGTAGGAGCTGACATAGGCGAAGATGTGGTCGTACTGGTCAGCATAGCTCAAGATTTCAGCATAGCTCGGCTGCTCTTCGGCCCACGGCTGGCTGTAGCGGTCCAGGCCGTAGGTGCAGCCGGGTGTCCGGTCCACCGGGCGTCCCGCCAGCAGGGCCTCAAGTCGTTCCCGCCGCGTCATTTCCGTCTCGCCCTCCTTCGAACACCGCGTAGGTCGGGCTGCCAGCCCGCCTCCCTTCGTCTAAAGCCCATGCACCGGCTGGGGAATACCGAGCAGTTCGCGCTTGCGCTGCAGGTAATACAAATAATCGTCGTAGCTCACATCCGGCGGCACGCGGTGGTCCACGTGGGGGATGACGCCGCCCTCCTCGACTAAGGGCACCAGCCTCGCCAGCTCCTCGTCTATCGCTTTGCGCCCAAGCGCCAGCGCGCGCTTGTTGACCCCGCCCAGCAGCAGCACGCGCTTGCCCCAGCGTTTGCGGATCTCCAACGGATTACTGCCGGCGGCCACTTCCACCGGGAACATGGTGTTGACCCCGCCGTCGAGCCAGCACTCAACCACATCGGTGATATTGCCGTCACAGTCCACGTAGAAGATGTCGGCCCCCGCCTGCCTGACGAAGTCGGTAATGCGCTTATAGCGCGGCGTCATCCATTCCCGGAACATCTTCGGCGAGATGATGCAGCCCTTGTTGAAGCACATGTCCTCCCAGAAGGCCCCGGCGTCAATCTTCTCGATATCCGCTACCGCGCGCTTGAGCAGGGTCGTGATAAAATAGACCCAGTACTCCATCATGTCCTGCACCAGGTCCGGCTGCTCCATACAGGCGATGGAGATGTTCTCAAATCCCATCCAGTCCCGGAAGCGGCCGAATATGCTGCCGAGGTTGACCACCACCGGCACCTGTGCCGCATTGAGACGCGCCACGTGCTGGGGCCAGTCCGCAGGATAGCGCGTCGGGTCATTGGGGTCGAGGCGCGGCAAATACTTCTTTTCCCAATCCGCCCGGCTCTCAATGCCGAAGCGCAAATACCTGGGGATCGTGTCGGTGCCGTCGGTGAACTCTTGCTTCAGGGTGCCTTCGCCGTCGCGGACGATGCGGTACTTCTCGGTCTGCTCGATGATCTTGGTCTCGAACGCTGGCAGCAGGCCGGTATTGACCGGTACGCCCACACGGGGGGCGAATTGGAAGTAGCGATCAGCTATTGAGTTGTCATTCACCTCTTCAGGCAGGCCCTCCTCATGCCAGCGGGTGAAGGTGTTGCTCCAGTACCCGAACTCCTCATCGGGCACGTGATCTACAGGCTCGAAATGCATCGTCCGCAGCCAGCGCTGTCGGTGCGTCAAGCTCGCTTCATCCGTTCGCCGTCAGAGTGTGTAACTGCTCACCTAACCCCCTTTTTCATTCCCCCTTCCCGCACCCACTGCTGCGCAGCGGGTACCCGGAAGGGAACTAGGGGGTTAGGCTAAACCATAAACTGAGTAGTCATTAGAGTTCCACAGACTCAACCAACTTATGCGCATTACCGCACATCACTTTCGTGACATCATCCGCTGACAGTCCCACGCGCTGGGCTGCACGCTTGAAGGCCAGAAGCTGCTCGTAGATATAAAAAGTGTATTTCGCCTCCACCTCCGCCGGCTTGCGGTCCGTATTCCACGGATAGTCCTCGTCGGTGAAGTTGATGTATCTGTCGCCCTCGTACTCCCGCACCCCGCGCATCAAGGTTATCGGCAGGTCGCTGGCATACAGCAGCCGGTCCGGGCCGACTAGCCGCAGGGCCAGCTCCAGCACCTCTTCATTCAGATTGGCCGAGAAGTCGTAATAGAGGCTTTCCACATCCTGCAGCGCCTCCAGCCCGGGCTTGGCGAAGGTCATGGTATAGGCCCGCCCGATGTGAGCTATCACCAGCTTCATATTCGGGTAGGTCTTGGTGATGCGTCTGAGGTCGGCATGAGTGTTGGGGTCCCGCAGCCGCTCCAATCCCGGAATGTGCAGTATCACGATCAGCCCCAGGTCGTGGGCAAGCTGCTGGTGCGCGGGTGTCAGATAGTCGTCAATCCGGACCGCGTTGACGTCCTCGATGTGGCTGGCCAGGCCCATATATGGTTTCAGGCCCAAGAAACCGCCGTCGCGGATGAGTTTCTCCAGCATTTCCGGCGACTGATAGGGCCTCACCACATACAGAGCGTCCAACTCGGGGCTGGCCTTGGCCTGCTGGCTCACATACTCGTTCAGCGCCTGCAGGTTATTGTCCGCATTCGGCATGGGGAAGCCGAGGGTGCGCGTCTGGCGCCCCGGGAAGAGCTTGTGCTGCACCTCGATCAGATGCTCGGCAGGGAAATGCCTCGGTATCGCCGCCGGCCACAGCCGCTTCTTCGTCTCTTCCGAAAAGGGAACGTGATGCTCGTCCAGGCCCAGGTGCACGTGAAAGTCATAGACCGTGTCCGGCAGGAAATCGTCCAGCTCCGCCATGAACAGCGGCAGGTCAACCTTCTGGTAGCGGTCCGGGTCAATGCCCATCATCTTGGGTTCGCTATCGCTCATGTCTCAGCTCCGTCGTGGAGTAATCCGGCTTGGTCGGAGGTCTGAAGCCCACTTCTTGTGTCGTGGGGCGGCAGGTCAGGTGTGCGAGAGCAGCCGGGTGATCGCAGCGCCGGTCACCGGCCCTCGCACGATCGCAATCGCCCCGGCCAGCTTGAGCGCGTCACCCGGCAGGAAGGGCACAACCCCGATTGTCACCACATGCGCCAACGGACCGCCGGTAATCACCAGCAACCACAGGCAGCCGAAGAGGTAGATGACCGCGGTGCCGGCAACGCACGCCACTACTGCTCCGGCTGTCGTTCTCAGGGCCGAGTAGATCGCGCCGACCACCGTCGCGGCGACCATGAAGCCAACCAGGTAGCCACCGGTGGGGCCGGCAAGCGCAGCCATTCCGCCGACAAACGCCGGCAGCCCCAGTATCCCCAGTACCAGATACTGCACCTGACTCCAGCCACCCCAGGCAGCGCCGAGACTCAACCCCGCCAGCAGCACCACAAAGGTCTGCATCGTCAGCGGCACCGGGCTGAACGGCAGCCACAGCTTGATATGAGCCGCCCCTACCATCGCTGCCGTAAAGCCCAGGCTGAGCAGCAACAGTCTGACTGTGCTGCGGGTATTGCCTTGCGTTTTGACCGCGATTCCTGTTGCGGCGGCATCTGAGCTTCCCTGTCTCATCTCTCAGCAATCTCCTGACGAACTACCATTCGCCCGATCCTCAACAGTAAGATCGCGCGAACGCCGAAGTCTGATATCCTCATTGCCCAGTATGATACACAGATTCCCCTACCGGCACAAGCGCCCTCCCTGGATTGCGGGCAGGAAGGAGCCTAGCTGCGGGGGAATCTAGCCCTTGCTCAACCCAGCACATTCGCAGGGGCCGATGCGATGTACGCCGAGACACTGATATTCGAGGATGCTTCCGACCGGCCCAGCCATCACTGCGCCAGCATGGCCGAGCTGCCTAACGGCGACCTGCTGTGCGTCTGGTACGCAGGAAGCCGCGAGGGCGCTGCTGATGTCGCGCTGATGATGGCCAGGTGGGGTAGGGCAGAGGCGCGTTGGTCCGCCCCGCGAGTACTGCTCGACACGCCCGGCCGGCCCGACGGCAATGCCGTAATCCATTTAGATTCCGGCGGCAAGCTCTGGCTCTTCCACGATGTCATCCAGGGCCGCGGCTGGGACAGCGCGCTGCTGTACCTGCGCACTTCGGAAGATGGCGGAATCACCTGGACTGAGCCGGTGCTGATGGACGAGGCGCCGGGGATGATGGTGCGCAACAGCTTGTTGGTACTGGCGAGCGGCGAATGGCTGCTACCCGCCTATGATGAGAGGACCTGGCGGAGCTTCTGCTACATCTCCGGGGATGCGGGGGCAAGCTGGCAGCGTGGTGGCCTGATGCCCAGCCCGGTCCCCGTCATCCAGCCGGCGCTGATCCAGCGGGACGACGGCAGCCTGCTGGCCTATCTCCGTACCGGCGCTGAGGACCACCATATTCGCGCCTCAATCTCGGCGAATTGCGGTCGAAGCTGGTCCCCGTGCCTGCCTACGGAGTTGCGGAATCCCAACAGTGGAATAGATATGGTGAGACTGCAGAGCGGGGAGATCCTGCTGGTATTCAACAATGTCACTGAGGGGCGTACACCCTTGCACGTGGCGGTTTCAACCGATGAAGGCCGGACTTGGCCGCTCACCAGAGTCCTTGAGACCGGCCCGGGCGAGTTCTCCTACCCATGCGTGATACAGTCCCACACCGGCCGCATCCACCTCGTCTATACCTACGACCGCAGATCAATCAAGCACGTGCAATTTGATTCACAGTGGCTGAACGGTGTAGCCCGAAGCTAGCTGCTCTGGGCCGGTCCCGGGCCGACCTCACCTAACCCTGCTTCAGTGCCTCAAGCGCCTCCAGGGTCTGCTCGGCCACGTTTTTCTGGTAATTGAAGAAGTTCACCCAGCGTTGCAGACAGCCTTGTCGCTTCTCCTCGCTATCGAAGAAGTCGCGTGCCATCGCCTCTTTGGTTTTGGCCACGTTTAGCTCGACATCAATGGGCACGTGCAGGCTATCATGCTTTACTGCGTTCTGCGGACATACATCATGACATACTCCGCAGCGGATACAGGTGGCGATGTCCATCTTCGCGATGCCCTCAACCAGCGACAGCGCGCCTGCGGGGCAGTTATCTACACACACTCCACAGCCGATACAGTCATTCTCATCAACCCAAGGCACTTGAGCTACCTCCTATAAGGTCTTGCATGTAAACCAGTTGGCAGTATAGCCGGCTAGACAGGAGCGTAGTAGGTGCGGTCGCCCTCGGCAACCGCCTCGATCCGCTCCTCAGCCAGCAGCGCCATGATGTATTTGGTCGCCTCGTTCGGGTGAATGTCCAGGCCGACGGCGACATCGTTGACCGTACATGGCCGCCGCCGCAGCAGGTCGAAAACATCCTCGCTGGTCTGTTGGTGCTCGGCGTCGCCCGCGTAGTCTTCCGGCAGGGGCGCGACGATTTCGGCCAACGGCCCGAGGGCTTCCCTCGCAATCTGGAGCTGGTGCGGCGAGAGGGCCTTGGCGTAGCTCTCTGTCGGCGGCCTAATCACGGTATTGATCTGCACCCGCGCGGGCTTGATTATATCAATGCCCTTGCGTATCGCCTGCAGCTCCGCCTCGGTGTCATTGACCCCGGCCACCAGCATTACTTCCAGCCACATCTCGCCGGCACTTGCCTCGCGCGCCTGAGCGATGCCGGCGATTATTTGCTCGATGTTGAGCTCGGCAGCCGGGCGATTAACTGCCTGCAGGCCTTCCTGGGTTCCGGCGTCGAGCGAGGGGATCAGCAGATCCAGGTGCTGGACTTCCCGGCGGAGCTCCTCGTCATGCAAGAGTGAGCCGTTTGTCAGCAGAGCAATGGGAATCTCGCTTTGCTGCTGGGCGAAGTCTATCACCTGGGTGATTTCAGAGTTGAGCGTCGGCTCGCCGGAGCCGGAGAGCGTCAGATAGTCGGCTTCGCCATCTTCTTCCAGCCACCGCGCCAGTTCGGCTGTCACCTTTGCGGCCGGTATGTAGGGCTGGCGGCGAGTAGTCAGCTTGGTTGTCGGCCCCAGTTGACAATAAATGCAGTCGAAGGTGCAAATCTTGAACGGTACCAGGTCAATGCCCAGGGACCTGCCGAGGCGGCGCGAGGGCACCGGGCCGTACAGAGTATCGTAACCTCCGGTTGCGTCTGTCATACCAATTCAATGCTCCTGTTTTGCCAGATGCGCCTTGACCGCGCTCAGTATGCCCGCGAACGCCTCGCGGATTGCCTGAGGGGCAGCTTGCTCGGTCAGCGACTGTCCGCTATCGGACATGCTTACAACCTCCGGTACTAACGGTAAGGCTCCCAGGAAGGGTACGCCCATCTGCTCGGCCATTGTTTCCCCGCCGCCCTGAGAGAAGATGGCCGTTAGTTTCCCGCAATACGGGCACACGAACCCGCTCATGTTTTCGATGACGCCGGTCACCGGCAGCTCCAGTTTCCGGGCGAAGTTGATCGCCTTGCGGCAGTCCTCCTGGCTGACCTGCTGGGGGGTGGTGACGATGATGACACCGTCGGTACCGGGGAAGGACTGTGCTATAGTCAGGGGCTCGTCACCGGTGCCGGGCGGCAAGTCAACGATGAGATAGTCGAGCTTGCCCCAGTCAACATCGGCGATGAATTGCCGCAGCGCACCGGAGCGTAGCGGCCCCCGCCAGATCGTCGGGGTATCGCGGTCTTCCAGCAGCATCGCCATTGATACTACCTTCAGCCCGTGAGCGGCTGTGGCCGGCTCCATCAGGTTATTGCGTAGGCTCAAGCGGGTGTTGTCAGTGCCGGTCATCAGCGCGGTGTTAGGCCCGTGCAGGTCGGCATCAAGCAGCCCGACCTTGCTACCTTCCGCAGCCAGCATCCACGCCAAATTCACCGCTACGGTTGATTTGCCGACCCCGCCTTTGCCACTCATCACCAGCAGGATATGGTCTATCTCGCGGGCGCGTTGCTCGATTGCCTGCTGTTGTTGCTGGTAACGCGCTTGGGCTTGCTGCTGGGCCTCCGCGGTTGGCTTATCGGCTCCATTCATACCTGGTCCCGTTCCCTTATTCACATTCGCACGGGGTGCAGTTCGAGTATCTCTTCGAGCCGTTCCCATGCCTGGCGGATGCCCTGGGCGACCGGCCCGTCCTGGTATTCGACCAGGGGCACCTCGTTGGCCATAGCCTCGGTCACCGTCTCATCGTAGGGCAGTTCGGCCAGCAGCTCGACATCGTTATTGCGGCAGTAGTCTCGGATGCGCTGGGAGTTCTCTTCGTTGATATCGGCCTTATTGATGATCGCCACCATCGCCACACCGAAGTGCTTGATGACTCCGGCGATCCGCTCCATATCGTGGATTCCGGAGAGTGTCGGCTCGGTCACCACCAAGGCCAGGTCCACATCGGCGATCGCCGCGGTCGCCACACAGCCGATACCGGGCGAGCCGTCAATGATGATTAGCGGCTTCCCCAGGTCCATTGCCACATCCTCGGCCTTTTGCCGGACCATCGTCACCAGTCGGCCCGAGCTCTCCGAGCCGGGAATCAGACGCGCATAAACTAGAGGGCCGAAGCGCGTATCGCCGACATACCACTGCCCGCACGACTTCTGCTCCATGTGCAGGGCGTTTTCGGGGCATACCAGGACGCAGAAGCCACAGCCCTCGCAGGCCAGCTCGTTGACCTCGTCCACGGTTATGGCCTCAAAGCGGCAGGCCTCCTCGCACTTGCCACACTTGGTGCACAGGTCCTCGTTGCGCACCGCGACCTGCATCCCCAAGAAATCGCCGCTCTCAGTGATCTTGGGGATCACAATCTGGTACAGATTGGCCGCGTCAACGTCACAGTCGGCCATAACCTTGTTGTCGGCAAGCGCCGCAAACGATCCGACGACAGTCGTCTTGCCGGTGCCACCCTTACCACTTACTACTGTCAATTGCCGAGGTGAGAAAACCGTATCTGACACTTATACACCTTCTCATGCTCATGAGTGTCGGGCTTGTGTGACCAAATCCACTTGCTCAAATACATCCGGTCTGCTCCAAACCACACACAACCGGCAGGGCCGCCGTTTGCCTCAGTAGCCCTGCCGGTATGCGACGTCTCTGCGGGTATGAGACTACCACCAGCCGAAGCCGCCGCGGCCCATGCCACGTCCCCAGGCCATACCACGGCCAAAGCCGCCGCCGCGCCCCCAGGCCATACCCATGCCACGCCCAAAGCCGCCGTAGCCCATTCCAAAGCCGCCGTAGGGCATCCCGTAGCCGCCGTAGGGCATCCCGTAGCCGCCGTAGGGCATCCCGTAGCCGCCGTAGCCCATTCCAGAGCCGCCATACGGCATTCCAGAGCCGCCGTACGGCATTCCAGAGCCGCCGTAGCCTCCATACGGTGCGTAACCATATCCGCCCATCCGGGCAGCCCCGTAGGGGTTACACCAGCCACGTGCGCCTCCGGTCATCGGTCCCATACCTCGCGGTCCTGTTCCATTCAATCCTGGCATCACTGCACCTCCTTATCTCGATTTGCGTGGGCCGCCCTTAGTCAGATTGAGGGTCGGCCTCACTGTCTAGGTTAGTCTTGTTCGGCTACAATGCTACTGTCTGGTCAGCTTAGCGCCGCATTTGGGGCAGACCTGCTGGTAGCAGGCGACGCCGCGCTGGTGGGCGACAACAGCGCCGCAATTGGGGCATACGCAGTTACCGCCCGGGCCAGCCGCTTGCGGGCCGCCCATGCGTCCGCGGCCTCCGCCGGCACCCATACCTGCGCCGCCCATGCCTCTACCAGTGCCCGGTCCCCGGCCTGTCGGGCCGGTTCCGTCGCCTCTGGGCATAGCTAGCTCACTCCTTCTTGCACGGATTGGCTGCCTACTATTTCTACAATTCGCTTGTACATCTCGACCAGATCATCGCGCCACTCCGGCCGCGCCTCGGCGAGGGTCTCGCCTCGCGAATAGGCTTCGGCGATCTCGCGTCGCTGCGGAATCCGCATTAGTATATCGAGCCCCTCAGCCGCGCAGTAGTCAGCTACGCCCTGGTTCCCGACCCCGTCGCGGTTTATGATCACGCCGCGGGGCACACCGAGCCGTTCGCAGGTGTCCACCGCGTCCTTCAGGTTGCTGAGGCCGAACGGTGTCGGCTCGGTCACCAGAATGCAGTAGTCGGTATCCTCAACGGTCTCCTGCATCGGGCAGGCGGTGCCGGGCGGGGCATCGAGTATGCTTATACGTTTCGGATCAATACGTTTCTTGACCGCCATGGTCACCGGTGTCGCCCGTTGATCGCCGACATTGAGGCAGCCGGCTATGAAGTCCATCTGCTCCCCGACACGGCCCACTCTGACCTCTCCCACCTGCCGCTCCACTTCGGTGATCGCGCCGGTGGGGCAGACGTAAGCGCAGGCCCCACAACCGGCGCACAGGTCGTAGAAGGTCAGCACGGCTTGTCTGATGACCGCGATGGCGCTGAACTCGCAGGCCTTGGCGCACTCCCCGCAGCGGGTGCAGATGTCCAGGTTCACCTGCGGCACCAAGACATACACCGGCGCCTCTTCGCTAAGCTCGGGCTGCAACAGCAGATGAGCGTTAGGCTCCTCCACATCGCAGTCAATGATCTGAACCTGGCCCGGGTACTCATCATTCAGCGCCAGGGCCAGGCTGGTCGCCACCAAGGTCTTACCGGTGCCGCCTTTGCCCGCGGCCACCGAGATACTGAGTCTGGGTGTTTGGGTCTGTGACATGAAATAGACTCCTATTCAACTTGCGCTTACACGGGGGCGCTTCAGCCGCGCCGTCTCGCTCCGGCATCAAGTTCGGCATTAGGGTCCTCGAGCTCTTGCAACTCCCCATTCTTGAACTTTGTGACGACGGCCTCCACGTTGCCGCCCACGCCTCCATAGACGGTGATGCCGCCCTGTTTGAGCGCAGCGAAGGTGTTGGGCCCAACCAGGGTGGATATAACCACATCCGCACCGGCGTTGGCGATCACCTGTGCCGCCGCCACACCCGCTCCGGTGCCGGCCAGGGCCCCCGGGTTCTTGACCCCCTCAGCCGTCATCGTCTCGGTATCAACGATAACGAAATAGGGGCAACGACCGCAGCGGGGGTCCACGGGCGCGCCCAGGTCCTTACCTTTTGAGCTAACCGCCACTTTCATCGTGCATCCTTCCTTCGGCCAGCGCTCAGCAGCTTACTCGCCCTCCGACTCCAGCCGCTCGATCTGCTGGTCAATCCACTCCAGTTGTTGCTGCAACATGGTAAGCTGCTGCTGCAAGAAACTGCGCTGCATCTGCAGCATCTGGAGTTCGTACTCAGCCATCTGCTCGGGTGACATTGACGGCATCGGTCCGTAGGGTTGCCCCCACATCGGCGGCTGCATCATCCCCGGATAAGCCTGAGGCATACCGTAACCACCGGGCGGCATCGGCGCTTGGGCTTGAGGATCGGGCGGCGGTGCCTGCTGAAAGCCCTGCCCCATACCTTGCCCCATACCTTGACCCATACCTTGACCCATACCTTGGCCCATGCCGCGGCCCATACCTCGCCCCATTCCGCCGCCCATTCCGCCGCCCATACCACGACCGACACCGACCCCGGGCGCAGCCGCTGCGCCGCCGACGCCGAAGTGGGACCCGACAGTAGCATCGCCTACCGGTTGCACCTGTCCGTTGATGACGGCTTCTACCGCTTGGCGCACGGTGCCGCCGGCGAACTGATACACCGCCAGGCCGGCTGCGCTCAACGCACCGTAGGCGTTGGGACCATAGTTGCCGGCCACTACCGCCTCCGCCCCCGAGTTGCCTACTAGCTGCGCCGCTTGGATGCCGGCTCCGGAACCCGCTTGAGTGGCCGTGTTCTCGATCGCCTCGAATTGCATCGTCTCACTCTCAACGATCACGAAATATGGGGAGCGGCCAAAACGGGGGTCCATCGCTGCATCCAGACTGTCGCCACTTGCTGATACCGCAATTTTCACGCAAATCTCCTCCTGGTTTCCCCTGATCTCCAAAGGTTGGTAGTCCGCAGTTATTGTGCCTCTTCGAGTTGCTTGATAGCTTGGTTAATCTGTTCTAGCTGCTGTTGCAGCATCTGGGCCTGCTGCTTGAGCCACAGCAGTTCCTGTTGCCGTGCCGCCTGCTCCATCGCTGGGTCGGGAGCGAAGAAGCCCTCCGGCATCAGCGAGGGGTAACCCGGATATGGGGGATAAGGTGCCGGCATTGAGGTTTCGGGATACATCTGCCCGCTCCAGCCCCACATACCACCAAAGGGCATCTGTCCAGACATGTACATTGGGTAATACGGGTTTCCGTAGAACACAGCCTATTCCTCCTCTACGTGGTGACAGGGGTTACTCCCATCAGTGCTCAGCCGGCCCCAGGCCAGCGCCTCGATGACTTCATTGAGGCCGCCGGAGATACCGGTCATGGTCTGGATACCGAACTGCGCGAAGAACTGCTGGGCTCTGGGGCCCATGCCGCCGGCGATAATGCACTCCACGCCGAGGTTGTTGAGCATCTTGGGCAAGGCGCCGGGCTCATGGCCCGGATTCGCCACCTTCTCCCGCTCTATGATCTCCCCCTCAACGATTTCGGCGACTTCGTAGCCTTCACAGCGGCCAAAATGGGGAGCTACTTCGCATCCGTTACAGGCTAATGCTACTTTCATAGTTCACTCCGTTGTCCTATATGTGACTTGCATATACATAGGGGCCAAGCTGGCCCCTGCTCTACTACTAAAGAGCGGCACAAAGATCAGCGAAATACATCATGGCTCGCCCTCGTTGCATCAAAACTGCCGCCCATCGCTTCAGGTGCGCCAGCCCGGCGGGAGTGAGTTGGTAGATCCTTTTTGCCGGCCCGCTGGTGCTCGGCGCCCAACTTGACACCACATAGCCGACTTCCTCCAGGCCTCTCAGCGTGCGATAGATAACGCCTGCGTCAATTTCAGCGTCGGTTATGGCGAAGTCGCTAGCGGCCTCCAGGAACTGGTAGCCGTAGTGCGCTTGGTCGGTGGCCAGCAGGTAGAGTAGCACTGGCTCGACCAGGCGTGACAGATTGCTGCTTATCACAGCAAATGGATCTTGGACGTTTCTTCCTCCGCCTCGCCCTCTTCTGCGCATCGTCGGCTCCCTATATGTACTTTACATATAGCAGACTTTACCCCACCTGTCAAGACCTAAACATGTTTTTTTTCGCCACTTTTCTTCAGCACCGGCCCCCCAGCTTGTATAAACCGCCATTTTCGGGTATAATATACCTAGCACTCTGTATCACCGTGGGGGCGAAAGGGCTCGACGTGATGCAGGGCTGGTCAAGATAGCGAGCCGAGATCGCCGCATTCTCGTTAAACACGGCACCAACACAACTGCCAATGATATGGCACTGGCCGCTTAAGTAGTGGCCATGTCTGCCTCGCTTCGCTGATCGGGCGGGGACAGACATCAGCAAGATCAGCTACCTCAGTAGCTGAGGCTCCAGCGGCTTTTGGGGGAAACTCTAGAGTGAGCCGGCCCGGCTGGGCCCTGTGCGCGAGGGCCGCCCGGGCTGTAACAAATCGCGCACTACGCTCGTAGAGGTCTTGGCGGCCCCATTGCGGACGCGGGTTCGATTCCCGCCGCCTCCACCATTCGACACGTTCTTCAACGTGTCGAATGGTGCCCGCCATAGCCCGACGCAGGAGGGCGACGGCCTGTCAGGCCTCAGCAGCTCTGCTCGCCATCGTCTCCCCAGCCGCCAACATGATAGCGCGCGTTCCCCGACGCGCTTTTTTGCTGGCCGCCTAGGCGGCGTAGGCTTGCAGGTGTTTTGCCGCTTCGCGTATAATCTATGCAAGTTCGTCCGGATGACTGTCTGGTCGAAAGGGTATGAGTATTGCTTCGCGTTGACGGACGGGAGAACGATCAGTTACGGGACTGCACGCTTACCCGCGAGGTCAACAGGTATGCGGAAGGGTCCTGTTTGGTATGTCTAGGCCATACCAGGGTCTATTGCACGGCCTCGGTGGATGAGCGCCAGCCGGGCTTTCTGCTCAATACCCAGCAGGGCTGGGTCACGGCGGAGTATGGGATGTTGCCGCGCGCCACGGCGCAGCGCGAATCGCGCGAGGGTGGTTCGCGTATCGGCGGACGTACTCACGAAATCCAGCGCCTGATCGGGCGTAGTCTGCGGGCCGTAACCGACCTGCACAAGCTCGGGCCCCGGACGGTCCGCCTCGACTGCGATGTCTTGCAGGCCGATGGCGGCACTCGCACTGCCAGCGTGGTGGGGGCCTTTGTGGCGCTGGCCGAAGCCTGTGCTTGGCTGCAGCAGAAGAAGGCGATCAAGGCCTGGCCGCTCTACGGCGAGGCCGCCGCCACCTCCGTCGGCATCGTTTCCGGCGAGGCTCTCTTGGACCTGTGCTACACCGAGGATGCCCAAGCCGTGGTGGACATGAACGTGGTGATGACATCCCGCAAGCAGTTCATTGAGGTCCAGGGCACCGCCGAGGGCCGCCCCTTCACCCGCGAGGAGCACGACCAGATGCTGGCTCTGGCGTGGTCGGGAATCCAGAGGTTATGTGAGCGGCAGAAGGCGGCGCTGGTGGGCGTCGGCCCCTACGCCGAGACTTAGGGCATCTGATGCAGGGCGGCGCGACAAAGCGATTGCTGGTGGCCTCCCGTAACCCGGGGAAAGTGGCCGAAATCAGGCAGCTTCTGGCCGACTATGCCGTCGAGGCAATCGGTCTTGAGGATCTCGACATTGCGCCGGACTTAGCCGAGCCCTATGACACCTTTGCCGACAATGCCCGGCACAAGGCGCTGCAGTTGGCTGAAGCCACGGGCATGGCGGCTCTGGCCGATGATAGTGGTCTGGAGGTTGAGGCTCTCGGCGGACGCCCCGGGGTGTACTCCAGTCGCTATGGGGAGGATGACAGCCGACGCATTGAGCGGCTGTTGGCTGAGCTGGCCGCGGTTCCCGACGACCGCCGCAGCGCCCGTTTTGTCTGCGTCATTGCCCTGGTTTACCAGGGGCAGGTAGAGGGGCTCTGGGAAGGTGAATGCCAGGGCATCATTCTTCGCCAACCCCGCGGCGAGGCCGGCTTCGGCTACGATCCGGTGTTCTACTATCCGCCGCTGGACTGCACCTTTGCCGAGATGTCAACCGAACAGAAGAACCGGGTAAGTCACCGCGGCCGGGCCTTGCAGGCGATGCTTGAAGTTTTGCGGGATGGGCATCTGCTTGGCCGCTCACTCCGGTGAAGTTGCCGCAGCAAGTCTGTGACGGGAAAGTGCTGCTCATGGCTGACAAGCTAGCAACCGAGCCCGGTGTTTTTGCCTCACAGAGCGCGCTCGAGCCGGGCCGTGACAAGCTCACAATCCTGCAGATCATTACGCCCCAGCGTTATTCGGGGGCCGAGCGTGCCATGACGTACCTCTCCGAGGCTCTGGTCGCCCGCGGCCACCGCGTGGTTGTGGCGTGCAAATACAACGAGTTGATGCTGCAAGAGCTGCGGCAACGTGGTGTCGAGGCTCATGTGTTGCCGATCCGGGGCAAGCTCAACCTCGCCGCCCCGCTGGTGATTGCCAGGTTTGCTCGCAGCATCGGCGCAGACCTCATTCATACCCATCTCTCGACCGCCAGCTTGTGGGGCACGCTGGGGGCCAGACTCGCTGGCGTGCCTTCTCTCGGCCATGTTCAGTGGCTCAATCACAAGCACTGGTACCTCTTCGCCGATCGCTGGGTGGCTTGCAGTCAGGGTGTCAGGAACCACCTCATCGCCCAGGGCCTTCCCGGTGACCGTATTGACGTTGTCTATAACGGGCTTGACCAGCGCCAATTCCCGTGGCCCGCGGACGGCTCGGCGGTACGTGCCAAGCTCGGCTTGCGACCTCAGCAGCCGGTCATCGGCGCCGTCGCGCATCTTTCGGCCCACAAGGGTCATGCTTACCTGGTGCAGGCGATGTCGCGACTGGCGGCCAGATTCGGCGACATCTCCTGCCTGCTGATCGGCGAGGGCCAGGACGAGCCGCGACTGCGCAGGATGGTGAGTGAGCTTGGGTTGGAGCGACACGTCAGGTTCCTCGGCTACCAGCATAACGGTCACCAGCTCATCAGCGCCATGGATATCGCGGTCCTGCCCTCCCTGCGCGAGGGGCTGGGGATCGCCCTGATCGAGGCCGGCTTTCTGGGCAGGCCCGCCGTCGCCAGCGATATTGACGGCATCAACGAGGTGGTTGTGGACGGCCAGACCGGCGTGCTGGTGCCTCCGGCCGATGCCGAAGCGCTTGCTGCCGCCATAGCGAAGCTGCTGGAGGATGCCGACTGGGCCCGGCAGTTAGGGCGACAGGCCCGCGCCCGGATGCAGCAGACTTTCACTCTTGAGGCCATGGCCGACGCGATGGAGGCGGTTTATTACCAGCTCATAGACGCCTACGGGGCGCGCCGATCCGCGCCGACCGTCTGAGGCTGCATGGCATGCGCCCAGGTTGCCATTCTCCGCTCTCCGGTTTCGGGGAAGAGCGAAAGTAAGGGCAGCCGTTGACTAGACGAACTGATGAAGCAAGCTGGACAAATCGGGCTTGACACGCTGAATTGGTTCCTGGGTTTGGCTGGGTTGGGGAAATCGGACCATGAGGCTCTGGGTCTTATCTGGGAAGGTACTGCTCGTTTTCGGATCGCTTGCGATCGGTCTGACGGTCTATGTGCTGTCACCGTCGGCGAGGGCGGTAGGTTTTGGCTACTGGGTCGCGATTGTGGTTTACATCGGGGCTGCGGAACTGGCCTGGTATCTCACCGAGCTACAGAGCTCACGGCGACCGCGGTTGCTGAGCGAAGCCGGACTGCGCGCTGTCAGCCGCCATGACTACCGCGTCAGTGATAGCTTCACAGGCGCGGTGGCCGCTATCTCCGAGCCCTTCTGCGAAATCGCGGCGGACAACGATGTCGAGCGCGACCTGCAGTCCAGTCTGCTCAACGCGCTCACCCAGGCGGGCTCGGCTAACCGCTTCGAGCTCATCGTCGGGCCGCCCGGCGCGGGCAAGACCACCTTGCTCTACCGCCTCGGCTGGGAGCTGTTGACGCGCGGGTACGCCGTCTGTATGCTCAGCACCCGGATGCCCCCGACAGGAGTGTCGCCTGAAGCCTTACGCACCCTCGCCAAGGACGCCCACAGGTTCTTTATCCTGATAGATGACATCGAGCTCCAGCCCGCCGTCGGCAGCCTGCTTGAGACCGTACTTGACGGCGAGGATGCCATCACCGTGGTTGGCACGTGCTCGCGCCAGGCCTACAACGCCATGCTCCGAGGCAGCGGTGCCGGCAGTGTCGCACCCCGCGATCTTGTCTCTCTGGGCAGCTTGCACCAGTTGCGGCTGACGGCCCGCGAAGCTCAGGCCCTTCACGACAAGCTCGCCCACCAGGCCTCCTCCCGGCCTGAACTCGCCATCCTCCAGCGTCAGGTCAGCGCCGCCGGCATTACCGACATCCTTACCTTGACCATCAGCCTACGTCACGCCCTGCACCCGACCGCTTTCGCCCGCTCGGCGCTGGAGGCGTTGACTGAGGCCGACCGGAATCTACTATGCGGCGTCTGCATCGCCTCTCTGGCCGGCCGCCCGCTCTCGTGCGATGATCTGGCCGCGGTCCTCGAGCCGGACTTTGCCTCCTGCTCCCAGGCCATCGTCGGGGCCGGCTTGGCCGTAATCCGTGGCGGCAAACTCTACGGGCCCCATCCCGCTATCGCATTGATATTGCTTAGAACTCCCGACCTTGCGCGGGATGTTGATCTTTTGGAGCTTGCCGCCGGCCTCATCCCCAGCCTGTTCGAACGCGACAGACCGCTTGCTGATGCGGTCATGCGCGCGGTGGTCTATAGCCTCGACAGCGAGTTTTCCACCCGACTATGGACCCGTTGTGGGGATACCTGGGTCAGTGCCGCCGACCAGCTTGCTCCGGCCGAGGTGCTCGAGGCGCTGGTCCCGACCCTCAGACTGGGTGGTGACCACAAGCTGGCCGCTGAATTGTGCAGGCACTACTTGGCCCACGAGCAGCTTGCCGACCGCGCCTCTTTCCAGCTTGCCTTGTGCCTCTACCATCTGTCCGCCTACAGCGCCTCCGGCGAGATTTTCGAGCGCTTTTTGGATCGCAAGCCCTATACCACCACTGCTTGCATCAACTGCGCCCTCACCGATATTGGCCAGGGCCGATACCAAGAGGCGGAGGACCGTCTCCAGGCTCTCCAGCAGACTGGCGCTCGCATTCCGGGCCTTCACCATCTGCTCGGGTACTTGGCCGAGCTCCAGGGCCAAAGCGAGACCGCGATGGAGCGCTATGAGGAGGCTCGCGCCCAGTACTGGCATGACAACGCCGCCCTCCGCAAGTTGGCGACCCTGAAGATGTTGACCGGCTCGACTAGAGAGGCCATCAGGCTGTATGAAGCCGGCCTGCAGCAGGACCCCGACCATGTCGAGTACTACGGCGGCCTGGCCGTGGCGCATCACATGGCTGGTGACACGCGCCGGGCCATGGTGCAGAGCGCCCGTGCTACTCAGGCCGGCATTGAACCTGCTCTGGCCCGCAAGGCCGTCGCCCGCGCCTACATGGACCACGGCCTTTACGAGCAGGCGCTCGTCGAACTCAACAACTGCCTCATCTACATGCCCGAGGATAGTGACGCCCAGGTCCTGGTCGCTCGGTGTCTGCGCGCCCAGGACGATCTCGCCGGAGCCAGGGCGGCCTTGGAGGCCGCTGTCGCTCTCGAGCCGCAGTTGCTCACCGCTAAGCAGGAGCTGGCCGTCTGCCTCCGCGACCTCCAGGACCACGATGCCGCCGCAGCCCTAGTTGACCAGCTTCTCAGTTCCCACATGCCGACCTCGGACCTCTACCTGCTCGCCGCCAGCATCGCCGCGCTTCAGGGCGATGATCAGCTTCAGGCGCAGAGGGCCGCTCTCGCCCTCGAGGCCGGCGATGAGAGCGGCTGGGCCTGGTTTATCAGCGCTCAGGCCCTGGGCGGACAGCAGGCGGCTGAAAGCTACCAACGCGCCGTCAATCTGCTGGCCCAGACTGCGGTCACCGGCACGCGCGTCGAAAGCGCAGCGGCTTACCAGGCGATTGCCGTATGCAGGCAGAACCTGGGCGACCAAGCCGCCGCCGAACAGGCAGCCGGCCGCGCTGCTAAGAGCATAGGGAGTGACCGCTACCGGGGCGAGCCGATATTCTCCGCCCTGCTCTTCCGCAGCGTCCCCGGCGCCGAGTTCCTGCAGCAACTTCGTCAATTCGGCCTGCCCGACCCAGAGCAGTCCTGATCCTCATTCAAAATAATATCATCAAGAATCCACAAAGATTTCCCATCTGTACATTGTAAAATGCCTCGCTTGCGTCGACTCTACTAGTGAGGGACATTGTTTACGGTGCTCTCTGCGCCACCGCCGCTCGCCCCACAATCTCCAGGCTTTCCCAACAGAAAAAGACTGGGTTGCACTTTGCTAGAGGCTTGGCCGAAAAGTGTTTTGCCCGGGAAGGCGACGGCGCTACAGGTGTGTCAGGCACCGGTATGGCAACGCCTGGCCGTTGCTCGCCGCGATATTGGGTGTTTTCGGCCAGGTCTCTAGCCCGCATTATTCATGAACGCGTAGGTCGGGCTTTCTAGCCCGACGCCGTTACCAGTCACGGACCAGCCAGGCTAGAAAGCCTGGCCTACGTGGGGTTGCACTGTGTCATTTTCGAGATATTTTAGGAAAGCACGCTGTGCGGCCGGCAATGGCCTTTGCCGGCAGTTTCGCCTCATCTGCGACGGTCTTCGTGAATAGTGCGGGCTAGTTTAGTTGCTGGCAACTGAAGCACTTTTGCCCTTCCAGCAAAGCGGGTGCTGAAGGGCGTAGCCTTCACTTAACGCTTGGTTGCAGGACATGCTCGGCGTGTCGCGAAAGGGAATTGGGTGCCGGACGGCAAAGTGTATCTAGAGGTTGTCAAGCGACCACTCGGATTTCGCAGAGGCCAGGGAGGTCAGGAAGATGTTGAGAGACGCCTGGACAATCGGGATAGTCGTGATGGCGGCGTTGCTGGCTGTTACAGCGGGCGCCGATGGGGAGCTCAAGTGCATCCAGAAGCCGATGTTCTGGCTGGCCGGGCAGCAGACGCGGATCATGATCCAGACACCGGCGGACTGCGGCAAGCTGGAGGTCAGCTATCCGCAGGCTTTGGAGCTTTTCGACCGCTGGCCGCATCAGGCCGGTGACAGCACCCAGCGCTTCTACTTCCGTGCCCTAGAGTCGCTGGCGGCCGGTGAAATCACCTTCAAGTCGGGAGACTATGAGCTGGCGGTGCCGGTGCAGGTGCTGGCCTGGGCCGAAGTGACGGAGCCGGCGAAGTTTGAGTTCGAAGGTTTGGCCCTGCCGCGCATCTTCCCGATGGACGGCGAGGACGCCCACAAGAGCGACACCAGCTTCGTCCCGCAGGCGACGCTGGCGGCGCTGCGCGAGGGCCGAGAGGGTCACACCCAAGAGGGCGAAACCATCGCTGCCAGCCTGCCGGATGACCGGGAGATATTCTACCGGCTGCCCGAAACCACCATACCCCGCGCGGTATTCGTCCAGTACTACCAGCCCAAGGGCTGCCCGATTTGCGGACGCAAGATCTTTGAGGGCCGCTCGCCTTTCTATCCGTGGAAACTCGATTACGAGAATCATCCTTACCAGGTGCAGTGTCCGGAATGTGGCCGCTGGTTTCCCGACAATGACTTCGCCAATGGTGACATGACCAGCGGCGAGTACCCCGACGACGGCTGGGCCTACCTAGACGCAACCGGCGATCCCTACTCCTTTGTGGCCTATTACACCCAGTTGTACTACCGCGCCCAATACTATCCTAGTGCCTTCCGCTATGCCGCCGGCTACGCCCGCACCGGCGACCGCCGGATCGGACACACCGCCGCGCTGATGCTCTTCCGCATCGCCGAGCAGTATCTCAACTTGGCCCTCAACATCAACCAGCGCAAAGCCTACATGCGCAGCGCCGTCTGGAGCGGTAAGATCATACCGCAGACCAATCTGCGCATGGCCAATACCTGGTTCTATATCGAGCACAACTGGGAGTGCCCGATCATTCCCAACTTCGCTGAAGCCCTCGATTACCTCTGGGACTATTTCGCGCAGGAGGACCCCGACCTGCTGAAGTTCCTGCAGCAGAACCACCATCCCGACATCCAGACCATGGCAGATGTGCGCAACTTCATCGAGACCGGCTATTTGCGCGTAGTAGCTCAAGGCTGCATTGACACAACGCTCATCGGCAATCACCCGCAGGCGCAACATGCCGCGATGAACGCAGCTTTAGCGCTTAACACCTCGCGCTCCTACGACCTGGTGGACTGGACCTTCAATCGCGGGGGCGGCATGCGCCACTTCCTCACCAACGAGTTCTTCATAGATGGGTCCGCCTTTGAATCGCCGGGATACAATCGGGGCCATTACGTGCGCACCCAGGAAGTTGCCGATGTTCTCAACCGCATCGTCGAGCTGAACTCCGATACCTACCGCGATGCGCCCTTCCCGCTGCTGACTGAAGACCCCAAGTACAAGCAGATGTACGACTTCAACATCCAATACAGCCTGATCGGTCGGACCTGTGCCATGGTCGGCGATGCCGGTGATGTTGCCTCAACTGAGCCGTTACCCCTCAGACCCGGTTCCTCACTGGGACAAGCGGATTTCATCCCGGTCTTCGCCAAGTTTCCCGAGGACATCAACTTCGCCAGGGCGCTGTGGGACCGCGAGGTCAATGCCCCGATTGCTCAGTTGCAGGACGAAGACTTGCGCGCCAAGGTGACGGAGATTGTCGAGCGCGAGGGCGCAGACTTGGGGCTGAAAAGCAACTTCCTCGACGGCTACGGCCACGCCATCCTGCGCAGCGGCGAGGGCCTCGACCAGCGCACCTTCTGGGTGCGATGGGGCGAATGTTACGGCCACCGCCACGATGATCTGCTGACTATCGGCTTGGAGGCCAAGCAGCGCGTACTGCTGCCCGAGCTCGGCTATCCGCATAGCTGGACCTTCCGTGGCGTATGGGAGGGCAACCGTCTGACCCATTACGGAGCCAGAATTGTCGGCGAAAGCGGCGACATCACGCGCATCGGCGGCGGCCGGCTTGAGCTCTTCGCCGACGGCGGCTGGGCCAAGCTGGCCTGCGCTTCCGCTCGCTCGTATAAGTCGGTGGCGGCCCCGCAGCTCTACGAGATGGTGCCCGGGCCGATAATGGCGCGCACTATCGCGCTGGTGGATGTCAACGAGGAGGCCTCATACGCCGTCAGCGTGTTCCGGCTGCGCGGCGGGACCGACCATTACCTGGGCTTCCACGGCCCGCGCGGTGAGGCAACCGTCAGCGGCCTCGAGCTTACCTCCCAGCCGACCGGTACGCTGGCCGGGCCGGAGGTGAAATACGGTGAGGGCCAGGACTGGACGAAGGCGAACCCCTATCTTGCGGCCCTCCCCTACATCTACGATGTCCGGCGCGGCACCGGTGACGCCGTCTGGCAGATTGAGTGGGCGCTGGAGAACTACCCGGACCTGCACTTGCGCATGCATGACCTGCAGCCGCAGGTGACGGAAGTGGGCCTGGGCAAGGGCAAGCCACCGGGCGGAGGCAAGCCCTACGAGCTGCAATTCGCCATCCAGCACCACAGCGCGGAGCAGGAGCCGGCCAGCAGCCGTTTCATCACGGTCATCGAGGCCTACGAGGGCGAGCCGACTATCTCCGCAATACGCCGCCTGGAGGTGACCAGCGCCGACGACAGCGACCAGCCGCCGGTGGCCTTTCAGGTGGTTTGCGGCGACCGGGTGGATACCATCATCCAGTGTCACGATCCGACCATACCTGTCAGCACCGCTGACGGCCTGAGCATGAGCGGCGCCTTCGGGGTGTGGTCGGAGGTCAACGGGCAGATGCAGAAGGCCTTCTTGGTCAATGGCAGCTATCTGGCTAAGGGCGAGGCGCGCATTCAAGCGGACGCGCCCTCGTTTACGGGCAAGATAGTCTCGGCCGACTTCGCCCGGCGCAAGATTGTAGTGCAGCCGGCCGCAGCGCCGGAACTATTGGTCGGTCGCCATCTGCGGATCACCAACGATTCCGGCAACGACTGCTCGCACCTGATTGTGGCGGCTGAGACCACCGGCGCGGGCGTCGAGCTTACCCTTGAGTGGGATCCCCGGATCGGGGAGGGGCCGGTCGAATCCGTAGCGGACGGTACTGTCAACTGCGGCGCCCACCTCATCTTCGGGCGCTGGCTGTACTATCACGGCAAGACGGTGGCGAACGAGGACGCCGCGGCGCTCTATAAGACCAGCGGTGTGACCGGTGGGAAGGCCATCTACCTGGACCGCAACCAGCATCCCGACGCGCCGCAACAGCAGCTCGCCGCCGAGTTCGTGGACAAGGATGGTGACGGCATTCCGCGCGTCGTTATCTATGACTATGGGCCCGGCGACACGGTGACAGTGTCGAATCTGGTCTCAGTGGATGCGACCAGCGGGGGCTAGCGGAGGGCTGCGTACGACAGTATGCCCCCGCCGAGGCTAGCGGGGGCATTTGCCATGCTATTGCTGAAAACCGAATCTGGGTGGGCTAGCGCAGTTCCAGGATCCGCCAGCCCGCTGCCGGAACTCTCACCGCCAAATCCCCATCCGCCCCGAGATTGCCCACTTGCTCGCCACTCAGCATGTCAACCACGCTGTAGGCCTGGGGCGCCGCCAGTGTTGCCTTGGTGCTCTGCTCCAGGTCCCAGTTGGCGATCATCAGCACCAGGCCGTCGTCCACCTGATAGAGCCGGCTGATGCCCATGCGCGATGAGACCGTCACCGGAGCGGCGACCTGCTCGCGGACCAGTGGCAGCAGCTCCTTCTCGGCCTCGGCATACTGGTTGTTGAGGTACTTGATCTGGCGATAGCCGGCCTGGATATGGCGGTGCCAGTAGGTAACATCATAGTTGACGGTCTGGCCGCCGCTGAGGCTCGGGCACTCACCGGCGATATAGACCTGGAGGCCGCCGGCGACGGCCTGCTCAATGGCTTGGTGGGCGCTGGTGCAAAGGAACCGAGCCGCCGGCACAATCAGCGCCTTGAGCCCCTCCAGAGTACCGGTAGCGATTTCGTCCTCCATGACTATGCGGTACGGCACATTGCCGCGCATCAGTGCAAAGGCGGTACCTTCGAAGCTGTGCAGATGTACCCAGCGCTCGTTGAGATTGGTCTGCCACGGCTGCTCCATGACCTCGGTGGTGGTGGAGTAGAGCAGGCCCACCTGAGCCGGATACGGCTCGCGGGCCGGCAGCATAGCCTGCACTCTGAGGATGTCGCTATGGGCGGCGGCCATGCCGTCGTAGCCTTCGGGGTAATATGCCGTGTAGGCGCCGGACTGCCAGTAGCAGATCGCGTTCGCACCCTCAGTGACGGTGATTTTAGTCATCTGCTCAATCTCGTCGGGGCTCATCATCTGCATCCGTGAATAGTGCTGCAGGAAGGGGCCTTCGGTGCTCAGGATCAGCTTGGGAGAGTTGGCACTGATGTGGCAGCCGACCCCCCAGAACTGCAGGCCCTCTTCGTCGGCTTCCGGCAGCCGAGGGAAGGGGAAAGCCTGGTACAGGTACCAGTTCTTGACCTGGGTGCGCTCGATGCGCTGAATCAGCGCTCCCGAATCGCGCCGCAGGTCGGCGCGGTTGAGGTTGGCGTTGAGCAGCCGGCCATAGTAGAACGAATCCGAGGGGATGGTGACCAGCAGCAGGTCCTGAGAGACCGAGCGCGCCGCCTCCGCTTGCGCCTCCACGTAGCGTTCAAAGCCTTGGCGCTGGAACTGCTCCCACTGCAGCAGAGCATCATCATCGGCCACCACGCCGGTGCCTTTGTGGACCTCAAAGGGCGGCGGCTCCTTACCATATTGCTCCTTGAACAGACGCCGGCAGGTGTCGCAGTAGCAGCAGTCCACCCGCGTCTGCACCCCGTCATCGAACATGAAGCCGCCGAAGACATCGAACTCGCTGTAAGCCTGGGCCTGAGCGATTATCACCTCGCGCATCCACTCATAGAACTTATCCTGGTGCAGGCAGGCCATGTCAATCTTGTAGCCGTCAACATCCATGGCGTCGGTGGCCTCGGGATTGTTGGTGTAGTACTGGCCCATGATCAGCACTTTGATGCCGGTGCCGGCGTACTCCTTTTCCAGCCTCTCCCATCCGGCGCGGTGGCCTTCAGGGATGCGCGGCTTGCCATCAGGTCCTGATTCCAGCTTGAGCGAGCCGCCGGTATAGACATAGTCAATGCCCGCCTTCTGCAGCCACTCCGCCGGTACGGGGTTGTTGCGGTCCACCAGTGTTACGGCGTGATAGCGTGTCTGTGCCATGGCTAGGCTCCCTCCCAGTAGCAGGAGTATCGAGGTTACACTCAACAGCTTGTCGAGCGAGGGCACGGGTTTTCCTCCTCAACGTCGCATTGGTCGCAACGCTGCTTATTTCGCCGTGAGGGCCTGGTATCCCTGCATCGGGGGCCAGCGGGCCACTCGCGGTCGTAGCGCGGCACGGGCAGGTATTGTGGACCTTGCGCCGAAGTCTGTCAGTGGCGGCTGGCGGCAGTAGGTTCTGCGCCGGATCCAGACAATGGTATGAAAGGAAGTGCAGTGATGGAATACGTACAGTACGGCAATTCAGGGCTGCAGGTCTCCAAACTATGTTGGGGGGCGATGAACTTCTTCCAAAAGGTGGATGAGAAGGCGGCCATCGGCAGTGTGCATGAGGCGTTAGACAATGGCATCAACTTCTTCGACACCGCCGATGGCTATGGAAGGGGTGAGGGTGAGGTGATGCTGGGCAAGGCGCTCAAGGGCCGCCGCGATGGCGTGGTAGTGGCCACCAAGTTCTGGGTGAGGATGTACGATTGGCCGGCCGGAGGCGGATGCTCGCGCTTCCACCTGATGCGAGCGGTTGAGGACAGCCTGCGCCGCCTGGATATGGACTACATTGACCTGTACCAGCTTCACCATCCGGACCCCGATACGCCGGTCGAGGAGACGCTCTCAACACTCGACACCCTCATCAAGCAGGGCAAGGTGCGCTACGTCGGTGTAGCCAATCACTATGCCTGGCAGGTGGCCCACTATCTGGGGCTGGCGGCTCTGCACGACTGGGAGCCGATTACCTCGATGCAGGTGCGCTACAATCTGCTGGACCGCGTCATCGAGAACGAAACGGTGCATTTCTGCAAGCGCTTCAACATCGCCCTGATGACCTACGGGCCGCTGTGTGGGGGCATTCTGACCGGCAAGTACAAGCGCGGTGAACAGCCTCCCGAGGGTAGTCGCCTCGCCAAGATGAAGGGGATGCAAGAGACGCTGACCGACGAGGTCTTCGGTGTACTGGATGAAGTGGCGGCGATGGCGGATAAGTACGGCATCGGCATGAACCAGTTGGCTCTCAAGTGGATCTTGGCCAAGGACTATATCACCACTCCGATTATCGGGGGCAGCCGGCCCGAGCACTTCACTCCGATGTATGAGCTGTTCGACATCGAGATCGAGGACGAAGATATCGCCAAGCTCGATGAGCTGACCGAGCGGTTCCGCTTCCAGGAGTTCTCGAATCAGGCCAGGACCGAAGGTGGCGATCTGGCGCTGAACCGCTGGTAGCCGGCCACGCGAGCCAAGTAAGTGGCCAGGGAGCCTTAGCAGCAAAGCGGCCTAGAGCTCCACGATCTGCCCGGGTTCGAGGCTGACTGTGCGTTTCTTCCCATCCACAGCCACCTCGACCTGGGCCGGCTCTGCGCCCAGCAGCTTCAAGTAGCGTCGCCCGCCGGCGGTTGCGGTGGCTTCCCAGTGAACCGAGCTTGCTACCTGCAGGCGGCATCCGCGCAACTCCGCGCAGTACTTGCCCAGAGCCAGTGCGCACCCCAGGGCCCCATCCCACGTAACCGTGCAGCCCTCCGGCACCGGCAGCATCTCCCAGTCAGGTGGATCGAACTGCAAGCTGCATGTCACCGGCGCATCGGCGGTATTGATAAGCGCCAGGTGCTCCGGTGTCAAAAGCGCGTCCACCGGGCCGTCGCTTACGGTACGGAGGACCAGGCCGAGTTGGCTCCGGGTGGCCTCGGCGGTCTGATTGGGGTAGATGGCTATGGCGAGATGGGAGACTACCTCCTCGGGCTGGTAGTCGCGCGGCTTTTCATAGCAGGAGAGTATCAGGAAATCCTCCATGCCCGTGTAGCGGGGATAGACGTGCTTGGCCTGGTAGGCCAGGCCCTTGGAGCCGAAGACGAGGTAGCCGATGGCATTGTCGAGGTTGGCCCACGCAGTCGCGTCAGAGCGGAACCACTCATCGTGCTCGGAGAGGCCGGAGACAGCGGTGAATTCGCAGCCCTGGGTGTAGAGGGTACGTTTGCCGGGCGCGAGCTCTCCCAGCTCCGAATAGCTCTCATTGCGGACGCCGATTTCGCCGGAGCGCTGCAGCGATACGGTTACCGGCTCAGTCGCTGTGGTGTGGTCGAAGAAGAAGGCGACATTATCATCAGGCACCAGCAGGGCGAGGTCCTGTAACAGCCGCCCGCCTTGCCTTTCGAGCCTGGCGATAGCGGCAAAGGCTGCGCCGTCTTCCTGAACGTTGTAAGAGCGTTTCCTGGTTCCGCCGGCCCATTCGGGGTCGCAGGTGTAGGAGCCGGAGAGGCTGTAGCGGTGGGGTGTGACCAGCCAGGAGCCGGCAGCGGGTTGCACCAGTACCACAGGCCGGTTGCGCCATGAGAAGCTGGCTTTGGTGGCGGCACCGTTTCTGACCACGAAGCCGCCGTGCGGGAAGACTTTGACCCCCTGCTGATACTGCTTGAACGCGGCGCGGGTGCACGGTTCCGCACCGTCGCCGAGCATCCAGTGCAGCAGGAGAGAGTGCGCATAGGCCGCCATCGAGCCCCGCTCGGCGGTGCGCATTGACTGGAAAGCGTTGATACGGTAGGCGTCAGGACTTTGAGTGTAGATGTGCCCGCCGGGCAGGCTGTTCATAATCTGCTTGGCCCTGCGTCCGCAGGTTCGCTCCAGGTAAGCCGCATGGGGGTCATGAAGCAGCACGTTCACGGTAGCGTGAATGCTGAGATTGCCGTAGTGGGTGAGATACCACCAGTCCTGACTCTGCAGCGAGGTCAGCGCGCCGTCGTCTTCCGCCATCGCCTTGACGGTGTTGTAAAGGGGCTGGCGATTGAAGTACAGGACCTCCGGTACCTCGAGGCCTGCTAAATGATGAAATAGGATCAGCTTGCCCGCATAGACCACGCCGCTGCTCATGTAATTGGGGTGAACGAAGTCGTGATTCTCGGCGGTGAAATCGGGGTGGGTGGTCGCGCCGACGGTCCAATCGCTGACCGGCCGGCCCTGTAGCTCCGAGGCATTGCGGCGGCAGTCGTATGGCGTTACGCAGATGTTGGCGATCCAGCGGTCAGCCGCCTGCCGCCACTGCTCCGCATGGGGGTGGCCGTGGAGCAAGCAGGCGGCGAAGTCCAGGCCCTGGGCGGTCCAGCCGTTCTCCTCGGTCTGGGTATTGGAGTAGGTGCCTACATGCGGCTGCTCGTCACACCAGCGGTCGGCATACCACTGCGCGGTATTGATGACAAGCTGTCTGGTCTCATCATCCAGCTTGTCCCACAACAGCCACGCGGCCACACCCATCGCGGCGATGCTGCCGCTGGTCTGGGTGGACATAAAGAAGGCATCAACCAGAGGGTCTATCTCGGTGCTGGCTTCGCCCCATTTACGCAGCGAGCAGTGCGGGTTGGGGCCTTCCGCGCGCACGCAATCCTCCGGGCCGGACATGTGAGTGAAGCCGAGATACCGGATGCCGCCGATGGCCTGCTGCAGGAGCCGGTCGGTGGGGATCGCGCCGGTCTGTCCCCAGGCCTGAGCGGCGCGATAGGCGACGGCAAGGACCAGTGTCGGATACGCGGTTTCGTGACCGTACCAGTAGCTGCCGCCGTAGAAGTGGCCGGCATTGGGGCGCTCGGGCCACTTCTGGTAAACCTCGTCAACGACCGGCAGCCAGCGATAGATAGGCTCCAGGTACAGCTCCTTCCAGAGGTCTGATACCTCGCCAGGGAGCTTGATAGGCTTGACTAGCTTAATCTGCGACCGGTCAATCTGTACCTCGCTCATCTTTAGTCCTCCGTGGGAGCTGCACCAGAATCGAGCGGCAAGCTGCCTTTTACTGCCTCGCCGGCCTAAAGTGTTTCGCTGATTGGGCCGCAGCAGCCGAGATCGAAATGCGATGCCGGGACTAGCAAAATGCGCCACGGCTGAACTGTCATTGCGCCTAGCCTCCTGAATATGCGAAGTTCTGGCCGTGGGTTGTGCGCTAGGTTTCTTTCGCCATCCGTCTGAGGCCTGCAATTCGTCCAGGGCTATGACACAAAAAAAGGAGACCTGGGCCAGGTCTCCTTTGTATGGCGATTCCGGGTAGTAGCTAGCGCTGCACGCGGCCCGAGCCACCGGACTTCATCAGATGCTCCACCTCGGCCACACTTACCATGTTGGGATCGCCGCAGATGGAGTGCTTGAGGCAGCTTGCCGAGACCGCGAAGTCCACAACTTCCTGGGGGCTCTTGCCGGCAAGCATCGCGTAAATCATGCCACCGGCGAAGCTGTCGCCGCCGCCGACGCGATCCACGATGTGGGTGATGTCATATTCCGGGCCTACATACATCTCGGTTCCGTCGTAGAGCACGCCGCTCCAGGTATTGTGGGAGGCGCTGAGACTGCCGCGCAGGGTGATGCACACGGTGCCGAGGTTGGGGAAGCGCTCCATCAGCTTTTCGCCGACATAGCGGTAGGCGTCGGCCTCGACTTTGCCGCCCTCGACATCCGCTCCGGGCGCGGCGATGCCGAAGACCTTGTCGGCGTCCTCCTCATTGCCGACCGCTACGTCTATGTACTCGACCAGCTCCGGCATGACCTCGCCGGCCGCCTTGCCCCAATTCCAGAGCTTCTTGCGGTAGTTGAGGTCAGCCGAGACTGTGAGGCCCTTGGCCTTGGCGACTTCCAGAGCTTCCTTGACCACGGCAGCCGCTCCCTCGGAGATAGCGGGAGTGATGCCGGTCCAGTGGAACCAGTCGGCGCCGGCGAAGGCGGCCTCCCAGTCGATGTCGCCGGGCTTGATTTGGGAAATGGCCGAATTGGCGCGGTCGTAGATTACCTGGGAGGGCCGCTGAACCGCGCCGGCTTCCAGGAAATAGATACCTAGGCGCTCGCCCTGACGAACGATGTGGCCGGTATCCACCCCGAATTGGCGCAGGGAGTTGCGGCAGGCGTCACCGATAGGGTTGTCGGGCAGGGCGGTGACGAAGCGGGCTTCGACGCCGTAGTTGGCCAGGCTGACGGCAACATTGGCCTCACCGCCGCCATAGGTGGCCTCGAGGAGATTAGTCTGGACGAAGCGTAAGAACTCGGGCGGCTTGAGCCGCAGCATGATCTCACCAAAGGTTACTGCAGTAGGCATGTGTCACGCTCCTTTTTGCGCATGCGACATCAAATCACGAAGTTGCGTTACTCTATATCCACGGCTGCGCCGGTCTGGGCGGATTTGTAGCAGGCCTCGATGACCTTGTGGCTCCAGATGCCGTCCTCGCCGCTAATCGGCGGCACAGTATCGTTCTCGATGGCGTCGCAGAAGGCGTTGATGTGGGCGGCGTAGATATTGACCGGCTCCGGCTCGATGATCTGTGAGGGGTCCTCGTCGCGGGCCTGGGCGGCGTCATATTGCTTGTCGCCGGTTTCCAGGACCGTGGTTATCGAGCCGCCCGATGCCTGGCCGATGGTGCCGAAGGCGACCACCGAACCCTTGGAGCCATAGACTTCGAGGGCATTGCGGGCCGCGGCATCCGGGACATTGAAAAGCGCGTCAACTATGCCCTTGGCACCGCTTTGGAACTCCAGCAGCGCTACCGCCGTGTCCTCAGCGGGGTAATCCTGCACCAGGTTGCCGATGAAGCAGCTTACTCGCTCGGTGCGACCGAAGAACATCTCCAGCAGGTCAACGCAGTGATTACCCATGTCGGCAAAGGCGCCGCCGCCACCCAGAGCCGGGTCCTGGCGGAAGGCGCCGGGGATCGGCGGATACCAGCAGGTCAGCTCGGCGCGGCCCATGACCGGAGTGCCCAAATCGCCGGCCTCGATCAGGTCCTTAATCGCGGTGTGACAGGCGTGGAAGCGCATCATGAAGTTGATGCCGAGCTTGACGCCGGCGTCCTGGCAGGCCGCGACCATCTCTTCGCAGTCGGCCAGCGTGAGGGCCAAAGGCTTTTCGCAGAGCACGTCCTTGCCGGCGGCGGCCGCCGCCAGCACCTGGCCGTGGTGGAGCTGGTTGGGAGTGGCGATATAGACAGCCTCCACGTTGTCGTCATTGAGCAGGTCGTACTCCGTGGTGTACTTGGCTACGCCATACTTGGCAGCTACCTCCTCAATACGCTGGGCGTCTATGTCCTGAACCGCGACCAGCTCGGCCTTCTCGGCGCCGATAATGCCCTCTGGTATGGTCCTGCGGTCGGCGATGCCACCGGCACCGATTACTCCCCACTTGATACTCATCAACGACACCTCCGAATGCTCTGATGCGTGTCCTGACGGTACACGCTATACCGGATTGGGTTCGGCTTGCAGGAACCCAAAGCACCGGTACAGAAGTTATACAGTATAGACGGGTGTAATAACTAGTATTCACCGGCTTGCGCTGATTACCTTCATTTCGGCGCACATGATTCAGGAAAGAAAGCGCGAGGCGAGCGCAGGGCGCGGGCTGCGTCGTGTTCTGGAAGGAGTGAATGGGTATGACCAGACGCGAATTTGTCAAAGCCTGTCTGTTAGGACTGGCCGGCCTGGGTGTCAACAAGCTATTCCCGGGTTGCGCGCGGCAGCCGGGCTCGACCAGGGCGGTTGCTGCGGAGGCCGCGGCCGGTGGCTCCGGCTCGGCCCCGGGCGTCGGCTCAAGCCCCGGTATCAAGCAGAAGCCGGTTACACCGCCATGCGACATCGCTGTAGCCAAGGGCGACGATATCGGCGACACTACGCGGGCGGCTCTGGAGGCTTATGGTGGGCTGGAGCAGTTTGTGGGCAAGGATGATAAGGTGGTGCTCAAGCCCAATCTGGCATGGTCGCGCACTCCGGAACAGGCCGCGAACACGCATCCGGCGGTGCTGGCGGCGGTACTGGAGGAGCTGCAGAAGATCGGCCCGGCGGAGTTGGTTGTGGTCGAGCACCCCTGCGATTCCGCCGAGGTGAGCTTTGAATTGAGCGGGGCCAAACGGGTCTGCGCCGACCACAATGTACCGCTGATTTGCCCCGCCAGCGAGCAGATGTACACACCTGTGGAGTATCCCAACGCTACCAAGCTCAAATCCGATGCCGTCATCACCGAGATCATGGAAGCCACCGTCTATATCAATATGCCGGTGGTCAAAGTTCATGGCAGCGGTGTCGTGACGGTCACGCTGAAGAATCAGATGGGCTCGGTATGGAACCGCGGCACCTACCACCGCACCGGCCTGCACCAGTGCATCGCCGACGCCGCCACGGGTCTGCAGCCGACGCTGAATGTGGTTGATGCCTCGCGGGTGCTGCTTACCAGGGGGCCGAAGGGTCCCGGCCAGGTTGAGCGGCCCGGGGAGATCATTGTCAGCACCGATATGGTCGCCACCGACAGCTACTGCTGCGGGCTGCTGGGTAAGAGCCCACAGGAGGTTTCGCACATCATGCTGGCTGCGGAGGCGGGAGTGGGAACCACGGACCTGGACAGCCTCAATATCACCAGGGCTACGGCCTAGCTAGTTTAATGATCCGCAGGCCCTGCCACTGTCCGGCGATCCACTCCGGTTTAGTTGTGTAATCCCCCAGTGCATCCTCCCATTGATGTCTGGCTGCGAATAGTACCAGCAAGTCGCCGGGGCGCAAGGCCTGGGCGACTTCTGCATCGGGCCTGACCTGTGGGAGCACAGTGATCCGGCCGGATTCTCCGGAAAACAGCGCTATGGCGAAGCCCGGCCAGCCGGCGATAACCACCTGGCGGCCCCTATGGACCTCGAAAGCGACGCGGGGAGCTGCCTCCTGTTCGGCCACCGCGGAATGGGCGAAGGCGACATAGCCCTTCAAGGCATCGGGCGTACTGGCCGGCAAGCCGACCCCCATCTGCCGCATCGGGACCAGGACTACGACAGCAGCGACAGCCAAAAGCAGAGTGCCGGCCAGAGGCCGCTGCCTTGGCTTGCTGTTTAGGGGTTCGTTGAGATACCTGGCGGCGATTACCATTGCCAGGACCAGAGTGGCCGCCAGCACGGTAACGCTGACACTTGCCAGCGGCGACCACCACGAGCCTGCGGGGCCGAGGCTGGTGTAGAGGCGGGGCCAGAGCAGCGGCATGGCGATGGCGGCGACCATCAGCAACGCTGCTGCAGCCCCTCCGCGCCACGGCCCGAGCAGTCGCAACTCGTGGTAGGCCAGGGCATAAGCGAGCGGGAAGACGAGTAAGGGCAGCAGCAGCACCGCCGATGACCAATCTGCGGGCGCAATCGCGGTGCCGGAGAAGGTGGCCGTCAGCGAGTGCCACGGATCGCCCATAATCAGCCAGTTGGCGCCGATCCAGAGGCCGCCGAAATAGACTATCGGCAGCAGGAAGGTAATCAGTGTGCCCTCCACGCGGCTGTAGCGGTCCGCGCCGCTGAGGGCGCAGCGGGCGGCGATGTAGAGGGCCGCCGCAGCCACCAGGAAGGCCGCCTCATAGCGCGTCAGTACCGCCACGGTGGCATATAGCGAACAGCCGATCAGGTCGCGCAGATGCTGCTCTTCGCCCCAGGCCGCTAGGCTCTTGGTCATCCCCAGAACGGCAAAGAGCAGCAGCACCAGCGGTGAGCCCAGGGCTGCATAGCTCAGGGACACGGGATGCAATACCACTATGGCAGTCAGCGGGTAGCGCAGCCACCACGGTAAGCCCAGCCGTTGCCCCAGCGCATTGAGCAGAAGCGCGCACAGGCCCAAAAGCACGCCTCCGAAGATGACCGTGGCAAAGCCGCTCTGGGCCAGAGCAGGGAACAGCCCGGCCAGAGGCAGGTAGAGTAAGGCCGGCGCCGGCGGCTCCACAAAGCCGACTAGGGCGAGATTGATGGCCGGCTCCCGATACAGCACATCGGCCGCGTGAGCCAGCGCCGACAAGCCGTCCCAGTTGACCAGTTGGTGCATGACCAGCGCGGTCAGACCCACCCGCTGCACCAGGCAGTAGGTCAAGACGAAGATGCCCAGAGCCTCGATCCGGGGCCAGGGCATAGCCGGCCTGGGCTGGCGATCCGCCTCAGCCAACCGGCGCACCTCCTCCGAACTGGCCGTGGTCCGTCTTCTCCCAATAGTGGGGCCGATGGATTAGCTGCACGAGGGCCTTGTAGGCTCCGATGCTCATCAGCAGCCAGTAGGCCGGCGTCAGCACCGCGTGTTTGACCAGGTCATAGTAGCCGCGATTGGCGCAGCCCGCCACCGCCAGATAGACGAAGACGAAATTGCCGATGAAGAGGCAGAAGGTGCCGAGGGCGAAAATCACCGGCGGGAAGATCGCGGAGATGAGTTCCGGCTGCATCGTGAACCACACTGCGGTCATCAGCCAATAGATGGGGTTGAGGAAGAAGCACAGCAGCGAGCCGCCGATGACCATCTGGAAGGCGAAGAAGCTGCCGAAGCCGAGCTGGCGCAGTAGCTGCAGCGGGCGGCGCATGTGCACCAGATAGGTCTGCAGGTAGCCCTTCACCCAGCGGGAGCGCTGGCGGATCCAGGACAACAGCTCACCATTGGCCTCTTCCCAGGTTGTGGAGTCGATCATGGTGGTGTAGTAGCCGTGCTTGTGCATGCGGATGCCCAGATCGCAGTCCTCGGTGACATTGAAGGGGTCCCAGCCGCCGAGGGCCTTGAGGGGCTGAGCCTTGAAATGATTCGAGGTCCCACCCAGCGGGATCGGGGCTTGGGCGGAGGTCAGGCCCGGCAAAAACAGGTCGAACCACACCGAGTACTCGGAGGTAAACCACCGGGTCAGGAGATTATGGCGCTGATTGTAGTAGTTGAGCTTGGCCTGCAGGCAGATGACCTCATCGGGCAGGTCGGCGAAAGCGGCGACAGCCTTCTTCAACTGGTCCGGCTCGGGGCGGTCCTCGGCGTCGTAGATAACCAGCAGGTCGCTGTCCGAGGCGTAAAGGCCGTAGTTGCAGGCCTTGGGCTTGGTCTTTGGCTCACTGTGGGGGACGATAATCGGGCGGAAATGCGCCGGCAGTTGCAGAGCCTCGCAGGCCTGTCTGGTTTCCGGGTCATCGGCCTCGATCAGCAACATGATCTCCAGCTTATCGGTCGGGTAATCCAGCTTGGACAGACATGCCACCAGGTTGGGGAGGACCTCGGCCTCACGGTAAAGTGGGACCAGGATAGTATAGGTGGGAAGCCGGCGCTCGTCTAGGGCTGCCAGCTCCTGAGGCGTGTAGGCAAGCTCGCGCTTATGCTCCAGGGAGCGCCAGACCAGCCAGAACTTGTAGATGGAGTGGGCGATATAGAAGAGGATCGCCAGCCCATTGAGTACCAGCAGCAGCAGGTGGCCGCGCAACAGTGCCAGGGCGGTGATGGTGATAAGCCCGGCCGCCAGCACCAGCTTCTGCGCCCGCGTCAGGGTCCAGTAAGCACACTCCTCCGGGCGTTCGTGAAGTACCTTGAGGACCTGATCGGACAGATTGACGGGCGGCGGGTCGGGCAAGGCTGGCTCCTGAACCTAGGCAGGTGTGGGGAACGGGCCGGCGGCGACTGGTCATTGATTGTTTCTCTGCTGGTTCTCAATTACCTGCCAGCCGGAGCCGGCATCAGCGGCGGCCATAAACAGAGCAGAGCGGCAATCGTCGCCGCCCTGCTCGTGCCTAGTTGGATATCTCGGGTCTAGGATTCCACTTGCAGCCCACCGGCGGTATCTTCGGGAGGCGTCGGTGCGGTAATCTCCAGTGAGTTGCAGACACCGTCCCAGGTGACACTGCCGCCCAGGGCCTCGATGATCACTCGCGGCGAGCCGAAGAGCACGCCTTCGCGCAACTGCGGGGCCTCGCTCATCTCAACCTCGCTGACCTCGGTCAGGCCGACTTGAGCCAGCTTGGAGCCGACGGTCACCTGCACCTTGCCCAGCTTGTTGCGCGCTATCAGCGACTGGGTCTGCTGCACCCAACTCAAGGTCGCGTCCATCTGCTGCAGTACCGGTTTGAGGGGCAGCAGCAGATGACCGGACTCGAGCCGGGTGACCGGTATAGCTGGCTTCAGCTCCTTGCCGCCGACGCAGACGCGGATGCGCTTGAGGTCATTGTAGTAGGCGTTGAGGTACTGTAGCGGCGGGTGAGTTACCTGGATATTGGCGCGGCGGGCCAGCAGTTCCAGATACTCCTCCTCGGAAAAGTTCATCCTGGGGGTACCGGCGAACAGGGCGAAAAGCCCGTCCTGAACCTCCTCGAAAGTAGCCGATCTGTCATCAGCCCTGGCTCTGACGTAAACGATGTAGTACTTGTCGCCTTTGGCAATCGGTGTACTGACCTCGCCGCTGCCCATCGTAGCCAGCTCGTCGGCCAGGTGGTAGTCCTCAACGGCCATCCATCCCAGATCGCCGCCGGCTTCCTGGTTCTCCATCGAGAGCTCGGCGGCGACGGTGGCGAACTCCTCGCCGCTCTTGATCCGTTCGGTGGCGACGTAGGCTTGCTTGATATCGGTGGTGACCAATTCATGAATATGGACCTGGGGGCCGGCGGGGAACTTGGACTTGTTGGCCTCGTAGTAGGCCTCGGCCTCCTGCGCGATCAGCCTGGTACGGAAGTTGCTGATTAGGACGCCCAGGAGCGCCTCGTAGCGCATCTGGGCCTTGAGCGCCTCAACGCTGAGGCCGCGGCGGCCGGCGCGGCGCACAGCCGGCATCTGGGTGTCGGCGGCCGCGATATGAGCCGCGATCTGTTCCTCGGTCACCGCGACATTGAGCCTGGCTGCCTCCTGGCGGACGAGCTCGCGGTCAATCAGGCGCTTCAGCGCCGGTCCGGTGAAAGCTTGCGGCAGCGACGCCTCGACTTGATCCAGGGTGATTTCGGCGGAATTGACGCGCACGGCCACCGGCGGCGGCTCCGGCTCTGTCGGCGGCTGGTCCTGAGCCACCGCGAGCTGGGCCAGGCCGCCGAAAGCCAAACCGACCAACAGCACTGATACCAGTGCCAGAGTGCTCTCTGAGGATCTCATAATGCTTCCTCCCATCCCTTCCCAGGCTTGCCGTTGCCCGGCGATATCGTTGGTAGTATTCGCCGCCTGGTGGGGCGAATACCTGCATCGCATTCCAACTAAGCCGAGACAATACCCGAAACATCAATCTCGTAAATCTGTCTGGGCCCCTCGTGCATCGAGTCAAAGCAGACCTTGGTGCCATCCCGACTCCAGCGCGGATGCAAATCGCAGCGGATCTCGCCCTGCAGCTCCGGCGGGGAATAGAACCGCCCGATGTCGGTGCGTTGTCCGGTCTCGTTGTTGTAGAGTATCAGGGTGCGCAGGTGCTGCTCCCCCTGCGGGTAAGTATCGGTGAGAATGAAGCGCCCGTCAGGCGAATACGAGCAGTGGCCGTCGCAGGTGAGCACGTCTTCGCCGACGATTGTTATCTCGTGAGTCTGGTCGGTGAAGAGGAAGTAGTAATCACCGATGTCGAACTGCCGCGCCCAGGCCAGAATCTCGTTGCCGCTCTTCCAGTCGAAGTGCGAGGTCATATCGTCCTTGTTGAGCAGATAGAGCTCCGAGCCGTCGGGATTGGCAGTCAACATGCGCGTGAAATGCGAGCGCCGGCCGTCAGGCAAGGTGCGGTGCCAGCGGTGCAAGCACAGGAAGCGCGAATCATCGGTGGAGAACTGCAGGTGATTGAACCAGTGCTTGCCGGCTTCCATGGTATCGTCAGGCTCGATGGCGGCGGCTTGGGCGATGGAAATGATGAGCTCGGTGGCGCCGGTCTGCAGGTCCATCCGGTAGATGCCGTCTTCATCTGGATGAAGCTCATCAGCCCAGGGGTCGGGGATGCCATTATAACCGTAGCCGGGCCGGCAGGCATGAATGCGCGAGAAGTTGACTGACACCGCCTGCTTGCCGCTGCGACTCACCGCATAGATCGGTCGCGGCAAGGTGCGCTTTTCGTCGCTTTTTACGTCGTGGATACAGGCCACATACTTGTCGCCTTCGCGGATGTTGTAGATGATCTCGCGGTCGGGGGCAGTCGCCAGCCATTGCAGATGGGTGCCCTGCTGCCAGTTCCAGGCGTAGGTTTCGGCCAGCGGCTCGAACTCGCCGTCGCCTGCGAGGTCCACCAGGCCGATACGGGCCTTATCATCGGGTGTCGGCGGCCGGTCCATGAAGTCCACTTCCAGCGCCAGCAGGTACCTGCCGCTGAAATCATAGGGAAACTTGTCATAATACCCGAAATAGTGGTACTTAGGGCCCTTGGTCAAGGCCCGGCATTCGGGGAATTGCTCCTGATTGGTCACGCTCCATCGCTCCTGTCGGATGCTGATAGCCCAAAAGGCTGGTTCCCAAGCTTCTCGACACAAGTTCGTTCTTGTGGATGAATACACCTCCCTTTCCCTTGGCAACCGGAATGTGATATAAGAAGCCTGTCGTCATTCGCTGGCTGGGAAAGGATGATGAGCAACGTGACTCTCAAGTATCTGAGCCGGGCGGACCTCGAGAGCCTCAAGATCACGATGGCGGAAGTCATGGAGGTTGTGGAAGAGGGCTTCCGGCGCAAGGCTATGGGGGAGACGCAGATGACCTCCAAGGCCTTCATCACACCGCGAGGCGGCGAGGCCGGGATGATGTCCATGGCGGCCTATGTCGGCGGCATGGACGCCGCAGCGATCAAATGGCTGGGCTGGGCCACCGGCAACCGCCAGCGCGGTCTGCCGCTGCACACCGGCCTGGTCATACTCAACGATCCGGACACCAGCTTGCCGATGTCAGTCATGGACGCGGGCTGGGTCACGGCCATGCGCACCGGTGCAGCCAGCGGCGTGGCGATGAAGTACCTGGGGCCCAGCCAGGCGGCAATCGGTGCCGTGATCGGTTGTGGCGTCGAGGGCCGCAGTAACTTGAGCGCTATGCACACTTGCTACCCGGAGCTTGCCGAGCTGCGCTGCTACGATATATTCGACGCGGCGCTGGAGGCCTTCGTCGAGGAGAGCCGCCGCCAGTACGATTTCACGGTCACACCGGTCGGCAGCCCGCAGGCGGCGGTTGAGGAGGCGGACGTAGTGGTAACCGCCGGCTCCACCGGCGCGACGCCCTTCCTCAAGCAGGAGTGGCTCAAGGCCGGGGCGATGGCGGTGCCGGTGGACCTGTTCGGTGCCTGGGAAGTTGAGCTCGCCATGCAGGTTGACAAGCTGGTGACTGATGACTACGAGAAGTTCGACAGCTTCCGCTCGAGTGAGCGGCTGAAGGACCTGCCGCAGCCCTACGCCGAGCTGGGCGAGATCGTTGCCGGCGACAAACCCGGCCGCGAGACGCCCCAGGAGCGCACCATGTCAATTCTTGGCGGCATCCCGGTTGATGATGCGGTTGCGGCGCACCTGGCCTACACCCGCGCTGTCGAACAGGGCGTCGGGGTGACGCTGCCGCTGTGAGCGAGCCAATGCCCGCGGGCTACCGCACAATTGACCATACCGCCGACAAGGCCATCGAGGTCTGGGCTCCGGACCTCGGGGAACTGATCGTGCAAGCTGCCCGCGGCCTTATCGCGCTGCTGGTGGAGGCCGAGGAGTTAGCCCCAACCTCTGAAGTCGAGGTCTCCGTAAGCGCTGCAAGCCCCGAAGTGTTACTGCATGACGCGCTCTCTGAAATCCTGTATTTGACCGAAGATGAGGGGCTGATGCCGATTACGGCGCGGCTGGTGTCACAGGAGGGGAGCGCGGTGCGGCTCAGCATCGGCGTCGTGGAAATGGCTGCGGCTGAAGCGTGGGTGCTTGGGCTGGTCAAGGCCGTGACGTACCATAATCTGAAGATCGAGCATACCCGCGCTGGCCTACGTACCCAAGTGGTGTTTGATACGTGAGGCAACGCGCCACCGGGGGCCACTAGGAGTTTGACAAACGGCGGGTCGAGAGGTATAATTATCGTCACGCGCCGAGGTGGTGGAATTGGCAGACACGCTAGCTTGAGGGGCTAGTGACCTAATCGGTTGTGCGGGTTCGAGTCCCGCCCTCGGCACCAACCTTGACAGCATCAAGGGCGGTTAGCTCAGTCGGAAGAGCGCTTCTCTCACGCAGAAGATGTCAGAGGTTCGAGTCCTCTACCGCCCACCACCAGAAGCGGGAATAGCTCAGTCGGTAGAGCATCAGCTTCCCAAGCTGAGGGTCGCGGGTTCGAACCCCGTTTCCCGCTCCAAATCAGATAACCCTTGGGTGTGGGGAATACCTGTTCCGTTTGTTAGAGCGGGAGTAGCTCAGTTGGTAGAGCGCCACCTTGCCAAGGTGAAGGTCGCGAGTTCGATCCTCGTCTCCCGCTCCATCTCTTCTCCGGCGGCATAGCCAAGAGGCTAAGGCAGCGGTCTGCAAAACCGCTATTCACCGGTTCGAGTCCGGTTGCCGCCTCCATAAGCATTCTAGTATTCAGGGCCACAGCCGGTGTGCTGCGGCCCTGTCGCATTTGGCAGCGCGTCCCCAATTGTGCTATACTCGCCGGCGACGGAAATCAAGGGCGTGTGAAACAACGTAGTGTCGGTACGGGAGGGTGACTCTCGATGTCTCTGCAAGGCAATGCGTTAATCGGCCAGTCCGGTGGCCCCACTATCGTGATCAACGCCTCTTTGGTCGGGGCGATTGAGGCCGCCGAAAAGCACTCGGAGATCAGCCGCTTCTTCGGCGCTGTCTGCGGCCTCACCGGTGTGCTCAATGAGCAGATGATTGACCTGTTCCGCGAGGACGATGATCTGATTCGCCGGATGCGCTATACACCTTCGGCGGCGCTGGGAAGCTGCCGGCTCAAGCCGACCGAGCAGGACCTGGAGCGCTGCATGGAGGTCTTCAAGGCGCACGACATCCGCTATTTCTTCTACAACGGCGGCAACGACTCCCAGCTCACTTGCCACCTGATTTCCGAGCTGGCCAAGGGCAGCGACTGGGATATGCAAGTAATCGGGATCCCCAAGACCATTGACAACGACTTGGTGATAACCGACAACTGCCCCGGCTTCGGCAGCGCCGGTCGCTATGCGGCATGGGCGGTACAGTGCGCCGCTCGCGATGCCCTGGCCTTCGGCAACGCTGAGGTGGTTGAGGTGATGGGCCGCCACGCCGGCTGGCTGACCGGTGCGACCCAGTGCGGACGCGTCGAGGAGTGGATGGCCCCGCATCTGGTCTATCTGCCGGAAGTCACCGTGGACCCCGATAGGTTCCTGGCCGATTGCCAGGACATCTACGACGAGTACGGCTATCTGGTGGTGGCGGTGTCGGAGGGCTTCAACTTCGGCGAAAGTGATGTTACCACCGTCTCGGAGAAGCTCGATGAGTTCGGTCATGCGCGGCTCGGCGGCGTCGCCGAGGCCTTGGCCGAAATGGTCGAGGAGTCCATCGGGGTGCGCTGCCGCTTCGACAAGCTCGGCAACCTGCAGCGCGCCTTCAGCCCCTGCATGTCGAAGGTGGATAATGAGGAGGCCTATGCGGTCGGCCAGGATGCCGTCAACCGCGCCATGGCCGGCGAAACTGACATCATGATCACTATCCAGCGGCTGAGTAACGACCCCTTCGAGTTCGAGACCGAGACCACCTCATTGATGAGCGTGGCCGACGAGACCAAGGAAGTACCGGAGGCATGGATCAACCAGGAGCAGAACGGCGTAACCGATGAGTTCATCGAGTACGCCCTGCCGCTGATCTCGGGTGCGGCGCTGGAATTGCCCGAAGGCCTGCCCAACTACCCGGTCTTCCAGAAGCACTTCGTGGACAGCAAGCTGGAGCCCTACGAGCGGTGAGGACGCGGCCGAGACATTTGCGGCGGCTTGCTCAATCGTCTAGCTTCGCTACTGCCGGCAGGCCCCGCTCATCGAGGAAGGCATCTACGGCTGTCCGCTG
>Ga0180431_10000045_pt1 | contig 153229 bp, 113 predicted proteins | sample SS_ome_11_FD_132459 | JGI IMG/M metagenome (GOLD analysis project Ga0180431, IMG submission 132459) | Hypersaline lake sediment archaeal communities from the Salton Sea, California, USA - SS_1_MS_1 metaG | ecosystem: Environmental > Aquatic > Non-marine Saline and Alkaline > Hypersaline >...
ACGCTATATACCGCCAAGCACGGCAGTTGGCGCGGCTTTCCCAATGATGGTACGACCTTCCTGGACGATATTGACTGGACCACCTTTATCTCCGAGGCCCATCCGCGCATCCGGCTCTATCGCTATAACGCCGGCGGCTACAGCGAGGTTGCTCTGGACAGCTACGGCACTGCGACCTCCGACGTCAATCTGCGCTGGAACGCCCATGATGGCACCGTCCGCATCGGTGACTACGAGCGCGTTTATATAACCGTAAACTCTGATGATGCCAGTTCACCGCCCGCCCGTGGCGCCGGGCAATTCTGCAGGATAACCATTACCGACGACAACAACGCGGGCAATGTTGACGAGTATGATGCCACCGGCTCACTGAGTGGAGCGCGTGCCACCAGCGTAGTGCCGATATATGGGGCCGCTCCCAGCGCCTGGCAGGACCCGGTGATGCCGATTGCATTTGCCATATATCCGGATGATGTGGACGGCGCTAGTTCACCGGTGGATGCCAAGGTGGTGCCCAACAGTGTGCATGTGAGGGTCGCCGCCACGCTGACTGACGGCACGGTGCGGCGGACTGAGTACACCCTCACCGATATCTTTGACCAGGACCAGATCGGCCAGTTCCAGTTCGCTCAGTATCAGGCATCGGATGACCGGCAGTGCGAGGTCAGGTTCAATCGTTGGGAGCCGCCCAGCCCGGAGATGTTCGGCGGTTTAGCCGGCTTCGAGATCGAGCTGCTCTACTACTACCGCCGCAACTTTGACGACACCAGCGACCGCGACGACATCGTGGTTGTGGACTACTCGACCGCCGAGCTGATGAATATCACACTCACTCTCAACAAGTTCATGGATCCGGAGCCATTTAAATTGGGCGAGGCCAATCTGGTGGTGCCGTCTGATGTGAACATCAACAAGGTCATCGTGCACAATCAGGTCCGGATTCGCAATATCAGGTAGTAGGCAATCATCAATCGCCTGAAATAGCTATATTTGGCCCTTGTGCCAGCCGGTTGGAGGTTCGTATATGCGGCCAGCAGGGATAATCAGGAACAGGCCACCCAGCGCGGTGAAGCTGGCGTCCCTTAGCGGCCGGCGGGGGCAGGCGCTGCTGATCGCGGTGCTGTTGATGATGGTGATACTGCTTGTCGGCATTCTGTTTGTCGCGTTGGTCTCACGCAACCAGCAGCAGTCGGTCCGCCATGTGGATGTCATCACCGGCCAGGCTCTGGCTGAAGCCGGCGTCCGCTATGCCGACAGGATGCTGCAAACCAGTCCGCTTGGCGCCGACTGGCGGCCGCGGTTCGTGCCATACGACGGCGCCATCTATGATGAGAACGACCCCTCCACTTGGCCCAGCCCACCGGCGATGTACACCAGCGGTGATGTGGACCTGAACTTCTACGGCCCCGACGGTGTTGAGGGTACGGAGGACGACTATTATAGCGACTTTGACGTAGTTCGCGCCTGGTGCCCGCTGCGGTCTGGAAGTATTGACGCCCCGGGACCGTTCCTACGCTTCGGCTATCATCGCTATCCCGATCCCAACCCGGGCGCCGCTGCCTCGGTAGCTACCAATAATCCCACTCTCGGCCGCGGCTATGTGCTGCTGAGGGTCACCTACGACCCCGACCCGCCGTATGAGCCGGGCGACAGCACCGACCAAGTCAACCTCAGCAACTGCATCCGCATCGAGGCCATCGGCCGGGTCAGCGACCAGAGCACCGTGTTCCGCCGGCTGGTCGCGTACAAGCCCATCGGCCTGACCGATCATCTGCGCTGGGTCACGGACTGGACGCGCTCCGGCAAGCGAGCTTATCTGGGCTTGCGTCCCTACATGGATTTTGACAACAGCGGGACCACGACCGATGGGGAGGCCCTGGAGATTGATTTGGGTGGCCCGGTGCGTGCCGACACGGCCCTGTATATGCTCGGCCAGCCGCTCGGCTCCGGTCCCAGCACGCCGTCCACATACTTCGACCTGCTCACCGCGCCCAGTGACGACGGCTACCTGCGCGATGACATGGTCGAGGGTAGCGAAGGCATCTACATCGTGGACAGCATCAGTGACGGTGTGGGAGTCCGGGTTGAGGGAGTTGATGAGGGCACGCTGCCGACATCTCTGGCTGCGGCTGAGACCACGACCATTCCGCGCGTCACTACCGGCCATCGCGAGGTGCCGCCGCTGCAAGCGCCGGACATAACCGCTACTGACCCCACCACCGGCATGGACCGCTACCGCGTCCTCACCCGCGATTCGGGAGTCTCTGTATGTAGCGACAGCATGGCCGGAACCGTGAAAAACACCGGCAGATACGGGCACGGCGCCGGTATCTACATTGACAACTTCGCCGACATCCAGTTCAAGCAGGCTGACGGTACCTGCAACCTGAAGCTGTTGGTGCAGGACTGGCGCAAGGAGCCCGGCTCAATCGGTATGCTGAGCGGAGACAGCGGCTGGAACGCCCTGGGCACTACCTATACGCCGCCGGCGGTGGAAATTGAGTTCTTCCCCAGTGAGGCAGCCGTCTTGGCCACGGCCACCAACGGCTATAGTGATGATACTAGTGGTCAGACCGGCCCGGGGGAGCTATGGTGGCCTGGGCACGTGGCCGGCGAACCGGGCATCAAGATTACCCGCCATGACTACCGCTGGGCCCTCGGGGACCCGGCCAAGCCCACCGAAGTCGGCGACGATTCCGGCGCAAACGTCATGGTCATTGACTACCCCGAGTACCCCAATCAGTGCGTGTTCGCCGAAGGCAGTATCCGGGTCAAGGGGGTATTGCCGAGCGCCGACCGTGCTGGTGACGGACAACTCATCCGTGACTACAATCTCACCATCGTCTCCAATGCCACCATCTATATAGACGGACAGATACTATCACCGCAGGATGTCGCGGGCCGCAGGTATGGCACCAACGATGGGGCCAGCGGTGTGCTGGACGAGGACAATACCGCCGTGGCGCTGTTGGCGCGCGATTTCGTATGCCTCAACCCGACGCAATTGGTGCCGCAGTTGACTTTCGGGATGGTGGCCGCGGCCCCTGACGACGAGATGGCTCCCGAGCTGGGGCAGCACTGGGAACTGGATACCGGTGGCCGCGTCTATACGCGCTGGATGTTCGGGGAAACGGTGCCGGCTGGCGTCGCCCGATACCTGACCGTGCAACAGACCGCAGCCAGTCCCGGGCCTTCCGGCGTGGGCTTGGCCCTGTCCAACGATGGCACTATCACCGCTCACAGCTTCGGCAATCCGGTGGACCCCTATACCTTCGTCTTCGCGCCTGAGGGGGCGCTGCTGTGGGACTTGGGGTCAGGTCCGATCCCCGCGCCTCAACCGTACTGCTCGACGGCCATAGCGCCCCAGTGGCAGCCGCCGGCGAGTATCGGTCCCTACAGCTTCGCGAACCCGACGGTGCCGTGGAATATCGGTGCCGGCATTTCGGGGACGGTCGGTGTCCCGAACGCGGCTGCGCTTTCTCAGCGCGATCCCCAGTTGGGTACGCCGGCGACTGAATACTGGGTCAAGAAGTGGAAGATCGAGGAGATAGATACCGACAATAGCCGCCCGCGCGGAGCTATCAACGCCAAGGTGAATGCTATGATCTACGCTCAGCGCGGCAGTTGGTTCGTGATTCCCGGCGCCTACTTCGATGAGAGCACCTACACTGTGGACTTTGACGACGACGGCGACATAGACGGCGACGACAGTCTCTGGGCCGCCCGCATGCGCCGCTACAACTACAGAATCACCGTCAGAGGCTGCATCACTGAGGACCACACCGCACAAATCGAGGATGCGCAGGACTGGTCCAACAAGTGGGCGTTCCCCATCTACACCAGCGCTACGGAGTTGACTTGGGGCACGATAGAATACCAATTCGACGACCGGCTGCGGGTAAACAGAGACCAGGACCCAACGAATTTCAACAGCACTACCAATGTACGCAACAGCGCCAACCGGCTCTACACGCCCCAGGCCAATCTGCCCAAGCTGCCGCTCTTACCCGTGAGCCCGACCTTGCTGTACTATGGCGAGGCCTTCTGAAACTCCCGAGCGGAAGTTGCCTCGCGCTCTATGTCTGTGCCCAATACTATGGAGGTTGATACCATCATGCGGGTATCTCGAAAATACCTGCTGGTAGTGATCGCAATCATACTGGTTGGCTGCATAACCCTGGCGCAGGCGGCACCGGTTGCGCTTGAATACACCGGCAATCCTCGCACATTCAAGGTATGTGTCCTCAATGTGCGGGATAGCTCCGGGAATATAGGGTCCAACCAGCACCCACTGATATTCGAGGGCCTGCGCCGCTGTCCGGAAAAGCCGGCGGGCTGGGACTTTGAGAACCCGCTGGCTCCGCCCCAGATCGTCAGTGGCCTGGGCAGCTTGACCAAGGCCGATGCCGCCTACTGGACGGTGGGGCTGACCGATGATACCGCAGCCGGCTTGCAGGGCCTGGACCTGATCTATATATGCCAGGCCGATATTGCGGTCACTAGCTCCGTTCAGCGCGAGGCCCTGATCAAAGCCGTGCGCACCGGGACCATCCTCTGGGTGGACCAGGCTGATGCCGGCGGCTCCGGGACCAGCGTTTCGGCATTTGCGCCAATCTCATTCGGCTTCACCACCGACGCACCCGATACCGACAATTCCCGCCGAGCCATCAACGGTCACGCCTGGCTGCTGCAGAACCCGTTTAGTATCTCGTCTGCTGAAGTGCCATACATCGGCAAGTACCCCATACCGCCGCCTGACCCCACCGAGCCGGATACCGAGAACATATATCCCAGTTGCGACGGCGTCTCGGGCAGCCTTGACTGCCAGCCCGTCCTGCGTGATAGCGACGGCAGCAACACCTACCGCAATGTTACCGTCACGCCCTACGGCTCCGGTGCCATCGTGGTCACCGCCGGCGAGGTCGGCTACGACCTGGAAAGTTGGGCTAACCTGCTGAGCTCCGGCGCCACCACCGGCTACTGGTGGAGCGCGGATCGCCTGCGCCGACCTTCGCGTTATCAGTTGCCCGATTTCAAGTTTGCCTACAATATTCTGGCCGCTACCAGCCGTTGGTCGCAGGCCCGCCGCGGGCCGTGGGCGGACGGCAAGAGCGCTATCGAGGTGCGCCCGCCGCTGCAGATTGACTGGCAGTTTCCGGGTCAGTTTGAGAGCCTCGGCTTCAACAAGATCGGCCCGGTCGTCGGCAGCCCGGTTTGTGCAGGCGGCATGGTCTTTGCTGTTACGCTCGGCTCGCCCAGCATTGATGGCGAAGATGCTGAGAATGCAAAGCTGCTCTGCTTTGACGCGGATCCGGCCCAGGACCTTGACGGCGACGGTACTGCCGATGACGGCGACCTGGATTACTCGGCGGGCGCGCCTTACGACCTGGTGTGGGACGCGGACCTCGGTAACATGACGCCGCGGTATGCATCGCCGTGCGTGGCCAACTTGGTTGCTCTGCCCGGCGCCCGGCCGCTGCAAGTGGTTTTGGTCAGCCTGGTGGACCCCAGCTCCGGCGATGCCGAGGTGCGCTGTTACAATGCCTCAGTGGACCCCTGGACGCTGGGATGGGTGTCGGGCTCCGGTTATGCCAGTTCTTACGAGACCACCGGGGCGTTGATGTGGACCTATGACATAGACGGCTACGACGGCGACTCCGAGGTCGTGGCCCTGTCAACGCCGGTGGTATATCGGGATTACGTCTATGTACTGGCGAGCGAGTTCGACGATGACCTCGACGGCAACAGTGTCAACAGCACCTACGGACGCGCCCACTGCTTTAAGCTGAGCTACGAGTGGGACGCGGATACTGACGGGCCTAAGTGGGTATTTCCGGACCCCAACACGGACCCGGCCGAAGACGGCGACGACGCCGGCACCGGCGCGGAAGACGACCATGCCTTCGCCGAGTTGCAGGGGATGTTGCCGCCGTTCCATGAGCCACAATGGGTAGCAGGGATCGCTTGGTATGATCCCCGTCCGCTGCTGCCGCCTACGCCGGGCGCAATACCTGTGCCACACTCGGGCCAGGATGTTATCGGCAACAGCGAATGGGAGGTCATGCTCAACATTGCCACTCCGGTAGGCAGCACCTTTACGTGGGGCAATCCCACCGCGGGCGAATGGAATATGTCCATACTCAAGAATGGTGCAGTCTTTGACCCTCTCGACCGACCGGGTGGCTACGACTTCGCGCTGATCCCGACGCCGACCACACCGCCGCCGGGGGCCGGTGATCCGCCGCAGGACCAGCTTAACGCCGGCTACTACAGCTCCATCACTCTGGACCACGGGTTGCCTAGTGGCACTTCCGGGCCAACGGCTGCTACTCACACTGTTCTGGACAGCCTCACCCGGCTGGACGATACCGGCATTGATGTCAGCGCCACGCTGGTCAATGTGGGCAGTAGTGTCCGTGTGTACTTCACCAGCGGCCAGGCCCGTGAATTGCTCTTGCCGGCACGGAAGGACGGAATTGCACCGCACAATATCTCATCTAGCGGTGTGCCCCTGGCAGTTACCTATACGGTGGACACCACCGGCGACGGTACGCCAGACACACCCTACACCGATTCAGCGAAAACCTTGCGGGGGCCGATGCGCTATCGCGTACAGGAGAGTGACAACCGTCGGCGCGTGACCCCGCCGGTCATCACCGGCCCTGATAGCATGATCACCGTTTCCGATGCCGCGGAAGACGCTGACCGCAATGTCGCTGGGTCTAGCGGCGGGGCGGTCAGATGCCGCAGTCGGTACAACAGCAGCCAGCAGTGGGAGTTCCATACCGACACCACACTGCCCAATGCCTCGACCCTGTCCGACCCGCCCTTCGACCAGCCGTACAGCCCTTATGGCTATGCGGCACTGAGCAAGTCGGCTCCGGCCGCCGATACCAGCACCGACACCGCCTATGTCGTCGTGAACCATGCCCGGCCCGACCCCTCCAACAATACCTCGCTCGAGGGGGTCGCTGAAGTCATCGGCGTCGCCACCGAAGCCGACCTCACCATCACTCTCAGACCTGGTAATCCGGATGCTCAAATTGTTGCCTCGCCCGTGTTCCCGCTCATTCCAGTGGGATCCGCCGAGTATCCGGTGGTAGTGACCACTCTGGAGGCAGACTACAACAGCACAGCCACTGTGCCGGAGAGCGCCTACGAAGTGGATTTCGATGACCTCACCATCACTTTTGACCGCGCCACAGCCGGGTCGGTCAATGGCACTATCGGCTCCCTGTACGGTAAGCCGGTGTGGGTTGACTATAGGGTTTACGATCCAACCAGCCCCACAAATCCGGCCGATCCTCCTGCTACGACGATCTCTGGCGAACTGCACATACTGCCCGAGGTGACGCGTTTCCAGTACCTGCCCGGCTTCATCCGCCTGCATCACAACTTCGTCTATCAGAATTTCGACGACCCCGACGATGCGATGAACATCTCCGTAAGTTTGCCCAATGGCACGGCCCTTGCCGGGCTGGGTATCGGGGAGGCGGAGTTCGACGACGATGATTTCCTGCCCACCGGCTGGACGCAGGCCCTGCCGCGCGGGATTCTCGATGTGCGCAATCTGCAGATACCTACCGAGGCGGCTAGCACCATGCCGTTGCAGCCCGGCTGCAGTTTCATCGTGGACTACTACTACTTCGATGAGACCACTGGCGGGACTCTTCACGCCAGCGAGACTCACCAGATGCCCTACGACATCGGCGAGTCGATCTCCTCGCCGACGCTTGGCGGCCGCGTGCTGCACGTCGGCACAGAAGGCTTTGACCCCAACCGCGACAACGCTCTCAACTTGACCGAGAACCACGACGACAGCCACGCGCAGAAGCCGTTCCTGGTCGGGGACCGCATCAAGGAGACGCTGCTGTCACTGCTGTGGGACCCGATCAGCAACTTGGTCCATGGTCACATGGCCCAGCCCGCCAACCCGCACAGCTCCTACGACGTGCTGGGCACCGCCGCGCTTCCGGCCGTCTCCTCATCGCCGGTGTTGGGCCACAACCGCGTGTTCGTCGGCGCGAAGATGGTCGCGCAGATCACCCAGCCCGCCGCGGGGTATGTCTCCGAGGGCGTGGGCTTTGTCAGCGCGCTCAAGTCGCGCTCGACCTTCATCTGCGACGACACCCGCATCATCGAGGTAATCGAGGACACGCCGGTGTGGGTCTGTCATGGCACGCTGTCGGCGATGCCCAATGAAGCCGTGGATGTCAACCGCGGGACCGACGGGCGGATCGCCGTACCGTTTAATCGCCCCGCCAAGGCCGTGCCGCTGTCCAATGGCAATTTGCTGGTGGTTGATACCGGCAATAACCGCGTGGTCGAGATTGACCGCAACGGTGTCGTCAAGTGGCCGCTGTCTGCGGCGGGCTATGACTATTACACCAGCAGCACCAATACCCAGTTGCGCCTTGACGCGCCCTCGGATGCCTTCCGCTACTACACGATCAAGGACACCGACGAGGAGGCCTATTACAACTCCACCAACGGCGACCTGTTGCCCTCAACTACCACGCACACTGTCATCGCCGATGCCGGCAACGGCCGGGTCATTGACATCGTCACCGACGTCAACGCTGCGGGACAGCAGACTCATTCGGTGCAGGTCAAGACCCCCAGCCACGTCAAGCCGGCTGGCAGCACCGCGCCGCTGCAGCGGATAGCGTACACCGCCGTCAGGCCGATACTCGATCCCACTGGAGACATATCGGCTTACGCGAAGATCCCCGAGCTTGACGACTACAAGATAGTTCATCCCGTCATCGGCTACCTCTGCGCCGCCTCCAACCTGCACCAGCTTGTGGTGGTCGAGGAGAATACACTGGCGATAAATCCGCCCTCGACACACCTGCCCTACCGCGGCTCGACCGACAGCAACTGGAAATGGCTGGCCTGGCTGTGGGATGAGAATGTAGATGACGGTGTATTCGGCCCACCCAATTCGCTGATCTTCCGCAATATCAGAGACCTGCAAACATCGTATGAGGGCGATCATTTCTACATCACCGTCACCTGTGGGCAGTATGCCGGCCGGCTGTCGGAGGTGCAGGCTAACAATCTCCATTCCCTGGCGGCTCAGGGTGATGGCGTCTTTGAGTTCTGCGTGGACATCAGCGGCGCTGCGGGCGACTGGGCTTTGATACCTGCTATAAATGGCGATGGTGTTGCGGACGGTGACACGCCGATTTGGTACATGACGCGCAGAGATTATATCTACTCATATCCGGCAAGCAGCACCCGCCGTGATTTGGCCAACATTCGCTATGTTGATGTTGACGACACTCCCTACTGGCAGACCATGCCGTGGTTCCCGGTGTCGGCGCTGCGGCTGCCGTGCGACAATCGGCCCATGAACGTAGATGGCACAGCGGAGCGCTACCATCGTCACCTGATTACCAACTATGCCGGGCTGATACCTAACCTGACGCGCGAGAATATTGCTGACACTTCAGCCCCGGCCTCGCTGTATAGTAGCGTCATTGTCGTGCAGACCGATGACCGCAATGACAATCAGCCGTCCAATGATATACTCGACATTGACCGGCGGCAGGTGATTCCCAATCCCAACGAACTGGACTGGCCGGACCCGCTGGCAGAGCCCACATCTGCTGCCCGCTAGGCTGTGGGCCGCTTTCTGGCTGGCAGGTAATGTAAATATCACTTACCAGGCGATTATCATGAGATACCACAATTGTATGTTGGCACCGAGCAATATCAATATCAGGGGGAGACCTATGCGGGGAGTTGTTACTGCCGCACTTGTTATGATAGCCCTCATCGGCGCACTGGGCTTGGTCTGGGCCCAGGGCCCAGACCCATGCCCCTACGAAATGCGCGCCTATGTGGATGACGCCAGCACCACTGACAGCGACACCCACCAGTTCAACCTCTCCACCATTCGCGCGACCTACGTGTGCCCCCACTGCGGGTACTCGTCCTATTATGCAGGCAAATGTCCCGATCCCTATGGTGACACCAGCCACCCAACCAATCTGGATCTCGTCAAGGTCCCGCCGAAAGCCCGCGTGCTGGCCACGGCTCTGCAGTCAGTGGCAGTCGGCTTCCGCGACTACCAATACAGGCCTACCAATGTCCCCGCCCTGCCCCCCCCGGCCCCCCAGGCCCTCGTCGGTCGCGCCATTCTCGGCAAGGTCTTTCATCCCTTCGATGCCGGCGCCCCCGTCGGTTTCCAGGATTACCGCTCCACGCTACACCTGCAGACTTGCGACTTGGTCAGCGCCTCCGCCGGTGCCACCCCTGCGGGGTCTATTGACAGCGATAGCCGCCTGCGCCTTTTCATAATGCCACCGGGCGTTACTCGTCCCTGCGCCATCCAAACCGACCTTGACAATATTGACAGCCAGGACGACGGCGACCTGTTTGACGCCGATGACGATCCCACTATCAAGGATGCCTATATCCAGATCGGCCTCAACCCCTACCGTGTGGACAATGGCGACGAGTGGCTCATCCGCTATACCAGGACCGAAAATGGGGCCGGGACTCTCACGGACGCGCGCGTGCAGGCCTGCAGCTTGCTGTATGGTTTCGACATGGACATCGCCGACGACGACCCGACCGATGATGGGACCAACTACTACTTGACCAACTCCGGTGCAGTCAATGTGCAAATACACCACCTCCAGTTTGACGGCACTGATGGCACCGATACGACGTGGCTTTTCCATTTCACCGTTATGAGCAACACGTACCTCATGCCCAGCAGCAGGTTTGACGAACTCGGTAGTGTGGGCGAGCCCAAGCAGGTGGACAACGACGGCGACGGCTTCCGGGAAAATGACGCGGACTGGAACGCGGCCACGCAAGACTACAATCCCGGCGGCGACGATGACGACGAGCTGAAGGAGTGGGCCTGGGACGATACGTTCCCCACCCTCACCGATGCTAAGGAGTGCTGGCTCGAGCTTGGCAGCGGGAGCGCTGTATCCGGCGGCATCGCTGATGACAGTGACATCGCAGAGACGCCTGGTGATGGGACTGCGGAGCCGGTGCCGTACGTGATACCTCCCAACATGGTCGGGGTCGGCATTGCTGCGGTGCAGTACTCCAACGAGGGCGACGACCTCAGCGGCGACCATGACGACCGGAATGACTTCCGCTTCTACAATGGCTGGGAGTGGCAGTATGACTACCAGGAAGACGTGACCAACGATGGCCTCGCCCGCAAGAATCCCCCCGCTCAGAAATTCGAGAGCGGCCCGCCCAATAGTACGCAACGCCCCTGGGTGCAGTACCTGGGCGAATGTCACTACTTCTCATCCCGGGTGGAGTTGCCGCCGCCCACTGAGACTTGGCTCCATTCCGACGGCAGCGGCACTCTCCCCTGGCCGAACGCCGACTACCCCCGCATCGTCATTGGTGAGGTTGACGGTTCCGGCAATGTCGCGGGCGAGTACGGTCCCGGAGCCAACACGCCGACCAGGTACTTCGAGCTCTACAACCGCTGCCATCATGACAGCGGTTCCGGCCAGGATGATAGGGTCCTGCGCTGCGACTTTTGTGGATACACCTTTGTGGACACCACTCCCAGTGACCCAAGTGATGATTTGTGTCCGTTCCATCCCGACAGCAATATGACTGTCCTGAGTACCTATTACACTGCCGGTGTGGAATTGTGGCGCAAGCTGGCGGTATCGGGAGAGGTTGAAAGCACCGGCGGGACCAGCGCCGTGCGCCACGTTCTACCCGAGATTGCCCTGAAGTATCACGAAGACCGGCGCTATGTATATCCCAGTGAGATCAGTGCCGCGACGGCCGGCGACCAAGCGGTACATTTCGAGATACCCAAGTACCAGCCGCCCTCGGTGCCGGCGGTCGCCGGCGCCAACTATGCGAACAACCTCAGTGGCGACGAGGGCTACCGGGGCGGCCTGATCGTGCACGCCGACCAGCGCAACTACGGCTCCGGCAGTTCGGGGCTGACCGGCGGCTGGAACGTCTTCTACCGCTGTCCCGACTGCGGCGGATTGACGACCGATCCTGACAATCATCCAGCTACCGCCTGCAGCGGCCACCAGGTCTGTCCCTACTGTGGCAGCGAATACCCGCCCTCGGCTGCGTATGGCACCCAGTGCGGCTTTTGTGGCGGCGACCTCGACTCTGTTACGGGCGATGACACTGTTCAGGAGCACGACCTGTGGTGCGAGGAGTACGATGTCGGCGACATCCAGGTCTCGGTGCTGCGCAAGCCCGCGATGAGGGCCACGGTGCCGGCGGTGCAGATCGGCCGCGTGCAACCCGGCGTCAACACCTACAGGCCTGACACCAATGTGCAAAACGTTGCCGCCGGCTATCGCGCTTTCCCGTCCGAGACCTCGCCCCGGACCGGTCTGCCGGTGCTCAATGACGGCAACGTCACCTCGCCGATACGCGTCGCCAATGTTTATGATCCGGACGCTTCCGCTCGTGAGATCAGTCTGCCGCACTACAGTCGCATCGAGGTGCCGGCGTACGACTACTCCTATACCCGCATCGCCCAGAGCACGCCGATTACCCGGTTGACGCTGCAGAGTTATAATCCCGGGTTGACGGCTGATGCCGAGTGGGACATCACCTCGGCGCTGCCATTTGCCACCGGTGGTACCGAGCTGTTCGGGCGGCTGCAGGCCGGCTACAGCGGCTATCCGGTGCCCCTGGGCCAGCCGGCGGGCACCTATCTGGGGCAAACGCTCTACTTCCTGGATACCGATGGCGACGGGGCGCTTGATTTCGAGATCGGTGGCCCCGGCGGCACGGCTACCAACACCTTCGACGCGCAGTTCGATCCGCTGGCAGACCACCCGCTGGAGCCGGTGTATGACACGGTCCTGGGCGATGTGCGTGTCTTCGGCAGCCGCCTGCCGCAGAATGACTACTACTCAGCCGACGCCTCGCCGGTGCCGATTATTGATCCTGACAACAAAGTCCAGGTCATCTGGGTCGGCAACCGCCCCAGCGTCTATGAGCCTACTCCTAAAGCCGTGGGCAGCGAATGTCCGCCCGGCAATAGCACCGCCAACATCCCCTCCAGCAGCGCGCCCGTCAACCTGTTGTATGCCAAGGCCGAGTACGCCGGTGACGTTGCCGACGATCAACTCTATCGGGGATACGCATGGGATGCTGCTGCTGGTCTGCTAACCGACGCCTACAATCTGAGCAATGACAGCGCTGAGGGCACGGTCTCCTCGAGTCCGTGGGCGCTGGGCGATGCTGCGGCCCGCTGGGTATTCTGGCACCGGCGATTGCAGCACCCCGGTGGCACCGAATCCACCCTGCGCTACGACACCTCCACGGCCAGTGACTGGGCGTGGACCGGCTCGGGCGCTGGCGAGTGGATATATGCCAGCGGTCTGCCTAAGGAGAACCTGCGCAGCTTCATTGATGGGGACGGCGAGCACTGGCTGTTCTGGCACACCGGCTCCGAGGGCAAGCAGTACCTGATGTACCGCTGGGACTACACCCTGGGCACCACCGATAACAAGGAGGGCCCGGTGCCGGTCACCAACCGCGCCGCACCGCAGTGGCGCGCCGACGCTTTTCCGGCCATTGACCCGCGCGATACGGCCAACGACGTCGGCATCAAGAAGCCCACCCAGAGTCCCTTCACCTACACCAAGGACCCCTCTGTGTTTTCCGATCCGAGCGGTAATGTGAACCTGTTCTTTTCCGGCTACGCCCGCTCCGAGGGTGAGGCCGATATCTGCTGGACGCGTTTCGACCCCGGCGGCATGGACGGAGCCGACAGCACCATCCCCAATTACGGCAAGCTCGCCTTCTCGAGGCTGCAACCCGCCGATGGGCCGTATGTTTATACTACTTCCGGCAGTTGGGTCGCGATGCCGGAGGAATTCTCCGCCAACGGGTTGCGGCAGGTCTTTAGCAGTCGCGGGCTGGACTGGCTATGCCATCACACCACTGAGGATTGGAGCTTCGCCCACGGCTATGATGGCAGTTTGGCTGAAGTAGATCCGGAGGCCCGCAATCCCGGCGATATCAACCTGACGCCTGGGAACAGCAACTATCTGTGGAGCAACTCCTACCTGGACCCGGCGTTCTGTCTGGCCCTGATTTACGATGACCCCAGCGATGGCAACCGGCCACAGGCGCAGTTGTTCCACGTTGCGTGGCAGAAGGGCACGTACTATCGCTCGCGCGGGGCCTACCGCGTCCTGCCGAGGCTCTATCCGCTCACCGCTGGTGCGCCGCCGGCGGCGTTAGTTGACAGTGGCAGCGGTTATTATCTGCTGATGGACCCGAAAGTGACGGAACTGCGGGCCAAGGGGATGACGGTGCCTGACCAGTATGTGGTGATGGAGATCGGTCCCGCCACCGGCACCGTCAGCTTCAGTTCGCCGCTTTACAATGTTGACAATCCCGCCGACCCGGTGACTGTATTTCCGGCCAGAGACGCCGAGGCCGATCTCATGGATGTTGCCGTGTACGGGGCCTACTACCCATACGTGTATCGTGTCACGCGCAACGGTGCTGATGACGACTGCCCCTCGGCCTTCTACAATGCGGATCTTGACCCCGGCCGGCTGACGGTGTTCTGGCGACGTCGTTACCCGGTTAGCAGCAGCCCCCATTTCGGCCGCAGTGGCTTCATGCACAAGACCTACACGACTTCCGTTCGTGTCGCCAAGCCCTCGATCAGCAGCATCGCTTCGGTGGTCAACGCTTACGACACAGGCACGGATATTCCGTACTCCGCCAACAATGGGGCCGGCATCATAACAGTGTCGGAGGGCTATATCGGTTACACCTTGCAGATTACCTACGATAGCGCCGATGGCAGCAGCGGTGTGGTAGAGTGGCACGAGGTGCCCGGGTGGTCGGTGGAGACGCCGGTGCCGATTCGCACCGGTGGGGCCGAGGGGCGTCTGGTAGTCAAGCCGGAGGCTTACACCGTCAAGAATGAACAAGACGAAGATGTGAGTAACGTCCGCTACTGGCTGTTCTGGACCAGCCTGGGTCGCGTCTATGACCTGCGGCTGCTCGATGCCTCCAGTGCTCGGGCCGCCGGTGACCCGATCATCGTCCAGTCAGCGGATGTCTATTCGGCCGTCGTATCACCGGACGCCGGTCCGGTGATCCGCGAGCGGCGTACGTCAAGCGTGTCGTTCGACCCAAGCTAGATGTAACTATTCGTACAAGACGTTGTCATAGAAAGTACATATGACTACCGGTAGTAGTCGCGTGCTAGGTAGCTTCTTGGGGCCGAGGCAACGTCTGTCAGCAAGCTTGACAAAGGCCTGGCAATACATTAAACTCAAGTTCAATAAGAGGCAGACAATCTAGTAGATATCCCTATCCCACAGACAGGGAGACTAGCGTCATGGCTCGCGGCGCGACTCATGTGCTCGGGCTGGATATTGGCACGGAAACGATTAAGGCTGTTGAACTGCGCCTGAGCGGGCCTGATATCGTGCTTGAGGGGCGGCCCGCGATCATACCGACGCCGCCCAATAGTGTTGTCGGCGGTCGCGTCGTGGATGAGGAGGCAGTCAGCGAGGCTATCAGTGAGGCGGCCTCGGAGTATGGCTTCAGCGTCAAGAAAGTGGTCGCCTCCGTCGGCGGCGAAACCGATGTGGTCGTCAGAATCGCCGAGTTGCCTCGCATGGAAGCCAAGGAGCTGGACGAAGCTGTCCAGTGGGAGCTTGACCGGCAAACCCCCTTCGCCGTGGATCAGGTCATATATGACTTTGAAGCTGTACAGCACCCCGGGGTCAGCCCGGAAAGCGAGAATATGGAAGTGCTGCTAGCCGTGGCCCAGGAAGACATGGTCAATGCTCATGCCGAGACCATCCTGGGGGCCAGGATGACGCCAGTGGCGATTGATGTTGAGCCTCTGGCATTGGGACGCGCCCTCGTGGAACTCGGCGACGAAACCACCATGCAGTCCACCGTCGTCATTGTCAACATCGGGCATACCGGCAGCCTTATCTCCATTTTCTGTCAGGGCGTGCCCGTATTCATCAGAACCATACCGACCGGCGGCGAGGCCCTTACCGCAGCCGTCAGGCAGAACGTCCAACTCGCCGAACAAGATGCCGAACGCGCCAAGCGCCAGTTCGCCGACGTTACCGGGCTTTTCGCCTACGAAGAGGAAGAAGGCGAATTTGCGGACGAAGAAGGCGACTTCATGGATGAGGCCACTGATTCGGTCTTCGAGCTCTCCGACTCCGAAGTCGCCGAAGAGGTAGATGAGGGCGCCGAGGATACGGATGACATGGCCACCCGTCTGGACGTGGATGCGCAGAGCTATGAGCTGCCTCCTGACCAGCCGGTAGAGGCCGAGCCGGGTGCAGAGGCGGCAGTCGCGGCACCTGAGGAGAGCGGCGAGCCCGCCGCCACTGAGGCAGCAGTCGCGGAAGCAGAGCCGCTTTCTGAAGAAGAGCAGTGGGCCCAGCAGCAGGTCTCAGAAGCCCTGATTGACCCCTTGACCGAGTTGGCTACCGAGCTACAGCGCTCCATCCAGCACTACCAGCGCCAGCATCGGCAGGAACAGATCAGCACGATCATCCTGTCCGGAGGCAGCGCAAGCATCCCCGGCCTGACCGAGTTTTTGGGAGCCGAAATCGGCATCCCCGCAAAGATTGCTGATCCATTTGCCAGGATTCAGTTCGATCCCGATGAGGTCTCCGAGGCCTACCTGCGTGACGTCGGGCCGGCCGTCAGCATCGCTGTCGGTCTGGCCCTGCGCGATATGCTTGACTGAAAACAGCGTAGTACGCATCGCCCAAGTTCTTGTCCGGGAGGAGCATCAGTGTTACGCGTTGATCTGCTGCCGAAAGTCATCGTCCAGGGGCGGCGCAATGTCAAGGCGAGCGTATTCTGCCTGATTGCCATCGTTCTCGCCGGCATTGTGATGGTCTTGGCCCTGCAGCAGGTCAAGAACAATATCGCCCGGACCGAGGAGAAGCTGGCTGACGCCAAACAGCGCGCTGACGCGGTTCGCAAGATCAAGAAAGAGGCGGAGGCCAAGCAGGGCGAACTCGATCCCATCCAGGCCAAGATTGACTTTGTTGACAATGCTGACGCCAGCGGCGAGCAGTTCTTCGACCGCTTCTGGAAGATCAATGAGTACATATACTCTCGCGCTCAGATGACCAGTTTCGAAATCAGCCCGCCCAACAGTGTCAGCTTCACCGTTCAGATCGCCGATACCACTGAGGCAGGCCGCTTCCTGCTCAACCTGATCCGCTGCCCACATATCACCGGCATCCAGATTTCGGGTATGCCGGCCGGCGATACGGTGGAGCCAACCGGCTCTACGGTCATGCGGGTTGCGGAGGAAGTCATCACCTTTAATGTCACTGCTACTCTGACCGAAGGCGTTGAGATTCCTGAGCCGCCTGGTGGCGAAGGCGGCGGAGGTGGACCCGGAGGCGGCGGACCGGAGGACATGATGATGGACGGCCTGCCACCGCCGCCGGAAGCGATGCCCGAGGAACCGCCACCGCCCGCTTAGGCCGCAGCGCCCAAACCCGCCTGCCAGCGGCGGGCTGTGGGCGATAAATGGGGAGCAGGCACAAATATGCGCAGAGTTCTTGGGAAAGTGCCAACATTCGCAATCTTCATCGTCGCCGCGGTGCTGATCATCGGTATCGTCGTGCTGATGCAGCTTAAGTTCATCAAGCCGCAGAAAGAGACACTGGCGCAGTTGGAGGAGGAACTCGCCGCCGAAGAGGCGGTAGCCGCCGAACGCCCGCAGGCCGAGCAGAAACTCGCCGAAGTCCAAACCCAGTGGGAAGAGGCCCAGGTGCGTCTCCAGCAGTTGCGGGACACCAGAAGCTTCGCGATCTCAACATACCAGCCGATTGGGGCCATGATCGCTCTATGGTACGAGTATCGCGAGGACCTACCACGCGTCACCAAGGAGTGGCTTGACTCAACAGGCGTTACACTTAACAGCAATATTAGCTTCCCAACGCCGGGCATGGCTCCACCGGAGATCCCGAGCAGTGGATTCATCGCCCTGCCTGGCCCGACGAGCCTGTCAATCAGTGGCACCATGGCGCAAATCGAGGGTTTCTACTCCTCACTGGGCAACTACAAGCGAGTTGCCACCATATCGGGGTTGAGTCTTTCGGGGGAGGGCGATGCCCTTAATGCTACCGTACCGGTCAGTCTGTATCTGCTAATCGAGACGCCGCCTGCAGCAGCGCCTGCTCCGGCTGCTGGGGGAGCACCGGGCCCCGAAGGAGTTGGGCCTGGGGCGCCACCAGGTCCTGGGGGTGAACAGGTCGTGCCTCCGGCGGCGGATGAGGAGCCTATGGACGGAGAGTAACTTGACGAGATCAGTCGGCAGCAACCGCCGGCGCGCGCCGAAGGCTATCGGGGACAGGAAGTAGGCACAGTAAGGGGAGAACCAGCATCGCAGGAGTCGCCTGTGACTAACCCACGCAATGCGAAAATCATGATGGCAAGCGCACTTTGTATAATGGTGCTTGCGGGGGTGGTATTCCTGTTATTCGTCGTCCCTACCATGCGCGGGGGGGCTACCCCGTCAATGGCTCAGGGCGAGATGCCGCCGGCGCCCCCACCGCCGGGTGGGGAAGGCATGGGCGGACCGATGGGCGGCGAACCTGGCGGTCCGGGGCCGGCCGCCGCAGCCGAAGCGCAGCCGGCCTTGCCGCCGATCGAGCCCAGCAACCCCAATCCGTTCGCAGCCGCTGCTGGAGCTGGGGTTGCCGAGGAAGTCACCCTTGATGACCTGAGAATAACCAACTACGGGACCAACTGGGCCCAGATACCGGTAACTCAGCGGATGGGCTTCCCAGCGCCCGAAGTACCGCCGCGAGCAGCGCCTCCGCCTCCGCCGTCAGTCATCGGACCGGAGAAGCCGCTGCGGGTCACCAGCATCATGTGGACCAAGGATGGCCAGGCCTTGGCTGTGTACGAATACGGTGAGGGCGACGAAAAGGAGAGCGGCGTGGTTCGCCCTGGAGACGTGGTCGAGACCTGGAAAGTCAGCGAGATTCACCAGGATTACATAGTCGTGGAGGATCGCAGAAGCGGAGCACGAACTGAAGTATATCTGAGCGAGAAGGCTCCCGAGCCTAAGAAGGCACAGCCGCCGGCCCCTAGGCCCGGCAGGCGCCAGCCGCGGCCGCGCCAGCAGGGGCCCTAGAATACCGCACACAACTTCAATAGCGGCAGCCGGGCGTTGGGCTTGTCAGGTCCAGGGGGAGAAATCCGGTCAACAGGAGGTCGGTCCTATGAATACCAGATTGCAGATTTACGGCGGCATATTCTGCCTGGTGGTGCTAGCTACCTTGCTTGCCGCAGGTGCCGCCAACGCCCAGGACGATGCGAAATTCTCTGTGCAGTTCGCCGACACCCCCCTGTCAAAGGTCCTCGAAGCCTTCAAGCGCTTCAATGCCGGCTTCGCCTACACGCTGCCTCCCGGCGCAGAGAACAAGAGCATTACAGCCGCGTTGGTGGACGTTACTGTGGACGAGGCGCTCACGACCGTTCTGAAACAGGTCAATCTGCGGTTTGTCAAAGACAACAATATCTACTCGATTCGTGAAATGCCGCAGCGGGCGGAGACGCGCGCCGACCGGCCAATGCCCCAATATGGAGCCCCGATCTTCACGACCAGGCCGTCATCGCCAACGGCCGAGGCCGCCGGCGCTGCAGCTACGACCACGCCCGGTGAGGGGGCCAAGACCCAGGAAGACGAACGCGCCAACTTGCCGATTCGCCTGCTCAAGATCAGGTATGCCAACCCCGCCCTGCTTTCGACTCTCTTTGGCGGCGATGTCATCTATGGTGATGAGGAGAGCATGATGGGCGGTAGTAGTGGCGGCAGCAGCCGTAGCGGAAGCAGCAGTCGCAGCGGCTCCAGCCGCGGTGGCAGTAGCAGCCGTAGCGGCAGTAGCAGCCGTAGCGGCAGTAGCAGCCGTAGCGGCAGTAGCAGCAGAGGCGGCTCCAGTCGCAGCCGCTACTAGCCTGGGCTGCTGGTTTCCGGCGGTAGTGCAGTACTTGACTGGAAGCCTTGGACTGATCCAGGCATTCGAGAGACAGGGTAACATACCTAGCACCAAACCACAGCGAATGACGTGGGCCAAGAGATGCAGTTGACATGTGACAGTGCCCCAGGGAGGGGAGTTATGCGAAGCTCCAGTGCTTGGCAGCAGAAGATGATGGCGACCTGCGTTATCGCAATGCTGGCTATATGCGCCGTCTGTGGCCGAGTCGCGCTTGCGCAATCCGAGGGCGACGTCGCCAACGAGCAGCGCCTGATCAACATTGATGTCAAAGACGGGGCCATAGATGCGGTGCTGCGGATGCTGGCAAAGGCGGCCGCCGTCAATATCGTGATCGGCGAAAACGTCACGGGGCGGGTCGAGGCGGTGTCACTGCATGACGTAACTGTGGAGACCGCCTTGCGGATGATCACGATAGCCCACGGCTACCATTGGTATCGTGAAGGCAATGTCTATGTCGTCACCGCCAAGCCGCCTCCCGGTGCGTCTTCAAGCACAGGCGATTTGCCGTCGGGGATTGGAACTCGAGGAGCGGAGCGGACCACTGACCGGGCGCCGCTCGGCGGCGGCACCTCTGAACTGACCGGGCCGACAGAGCTTGCCAAGATGCCGCCGGTGGTCTCGCCGCCACCGGTAACTCCCCATGAGGCCTCAACTATCGTGACTCCGGGCGCGCCCGGTGAGCCGAAAATAGTCACCAAGGTTATCCCGCTCAAGTACAAAGATGCTGAGGAGCTGGCCTATGCCTTTGGCGGCACCACCTTTGGCACCACCGCGCCCGGCGCGAAATTCCCAGCGTATCGACCTACGGACCGTGGGCACCTTAGCGGCCAGACGCCCCGGTCGTATGCCGGGCCCGACGTTTTTGGCGGTGGCGCCTCATCCAGCTCCCGCTGGGGCCAGGACGCGGGCCTGGGGGGCGGCAGGGCCACCCGCGGCAGTACCGGTGGGGGAACCGATCGTGGCAGTTCACGCAGCGGCAGCCGGACCGGCGGCGGCATCGAGGCCTTCCTCCCGGGCGAGATGCAACCTCCCACCGCCTTCATGCCCGAGAATGCCCTAATCGTCCAGGGCACTCAGGCCGAAATTGACAAGTTTACCGAGCTCATCGAGATGCTTGACGTGCCTACTAGGCAAGTTGAGATCTCCACCAAATTTGTGGATGTGCTGAGTACAGAGCAGAATGCTTTCGGTATTGATTGGACCGTCGCCAATGGCGCGCTGGAGTTCTGGAACCTGGGGTTTGCCCCCGGCGAAGCCATCGGCAATGTTGTCAGGTATTCCCGCGGCCGCTTGCAGGCGACGCTTGCCGCCTTGCAGAACGAGGGGCGGGCCACCGTCATCAATGCGCCGCACGTCACCTGTCCCAACAATCAGTATGCCATGATCAGCTTCTACACCACGATTCCGTACTACACTTCGACTACCGAGTATAATCAGTTCGGCCAACGTATCGCCAGCGAGGTTGAGTGGGAAGAACTCGAGGTCGAGAACACCCTCGAAGTTGTGCCTCGTATCAATGCTGATGACACAATTACCATCGAGGTGTACCCGATACTGGAGAACCAGGTGGGCGAAGTGGTCGGCCCCAATGGTGAGACCATGCCTATTATCGTGTCCCAGGAGGTCATGACGACGGTGACCGTTGCTGACGGGGACACGATTGTGATGGGCGGCTTGATGACGAAGGATGAGAGCTACACGTATCAGAATACGCCACTCTTGAGCAAGTTGCCGATCATTGGGAAGCTATTCCGCTCCAAGCGTGTCAAGACTTCCAACAGCGAACTGCTCATCTTCGTCACGCCCAGAATCATTCGTGACGTGCCGCCGCAATAGGGCAATGCGGTGTGTCGCACTCAGCTCACAAACGGCACTCCTCAGCGGTGCCGTTTGTTAGTATCTGCAACCCTGTCGGCCGGAAGGCGCGAGTGCTGTGAACTTCTTCACCAAGGTTCATGTTGCGCTGGGCCCAGCCAGCTACGACATAACCATCGGTGCGTCTGTCCAGGAACATCTGGGCCGCCTGTACCCGCCCCGACCTGGCCAGCGCGGGTGTGTGATCGCGCCTGAGAACCTGGTGGACCTCTACGCCGACGGCGTGCTGGAAAGCCTCCGGGCCGGCGGCTGGGAGGTTGAGCTACTCTCGGTCGCTGACGGTGAGGCGACCAAGAACCTCGGTACCGCTGAGCAGCTATGCCGCCGTCTTGCCCAGATGACATTCGACCGCGGATCGGTTCTCTTTGCCCTCGGCGGCGGTGTTGTCGGCGATTTGGTCGGCTTTGTCGCCGCCATCTACTTGCGGGGCATAGCCTTCGTGCAACTGCCCACGACACTACTGGCGCAGGTTGATGCCAGTGTCGGCGGCAAAGTGGCCGTGGACCTGCCCGAAGGCAAGAATCTAGTTGGGGCTTTTCATCAGCCCGCTGCCGTGTTCATAGATACCGTACCCCTCAAGACCCTGCCGGACAGACAGCTCCGTTCGGGGATGGTCGAGGTTATCAAACATGCCGCCATTGCGGATGCGGACTTGTTCTCCTACCTCGAGGCCAATCTTGAGCGCATATATGAACGCGAGCCGACAGTGCTGGAGCATATCCTCGCCCGCAACTGTCAAATAAAGGTGGATATTGTCGCCCAGGACCCGTATGATACCGGCCCGCGCAGCTTGCTCAACCTCGGCCACACGGTCGGCCATGCGGTAGAGACCGGAGCCGCCGCTTGGGCCATTCATCACGGAGAGGCTGTCGCCATCGGCATGTTGGCTGAAACGCGGCTGGCCGTCCAGCTCGGGATCTGCGACCAGCACGACCTCGACCGACTGCAGAAGCTGCTGGATAGAGTCGGCCTGCAGTCGGCAATCCGGGAGGTTGACATTGACAAAGCCAGGGCCGCCTTGCGCCGCGACAAAAAAATCACCGACCAGGCCTTGCGCCTGCCGTTGATGACCGCCATCGGCAGTGCGGAGGTCTTTTCGGATATAGCGCTGGAGCAACTCGATACCGCCTTGCGTGACGTTCTGGAGCATCATAAATAGCCGGAGTCTGCTGATTGGGAATGGCCGGGCGAAACATGAACAGGAAACAGGACGCAATTCATCCACTGGCCTGGCTGGGTCTGGTGCTGTGGGCCAGCATAAAAGGTATTGTTGCGATCGTTTTCACCATCGCCATCTTCGTCGGCCTCGTGTCGCTGCTGGTGCTGGTGGCTCTCGGCTACGGGCCTCAAGAGGTCGCGGTGCCGAATGTTGTCAACATGCCGCTGGATAAGGCCAAACAGGCGATGACTGAAGCCGGGGTTGTGCTCGAGGTCGCACGGCAGGTGCATACCACCAAGACGGCTGACGGCTGCGTGATGGAGACGAGACCGGCAGCCGGCAAGGTCACCAGAGAAGGCCGCAAGATCTACGCCGTAGTCAGCCTCGGGCCCAAGGACGCCAAAGTGCCGAAGGTTGTCGGCCATAGCTCCCAAGCGGCGCAGCAGCGCATCCGCGAGGCGAAATTGCACGTCGGCAGCATGATCTATAGGGCCGACAGCAACCCCCGTGATCACGTCATCGAGCAGGCACCCAGCGCCGGCACTGTTGTGGCCCGCGATTGTCCTGTCAATCTGGTGCTGAGCGGCGGGCCGGATTACGGCCGCACACGGTTGAGCGACAAACGGACGCTGTTGTTCCGCAGCGTCGAGGTCACGGTGCCGCAGGGCCAGCCGCTGCAGCGGGTGGTCATCAAGGTCACAGCCGACGAGGCCGAGGGTGAGAAGACGTTCTACAATCGCGTCCACCGGCCCGGCGATGAGGTCAAAGCCGACTTCTATGCCCCCAAAGGGGCCACCTTGGAGGTCGTCATTGACAAGCAGACGGTACTGAGCAAGCAGCTTTGATGGTCTCCAGCACCACTTCCGAGGGGTTAAGTGCCAAACTCCGATTCCCAGCTTGTTGCCAAAGCGAAAAGCGGCGATCGCCACAGCTTCGACCTGCTGGTCGAGCAGAACTACCTCCTCGTCTATAATACCGCTTACCGCATGCTCGGCGATAGCGCCAGCGCCGAGGATGCCACCCAGACCGCCTTCGTCCGCGCCTACCGCTCCCTGAAGCGCTTCCGCGCCACCTCGGCGTTCTCTACATGGCTCTACCGCATCGTCTGCAACGTCTGCCTCGACACCATCCGCAGCCACAAGGACGAGACCGTGAGCCTGGAGGTCGTCTATGACGACGGGGACGACCCGCAGCAGCGGCCGCTGCCGGACGAATCCGCCGAGCCGGGTGCCTACATTGAGCGCTCGGAGCGTCAACGGCTGGTCCACCGCGCCATTTCACAGCTCGCCGAAGACTACCGCATGGTACTGGTGCTTTACGACATTACCGGGCTTTCGTATGAGGAGATCGCCGAGACTTTGGAGATACCGCTGGGCACGGTTAAGAGCCGCCTCAACCGCGCCAGGCTGGCGCTGAAGGATATAATCGCGCCGGACCTGGAACTTTTCCTGTAGAGGCACAGTCAGATTTATGACAACACTGGGATCTGGGGTCTGTAATGCGATGTGAGCAGTGCCGTGAAAAGTTCAGCGACTTATATGCCGGCGAGCTGAGCGCCTCCGAGGCTGAGCTGGTGCGTGGGCATCTTGCCTCCTGCCCGCACTGCGCCGCCGCATACGAGCAGTTCGCCGCCGCCGTTGCAGCCGTGCGCGGCCTGGAGCCGGTAGTGCCGCCTGCGCGCCTGCTTGACGACATCCGCACCAGTCTGGAGGCGACGCGCGCACCGAGCACTCTGGCACACCGTGTCGGCAAACTGGGGCCCGTGATCGCGGCTGCCGCCTGCTTTGTGCTTGTATTCATCGGTGTGCTGACATACAACAACTACCGTCCTGGTACTGCGCTGGATTTGCGTCCGCCCTCGGCGATCCCGGGCCAGGTTTTGCGGGAAGAAGCGCCCCAACCGCAGACTGAGCCGGTTACTCCGGAAGCAAGCGAGGCGCCGGCAACCGTGGCCGAGAAAGCCGAGGCTGCTGCGGAGAGCGAGAAGGCCGCCGAGACCGCTACCAAGCCCGCCCCTGAGCCGCCGTCGCTTCCACCTGCGCCGGTTGTTGCTACACCGCCGGCACCCGCGCCTGCTCCGCCGCCAGTTTCGCCAGGTCCGGGCGAGGTCAGAGCCGAACAGCCCGCCCCTGGCGCTGAAGGGGTTACGCCTAGCGCTGCTGCTTCCACAGGCGGGGGGCCGGAAGCTCCTCGAGGCCCCCGCCGGGCCATCGGTGCTCTTGACTTGGCTGCCGCGCGTCGGGACGAGGAGGGCAGGTACTTTGCCAAGACTACGGAGACAGCACCTGCGGATAAGAGTCTGGCAGCGCTAGCACCGGTGCCGGAGACCGGGAAGCTGTTTGTGCGTTTCATCCCACCGCAGCTTCGCCAGATCGGTCAGCCGGTCACCAGCGCGGTGGCGCTGAGCTGTGACAAGTCGCTGCCGGAGGTGGCGGTGCGTGTGGAGACCCGGCGGCAGATGAGGCTGTTGCACTCCGAAAACGGCTATGTCTATCGTGGCCCCCTGACGGCTGGTGAGGCGAAGCAGGTCGAGTTCAAGCTCGTCGCCCAGCAGCAGGGAACCCAGCGGCTGCGGGTCAGTGTCGAGACACCCGTAACCGGGCTTGAGGCGCAGATGGAAGTGGTCCTGCCGGGCTTCGAGACCACCGCCGTGCAGTCGCCCCAGGACCCGCTGGGTGAGCCGATAACCGTCACGTTCAAAGAGACGCCGCTGCGTCAGGCCCTGCTGCAGATTGCCCGCCAGGGCCGCGTCAATCTCGTCCTGGGGTCCGGAGTCAGCGGGCAGCGGGTGACCTACTCCTGCCTTGACACTCCTGCCGGCTCTGTGATCCGCATCCTGGCGGACGCCGATGGCTATCAGGTCGAGTTCCAGGACAATACGTACTATATATCTGGGGCACAATGACAATCTCCGGCGAGTCCTGTGTGCGCCGCAGGTTCACCAGCTTTGCCTTTGACATCCTCTGCAATAACGCGTTAAATAGTACTGGTGCATGCATCGGACCCCAGGACAGGCTCGGCACTGCCGGCGTGGCGGGCCGGGAAATCACATGCGCCTCAGCGACAGGGTGAGTGGCGGGTGCAAACGGCAAACGGGTGTAGGCTGGCAGCGGCACTGGGCTTGATCGCGGCGCTTGGCAGCATAAGCTTGGCTGCTGAGGATACGGCCGGCCAGAGCATCAGGCCGCGGCTGGCGGCAATGCAGTTCCATGACTACAGCGCGTACCGGGGGCATCTGCTGGGCCGCCGGGCCGCCGACGCTCTATATGTCGCTTTGGAGGCTACCGGTCGCTGGCGGCTTCTGGAGCCGTCCGCCGTGCGCCAGGCTTGCGCGGATATGCACCTGACGCCACCGTTCGCCGTCGGCTACCAGCAGGCACTCGGCTACCGTCTCAACGCCGATGTGATCGTCACCGGCCGGGTCGAGGGAGTGCGCATCAGCCCGGCAGAGGGCACCGTGACGATCAATCTGGTCCTCGATTTCGTTGATCGTGTCTGCGGGCAGTCTATCATGCCGCTGCAGATTTCCGGCTCCTCGCGACGAGCTGACGGCGGCCCGCGGCCGACCGACATCATCGTCAGCGAGGCACTGGCTGACGCCTGTAGCCGTATCGTCGCTATTGTTCAGACCGTGCCCGCTTGCGCTGCTAAGGTGGTGGACACCAGCGGCACCCAACTGACTTTAGAGCCGCTTACGGAGGTGCCTCTGACCGGCGGCGACCGGCTGCTGCTGTATCGAGCCAACGGTGATGAGCAAGCCGGTCCCAAGTTGGTCGCCCTCTTGATGGTCAAGCGTGCCGAGGCAGGCCGGATCACGGCGACCGTGCTCGACAGGATCGGCGACATCTACACCGGCGATGTCGCGGTCTGCGTTGGGCCTGCGCGCCCGGAGGTGAAGCCCACGCCTTGAAAGCCCTGCGCACCTTCGGGCCGGAGGCTAGCCGCATTGTTGACGAGCCGCGTCCCCAAGCCGGCCCCGGCGAGGTCCTAATCAGCATCCGGGCCGTCGGGATATGTCATACCGACCTGGAGATCCTCGGCGGTTACCACCCTGAATACGCCTCCGGCATTGCGCACTACCCGATCGTTGTCGGCCATGAATGGTCTGGCGAGGTTGTCGAAGTCGGAGCCGAAGTGACCTCGGTAAACATCGGCGACAGCGTAGTCGGCGAGACCGGCATCGGCTGCATGTGCTGCGATCTCTGCAAATCGGGTCGCTATCATCTCTGCCCCTTCGGCACCGAGACCGGCGTAATCAACCGCGACGGTGGCTTGCGGGAGTATCATGTCGCCCCGGCCTTGTCACTTCACAAGCACGCTCTGCCGCACGAGCAGGCGTGTCTGATCGAGCCGGCCTCGGTGGGGATTTACGCGGCAATCAAGGCCGGCATCGGCCCGGGGGACACCGCCGAAGTCATCGGCGACGGCGCTATCGGGCTACTGTGCGTGCAGGCGGCCAAGGCCGCCGGCGCTGCTGAGGTTACCCTGGTCGGTCATCATGATGACCGGCTGCAGCTCGGCCAAAGGCTTGGTGCCGACAGGACTGTTAATTCCCGTTCAGCCGACGCGGTACATACCCTTACTGAGCTGAACGGCTCATGCCGCCCTGCAGTGGTCATCGAGGCGGCCGGTAGTGCTGAGGCGCTTGATATCGCCCTGCATTTGGTCGCGCGCAGCGGCGTAGTCGCGGTGGTCGGCTATTCCGCAGCCGAACCCTACCGCCACTCGCTGGCCTCGATAATCGGCGGCGAGATTGAACTTCTCGGCGTCAGAGGCAGTCCTAACTGCTGGCCACGGACCATCCGCCTGATTGAGACGGGCGCGATGGTGGTCGAGCCGTTAGTGGGGCCGCGTTTTGCTCTGGACGATTTCGCCGAGGCGCTGTCGGCGGCTCAATCCGGGCAGACGGGGGCAGCCAGGGTCATAATAGAGCCAAGTTCATAAACCTCCGACCTACCGGCAATAACGGGCCTCAGAATCGCAGGAAAGGTGCAGCTATGCGAGCCCTACCCCTGATCCTAGCCCTTGTCTCCGTGCTGGTAATCGCGATCACTGGTTGCGGCGGCGGCTCCGGGCCCACGGAATTGCCTGCCAGCCAGTACTTCCCACTGGCTCAGGGCAATCAGTGGTACTATCGGGTGACGGATTATACGGTTGACGGCTCTGGTGCAGTCAGGGCAATGAGCTCGCGCCGGCCGCTGCTGCCGGGCAGTAGGTTGCTCGGATTGGCCCGCGTGAAAACCGCGCAGGAGGGGCCGGGCGAGAGTACTCTCATCGTGTCCATCACCGGCACCAAGCGGATTGACGGTATCACCTGGTTCGAGGCCAGCACACTCCAGCCGCCGCTGGAGACCGAGACGGTGTACTTCCGCCATGACGCCGACGGCCTCTTGGTCCGGGGCTCAGCCGAGGATGAGCCCTCGTACCGGATACGCCGGCCGATCGAGGCCGGCAATGCCTGGAATCCCCTGTCTGATGAGGACTGGCAGATAGAGATACTCGCGGTGGATGAGACTGTTGATGTGGAAGCCGGCGCCTTCGCTGACTGTCTGCAGACCGAGGAAAGCGGCACCTGGGAGGGGGAAGCTTATCGCGGTCTGACCTGGTTTGCGCCCAAGGTCGGCCCGGTTTACACTGAGGACTATTTCGACGGCGAGCTTGCCGTCAAATCCGAACTAACCTCATATAGTGTCACCGCCAACTAGCGCGGCAGGCCGGCGTCGCTGCAGTTTTCTGAGAGAATGTGAAGGCGCAAAGTCCCGCCGAGGTGTTGCAACTGCCTGTGCGATTTGATATACTTCTTCGGATGTCTGGTGGCGGCGGAGCGTTATCTGGACGAGATACGGTATCTTGTCACCATCTGCTGATATAGTCGGGCGGAAAGGCATCAGATGCGTGGAGAGGAGCATTGCCATCATGCGGCATAGCTACACAGGAGTCGTAGTATTCGCTACAGTACTCGGCATTGTCGCCTTGCTTTGTGCGCCTGTATCTGCCCGCGAAGTCCAACTCGCCGGCATTCGTCTGGGCGACCACGCTGTCAACCTGCTTGACATCTACGGGCAGCCTGATGGAATCGCGGTGGGTGCTGGCGAGGAGTTGGCAGCGGCGCAGGCCCCCGCAGCGGCTGGTGCAGGCGCTGGACCGGCGATGTTCGCCCCGCCCGGCGGAGGATTGCTGGGGCCGCTGGGGGAAATGCTAGGCATGGGGGCACCCGGTGCTATGGCCGGGCCGCCGGGAGCTGACATCGCTGCCGGGCCGCCGGAAGAGGGCCCGGGCGCCTTCCCCGGTGAAGCCGGTGGTGCCCCAGCGGCAGGTGCTGGTGGCGGGGCAGCCGTCGCTGCGGGTGGCACCCAGCCCTTCCCGATCTGGGCATTGCCGATCTGGGTAACTTTGCGCTCCCGCGAAGTGGAGTGGATTTACCGCAAGGGCCCCGTGGTGATGGGCTTTGTCCTGGATCGCGATGGCTTTGTGCGGGTTATCGCCATCGCCGCGGAGAACTGCAACTATGCCCGCACCGCGCTGTGGAAGCCGCATCGCTACGTGAAACTGGGCGACAGCTTCAAGCGCGTCATTTACCGCTACGGCTATCCCGACGAAACCGTACCGTTCAGTTGGAGCACCGCCGGCTCCGCGAGTGTTGGTGGCGGCTCGCTGACTGTGAGCTTCGGTCAGGTCAGCCGCACCTACTCCCGCGACTGCATGTTGCGGTACACTGAGAACAACAATATTTCGTTCACCTTGCACAATTTCGTCGTCACACGCATCCACATCTGGGAATAGACATATTATGACGTAGATATAGCCTACACGGCGGCTCCGACGGTCTGTGGAGCCGTTGTCTGTTCTCCCCGGTCGAGCAATTGTTGCCTCAGGCAGGATTACCTCCGCCGCTGTCGAAGTACTATTCATATTATGTCCGCTCACCTGTCAGCCTAGATTCAGTGATGGACAACGACGATATCAAGGATGAAATCAAGCGACGGGTTGACATCGTCAGCCTGGTATCTCGCTATGTTACGTTACAGCGGGCGGGCCGTCGCATGCGCGCGCGCTGTCCCTTCCATGAAGAGACTCAAGCCTCGTTCTACGTTGACCCGGCGAGCGGGTTCTACCACTGTTTCGGTTGTGGTGCCGGCGGGGACGTATTCTCATTCCTGATGCAGATTGAGGGCCTGACCTTCCCGGAAGCGGCGGAGCGACTGGCCGATATGGCAGGCTTGCGATGGCGCAGCAGTCCTGGGGCCAAACAGGCGAGCCAGCAGCGCGATACCGTCCGCAGCGTCAACGAGTACGCCGATGAGTTCTTTCAGCAGACCTTGCGTAGTGACGCGGGTGCCGCGGCCCGGAAGTACCTCGCAGAACGCGGTATCAACGAGGCATCGGTGCAGGGATTCAACCTGGGATATGCCCCGGACAGTTGGGATAGCCTACTCCGCTATCTGGCAGGGAAGGGTATCAGTGGCCAGGTTGCGGAGCAGGCCGGCCTGGTCAAGCCCCGTGCTACAGGCGGCTACTACGACACCTTCCGCAATCGTGTCATGTTCCCCATCTACGAGGTCAACGGGCGTGTCATCGGTTTTGGCGGTCGTACGCTCGACCCGGACGAGGACGCCAAGTATATCAACTCGCCGGAAACGGCGCTTTTCAAGAAGGGCCGGACCGTCTATGGTCTGAATCTGGCCCGCCAGGCGATTTCGGACGCCAACCAGGTGCTTGTTGTTGAGGGCTATACCGACGTCATCTCAGTTGTTCAGGCTGGCATCGGCAATGTTGTGGCGTGCCTGGGCACTGCCACCACCGCCGACCATCTGCGGCTGCTGAGCAGATATGCCGATGAGGTCGTGTTCATATATGACGCGGACGCAGCCGGGATGGAAGCGGCCCTGCGCAATATCGAGACTTTCGAGAACGCGGCGGCGGATGTCAAGGTGGCTGTCTTGCCGACCGGACAGGACCCTGACGAAGTTGCCCGGGACCTCGGGGCCGAAGGCTTTATGAACATTGTTGAGAAGCGCCTGAGCCTGGTGGAGTACCAGTTGCGGATGATCTTCTTGGCCCATCAGGAGCAGACCGGCAGCGACCGGGCGGCTGCGGCCCGCGAAGCGGCGCAGATGCTGACGAAGGTGCCCGATGCAGTTCGCCGCGACGAGTTTTTGGCAACCGCTGCCGACTGGTGGGGGCAGGGCAATACCGCCCGCACCGAGGCCATGCAAAGGGTGCTCACCGAAGAGTTGCGCAAAGTGATGCCGCAGAGCCGCTACGGGCGAGGCCGCTACGGCAAAGCGCGCTATGCCGGTCAAAGCGACCGCCAGTTCATTACCGACGCCGTGTCCAGGTCCGCCGGCGACCACCCGGCCGGCTGCCTGAAGATGGAGGCTGCCATGCTATCAGCCGCGCTAACTGATAGCGATTTTGCGGGGTACATGGCCGAGCGCCTGGCAGTCGAAGACCTGGTGGACGAAAGAGACCGGGTCATCTACACTAGGTTGGTTGAGCACCTGCAATCCGGCCAAGGTTACGTCCCGCAGACGGTCATTGACAAGTTGCCGGAGGCGGGGGCTGTGCGCGACCGGGGCGTGGAATTGTGGATGCAGGAGGTAGATTGTGGGCTGGAGCGGAAGGTGCTTGACAGCAACATAGAGAAGTTGCAGAGATACCGCGCTTGGCGCGCTTGGCGCGAGCAGAGCGCGAGAATAGCCGAGGCGATTGACGGCGGCGAGCTGTCGCCTGACAGCCCGGAGTATCTGGAGTTCAAGCGCCGCAGTGGGGAACTGGGTGGGCCCGGTAGCACCGGCTATCACACCTATGAGGCTGACTGGGGAGTTGCGGGCAGTAACCACGATACTGCGCCCCGAGCCGACGCCGGTATTGAAGAAGCCAAAGACGACGAAGGGAGTTGACCTTCTTGGCAGAGGGGAAGGACCTCGATCCTCAACAGATGGAGGAAGTCCAGTCCCTGATAGCGCTCGGACGTGAGCAGGGCATGTTGTCGTACAGCGATATTCAGGAAGCCCTGGGCGATGTAGAGGACTTGGACACCGAGGCCATTGAGGAGATCTACTGGCTAATCGCCAAGGCCGGGATCCGCGTTGTTGATGATGACGAACGCGATGTGGCCGATGAAGGCAGCGATGGCGATAGCGACGACCTCTCCGACCTGGATGATGTCCCGATTGACGATACGGTTCGCATGTATCTGCAGGACATCGGTCGGGTCTCGCTGCTTTCTGCCGAAGAAGAGGTAGTCCTGGCCAAACGCGTGCAGAAGGGCGAGGGCGAGGTCGTCTTTGATCGCGTGAAGAACTGCCTGATCTTCACGCCGTACCAGCGCCTCGACCCGGACCGCGTGTACACGGTTAGCATCCGTGGCGGTGTCGGCGGGGTCCATGACGTTTGCGGGCAGTACCTTGAGAAGGATCTCAGTTGGGATTTCCGCACGGCTGCGGCCGACAAACACGTCAAGCTAACCGCCACCGACCCCGCTGACGGGGCAACCGATGTCGAGGTCGGCGTGGTGATCCGTATTCGGCTGAATGAAGCTGTCGCGCCTCAGAGCCTGGACGAGGAAACCATTGTGGTCGAAGACACCAAGGGCCGCCGGGTTCCCGTGCAGTGCACTGTCAATTCCGGGGAATGGCAACTTGAGATCGTGCCTGAGGAGCCGCTGCGCCATCGCACGACCTTCAAAGTCAAACTGAAGAGCGGCGCCGATGGTGTGCTGGGAGAGACCGGGCGCCAGTTTGACCGCGATGTCGCCTTCAAGTTCACCACGTGTCACCACAAGCGCTCACCGCAGGTTGTGGCCAGCAGCCCCGCAGACGGCGAGGGTGATGTCGAGCCCGCCGCCATGGTCAAGCTCGTGCTCGACCGCCGTCTGGTCGCGAAGTCGGTCAATAAGTCCAGCGTGCAGGTGCGCGGTGAGGATGGCAAAGCGGTGCGCGGAATGGTGGACTACGACGACGCTGCGCGCACTATCTACTTTGTTCCCGACCAGCCGTTCGCAAACGAAGCCTCCTATACCATCCGCCTCAAAGGCAACAGCAAGGGGATTAAGGCAGTCAATGGCACGCGTCTGTCCGCTGATTGGGAGGCCAGCTTCCAGACTGCGGGGGCTTGTTCACCGCCGCAGGTCGTGGCTTACAGCCCGGAACCGGACGCTAAGGACGTGGGGCCACGCCTGTCGCTGAGGGCCTATTTCTCCAACCGCCTCGACCCCGGTAGCATTGATCCATCGGCAGTCCGCCTTAAGGACGAGGAAGCGACCGGGGCCCTGACCGAGGCGAATCTGCGCCTGGTGGTTAGCATCGCCCGCCGCTACACCGGCCGTTCCAGCATGAGTTTCCTGGACCTGGTGCAGGAAGGCAACATGGGGCTGATGCGTGCTGTGGAGAAGTTCGACTATCGCAAGGGGTACAAGTTCAGCACCTATGCGACCTGGTGGATTCGCCAGGCCATCACCCGCGCAATCGCCGACCAGGGCCGCATCGTTCGTATTCCCGTCCACATGGTTGAGACCATCAACCAATTGGCGAAGACCTCACGCCAGTTACTGCAGCAGTTGGGCCGCGAGCCGACGCTGGAAGAGGTAGCTGCAGAGATGGACATGCCGCTTTCGCGGGTGGCCGAGATCAAGCGGATTGCTCCCGAGCCGCGCTCACTGGAGGCACCCGTCGGCGAAGAAGAGAACAGCCATCTGGGCGACTTCGTCCCCGACGAAGATGCCGACACACCGGTAGAGGTCGCCTCCAATGTCGTCCTCCGCGAACAGCTCGAAAAGGTCCTCAGCACCCTCAACGAACGCGAGCGCGAGGTCCTCAAGCTGCGCTTCGGGCTGGAAGATGGCTACTCCCGCACCCTGGAGGAAGTTGGGCATATCTTCGAGGTGACCAGGGAGCGGATTCGGCAGATCGAGGCCAAGGCCTTGCAGAAGCTCCGCCACCCCTCCCGCAACAAAGAGCTTCGCGACTATCTCGAATAGCGGCCGACACGGGGCTCAGCAGCCGCTGGCGCTTACCTCAGATTCCGTCCTCCCAGTCTCCTGATGCCGGCATCGAGTGCTTTGGTGACGGGCGAACCAGGCCTCAGCAGAGGGCTTGCAGTCAGTTATTGAGTGCGGTATAATGCTGCCAAGGTGTAGAGATTGCGAATAGGGGCCCGTAGCTCAGCGGTAGAGCAGTCGGCTCATAACCGATCGGTCGCTGGTTCGAATCCGGCCGGGCCCACCACGAATACTACATGCGCCACTCCCAAACAGGACAAAGCTATCGCCTGGGTGGAGTGGCTATTTATATAAGCCATTGCTGTTGAAAGCAGCGGTTCCGCGCCCAGGTTTTACGGGCAACCGGCCACCGCCAGGCGCGTACTCTGTGAGATGACAAGACTTCATGCTAACCACCATTGCGGATCATATAAAAACCCACAGACACCAACTGCGTCAGCACGCGCTGTTTATCGGCAGCGGTGTTATCATCCCCCCGCGCGAGCTGTCAGTACAGCGGCTGATTGACCAGATGGCCGTAGAGTGGGCCGGTGAACAGGTCGCCGGGGTGCCACAGGAGTTGCGCGAGGCCAAGGCGCTGTCGCTGATGGCTGAAGCTGAGCCTGATCACGCCCGACGTTGCCGCATACTCACCCAACAGTTGGAGGATTGCCGCCCCGCCGAAGGCCATATCCGCTTGGCCCGCATGATCAAGGACGCCTACTTCTCCACCATCTTCCTGGCCGAGCCTGACCGTTTGCTTGAAGAGGCGCTTCAGGTCCATCATCTCACCGCCGAGAAGGATTACCACCATTTCGTCGCCGGCGTGGATGACGCCAAGACCATCAGAGTGGGTGTCGAAGAATCCAGTCGCATGACCATCGTCAAATGCGGCGGTGATGTCAACACGAAGTTTTTGCCGCTGACTGACGAAGAGATCGCTGCCGCCTATGCCGACATCCATGAGATCATTGCTGACGCCTTCAAGGTATTCACGGTTATCGTCGCCTATGAGGACCGGGACCGCCCGATTCTGGACCACATCAGCCGCGATGGCCGCCGCGTTTTCTGGGTCAATCCCCTGGTTCCTGTCAGCGACCAGCGGCACTACGATGAACTCAAGGTGGAGAGTCCCGATAGTGTGCGGTATCACCGCTACCAGCCTGAAGTCATCGAGCTGCTTTCCGCCCGCGCTTCCAGTCGGCATCTGATCTGCCGCGAAGCGGGCACCTTCAATGAGTTCATGGCCAGACTCCACGACCGCCTCACTCGCCGCCGGCGCTCAGAGAGACGCCGTAGAGACCTGACGCTACTTCGCGGCGGGCCCTACCGCTTCCTGGACCGCTTTGATGTCGAGGATGCGGAGTTCTTCTTCGGGCGCGAGGAAGACACCCGCATACTCATTCAGATGATCAAGACCAACCCCCTGGTGGTACTCTTCGGCCGCTCCGGTATCGGCAAGACGTCACTGCTGTGCGCCGGGGTGATGGCCGGCCTAGCCGAGCAGAGCGAAGAAGCCGATGGCGAAGAGGAGAGTGGCCTGCCGTGGCTGGGGGTCTATAGCCGGTGCCTCGACGACCCCACCAGGAGCATCAAGGAAGCGACCATCGCCGCCGTGGAGGACCTCGGCTACGAAGCCGATAGCCTCGACGAAGACGGCTCTCTGCTCGAGTTTATCCAGGCGGTCCACGCGCTCACCAATCGGCGCATCCTTATTGTCATGGACCAGTTTGAGGAGTACTTCGTCCGCCTCGGCGACCGCGTTAAGGCAGAGTTCCTGGACGGCTGGACCGAGTGCCTCAATGCCGGGCTTGACTATCTGCACTGGGCTATTGGCATCCGGGAGGATTTCGTCGGCGAGCTTTATGATCTGCACGATCGCATCCCCGGCATCATGCACATCATGTACCGGCTCAAGAAACTCAGCCGCGAACAGGCCAAGGACGCCATCGTCAAACCCGCCCAAAATTTCGACATCCACATCGAGGGCGAGCTCGTGGACATCTTGGTGGAGGACCTCAGCCGGGAGGGGGTCGAGCCGGCGCAGTTGCAGATCGTTTGCGACCGGCTCTATGAAGCAAAGCCTGCCGGGCAGCATACCATTGCGCTGCACACCTATGAGCAGCTTGGCAGGGCCGAGCGCATACTCAGCGACTATCTCGACTTCGCCCTCTCGCAGTTCACCGGCCACGAGCGGCGCGTCGCCCGTGCTATTCTCAAGCATATGGTCTCCTCTTCCGAGGTGCTCGCTATCAGTCCCATCGAGCGGATTGCCGAGCAACTCGGTTACGGTCGCGATGACATCGAGCGAGTGCTGGCGCAGCTCGTGGACTTGAGGCTGTTACGCGGTGTCGGCGAGGAACGCCGCAAGCGTTACGAGCTGGTCCACGAGTACCTTACCGACGAGATTGAGGACTGGATGTCGGATACCGAGATCGGCGTCAAGGATGTCCAGGACCTGATTGCCCGTGAGCTCAACAACTACCGCAAGTTCGGCCTGCTGATCCATTCTGAAGAGCTCAAGATCATCAACGACCGCCGTGAGTCGCTGAACCCATCCCCCGAAGAGCTGGAACTGATCCTGCGCAGCACCGCCCAGAGTGGCGAGGAAGTCGAATACTGGTTCGGCCGCGTTGACGAGCTTGGCGACCAGCAGGTGCCGCTGCTGAGGTCACTGTTGAGCGCCGACGATAACACGACGAGACACATTGCTGCTGATGCGATTGCGGAGGCGCCGAGCATTGACTATCTGCCGGAACTGATTGCCGCGCTGGAACATGGCGACCGTCAGCTTGCCGCAAAGGCCACGGAGATACTTGCTGACCTCGAACGGCCCCTGATTAACCTAGTCGGCGGCAGCGATAGTGCCTTGCAGGTTATGGCCGTGAAGGCGCTCGGCGCTATCAGGAGCCACCGCGCCATACCGCGTTTGATGGAAGTGATCGCCACCGCTGACGACGCCCTGCGCGATGCTATCGCGGATGCATTGGTTGCACTTGATGAACCTGCGGCTCATGATATGCTGCTGCGACGGATGGCCGGTCGCGACGGCATTTCGTGGCCGGGAGCTTACGCCCTGGCCGTGATCGCGGCCCAGGATGAGGAGGCACTGACCAAACTGGACCGTCAGGTGGCACGCTCCTCTGACAGTGCTAAGGCGCGGTACACCGTCGGCTTGGTCAATGTCTATACCCACCAGCTCGAACAGGCCCGCCAGCAGCTAGAAATGGCCGCATCCCTGGCTGGCGGTGACTCCGAAGGCGAAAGGCATATAGCCGCGGCGATGACCGTGCTGGCTAGCGAGGAGGCAAAAGCCGCCGAAGGCAGTGAAATCTGGCCTTGCTTCCAGTGCGACAGGCAACACACAGGCAGGGCTGGTTTCGAGCTGCAGCCGCCTCTGAAGCAGCTCTGGAGCTTCGAGACCAAAGGGCCGGTGCTCGGCTCACCTGTGGTCAGCGGTGGCCTGGTCTATATCGGCTCGCGGGATGGCAGTCTTTACGCTGTTGACATGGTTCGCGGTACGCAGCAGTGGAAGCTGCAGACCGGGGACCAGATTGAGGCGACTCCGGCCATATCTGGTAAATTGGTTTATATCGGGTCTCACGACGGTGTTGTCTATGCTGCGGATACCACCAGCGGCGCGGTACAGTGGAAGACACGCCTGGGCAACAGCATCCGCTCATCGCCTGTGCTGGCTGATGGCCGCCTCTTCGTTGGTGATCACGCCGGCAATCTTACCGCGCTGGCGGCTGAGGCGGGAGATATCATCTGGAATACCGCAACCCGTGGCGAGATCACCGTCAGTCCGGCTGTAGCGGGCGAAATTGTGATAGTCGGCTCGTGGGATGGCGAAATCTATGCCTTCGATGCTGCCGACGGCGGTTCGCGTTGGACCTGTTCCACTGCCGGGCCTGTCGCCTCCACACCAACCGTGCAGGGCGAATACGTCTGCTGCGGCTCCGATGATGCAAACGTGTATGCCCTGGCCGTAGCGACCGGCGAGATTGTCTGGAAGCGTCCTGTCGGCGGCTACACCCGTTCGTCGGCGGCTGCCACCGAGGACCTCTTCATCATCGGCTGTCATGATGGGCGGGTCTATGCCCTGGACCATAACACCGGCGAAGTCGTGTGGCGGGCCGAGACGGAGGACGAGATTCTCGCCTCGGCTGCAATCAGCGGCGACATCATCTATCTGGGCTCGATTGACGGCGCCTTGTACGCCATCGAACTGGACAGCGGCAAGATCGCGTGGAAACATAAAACCCTGTATGGTATATACTCGTCGCCTGCCATCGTCGGTGATATGCTCTATATTGGTATCGAGCATTACTATCTTGCGGCGTTTACCGCAACGGATGATGAGACTACCTCACCTTAGCCGTGACATTCCGCAGGTGCCGGGCCCCGGAGCCGAGAAGCTTCGTGACCCCCGGCATGCCCGGCGCGTGTGGCTGATAGTCGCGGCGCTAGTCGCAGTTCTGGGCATCCTGTCGGGGCCTCTGGGTATTAGCACACTGCTGGATGCCATGCGCCGAGATTTCGTGGCCATGAGGTACGTACAGAGCGCCGCCGGCGCCTTGGCCGCAAGACCCGTTGACCGCGGCGCAGTAGTGGCGATGGTGGACCGGGCGGTGCAGATCGCGCCTGACAACAGCATTGTCGCGAAGCAGGCGGGGGTCTTGTATATGTACGCGGGCGCTTACCCCAAAGCCGTGGCCCGCCTCAGCCGCATTCCCGAGCGCGATCTGGCAACGGAGATCAGCCTCGGTCACTGCCTACTGCTGACCGGGCGGCGTGAAAGCGGTACCCGGATTCTTCAGAAGGCAACCCAGCAAGCGTATGCCCGCAGAAGGTCCAGCGCTATCGGTCCTGTTGCCTATGCGCTATACATGAATAACATCGGGTATGCCTATGCCGCCGCGGGCGTCGAGCTCCAGCGTGCCCACAGCCTGCTTACTGAAGCTGTTCGCCTCGACCCGCTGCAACCCGCCTTCATTGACAGTCTCGGCTGGGCCTATTACCAGAGCAGAGACCCGAAGCAGGCGCTGTTCTATCTCGAACGAGCTGTGCGCCTGGCCGGCCCTTTCAATTCCGCGGAGACTTACTACCATCTCGGTGCTGCCTATTCCAGAATGGGCCGGGTCCGACCGGCCGCCGAAGCCCTATTGAAAGCACTCGAGTGCGACCCGGAGTATCAGGACGCCCAGGCCGAGCTGCACAAGCTCGGCTACACATTGCCGCAGCCCAGCCGTGCCTGATTCCGTCGCCACACCTGCTGCACACGAACGACTTAACCACGCGTGCCGTTACACGAAGGAGCTGTACGACTTGATGAAGATCTCCCAGCGAGTTGCCAATATAGCGGCCTCACCGACTATGGAGGGTGCCAGGAAAGCCAAGGCCATGCGCGCCGAGGGCAAGGATGTTCTCTCATTCGCTGTTGGCGAGCCGGATTTCCCGACCCCGGCGAACATCATCGAGGCCGCCAGGTGCGCAATGGACCAGCAGAAGACCAAGTACACCAACGCCTCCGGCATTGACGAGCTCAAGGCAGCCGTGTGCGAGGCCACCAAGCGCTCGATCGGTGTCGAGTACGACCTCGCGGAAGTTTGTATCAGCAATGGTGCCAAACATGCCCTCTCGAACCTGTTCGGGGCCCTGCTGGACCCCGGAGACGAAGTGATACTGCTGGCCCCGTACTGGGTCAGCTACGCGGACCTGATCGAGGTCTATCAAGGGGTACCCGTGGCGGTCCTCACCAGCGGCGAAAACGACTTCCAGCCGGACCTCGACCAGGTCGCCGACGCTGTCACAGACAGAACCGTAGCCATCTGTATCAACAGCCCCAATAACCCCACTGGCGGCGTGCTGTCCGAGCAGTCCACTCGCGACCTGGCGTCTCTGGTCCGGGACCGAGACCTGGTTCTCATATCAGACGAGATCTACAAGGAAATCCTCTACGATGGCTACAGCCACATGAGCCCCGCCGGCCTGCCGGGAATGAAAGAGCGCACCATCGTCATTGACGGTGTCGCCAAGACCTACTCGATGACCGGCTGGCGCATCGGCTGGTCGTTGGCTCCCGCTGAGTTCACCAGGAGCATGGGCAACCTGCAGAGCCAGCAGACCTCCAATCCCAACTCAGTCGCGCAGTGGGCTGCGGTCGAGGCTCTTACCGGCCCACAGGATTCGGTGGCCGAGATGCGTCAGGCCTTCCAGGACCGCCGCAACTACATCATCCCCGCTTTACAGGCCATAGACGGCATCGAGTGTGTCATGCCCGGCGGTGCCTTCTATGCCTTCCCGGATGTCTCGGCCTATCTGGGTACGGATCTGGACGGCTATCGCATACAGTCGTCCCAGGACCTGGCCGATTACCTACTCAACGAGGCCTGGGTCAGCACGGTCCACGGCACAGCCTTTGGTGCTGAGGGCTACATCCGGCTGAGCTTCGCCTGTAGTATGGAACAGATCGAGGAGGGGGTAGCCCGGATCGAGAAGGCGCTCACCTCAGCCTAGGCCGCTCCTTGCGACAAAATGGGAGGAAACCACTTGAAGCACACGATTACTCTGATACCTGGAGATGGCACCGGCCCCGAGGTCACGCAGGCGATGCGCCGCTGTGTTGAGGCGACCGGTGTGGACATCGAATGGGAACTACACGACGCCGGCGTCGAAGTCATGGACCAGTACGGCACACCGCTTCCCGACCATGTCCTGGACTCAATCCGCAGCAACCAAGTTGCCATCAAGGGGCCGGTTACCACACCTGTGGGTACCGGCTTCCGCAGCGTCAATGTGGCGTTACGCAAGACGCTGGACCTCTATGCCTGCCTGCGCCCGGCCAAGTACTACCAGGGCGTGAGATCACGCTATCCGGAAGCCGATCTGGTAGTGGTTCGCGAGAACACCGAGGACCTCTATGCCGGTATCGAGTTCGAGCGCGGCACCGACGAATGCACGCGTGCCATCGAACTGCTCGCGGAGCTGTCAGGTGCGACTATTCGCCCCGACTCAGGGGTCTCGATCAAGCCGATTTCCGAGATGGCCTCCGAGCGCATAGTCCGCTTTGCTTTCGACTATGCGATCGCCAATGGTCGCCGCAAAGTCACGGCGGTGCACAAGGCCAATATCATGAAGTACAGTGACGGGCTGTTTCTGGAGTGTGCGCGCCGGGTCGCCGAACAATACGCCGACAGTGGAATCGAGTTCGAGGACCGCATCGTTGACAATATGTGCATGCAGCTTGTGCAGAAGCCCGAGCTCTACGACGTGCTGGTACTGCCCAACCTGTACGGCGACATCCTCAGTGATTTGTGCAGTGGTCTTGTCGGCGGCTTGGGGGTCGCGCCGGGAGCCAATATCGGCACCGATTGCGCGGTCTTCGAGCCCACCCATGGCAGCGCCCCCAAATATGCCGGCCAGAACAAGGTCAACCCCACGGCGACGATACTTTCTGCTGTGATGATGCTGCGGCATATCGGCGAGACCGACGCCGGCGACCGCCTCGAACAGGCCACGGCTGCTGTCATTGCGGAGGGTAAGGATGTAACCTACGACTTGAAGCCCACACCTGATGACCCCACTGCTGTCGGTACCAGTGAAATGGCCGCCGCGATCATCGCCAAGCTCTGAGGCCAAGGCACCGCCAGTCCGACACCTGCGGATAATCGTGGTCCTGCGCAGGCATAGAGGCAGCGCCTATGCTGCTCAGGACTAGGACTGGCTATCTTCCGCCTGCTTTGCTCAACCTCTGCGGCAGTGTCGGCTGCTGACGCAGGCCAAACGATGGCAATGGCGAAATCTTCCTCAAGACGCGGTTCACGTTAGGGGAGGATAGACCCCATGCGTTGCGGCCCGCTGCTGATTCGTCTGCTATTGGCGCTATTCTTGTATTCCGCCCCCGGGTACTCACAGGACGAAGCCCCAGTTGCTTATAAGCCGGACATCGTCGGCGTCGGCCGCATGTTCATGGTCGCACTAAACGTGCCGGCAGAGGCCCCTGAACTCGAGGTGACAGTCCCCGACAGTGTGGAGATGTTCGACCGCACTCCACTCCCCACCCAGCAAGGTCCGCGGAAGTACTATTTCCGCAGCCTCAAGCCGGCCCAGCAGGCCGACATTGGGTTTGCCCACCCAGCCGGCGACATTACCATCTCCATCGAGATCTGGTCGCTTGAGGACCTGCGCCAGTTCCGCACGCTGAAGGGCATCCAACTGCCTCGGCGTTGGCCGTTGGGGGAGCCGCTGCCGGAACTCAAGCAGGGCCAGACCATCACCACTGACAAACTCAGGGAGTACTGGCAAGCCAAGGGCAGTCCGGGTAGCGCATGGCTGAAGTTGAGTGATGACGAGGTCTGGGACCTGCAGCCTGACTGCACCATACCCCGCTATCACTTTGTCAGCCTCCAGCACGGCTGTCCCCTCCACGGTATCGAGGTTTACAAGAAAAAGGCATACTACCCGTGGAGCTTCGATATGCACATTCCCCACCGCTGGAAGCTCACTTGCCCGATAGGCGGGGAGGAGTATCCCTCCAACGATTTTGCCAACGGCGATATGACCAGTGGTGAGTTCCCGGACGACGGCTTCGGCGGAGCCTGTGAGTACCAGGGCAACAAGTACAGGTTCATCGCGGTCATCTGCCAGGTCTATTGCAGCTATGCGCTGGTCGTCGCGCCGGAGTGCGCTGACGGGTACATGGCGACCGGTGACATGCAGTACGTCCATAAGGCGCTGGTGGCGATGTCGCGGGTGGCTCTCGAGTACGCCTATCTGGCGACCATGACGCAGCATCGTCACCGCAACGACAAGAGGCAGACCGACCGGCTGGGACCGGCACCATTCTCCGAAGGCCCGTGTCTCGCCCACAGCGGCCTGACTCTATATGCCATGAACGACCCACGACTTGCGGAGGCCTATGATAAGATCTGGCCGGTCATTGAGCAGGATCAGGAGATAATCCCTTTCCTGCAAAGCAAGGGCTTGGACATCGATACGCATGAGGACTTGCGGCGCTTTATCGAGGAGAACCTCTTCGCGGTCTGGCTGCAGGGCTTGATGGACGGAGCCAGCCACGCAAATGAACCGATTGCCCAGAAATGCTTCGCCCGCCTTGCGGAAGTGCTCAACTACCGGCGCGGCGACGAACTGATGGACTGGCTCTATGATGGGGCCGGCAAGCTGCGCTTCTTCGTGACCAACGGCTTCTTCCGCGATGGTGCGCCCTACGAATCCACCGGCGGCTACAACGACGAGCACGTGCATCCCCTCGGGCCGATTGTCGCCTCCATTGAGCACCTTCGCCAGATGCGTCCCGAGGTATATCCGCAGGAGAAGTACCCGGACTTCACCCAAAGCCGTCGCTATCACAGTATATTCGATTTCGCCATGAATACTGTCACAATTGACCGCACCTATCCCAACGTCGGCGACAGTGGCAGCTTTCCCGAGTACCAGAAGCTGCCCAAACGCACCTGGCAGGACGGCGCCCTCCAGCCGGCGGTCTTCGAGCACGCCTATGAGATCTTCAAGGACCCCAAGTTCGCCTGGGCCTTGACCAATCACGAAGAGTGGCGGCCCTCGCTGGAGTTCTCCTACACCGCCGAGGCAATCGCGCAAGAGGCAGCCGAATGGCCGGATGACTGGAATGACAGGAGTTGCTTGCAGAGCGGTTACGGCCTGGCAATCTTGCGCAGCGGGCAGGGCGATGGCAAACGGGCACTGTGGCTGTATTATGGCCGCACCCACGGCCATGCCCAGGATGAGATTATGCAGATAGGTCTGGACGCCTGCCAGAGCAGGATCCTGACGCACATGGGCTGCCCGCGCAACTGGAACTACTGGGAGACTTGTTGGGTTACCCACAATCTGGCCCGTCAGATCCCGTTTGTCCAAATGACGGCCACACCGCAGCTTTTCGCCGACGCCGGGCCGGTGCACCTGGCCGAAGCCCATGCCCGGGCGCTTGTTGACGAAGTGGATGATGGCCAGGGCTACCGCCTGTTGCCGGACGATTGGCAGCGGCGGATGCTGGCATTGGTTGATGTGTCCGAGGACCAATTCTACTGCCTTGACCTGTACCGTATTTGCGGCGGTACGGAGCACTGGTGGGCTATGCACGTTCAGGAGGGTGAGTTCAGCACCAAGGGCCTGGACTTGACTGCGCAGGAGGGCGGCACGCTGGCCGGACCTGAGGTTCCCTACGGTGACCCGGGATGGATGGAGGAGCACGGCTGCAAGTTCTCGACCGGCGGGCGTCCGGGATGGTACGGCCCGATGTTCGCCTTCCCGCACCTGTATAACGTCCAGCGCGCCACCCCTGCGGGGGTCTGGTCGGCCGACTGGGCGCTGAAGGACGCCGACGGCTTGCACTTCCGCATGAGTGTTCCGCAGGCCAAGGGTGCGGAGGTAATCATCACTGACGGCACTTCACCGGCTGGCGGCGATCCCTATGAGATGAAATGGGTGCTGATGCACAAGGCGAGCCAAGCCCCCACCAAGACCCAAGTGCTGAATGTTATGGAGCTGTACAACGGCGCGCCGGTAATCAGATCGGTGCAGCCCTTGACGGTCTCGGGGGACGATGAGGCCGGCTTTGAGGCTTACGGCTGCGTAGTCGAGTTGGCCAACGGTTGCACCGACACGATCTTCGCCTCCGCTGATGCGTCGGTGACACGCAGCGCCGCGGGTGGTTTCGAGTTCGCCGGACGTTTCGGGCTGTGCCGCGAGCGCGACGGAGTGCCGCTTGACATGGTCCTCATCGGCGGCACCAGGCTGACCAAGCACGGCCACGGCATCACTCTGGACAGTGCCGAATACCGGGCCGAGATCACCGCCGTCAACCGCCAGGCGGGGACTATCACTGTCTCGCCTGCGCCGGAGGCTCCCGAAGCGCTGGCCGGCAGCTACATCTACATCACCAACCCGGTTCGGCGCATCGCCTACCAAGTGCTGGAGGCCAAGGCTGTCGGGGACGGAGCCGAACTGCGGCTGGAGTTCGATTCCTGCATCGGCACCGGCAAGGTCACAGGCCACGCCGACCACCATGTGAAGACCGATACCCCCTTCCCTCTGGAGCGCTATCGCTACTACCACGGCGCGCGGCTGGTCAATGCTGCTGGGGACGCTGAGTATCGCATCATCGAGGTGCGCAGCGGGAAACACGCGATCATCAATGCGCAGGTGCATCCCGAGGCAACGGCTGAGACGCTGGCCGCCGAGTTCCCCGTCGGTTCCTGGTTCGATGTATATGATTACGGGGTCGGCGATGGGATCACAGCCGACTATGCTAAATGGGCCGATACAGGGCTGGAATAGAAAACACAGAAAGCGGGTAACAGATGGAACAACTCAGCATTTCCGTTCAAGACAGTACCGGGCTCAAGCTGCTGCGACCGGTCCGAGGCGGGGTGCCGGTTGCTAAAGGCGCCGCTCCTGAAGGCGCGCACTTTGTCCTCCGTGACGAGCACGGACAACCGCTGCCGTGCCAAACCTCCGTCCTTGCTCGCTGGGATGACAACAGCGCCCGCTGGGTGCTGCTTGATTTCCAGGCTGAGCCGCCGCCTGAGGGCGAACAGAACTATACCCTTATTTGGGGTGACGAGGTTTCGCCGGCCGCACCTGGCGTTGTGGTGGAGCTAAGCCAGGGCTCGCCGACGGCTCTCAGATCCGGCAACATAGAGGTGGTTGCAGGGGGAAGCGGCCTACTGCGCATTTCCGACCGCCTTGACATCGGCTTTTCCGTGACCGACTGTGACGGGCAGGATTACTATGCTGCTGCCGATTCGGTCACGGTCCAGACAGAGGGGCAATTGCGCTCCACGCTGGCCCTAACCGGCTCTTTCCGGGATGCGGCAGGAGAGCGTCTGTTCAGCTTCCGTATCTGGGTATCGGTCTTTGCCGGGCTGTCGAGGGTTCTTATCGAGCCATTGATCCTCATTGATGCCGAGGCTGGCATGATTCAGCGAGTGCGCGAGATCAGACTCGAGATGATCCCGCTCAAAGGCATCTGCTCCGCCGCCCTCGGAGGCCAGCCAGCCTGGGAGGGCCAGCAGCAATCTCCCGTGCGCCTGTTGCAGATTGATGATGAGAGCTATCTGCTGGAGGGTGCTTCGGGCAAGGGCGCGAGGGCCCCGGGGTGGGCCGAGATCAATGATACTGACGGGACCGTGGCCGTGGCGCTGCGGGATTTCTGGCAGCAGTGGCCCAAGGCTCTGGAGGTGACTCCCGCTTCGCTCAGAATCGGGCTTTTCCCGCGCTTCGAGGCCGGCGCCTTCGACCACATGCAGCCGTGGTACAAGCACGATTATTTGTTTGAGGACAACTGCTATCGTTTGCGGACCGGCCAGGCCAGACGCTGGCAAGTATGGCTGGACCTCGGCGGGGATGGCGCTGCTCTGGCCCAAGCCGCCAACGCCCCCTTGGTACCTGCTGCTGATCCGGCACAGGCTATTGCCACCGGTGTGTGGGGCGAGATCGTCGCCGCCGGCAGCCCCGGTATGGCCGAATACGACGAGTGGGCCGAGAACCTTTTCGACGCCTATTGCCAATCAATCGAGCTGCAGCGAGACTACGGAGCGATGAATTGGGGCGACTGGTGGGGCGAACGTGGCTGCAACTGGGGCAATCACGAGTACGATACACCCAAACACGTGCTGGTTCAGTTCGCCAGAACGGGCGATCCGAAGTACCTGTACGCAGGCGACATCGCCGCCCGTCACATGAGTGAGGTTGACGTGATCCATTTCATCAATGAAAACCTCAAACGCTATTTCGTGGAGGATGTGGGCGAAGACCCTACTTACCCCATTCGCCCCGGCATGGTGCACGAACACTCTATCGGCCATGTAGGGGGCTTTCACAGCGTGGCACAGGTCCGCGAGCTGTATGTCTCGCTCGGCATCGGCAAGCGCAAGGACCCGTACCTGTGCCTCGACCCCTACAACCTCGGCCATATCTTCACCCAGGGCATGGCGTACCACTACTTCCTCACCGGGGATCCCTGGGTGAAAGAGACGGTGGAGAGAATCGGCGCCAACCTCGCCAAGCTGGTTGAGGACCGGGAGTTTCAATTCAAGGGCTGGAGCCACTGTGGACGGACCAACGGCTGGACGATGCTCGCCATCGCCGGAGCCTATGATATAACCCCGGATGATCGCTATCTACAGGCCATGAAGCTCCTAGCCGAAGACGCCCTCGGCGAACAGGACCCCAACTGTGGCGGCTGGCTCTATGAGCTACCCTGGGGCCACTGCTACTGCACCACCCGCAAACACGTCGGCGAGGCCGGCTTCATCACGGCGGTCCGACTCAACGGCCTGAGCCGCTACTATGAACTCTCGGGTGATGAGCGCATCCCGGAGGCAGTAAGGCGCGGGATAACTCACCTCAACAACGATACCTGGCGCGATGAAGCCAGCGACTGGCGCTATACCTCCTGCCCGGCAACCGGCAACATCCGGCAGAGCGGCGTCATAATCATGGCCCTGGCGAGCAGTGTTAAGCTCGCGGGCGACCCTGAGCACTTGCAGATTTTGCGCAAGGCGTGGGCGGCCAAGTTCGAGCGCCTCAAATCAGTCGCGGCAACTCTGGCCGATCCCGAGGAGCTGCGGGGCTTCGGCAAGACCTACTCATCCAGCGTTTACGGCTGCCCTGAAACGGTGGCGCTGCTCGCCGGTATGGAGCAGGAGTGAGGGAGGCAAGTTGCGCGCAGACCGGTACCGGGCAGAGAGTGGGGGAGGCTTACACACCTGAGGTATCTCAGGCCCTTCACTCTTGTCTGGTCTCAATGTTCGTCCAGCTCGTCTCCCCACACCTCGACCTCCACCAGGGTCAGTTTCTGACCCGCTTGGCGAGTAGCGAAGTTGACCCGCAGATGGCGGCAAGCCAGCGCCTGGTCGAGCGGGATGACCATATCATAGACATCCTCGCCGGCCTCATCTGGTGGCGCACTCCCGAGCGGCTGCCATTGCTGTCCATCGCGGCTGCCCTCCACTGTCACCGCCGGCATCGTATCACAGAACCACAGCTTCACTTCCAGCGGCGTCCACGGCTTTTGCAGGTCGAAGGTCACTGATACCGCGTCGGTGATTTCCCACCCAACCATCCAGCGGCTGGCCGGCAGCTCGTATGGCGCGGAACGGTAGGGCGCTACCTTGCGGGCCTTGATTGCCTTGCGACGGTCGGTCAGGTGACCCTCTGCGCACGGGATAGCGTCACCCGCCGCAGCAATGTCGGGCATCGCGTCGGGAGCCGGCGAGTACTGATAGGTCGCGCCGACCGCGCGATTCTGCAGGTAATGTGGCTTCTCTTCTTGCCAGACAACGCGGTTGTTGGTGAGGCAGAAGCCCGGCTGTTGCAGTTCCTCCCAGATGACGCTGCGGGGGAACTCGAAGCGCCAGATGTCCAGACCGGTCGGTGCGCCCGTTGCCTCGACCCAGTTGGTGAAGAAGCTGCGCCAGTCACTGTCGGCGATAGCAGTGAGGCTGAAGGGATTAGAGCCGAACAGAATCGCCCGGCCCCGGCCCAAGCTGTTTGCAGTTATGGCCGGCGAGCCATCCTCGTAGGTCGCCATGACTTCGACTTGCGCACCCGGTGTCAGGCTATACGCATCGCCGTAGAGCGGAAGCTCCTCGCCCAGGCCGGCCGCGCCAGGGGCTAGCTTCGTGACCGCCAGCTTATCTCCGACCGTTACGCCGAACAGCTCGGTGCGCGCAGAAACTGTGTCATTTCCTAGAATATCGGTCTCAAAGGCGTGGCAATCGCCACAGATCAACGTGCCGCCGGCTGCGACGAAAGCGCGCAGCTTGGACACGACTTCGGTACGCTGGTACCTGGCAGCGGGTACATAGATGATGTCGAAGCGATCGCGCAAGGCGGGCCACGCGATCACCTGGGCACAGTCAACGAATCTGAACCAGGAGCGCGCCACCGGTCCCAGCGTCGTGTAACAGGCCTCCGTGTTCTCCGCATAGGGCCGCTCGGCATCATAGGGCGTGGCCGCCAGCGTATCGTCATTGAACAAGACCGCGGTCCGCTCATATTCCGGGTATTTGGGGATCGGCATGGACCGGAGCAAATCCACTAAGTTCATCAGCGTATGCCAGCGCCGGGGCGAGCCGAAATAGCAGGACCTGGTGTCGCCCACGAGTTTGGGCCCATTGGCGGTATCGGGCAGGAAGAAGTGCAGACCGCTGCCGCCGTTGCGGAAGACCTGGCTCAACTCCTCAACCGTCTCCTCCGGCGTGGGGGCGATGCGGTAGTTCTCAACATGCGCAGCGGGCCAGAACTCCTTGCCGGTGAGATCGCTGATGATCTTGGACATGCACCCGACCTCGGCCCGCCACGGGTTACCTCTGGGCGCGTACTGGGCCGTGAAGATGTCGAAATACTCGGCCTGGCTGCTCCACTCGTAGGGGTGCAGCCCGCCCTCGGCATCCGCCGAGACGATCGGCATGTCAGGCTCATAGCGCCTGACCAGCTCGTGCAGGCGGCGATGTCGCTGTCGCATCTTGGCATTGCACCAGCGGCGGTAGGCGATCCACTTATAGGGGTTGGGGTCCTGCTCTCTGATCCCCGCCGGGATGCCCCACTTCCCTCCTCCGTATTCCTGCCTGACCTCTTCGTCTGCTTGCTTGATGTAGCTGTAATCTCCCGGCTTGGCCATGAGTTGCGCCCCCTGCCTCAGGGCATGGCCGTCGAGTTCGTCACCGGCGAAAAGGCCCCACACCAGCGGATGCGACATGGTCAGCACTTTTTCCATGAACTCGATATGGTAGTCAATCGAGCGCGGGTCCAGTATCCAGGAGACCTCCGGGGCCGTCTGCGGGCTGACCGGGACATTGGTGACATTCCAGCGCGTCCACGGGTCACCAGGCACTCTCTGCCGCACCGCGTGGCCGATTAGGTGAAGTCCGTGGAGGCCGTGCTCGCGATAGGCCTCGTCCTCCGTATAGCGGACCGCGAAACGCTTGGCCGTCTCGCGCAGTAGCGAGACATCGTTGAGATGTCCCCAGATCAGCACACCTTCACGGCGCAGACCGGGCGGCTCATCACTCAGGACCTCTTCGAACAGCGGATCGCTAAGCACCCACGAGCGCGGGCCCCGGTAGGTAGGCTCCACCGCCCGCAACTCGCTCTGATAGCGCTGCTCCCCGTCCACCAGTACCCGGAAGCCGAAAACAGGCTGCCCTGGGTACGGTACCATATAAGGCAGTTGTAAGGTCTCAGACCGGCCCGCCGCAACTACGGCCTCCTTAGTAACCACGGTCTCGCCGTCCATGCTCATTTCGAGCCGGACGGTGGCGGAGCCGGGGCCGCCGTTATCGGCTAGCACGGAGAAGAGATTTGGCCTCTGCTCGTCAGCATCCGCCGAGACCCCGCCGCGAGAAAGCACGCTTATTCGCACCTTCCCCGGCGAGGGCGCAAACCGGGCTTCCCCGAAGTTGTCCGGATCGGCGAAGCCGCTTTGGGCCGGACACCACGAGTTCAGCTCCTGCCCGCCCGCTCGCCGAGTGCGGCAGAAGTTCAGGCCCCAGACCTCACCCGGCTGCGGCTTTGCGCCCACGTCGTCGAAGGGGATTCTCAGTTCACAGACCCAACGATCATCCTGCACACTGCACTTGGCCGTAGCTGCGGAATCCCACCGCCAGCCGCCGCCGGTGGGGCAATGCAGGGCATCCCAGATGATCCCGCGGGAGTTGGCAATCCAGTTGTACACCTGGACCTTGCCGTTGGTCACATCCAGGGCGAGCTCCACGCAGTCGTCCGTGACAACCGGTCCGTCGTGCCCGGAGGTTTCGGTGACCAGTTGACCCATCAGGGGCTCGTGGCAGATGAAGGCCACGTACAGGTGCTCTGCGTCACAGATGGCGAGCACTTCCGTCGGTGCTTGGGGCTTGCTGACTTCGTCGGTGGCGACGAAATCTCCCAGCTTGACGGCTTGCTGCCAGACCGGGCTGGACAGGTCGCCGTGCAACTCCGGTCCGGCGGGCACCACGGGCATGGTGAACTGCCGGGCATCGGCAAAGCACACCGTCAGCGCGACCACAACTGGCGTCAGAGCAAGGGTTCGCACCGTTTTGGCCTCCCATCGGTACATCCTCAAAGCGCTTGGTCTGGCAGTTGACTTCGTTTTCTGCGAGTCCTTTACCTGCAGCTATCAACAGGTGGAAGCAGGTGCAGCGCCGAACCATATCACAGACACGTAAGCACAACTTGAGTCAACCGAGATAGGGGCCAATCAGAGGAGCCTGAAAAATGAAGCGCAGTTCTGTGATGACCAGGTCACGAGCAGGCAGGATGCGCTGTGTGGTATTTGCACTGACTTTGCTCGCTACGGGTGCGCTCGGCTGGGCCGCCGACATACCGGAGATTGGCGAGCTGAGGGAGATGTATCTCGACACCGCCCTGGTCACCGACGGCGCACCGAGCTGTATCATCGCCGCCCCCGACCAGACTGGCTACGGCGAGGCTGCTACAAAGCTGGCTGCGGCCATCAAGGAGGTCTGCGGAGGCGCTTTGGAGCTGAAGCGAGCAGGCGAGATTCCCGAAGACACCGTGAAGACCACCAACATCATCGCGCTGGGCGTTTTCGCCAACAACCCCATCGTCGAGAAGCTGTATCACCGCTCGCTGGTAAGCTGCGACTGGTCCTGGCCGAAGGGTGAGGCCACCTACGTCATCCGCACCGTCCACAACCCGTGGCTGACCGGTAAGAACGTGGTATATATCGGCAGCACAACTCCGGCAGGCTGCGAGGCGGGCGTTGACCGCTTCATCGAGATACTGAAGGCCAGCCCCGGCGGCAGCGTCGGTCCGCTGATCGAGGTGACGGGGGCAGGCGCGCCACCCACTGAAGACGCCGTTGCCAGCTATCTCAGGCAGATCGAGAACGAGACCTCCTCGCGGACTATGGGTGGGTTGGCGGCGACATATGCCAGCTCTTACTTCACAACCGGCCACCCGCAATGGGCCCAAGTCTTCCTGGCCGCAATGAGAAAGCTCGACACGTTGCAGGAGGCCGAGGGCACCGCTGACGATGTCCGCACCTGCCGTTATATCTTCAATCAGTACGACAGCATTGATGAAGGCCCGGCCTTCACCGACCAGGAGCGGCTCGAACTGGCCAACATCTTCCACCGTTTCGCGAACCGGATCCTTTACGCCAAACAGATGTTCCGGGCCTCAGCGATGCCGCACGGCAACGACTGGAATGCCACCGGCGCAGGCTTTGCCGGGATGTACTTCACCCGCTACTTCCCGGAGCTGCCGATCGGCAAGCAGATCCTTGACAATATGGACATTTACAATGAGCCCAACATCATCAATTGGAAGGTCACCGAGGACTGTCCCGGTTATGGCGACATTACTCTGACCGGCAATTATGACTGGGCGCTGAACCGGCCTGACTGGCGCTTCTTTGACATGGACTGCCTACGCAAGATGGCCGACTACGACATGCTGATTACCACCAATCTGGGCCAGGTCTCCGGCTTCGGTGACGCCAGCGGATTGGGCGCTCCGTACATGGTCAACGCCTATTCGCTCGCCGCCTGGTTATACAAGGATGGCCGTTACCTGTGGTGGTGGGAGCACCATGGCCGTGGCCCCAACCGTTACTGGGTCCCGCCCGAGATAATCCCCAGACAGCGGCCCGATGATCTGCTGGGCGTCAACAAGGCGCCGCTGGCAGAGTGGATCTACGACCGCCAAAGCTACGAGAAGACGCGCCACTTCCCTATTGGCGACTGCTTTGACAAGGTCTCATTCCGCAGCGGCTTCGACCCTCAGGACCAGTACGTCTGCATCAGCGGCTTCGGCTATGGGGGGCACTGTCACCCCGACGCCAACGCCATCATCAACTACTCGGACAAGGGCGAGACCCGACTGTATGACGACGGCTATATGATCCCCTCGCTCAGCGAGCACAACACCGTGACCATACTCAAGGACGGCTGGGCGGGGTGGACGCCGGAGCTGGCGCAGGTCACCGCCGAGGCCGCTTTTCCCGAGGTGGGCATGTTCGAATCTCGCCTCGACGACTACAACGGCGTGTGCTGGGATCGTGCCGTCATCTGGCCCCAGGGGCGCTACTTCCTGGTGGTAGATGACCTGCAGTGCCTTGACCCGGCGCAGTATAGCTTCCAGTGCATCTGGCGCACCCAGGGCAATGCCAAGCTCCAGGGACGCCGCTGGGCATCCGAAAAGGGTGCGGGCCGCTTCAACCTCGTCATCGCCTCAGATGCAGCGCTGTCCGAGAAAGAATCAGCAGGCACCTCGCTCAACGCCCAGCCCTTCGCACTCACCGAGGCCCGCGCGCTGGTGCAGGCGGCAAAATCCGACATGGAGCGCGGAGACGCCTACCAGTTCGCCAATCTCTTCTACACCGCCAACCTCGAAGGCGATGTCCAGCACGTTGACGCATACCGCGCCGGCGAGGACAGTACAACGTATATCATCAACGATGACGGCAAGCTCGCCGCCGCGGGCATCAACCACGCCAGCGCACTGCCCGGCGTGGTCATCCGGGCGGCCGCCTTCCATCTAACCGCTGAGGCTCTCACGGCAGCTGCGACGACCAGGCTGCGGGTCCGGGGCCCGCTGCTGACATCCAGCGTGCCGGTCAATGTCCAGGTCAACCTCGTCACCGGCGAGGCGCAGATGCAGGCCACCGAGCAGGTCGAGGTCACCTATGCCTCCGCTGACGGCGAGAAGACCGAGACGTTTGAGGCCGGAACCCACGCCCTGAAGCTGCAGCCTCTTGACGGGTTGGCTCTGCAGGGCATCGTTGAGGCGCTTGACGAGGGCTACCGCCGGTACGCATCAGCGGCTGCCGGTGAGGAGAGACGAGTTCCGGGCACCGGAGAGAAGCTGACGGAGCTGTGGGAGTACAATGACTTCCACGCCTATGCCAATGTGGCCCCCGTAGCCGGCAACAAGATCAGAGCCAACCTCACAGCAATGACGCCGGAGCAGACCGGAGTCGCCTCCGGGACCGAGCCTCCCCAACTGCTCAGCAACAACGGCAACCTCATGTTCCCCGACGGCGAGACCCTGGTTCTGGACATCGAGCTGGTCAAGCCTGTCAAGATCTCCGAAATCGTCGTCAACTCCCGCCAACTGCTCACCTTCAACGGTGGCTGCGGCGTCAAGCGTATCAACATCTGGCTGAGCGATGACAATTTCGCCGGCGATAAGCGGCTGTTCGGCCGGCGAGACATCACGGATCCGCTGCAAGACGTGATGGTGCCCTATCCCCTGCACGTTGAGGAGGCGATGAAGGGCCGCTACGTGCGCATCGAGTGCGTGCCCTACACCAAAGCCCACAACGTCTATCTCGACTCAGTGGAGATAAGCTCCATTGCAGCCAAGGCGGATATCGCCATCAGCGGCTTCCACCTCAACGCCGTGCAGGTGGCTGACATTGACGGCGACGGCCGCGACGAGGTCTTCATCGGTGGCACCGATATGGTCCTCCACGCCCTCAGCGCTGACGGCTCGGCCTTGTGGCGCTACCGCGTTCCCGCCGCCATCAACGACCTCACCGCCGTCAACAGCCTCGGCGATGGCGAGTACCAGATCGTCGCAGCCTGCGATGACAAGCAGATGTATTCGGTCAAGGAAGACGGCACTGAGAATTTCACCGTCATGCCGCCGCCACGAACCTACGCCCGTCCTCACTATCGCGGCGTCAAGCCCTTCACCGGCCGCCTGGTATTGGCTACCAACTCCGATATTGACAATGACGGTGATGCCGAGATAATCATCGGCTCGGCCAACTGGCGCGCCTACGCCTACGATCACAACGGCCAGCTAATCTGGGATGAGTGCTGCTGGGCCCACACGCCCAGTGCTGTCACCGTCTGTGACCTCGATGGTGACGGGCTGAAGGAAGTGCTCATGGGCAATATCAGCTCTATCGCGGTCCAGGTGTACGATTCGACGGGCAAGCTGCTGCGTGGCGTGGCCAGAGGCGGCCCGACTACTGCCCTCGCCTGTGCGGACTTTGATGGCAATGGTAAAGCCGAGCTACTTGTCGGCGACCGCTCCGGCAGACTTTGGTTCCAGGAATGGCAGGGCCGCGAGATGCCGATGTACGACACCGGTAGCGACGTCACGGCGGTGGTTATCGCCGACCTGAACGGTGACGGCAAGCTGGAAAGCGTGGGGGCTTCGAGGAATTACATTCTCTACGCCTTCGACTCAGACGGCGCCTTGATGTGGCAAAGCAACCTGCTGGCCGCGACCCGCGACATCGCGATAGGTGACGTGCTGGGCGATGACACACCTGAGATCATCTGCGCCTGCGAGGACAATACTCTGAAGGTCGTCAGCGCCGAGGGCGAGGTGCTCGCCTGGTACCGCGGCGCCGGGTGGATGCGCCATGTGGCGGTCTGCGAACTGGACGGCAACCCGGCGACCAAGGAAATCGTAGCCACCTGTGACGACGGCAGCGTCTATGCCCTGCAGGTCACCCAATAGGCAGATGCCGCTTGTGAGGCCGGCGCAGCGATCAGATGACAATGTCGCTCTCGCCGCCGGCGGCCACGGCTTCGCAGGCAAGCATTGACACCAGGGCGGCTTGCAGGTCGGGCCTGAAGCCCCCATCGGTCTCGATAGCGTGGATGAACGCTGCGGTTTCCCCCAGCGTGCCGTTGAGGTACTCGCTGCCGGCCTCTGCCGGCGCGTGCCAGGAGACCACCTGCTCCTTGCCGTCCCAGATATTGATTGTGCAGTTGCCGAGGTCGAGCTGGATACAGTAGTCATCACCGTGGATCTCGCAGGTCTCCTCCAGCGTGCCTACGGTCGGCGAGATGATGAAATGCGCGCGGGTATCATTGCCGAACGACAGACACGCCTGGGTCAGGTATGACTCTGGGGTGGCGGTTGTCAAGTTGGCGGCTGCAACATGTGTCGGCCTGCCCAGCACCGAGATCACCGCATCGAGCAGATGGATCGCCGTCCCCACGACGAAATCCTGTTCCCGCCGATTGTGCCGCAGCATCCGTCCCAGAGCCACCCGTGGAGGCCGGCCTGCGCCTGCTTCGGCCAGCCACTCCCGCGCCTTCATCAGCGCCGGACTGAAGCGCCGGTTGAGCGAGACCATGTGCGGCGTCCCGCACGCCTCAGCGACACTCAGTAAGCGCCTGGTCGCCGCTGAATCCTCCCCCGGCGGCTTTTCTATGCTCATCGGGATCCCCTGCGGCAGCAGTTCGCTGACGATCTTTTCCGTCAGCACTATCGGCGTGACGGCGATCAGGCCGTCCGGCTGTTGCTCGGCCAGCATCGCCTCCACCTGCGTGTAGGTCGTGGCGAAGCCGAAGGTGTCGGCATACTTCTGCGCCTTGGCACTGTCCAGATCGCAAACTGCGGCCAACTCGATCTCGCCCGGATGCTCGGCTGCATAGGTCCTCAGAGCAGGCCCGTGCGTTCCCGACGAATGATTCCCGGCTCCCAGCACCGCAATTCGTACCATCACTCAATCCTCCAAATCTGCAATTGACTTATGGTCAGGCCCGCCACATACGCGCGGAAGCCGATATGCCCCGCGACCAGCGGCTTCGGGTCATGGACCTGAATCCAGGGCTCCCCATCCACCCAAAACTCGATGGCATTGCCGTTCTGAACGAGCGTGACCTGATACGACTTGTCCCGCTCCAGCAGCCGTGCGCGGTCGCTAAACTGTCTCATCATGTGCCGCTGGGGGTTCTTTCTCAGCCGCGTGGTCTTGTTATTGGTTCCGCCGAAATCCACCCAGTAGAATGGCAGGGGCATGTAATGGCGCAAGCTCCCGTCCGGCAGCCCTTCCATATACTCCACCAGGTCCCCCTCCGGCTTATCCAGCATCCAGATGAAGATCGCGTCGGTCACTCCCGCCGAGAACTTCTCCGTAGGGCTGGGCGTAGCGATGCAGTCAACGGCAATCGGCCCCTCGAATCGCTGCTGCAACGCGCACACGCTCATCGGGTTGAAGAGGCAGGAGTTTTCGGCGAACTCCGGTGCCGCGCCGGTACAAACCCAGTTACCGGTCAGCGAGGCCTCGCCGAACTCCTCCTCGTACAGTAGCTCTGTGCGCTGCCATTGCGCAAAGCTCACGTCGTGGGCGATGAAGCTCTCCTCGCAAGTGATGACCCTTACGTCGGCATCCTGCGCGATGAGTCTCAGCCGCCCCTCATTCTCGGTAAAGGGCGGCTCCATCTGCCCACTCGCCAGACACTGGCCGTTGAGATAGATGGCATACGCTTCGGCCAGGGTGACGAGCTTCACCGTATGCAACGCCTTTCTATCCGTAGAAAGGCTGGCTCCCCGGAACACTTGCTTATCTTTGTGCAAGGCTGTTACGTGTTGCTTATCAATCGCGACCTGAAAGCCGATGGCGTCCTTGTGCGCGCAGTTGAACTGCACGGTAAGCGTCCCATTTTCGCCGATCCGCTCGAAGTTGAAGCTCAGGGCAAGCTCGATGTCACCACCGCCGGGCAGCGGGTAGTCATTGCGCGTAACGGCAGCGGTGTCCTCCGCGAAGACCTGCAGTGTCCCGCCCGCCGACACCAGTTCCCCGCCTTGGGTCTCCCAGTCGTTGAAGTGGATTTCGGGGCCGTAATGCTTCTCGATTACGCGATAGTTCATCTCTACCTCCCCGCTGGCACTTGGGACCGTGATGGCCATCAACAAGCTGACAGCGGCGACGGTCCGCATTACGGTCCTAGCTCTCTTTCTTGCGGTATTCGCAATACCCGGCATGGTAGCTACACCCTTATGCTCACAATCTGGACTGATACCTCTGCATCCGTCACCTTTCCATATTCACCGTACCACCCGTCACTCCCTTTGCATCGCGGCGGCGGTCGTGGAAAGCGACAGGAGGGATTCCGTGGCCGACCACGAAATCTTGCAGCGAGGATGATGATCTGTAATGCAGCCGGTTGCGCGGCGTCTGTCTGAAGTTGAGAAAGAGCGTTCTGTTTGCGGCTTTCGCCAGCGTCTTCTGAAGAAGGACGATGGCACGCCTGTTAGCATTACCTACCTGGCCGTCTATGAGGCCGGCTGCTAAAAGCTGACGCAGTCTGCTTATCTGAGGTGCGCCATGAAGGTCCGGGGACACCATCTGGTCTGCACTTACTGCTTCTACGGGTCGGGCAAGCAGCGGGCGGAAGACTTCTTCGGCGTGGAGAATGCCATTCCGCAACTGCTGCAGAAGCTACGTGAGGACCCGGGCATGGAGATCACCGTAGCGACCAATCTGGATGACGTATGTGATATGTGCCCGCTCAAGAGGCCCAATGGCTGTGGGCGCAGCTCTGATGCGGTTGCCCAGAACGAGAAGCTTCGGGGATGGGACCGGGCAATTCTCAAGGCACTTGGTCTCGAGGAAGGCGAAAGCATCACGGCGCAGGAACTTGAGGGCCGGATCCGGGAGAGGATACCGGACATAAGCGTATTCTGCACCAACTGCTCAAGCGCTTCGCCCAGTGGCTGGGAGGAATACCGCAGAGCCATTCGCCAGGGCCTGTGGCCGGAGCAAACCACCTAGCACCCGCGTCAGGTGACGGCGGGCAGATCATCACCACTTGACCTGTGCGCTCTGACCGCCTACGCATGGCACAGGCTTTGCCACAGAGTAATCAAAGGAGAACAAACAATGGTCATTGACGCGCATCATCATCTATGGCAGCCATGGGAAGAATACATGGACCGACTGTTGGAACATGCTGGCAAGCTCGGCATTGACCGCGTGGTGGTCACCGGCTGGCCACCCTGGGAGGTCGGTAATGACACCATGGCCAAAGCGCAGGAGAAGCATCCGGACTTCCTCCTGACCATGGGCTTCATCCGCCTTGGCGAGGACACCCCGCGTGAGGTGGACCGCTGCAAGGACCTCGGCCTCAAGGGCTTGAAGATGATCCAGCCCCTCGACCGCTATGACGCCGATGAGTACATGCCGATCTATGCGCGAGCGGCCTTGCTGAATATGCCGATTCTGTTTCACCTCGGCATTGTTGCCCGCCAGCCCGCGATGGACCGCTTCTGGGATGTCTCGATGGCCCGCATGAGGCCCGTCTATCTCGACCGCATCGCCCGGCGCTTCCCGGAGCTCAACCTCATCGGCGCGCACCTGGGCAACCCCTGGTACGATGAGGCCGGCGAGCTGGCCCGCATGCACCCCAATGTCGTTTTCGACATCACCGGCTCCACCTTCAAGAAGAAGAGCCCGGAGTTCGTCGCCGACATCTTCTGGTGGGCGCGCAATGAGCAGTACGGACTGATGGGCGACAAGCACCCCTACGAGAAGATCGTGTTCGGCACCGACGTGGACCCGGAGATGATGGAGGACGTGAAGAACGACTACGACCGGTTCATGGACCATGTGGACATGGAGCAGAAGTACCGGGATATGATCTGGGGCGGCACGGCGGCGCGGATCTTCGGGCTGGAGGAGTAGTAGCCAGCGACTAGTTCCTCAGTGCTCTTGCGCTGTCAGCAATCAAGCGCCTCCCCGCATACCCGCTTGGCAGGGAGGCGCTTTGTATCTTTAGAGTTGTCTTAGCCTTGTTGCTAGCCTCCGCCCACTCCCGATAGCATCGCGTAACCCCATAGGAAGAGCCAGAACAGGCCGATGACCACTGCGGCAATGGCTCGCGTCTTGGCCGGATGATTGGCCATTGCCGGGTTCTGTGCGGCTCGGCTCAGCACCGCGATAGCCATAAAGAAGCCGATCATTGCGGGCAGGAAGCACAGAATCCCGAGCACCGACAGCACCAGGGCGTTGGTGGCTTGCGCGCCGAGCTCACGGCTCTGCATCTCGGTGAAGGTGGCCTCCACCCGCCGCCGTGCGTCCGGGGTCAAGGCGGGGGCTTCAGCCCCATAGCCGGAGGGGGTTTGTGATGGCAGCGGACCACCCCGGGTCAGCGGCTGGGCGGCAGGCGCACCGCCGGTGCAGCCGTAGGTGGTGCAGCCCTGGTTCTCTTGCCAGCAGTCCAGGTGGTGTGGCACCTCGCACTGCGGGCACACGACGATCTCCTCCCCGGGCTTAATTGGGAAGCGGCAGTAGGGACAGATCTTGCCTATATACTCGTTGGCAGCCACCTGTGCGCCGGCGTCACTGCCAGGTGCTGGGGCGGGCTCTTCGGTTCCGAAATCTATGTCCAGGTCCACCAAATCCGGCGGGGGCGCTGGACCCGATTGGGTAGGCGGCGTCACCGGCCGTGGCAGGCTGGGGCTGGACTGTGGCGCATCCGGGGGAGGGGCTCCTGGGCTCCTGGGCTGGCGACCGGGCCGGTCAACCGGCAGACCGAAGATCTGCTCGCCGCATTGCGGGCAGAAGCGCCCCTGTATCCTGATGTTCTGGTGACAGAAAGGGCAGCGCATGGTGAAATCCCGGATGCTGCGTTGAGTGGCTTATGGCACCAATGAATGTCACGGAACAACCGGCAGGCTGTGAGGGAGCAAAATGGGGCAGACTACAGCAGCTCGATCCCCAGATCGTCTTCATCTTCCTCGCCGCCTTCTGCCTCGCCCAGCAGGTCTATGTCAACCTCGGGCTGGTAGAGGTCGCGGTCATCAATCGGGAACAGGTGCTTGTTCTGTTCGGCCCATTGGGCGGCCACGGCATTCAGCGGGCTTTTCGGGTTGTAGCTCTGATACTGGATCATTTGGCCGATCTGGATGATTACGTCAACCAGTGTCTCGCCGGCGGCCCAGTGGTCACCGATACATATGTATGAGCCGAAATTGGGGTGGAAAATCGGAGTTTCCAGGTCGCACTTCGGCTTCTCACGCGGATAAGCTTGCGTCAGGTAGATTCTGGCCTTATGGTAGTTGCGCTCATTCGGCCGGCCGCTGCGCTCGTCAAGCTCCAGGCCCTTGATGTGAAAGACCACCTCATAGACCTCCGGTGGGTCCCCGCTCAGCGGCCTCACATCTATCAGCGGATGGCCCGCGAACTCATCGCGCACCGTCTGATAATCGGCATACAGCCTGCGTAATCTGGCACTACTCATTCCTCATCGCTCCACTGCCTCGTCGGCCTCAGCCTCGGGCTGGGGCAACTGCGGTATCCGCAGTTCGGCTCCTGGCATCAACTGCTGATCCGGTCGCAGGCCGTTGATTATCGCGATCATTTCCGCGTTCTGCGGGGTGTCGTAGAACTTCTCGCTGATCGCCTTGAGGGTATCGCCGGGCGTAACTTCGTAGATATCACAGGGCAGAGCAACCCCAGGCGGCGCGGCGATGTCAGGGCCTATGCCTGCTTCACCCGGCACTGCCTCGCCTGCCTCGAAAGCGCGCAGGCCAGCTACAGCGGCCTGGATGGCGGCAACGGTTTCTCCAGTTTCCGCAGCCTGCGCCTTCAACCGCTGCACCTCGCCCACCGCATATACCTGCAGCAGCACCGTGATGGCCACCAGCGCCGCCAGAATGCCCAGCGCCCACTTCTGACCGGCCTCCAGGTACGTCTCCGGCTGCATGCCGCTGGCCGCGGTGAACGGCTCCGGCAGCTCGGCTTGCTCTATCTCGCCGGCCTTGTGGTAATCGGCCGCGTTCATGTACAGCTTAACCTCCGGCACCCGCACCAACTGCCCACCTTCCCAGACGAAGCAGCCTTCTTGCTGCCGCACCGGATCCACCACATAGGCGATCTGCCACTGCGCCGAGAAGAAGTTCTGATGAATGAAGGTGTCGTAGCTGGACAGAAAGATGCCGAAATTAGGGTGGCTGTGATACCAGCCGACGATGGCATGGTCCGGGTATTCGGCATCCACCACCCGATTGATCTGGGCCCAGGTGTCATGGGTGAAGGTCACATTACCACGGGAAGACTGGGTGTGTTCGGCGGCGACACACGCATGCACCAGGACCGTGTTGCGCTGGTAATTGACTTCGCCTAGCAGCACGCCGGCGATCTCCTGGCTCGTGTCCGAGCGGGCGTGGCGCTTCATCTCGGCCACAACTTCCTCGGCGAAATACACAACCGGTAGCCGGTCGGCCGCAGCGGTCTCCTCGGAGCTGACCTGCTGCTCTTGGAGGTCTATCTCGGGTTCCTCGTCATGCTCGTCGGTAGATCTCTGTTCCATCCCCCAGCTCCTTTCTTCCCTCGGCCCGTGCGGATACTCACATTGCTTGCCTGCGTGCGCCGCCTCCGATTTCAGCAGCCGCCATAGGTCGTCCGCAGTCAAGCCGGCCTGTTTGAGGATGTTGTGGGTGAGACCTGGTCACAGGGCGCGACCGCGTATCGGCACAACCGTTCTGAGACCCGTCTCAGGTTGAAGCAAAGTCAGATGACTGCCCTTCTGCCGATCTTCTACAAAGCCTGCCCTCCGTAGCGCCCGCACCATTTCCTTGCCGGTCACTCGGGGCAGCTTAGACATATACACGCACCTCGGGGTTGGCCGTCACGCGGAACAGGAACCCCTCAGTCACGTTTCCCCGCTCAAAGCTCAGGACCGGGCCATCCTCGGGCACCGGTTCACCATGCTGCAGCAGGCTCTCTAGGTAGCACTCTATGGCCTCCTGGGCCATTGCCAGCGCCTCCGGTATGGTGTCACCCTCGGTTAAGCACCCCGGCAGGGCCGGCACAATCACCAGATAGCCACCTTCCGGCTCCTTGGCGAGAATTACTGTATATGTCCGCTTCATGGTCTTTGCCTCCCTGTTGCTTGCTGAAGGCAGGTGAGATTCTACGGGCGTACCCCTCAATTCTCCGCTTCTGGAGCGACTGCTATTCCGGATAATCAGCACTGGCGCCGGGCACCCCGAACAGGCATGTCGTCCCCTTGCCCACAGCCTGCGCTGGCCTCACGCGATGCAGCCCAAGGCTGCCTCACGGTCGCCGGCGATCAGAAAATGCTTCATGTCCCAGCCGGCCCGGCCCGTAATTATATCGTAGAGCGGCAGCCCCAGCTCGGCTAGCGTCTTGTCCAGGTAATCCTCGGTCCCGTTGAGGCTGTGGGTCAGCTCCGGCTCCCGCATCGTCTCACAGTGCGGGCACTCGGCCTCTTTGACCGAGAGCTTGCCCAGCGAACGGAAATAGTCCTCGTATTCGTCGCACTTGGGGCAATAAAGCCGCGTGCATAGCTCCCGGTGAAACTCGACGACTGCCTCGGCAGATACTTCAGACCGCACCATCTCCAGCGCTTGGGCCCCGGTCAGCTCCGTGCTGCGGGCCTCGAGTTGTTGAATATCTTCCAGTGTCTCGTGGGCCGGGCAGTCCTCACGGCGCTGGTAGTTGATGATGTAAGAGTCATGGGTAAGGGTATTGACGAAATAGCCTTTACCCGCCAAGGTCGGCAAGCCGCGGTCGGCGTGGAGCAGCTTGATGGCCTCTTGCACCTGCATGCCGGCGACGATAGAACCGATGGTTGGAGTCGTCGGCACCTTACCCTCCAGAATCTCCTCCCGCGTCAAGAGCGCACAAGAACGCCGCATATTCAGCAACTGGTAGTCCAAGTCGGACATGGTACATTCGTAACAGGGCTGGTCCTCACCGCCCACAAACACTCGCACCATCCCATTTGTCACTTCAATTGCCCCATCAACGAATGGCACCCCCAGCTTGTAACATGCCGAGTTCATCGTCACCCGCGCCTCGCGGTTATCCAGAGCACCGAAGACGATATCCATCTCGCCGAATACCCCCAGGCCGACATCGTAGTTGATATCGGCGTTGCGGCCCTCGACCCTGATGTCGGGGTTGATCTCCATCCCGGCGCGGGCTGCCACCACCGCCTTTTCCTGACCGTTATCGGAGGATCGGAACAGAATCGAGCGCGTCAGGTTGGACTCCTCGATGGTGTCTAGGTCCACGATCATGGTGCGGCCGATGCCAAGTAGGGCGATGTTCTTGAGGATCTCGTTGCCCAGAGCACCGGCCCCCACAACCAATACCCGCGCGTTCTGCAGCCGCTCTTGGTCCCACCACTGGATCAGCCGCAGCCGATGGTATCGGTCTTCGTGCAGGTCAACGTCGATTGGCTCCGGGAAGGTGACCTCTACAGCCTCATCCTGAGCTTGTCGGTCATTCATCGGGCGGCGACCGCCTAACCCGCGGTGATTTCCGGCTGCAAGCGCAGCACGTCGCCGTCCTGCACCTTGGCGTCAGCCAGGGTCTGCTCATCGGCAAGCTGGGTTCCGGAGGCCTTGTGGTGGAACTTGTAGCTCATCGGCTGGCCGTCGGGCCCGGTAGTCGGCAGGCTCATCATCTGCACCAGCTTGGCGATGATGCGGCGCACGGGGGCGTCGTCGGGCAGCGAAGCCTCCTGGGATTTGCTGCCGGTTGTATCCATGATTGTGACCTTTACTTTTCCCACTGCAAAGCCTCCTTAGTGCAAGTCTATCTCGATGTCGCTAAGATCGTCTTCCTGTTCGGGGGCTGCCGGTGGTGGCGGCGCAAGCGGTTGTGTCGGCGCACCGCCGGCGACTTGGGCCGTCGGGCCCGGTGTCCGCCGCGTGATTATCAGGCCCACCACCAGGGCCGTGAGCAGCGCTACCACGAAGCTGATAACGATCACCAGGACCAGCCACGAAGCGCCGGTCTGGGGTTGGCCGGCTCTGGCACCGGCCGCCTCCGCCTCGGGCGCAGCCTCTGTAGGCCCCGCCTCCGGTACCGGCTCTTCCGCCTCGGCTTCGGCAGTCTCAGTTTCAGGCTCCTCGGGTGCTGCTGACGGTGCCGGAGCCTCCCCCAGCGCAACATTGTAGTTCAGTCCATTGGCCTGGAGAAACTGCATCACCGCGACGCTGGGGATGGCGAAGCCGACCCTCTCCGCTTCCTCGGCCACCATCACCGCCACACCGATTACCCGGCCGTCCTCGTTGATCAGTGGGCCGCCGGAGTTGCCCTCATTCAGCGCCGCGTCGATCTGAATATATGGCTTGCCCTCGATCTCGCGCGCCAGCGCTGATATGGCACCTCGTGTCAGGGAATGCTCCAGACCCAGCGGAGCGCCGATAGCCGCGATCTCCTGCCCCGATTCCAGCTTGTCCGAGGAGGCGAACTGCACCACCGGCAGGTTGGTGCGCGCGATCTTCAGGACACACAAGTCGCGCTCGAGAGAACTGTGAGCGATGGTTGCCTCAATCTCCTCGTTGTTCTGCAGCTTGACCTTGATCGGTGCGTCCTCGTCCCCCTCCACCACATGGCGGTTGGTGACGACATGGCCGTCGGCGGAGACGATGAAACCGGAACCGGAGCGCTCGCCGGCGGCGATGGTGACCACAGCCGGATCAATCTGCTTGAAGGCCTGGCTGAAATCCGCGCTGCACACCGCCGCCAGCAGCAGTGTCGCACAGCAAACAGCACTCAGCAACCAGCATCGTCGGGACATGACTATCGCCTCCACAGGTTCTTGTCAGTAGCCAGGTGCCAGCGGCCTGTCGTCAATCGGCAACCGGTCCTGATGGTCCTTGGCCCACTTCACGGCGGCTTCGTTGAGCACGTCATCCAGGTCAAAGTTCCTATACTGTATCATTTCCCCGACTCGCAAAACAAGGCTGGGCAGGCTCTCGCCGGGGCTCCAGGCACCGATGCACACCGCCCCGCCGCGTTCCGGCGGCATGATGTTGGGATGAAAGATCGCGGTGCGCCAGAGCAGGTACGGCGGCCGCTGCGGGTAATCGCGGTGCAGATAGATATCACACATGTGTCGGTCTGCAACCTCGGGCTCATCCTGGCCCGGCACCACTATCAGACTGCGGCATCGGTACAGCACTCGGTAGCGGTCCGCCGGGTCGCCGCCGGCAGAGACCTCGATCAGATCGCTGAGCTTGACCAATTCGCTCAGCGCCATGTAATCAGCCCACAGCCGCCGCATTCGTGGGCTACTTCGCATTTCAGCCGTATATTTGTCCATAGAAGTGCACCCAGAAACCAGAAAATCCGGTGCCTCAGTGCAGAAACCGGTTTGTGCCATTTTACCACAAAAATGGGTGTTGTGACAAAGGAATGCGTGCTACCGGCTCCCTCGTTCCCGGCCGCTCGCCTCAACGCTCCTTGTCCGCGCCCTGCGATCCTGACGCCTCAATCATCTTACCCATCAGGCCCGGTTCGTAATCCAGCTTCGTCCCCGCCTGCTGATAGAAGTGAGGCAGTCCATAGAAAGTCCGAGCCGCCTCCGGTAGGGGCTGCTGTGACCGGGCAGCCCAGAAAGCAGCCGCCTCAGCCAGATGCCGCTCCTGCACTTGGCCCAGTAAGCCGCGACGCGCCTCGGCAACCTGCATGAATTCATGCGCCGCCAGGTCCCCGGCGGGGACGAAAGCCTCCAGGGCCGCGAAGCGCGCCATCAGTTCCCGCGCCCCGGGCGAGGTCAGGTTGGCTCTGTCCAGCACCTGCATCACCGCCTGCGTCTTGAGGTAGGTATCCCGCAGCATCTCGACGGTGGCCTCGCGGAGCGCCGCCGAATCCTGCTGCAGCGCCGCATTCCAGCCGGCTAGGTCCTCCTGATTGGCCGAGTGCGCCACAATCTCCCAGCCGGCGAAACCCTCAAGTGTCAGCTTCGCATCCAGTACGGTCAGCGGTTCACTTGTCGCCAACGGCGTTATTCGCACGAGGCTGGTGCCCTCGAACTTTTCCGGCAGCTTCAGGGTAACCATGACCGGACTGCCGACATTGACTTGTGCCTGGTCGAATTGATGCACCCGCCGCACCAGCACAACCGCCTGCGCGCCGGTATCAAACAGCGTCGCAGCCGCCTCCCCCTCAACTTCCAGGTGCTGTCTGTTGCCCAGCAGCAGGATTCTGGAAATCGGCTTGAGCTGATGGTGTAGTATCTTCAATTGCCAGCGGCGGCCTAGTCCTCCGGCCTGCACGGTGATAGATAGATGGGTGAAGTAGAGCAGACCATCGGCGCCACCGGCAAGCGCATGGAGCAGCAACAATGCCTGCTGCTCGGGCGTCGGCAGCCAGCGCTCCTCAACGGCCAGGCCCAGCTTCTTCCACATATCCTGCTGCATGTGGGCCTGCACCCACTGGAAGTGCGGCATTTGGGGGAAGCATTTGTCGGCATTATCGCCGAGCCGCTGCAGGTCAATCAGGCCGCCGAGCATGGCGCTGCCGGTCGCAAAGCCCTCCCCCCGCTGCAGCGTATAGACATACGGCACCGGGAAGTCGAAGGCTTGGTCCCAGCGCCGCCAGTGGCCTGGCTCGGAATGCTCAGGCCGCCGCAGGTCCATCAGCGTCATGCAGATCAGCCCGCGCTTATCATAGTGCCGGATCAGCTCCCGTGTGCGGATCATCATATCCTGGTGCCGAGCAAACACATCGTCGCCGGTCAGCCAGGCCAGGAAGGCCGGGTGCCCGGCCAGCACCGAGAACTTCGCGATCCACTCCGCCCGCCACGGACGCCCCGGATGATGCGTCCCGCGCCCGTGTCTGAGATAGAGCAGGCAGTGCAGGCCGTACTCATGGGCCGCATCCAGGATCTCACACAAATCCTCTACGGAATATGCGGTATTGACGTACAGCACGACCGCGTTCATGCCCAGTTCCGCGAACTCGGCCATATCGGTAGCCGGATCGGTCCAGTCCGCCCCCACGCTGTACGCACCGGCGGCGAAAAGCAGCCTCGGCTCCCCGTTAAGGTACACCGCGTGCTCGTCAAAGCTCAACTTCGGTGCAGACCAGGCAGCAAAGGGTTGCGGTGCGGGCGGAAGCTGCAGTTCCGTAGCCAGGAGCTTGCTCACGGCTTCACCGAGTTGCTTCGATGACGGCTGATGACCGGGGGTCCATGCCACAGCCATCCCGCTGCTGTCGGTAACCATCTGGTCCTTGCGGACACCGTCGAACAGCCAGTACCACATCGCCAGACCGGTGCCCTTAGTCGGCAGGTCGGCCAAGGCCACCCGCCCGCCGAGGTAGCAGAAGGTCTTGACCTGCTCCAGGAACCTGTCATTGTTCTCCCACTCCGGCACGAGCAGCAGCTTACATTCATCTACTGAAGGCACCAACGGCGAGGTCGCGATTGGTTTATCCAGCATCATGTCTGCCGCTGAGCGCAGGTGCGCCTCCCGCTGCTTGCCCTCGGCGCTCATCGCTGCCAGGATAGTCACCTCGGCGGCTTCCACTCTCAATTGCGAGGCCCATAAAGACAGGTCATCAAACCACGCCGGCGCGCTGTTGCGGTAGTTGAGGCAAAAGAACTTGAGGCTCACGACGCTGCGCCCCTCGGGAGCCAGATAGCGGCCGGTAAGCTGCTGCCAATCCGCCCCACTCTTGGCCAATCTCGCTCCCATCGGCACGAACCATACGAGCTGCCCATTATCCAGCGTGATGCCCAGATCGAGAGCCACCGTCGGGCCTACACCGTCGAGGCGCTCGCAGTAGGACCAACCCGAGAACTCCAGGCAGTTGCACGGTGTGGCGAGCTTGATGTCCTGCACCGCTGCTTGCCTGCCGCCCTGGCCCGGCACCATCAAGCTGCCCGGAGCCGCCTTGCCGCGTTCCGCCTCCCACTGCAGCTTTGTGCCCTCATGTGATCCCCAACCCTCGATGTTTCTCGCCAGATCAGGATTCGCCAGCAAGTTCTCAGCCGCGCCCTGAGCCCACACCGGTTCCGCGGCAGTGACACAGAGCAACGCAACAATCACGCCCACGCGATATGGCATATTGCCATACTCCCTTCCCGAATAGCCGCTTCCTCCTAAAAGATTCGCCCGTAGCAGCCGCGAGTCCTGTCTTGTCGGTACCGGCATCAAGCAGTCAAGCCACCGTGGCAGGTCACGGCGGCTCAGCCGGCGAACGAGTCGTGGTCGCTGCGGAGATTTGCAGCGCCGAAAGGATATCCCAGCTTGACGCCGGATTTGCAGGTAATCGCGCTAGGTTCATGCCTGGTGGAGATGACTCCGCAGCAGAGCGGCCTCGATCTCACCCGCGCCGATGCGTACCTGGCTTTGCCCTCCGGTGCCGCCTCGAATTTCGCCGTTGCTCTAGCACGGCTGGGGGTCAAGACCGGCTTCATCACTCGTGTCGGCGACGATGAGCTGGGACAGTGGCTGCTGGGCAAGCTCAACAGCTTTGGCGTGGTGACCGAGGGCCTGGCCGGCCCGGTGGCGGGACAGCTCACCCCCGTGTCCTTCTGCTGGATGGACCAGACCGGGGCCAAGCGGTTCTATTTCTACCGCTTTGCCGGCCACTGCGACCCGATGGCTGGCCTGCAGGCCGAGGAGCTCGGCCCGGAGACACTTGGCCGGGCGCGGCTCTTCGACTTCAGTGAGGCCACGATCCGCAAGCAGCCGCTGCGGGATGCCACGATGCAGGCGGCGCGGAATGCCAAGGCTGGCGGTCAGGAAGTGGTCTATGCGGCCAATTACCGACCGGACTCGTGGCAGGAGCCGGTCGCACAGATCATCGCGGTCCAGCACCAGGCCTTCGCCCTGGCCGACATCGTGCTGATGAACCGCGCCGAGGCGCAACTCTTCACCGGTGAGCATGACCCGAGCCAGGCCGCGGCTGCGATTGCTGCAAGGGGAGCGAAGTTAATCGCGATTACTGATGGTGAAAATGGGGCATACCTATATGCAGAAGGCCGGTTGCACACTATAGGGCCGAGGCGGGTGGAGGTAACTTATGACATCGGCGCCGGCGACACTTTCCATGCCGGGCTGGTCGCCGCCTATCTGGCCGATCTGCCGGTTCAGCAGGTCGGACGCCTTGCCTGTGACGCGGCGGCCCTGCGGATCAGCCGCTCTGCCGACATGCGGTCCTTGCCGACCTGGCAGGAAGTCGAGCAGTTGGCGCAGCAGCCGTTGTAGCCACGACCAAAGAAGCAATATCTGAGGTTGATGTGATTGTCACGAATACTGTCTCTAGTCATCACTGTGCTGCTCCTGGCGGGAGCGGCTGTTGCCCCGCAGAGCAGTGACCTTCCGGTCGAGCCGCTGCCGGCCGACCAGGAGTTTCACCCCGCTTACACACTGCAGTCAGGCACCGCAGAGGGGGCCGAGGCGGGGCAAACCTCGCCGGTGACCAGCCCCGAGCAAGACTTGCCGGTCGAGCCGTTACCGCCGGATGACCCGGTCGCGCAGGGCTTTGAGCAGCCGACATGGGCCGGTGATCCTGACGATATACCCCCGGCCCGTACCGCTGCCGAGCTTGCCGCATTGCAGATAACGCCCGAGCTGCCGGAAGAGCCTCGCCTAGTTTTCATCTCTCCCCAGCCGGAGGAGGAGTGGCTCGAGGGCGCTCCGGTCACCCTCAGGTGGCTGGCCAGTCCGTCCATCGCCCAAGTGCGCATCTACTACTACTATGACCGCTGCAAGCTGGCCGGTCGCTCCCGAGGCCGCTTTGGTGCTCTGGTCACTCCGATGATGCAGAACCAGGGCCAATTTCGCTGGTCGGCGGTGCCCTGGATGGACAGCCCGGCCTTTCGCCTGCGCATTGCCGGCTATGATGCGGAGGACAATCTGCTGGCCTCCGACGAAATCGGCGTGCGCTTCCGTCCCAGAGAGCTTGCCAAGATTCCTGCCACGTGTATCGCGATAATCAAACGCAAGCAGCGCCTCTACTACTACGTTGACGCCCGTGTCAAGCGCATGCACATAGTCTCCACCGCGCGCGGGTGGTACTCCACGCCCGATATGCACCCAGGCGCATATGACCGGCGGCGGGGCGCGATGGGCAAGATATTCGGGAAAGACCCCTGTGCCTGGAGCCGGGCATATCACTGCCGGATGCCCTATTGGTTGCAGATCACTTCTAGCGGCAGCCACGGGATTCATGCCACCTCGCCGCCCTTCTACCACCGGCTGGGTAGCCCGGCCTCTCATGGTTGTGTCCGCCAGCACCGCGCCGATGCCAAGATCCTGTACCAATTAGTAGCCGTGGGCATGCCCGTGTACATCTTCTGATTCCATCCTATCCACGCAAAAAAAGAGACCGGCTCTGAGCCGGCCTCTTCACACTCTCTGATCCAGCGGTTCTAGAATCCGACCTGCCACGAAAGGCCGAACTTGACCGCTTCCTGGGTCGCGCCGCCGGCCGGGGTATAGTCAACGTCCGCGACCTCCAGCGTCACCTCGTTGTTATCGTCGAGTTGCCAGGCAACACCAGCGCGGATAGCGTCATAGTCCAGCCCACCAGCGCCGTCGGAGCTGAATTCCTCATATTTCAGATAAGGTATCCAGGTCTTGTCCTCTCGCACCTTGGCGACCTGGATATACCAGCCGTCGCGGTCGGAGCCGAACATCCTGCCATCGGCCCATTCGGCCTGAACGTCCCACGGGCTCCGGATGAACTTCACGTAAGCGTCAACGGCATGGCGGGAGTTCTTACCGGCAGGGCCGGTCAAGGCGCCGTCAAACCAGCTTAGACCGGCGATACCCCACTCGCGCTCCCACTTCAGGTCCACGCTGTAGTTCTTGCTGCTGTCAACATCGCTGGCACGGCCCTGGCCGTTGTACACCCCCAGATAGATGTCCGGCTGGTTCTCTTCGCCGGCGCGCTTCAGCCACAGGCCGCGGTCGGAGGGACCAAGGAAATAGAACCCGGAAGCGTTGTTAGCGCCCCAGTCGCCTTCCAGGATCATGGCCCGTTCCAAGGCCAGGCGATCGCAGGACTGCTGCCATGCCTCCAGGCCGAAGTAGGTCGGGACCTGCCCGAACCTGGCTGACCACTGATCATTGATATTGTAGTCAACAAACAGGTTGTAGATGATCAGGTCATCGGAGGTATAGCCAAGCGCAGCTACGTCTTCCAGGCGATCAAAGCTGGCTAGGGTCAATACCACGTTAGTCCTGTCACCGGCACTCGCGGCGAGGTTGAAGAAAGCCCGGCGCAGACTGAAATCCTCGAACTCGTCCTGTGTGGTCGGTAGCCTATCGCCACCGTCATACCTGAATTGCAGATAGCCGGACATGCTGACCCTGTCGGCCCAGTCGCCCTGGGCACTGGCACAGGCCGCAATCACGAAGGCCAGTACCACTATCATTGGTACTATGAACTTGTTCATCTCATGCGTCCCTCCCAGACTCTGTTTGCGGCGCCGCACTTGTGGGCCGCTAACCTGCGACATTTCGCAAAATGCCAGGGCTTGTTGCCTTGGTTTCCCACCCTGATGCAGGTCTCGCCCGCCGGCGCCTATCCTTGGTTTTGTACAGACAACACAGTATATGATACAGATTCACCTACGCGCCGTCAATACCTCCTTCGCCTATCAAATACTCTACTTGTTGACACCCCGCTGGATAGGTTATACTATCAGAGCCACTGCGTTCTTCGAGGGAAGCCAGAAAAAAAGCAACAGGAGGAGATCTAAGGTGATCAACTCCGCTCTAGCATCACGGCCAGAAACCGCCCTTAGGCGCATGCTTGTGCGCGCGTGCCTGGCTGCCATCATCTTGCTCACACTGCTCATCCAGGTTGCTGTTGCCGGCGTGCCGGGACGCGTACGCACCGAGCTGGTTTCCACCCGCATGCTTCCCATTGCCACCGTTGCCGGCACCCGTATCGTGCCCGATCTGGCCGCTGCCGGTCAGATCCTGGTCCGCACGCGTCCCGGCATCTCTCGCACAGATGTGCAGAGCATGCTGGCTGCCACCGATACCAGCGTGCTACGCGTCTATGACGATGGCAGGCTGCTTCTGCTCAAGCTACCCGCGGGTCAGAGTGTCACCGGTGCTGTCGCTAGGTTCAATGCTCGGCCCGAAGTGCGGCTGGCTTCTCCCGACCGTCTGATGTACCCGCAGGGGATTCCCAACGATATGCGCTACGGCGAGCAGTGGCACTGGCCTCTGATTCAGGCACCCCAGGCCTGGGACCTGGAGACCGGCAACCAAAGCGCCGTAGTCGCCGTTATTGACAGCGGCGTTGACCTCGACCATCCGGATCTGCTCGACCGCATCTGGACCAATGATGACGAGATCCTGGGCGACTATATTGATAATGACGGCAATGGCTATGTGGATGACGTTGTCGGCTGGAACTTCGTCGAGCGCAACAACAATCCCATGCCTGTACCCGATGGGCAGGACGAGGACGAGAGCGGCTCGCCGGATGAGAACGTCAGCCACGGCACCCATGCAGCCGGCTTGATTGGTGCGGTAACTAACAACATCGAGGGCGTCGCCGGCCTTGACTGGGCCTGCCGGATCATGGCCCTGAAGGTTGTGCCTGACGACGCTGACGCTCGTACCAGCGACTGCCTGGCGGCTATCGAGTATGCCGTGGCCAATGGTGCCAACGTGATTTATATAGGGGTTTGCGGCGCCTATGAATACGCATACACGCCCGTCATCGCTGAGGCTGTAGCCGCAGGGGTCACCGTGGTTGCGCCCACGGCTAATATCCCCATCAACATCACCGATGGTCCCACCAGTTGGTGGTCGCCTATCTGCAACGACGGTGATTGGTTCACTCACAACAACGTTATCGGCGTTAGTGCCACCGATAGCGACGACGTCGTCGCCGGTTTCAGCATGCTTGACGGCTCCTCGTACAACTTCGTGGACGTAATGGCTCCGGGCGCAAACGTCCTCAGCACGCTTTACTACAATCTCGACCTCCCCGAACTCGGCTTCATTAGCCCCTACGGTGCTTACTCCGGCAGTTCTGGTGCCGCTGCTATTGTTGCCGGCGTAGCCTCGCTGGTACATGCGCGCTATCCGGATTACACGCCTGCCGGCATCACCGAGCAGATCCGGGTCGCCGCAGACAACATCGACGAACAGAACCCCAATTGTGTCGGCAGGATGGGCGCAGGGCGGGTCAATGCCTTCAACTGCTTGCGCGACATCCCGCCGCAGTTGCCCAAAACGGTTACCGCCTACGATACCCCCGACGATAACGGTGGTAGCATCACCGTGGAGTGGTCACTGTCGCCGGACGATGGCAAAGGCTTCAATGACGTCGTCGGCTACCGGGTGCAGCGCTCTGAAACCGGCGAAGAAGGCTCTTTTACTACCTTGGCGAGCCCCGCCGCGGGGGTCACCAGTTACGTGGACAGCTCGGTGGACGATAACAAGCCATACTACTATCGCATCGGCGTACGCGACGCCTCCACCGAGCGCTTCACCGATCCGACCCTGCCGGTGCAGGCTCGCGATGATACCGCCCCACCCGCGCTTGAGGAGGATATGCTGGTCGCGCGCGTGTATGGCCAGGACGGCGGGGCAATCTCACTGAGCTGGAGCGATTACACTCCCCCGGGCGACTTTGGGGCCTATCGGGTATGGCGTTCCGGTGTGCCCTTCACCAATGTATCCGGCCTTGCTCAGCCGATAAAAACCATCGGCAGTAGCCAGCAGAAGAGCTATATTGACCAAGACGACCCCGGGACCCCTGAAAAGGAGCTCGTTGACGGCAAAGAGTATTACTACGCCGTCACCGTTCAGGACCGCGAGGCCGAGCCCAACGAGATCACTGATGTTAACTGCGTCGGCCCCGTCGTCGCCAACCCGATCTTCTCGTTTAGCTTCCCGCCGGGGCTAAGCATGATCGCCATCGGTGTTGTGCCCCATAATAACAATATGGGCGCCATCTTCGAGGTGGATACCCCCGCCGACCTGCCCCTGGCTCGCTGGGATCCTGAGCTGGACAACGGCGGCGAGTACGTCATCTATTCTGAGGCGCCGAACTCCACCTTCCTACAGCAGCAGCTTGGCAGGGGCTTTTGGTATCGCAACCCCGCCGGCAAGGAGCTCAACATCAGTGGCAGTCCCGCTCCCGCGGGTGATTTCTCCGTGGACTTCGTCCCCGGCTGGAATCAGCTCGGGAACCCCTATACTCAGGATATGCCGATTGCCCAAGCTAAGGTCACCGTCTTTGGGACCCAAATGGACCTCGCCACCTCGAATAGCATTGGCTACACGCGGGACTATATGTGGCGCTATGCCCCCTCAACCCGCAGCTACAAGCTGATAAGTGCCTACATGGACTTTGCCCGGGACAACGTGCCCAAGAGCGAAGGCTTCTACTTCTTGGCGTTTGAGAACGGGAAGTTGCATTTGCCGCGGCCGGTGGCTGCCGCTGCCTTAGCCGCCCCCGTCTCTAGCTCCCAAGCTGCAGTTGATCAGCAGCACTGGAGCCTTCGGTTGGTCGCCCAGGCCGGTGAGGCCGCTGACACTGACAACTTCATCGGCGTCAACCCGCGCGCTGAGGAGCTCTCCGGAGTAGTCAGCCCCCCGCCTCTCGATGGAGCAGTTGAGCTTGCCGTCGCCACCTCCGGCGGGAACTATAGTGCCACCAGTTTCGTCGAATCGCTGGGCAATTCGCACACCTGGCAACTAAGCGTCACCGCCGCCGAGCCGAAACAAAGCGTTCGCTTGACCTGGCCGGATTTGAGCCAGGTGCCGGTCTCATGCAGGCTGACATTGACTGACCTCGAGGCCGGCCGCAGCGTCAATATGCGCACAACCACCAGCTACAGCTACCAGCTCGGCAGCCAGCAGAGCCAGCGGCGTTTTGAGGTAGTGATAACTGAACGTGGCGCTTCGGCACTCACAGTCAGCGGGCTGCAAGCAATGGCCACCGGCGGCGACAGGGCCCAGGTCTGTTTCACCCTGTCCCAGGACGCGGCTGTGGAGCTTGAGGTACTCAACATCTCCGGCCGCAGGGTGCGAACTCTGGCCGCCGACCGCCTGCTGCCGGCCGGGTCCAATGTGGTATTGTGGGATCAGCGCTCCGACAATGGCACCCTAGTCCCACAAGGTCGCTATCTCATCTGCATCGCTGCCAAGACCGACGACGGCTCGGTGGCAAAGGCTATCGGCACCTTGCAGATACAACGCTAACCTAGACAATCCACACCTGGGAGGGATAGATACAACGCGGGCCGCCACCGACCTGTATCTAGTCATCATGCGCCAATGAGTATCAGGAGGTCGTCGGCCAGGTGAATCGTGATAACAGCCCTTCTATGGCGTCGGTCGGGGCCCTAGCCCGACATCATGTCACTAAGACTGCTGTCTTCATCATCCTGACCGCCGGGCTGCTTGTACCCCCGAGCTTCGCCGCTTCCCGCAAGCCCGTCCCCCTCTCGCACTGGCAACTCAGCGACGGCAGTGTCCACGTCTCCTCAGCGCACCAGCCATTGATTGCCGCTGCCGACCGCCTGCTCGTCGGCGTTACTCCCACCCGCATGCGTATCCATCCGCTCTATCTCAGGCAGCTTCAGGCTGACTCTGTGCGCCTCGCCACGGCAGCCGGCGGAGAGGTGTCCAAGCTGCTCGGAGGCGGCCGCATCGCCGTGGTCGAATTGCCGCCGGGCACCGACTTGTACGCTGCTGCTGCTGACATCGCCGCTGCCGGTGCCGCCTTCGTAGAACCGGACCTGGCTGTCCATGCTACCCGCATCCCCAACGATCCCCTCTACTCTGAGCAGTACCACCATCCCCAGATCAACTCTCCCGGCGGTTGGGATGTGACTATCGGCTCCAGCGATGTTGTCATCGCCGTGATTGACAGCGGCGTAGATACCGATCATCCGGATCTGCAAAACAGCATCTGGGTCAACGTCGGCGAGAACCCCGCCAACGGCCTTGACGACGATGGCAACGACTATGTGGACGACTGGCGGGGCTGGGACTTCTACAACGACAACAATGATCCCAACCCCGAACCCGACGGTCTGGACAATGACAACAAGGGCGGGCCGGATGACCAGGTCAGCCACGGCACCCTGGTAGCCGGCCTGGCTGCAGCTTACGGAAATGACAACTTCGGCACTGTCGGCGTAAGCTGGCGCGCCACCATCATGGCCCTTCAGGTGTTCCCCGATGACGGTACCACCTACGTCTCGACGGTTATCGAGGCGATTGACTATGCCGTTGACAATGGGGCCGACATCATCAATCTCAGCATCGGCTCGCCCTACGAGCAAAGCTTCAGCGCGCCGATTCAGCGGGCCTACGAGGCTGGCATAGTAGTGGTATGCGCGGCCGGCAACGACGGCAAGGAGCTCACCAACTCCAAGAGCACCTGGGTCTCACCGGTCTGTAACGACGGCCCGGATGTATTCACCGACAACTATGTTCTCGGCATTGCCGGCGTGGACCAGAACGATAGGCGGGCCTGGTACAGCAATTATGATACCTCCTCATGCAACTTCATAGATGTGGCTGCACCCGGCTCGGACATGTTCGGCCCCAACTACTACGACCCCCGCTTCAGCCATCTGGACAGCTATTTCGGCACCAACACCGGCACCTCATTCGCCTGCCCTCTGGCGAGCGGGCTGGCTGCCCTGGTCCTCGCCGCTCATCCCGGATACACTCCGGCCCAGGTTTATCAGGCGATTCGCAACAATACAGACGATATAGACGCCCTAAACCCCGGCTATGCGGGAGCTCTGGGTACGGGCCGCATCAATTGCGGGCGCACCCTAGGCCAGATATCAGCGCCCGCCGCCGTGACCAACTTCCAGGCCTTCGATACACCCAATGATGATGGTGGCAGCATTACGCTGACCTGGACCAAGTCCGCCGACGATGGCGGCGGTGCCAACTCGCTGACGGCTTACCAGGTGCTGCGCCGCCAAGGCGAAGCCGGCAGCTTCCAGCAAATCGCCGAGCTGCCCCCTGGCTCAACCCAGTATGTTGACACTGATGTCAGCGACGGCCAGACCTACTACTACATTATCCGCTCCACCGATGGTACCCTCAGCTCCGACAGCCAGACCTCTGCGGGCGTCATCCCCGAGAATGACGCCGCGCCGCCGGCCATTGATGACCTGGCGGTTCAGGACCGGGCTAATGATGACGGTGGTGCCATCGTGCTGGACTGGTCCGGCTACACACCGCCGGCTGACTTCGGCTCTTACCGCATCTACCGCAGCGAGCGCAACTTCTCGTCAACCCTCGGCCTCACGGTCATCAAGACCATCACCAACCCCAGCACTAAGACCTGGACCGATAGCACTACCCAGGATGGGGTTGATTTCTACTACGCTGTGGGGGTGCGCGACACTGCGGCGAACGAGCAGCGCAACCTTCCGGCGGTCGGGCCGGTGCAGTCGTATCCGAATAATGACATCCCGCTTGGCCCCGGCCTGCTGTTTATCGGACCGCCGGCGGTGCCGCCGGACCGGGACCCGGCAACCTTGCTCAACATCCCCCCTGAGGAGCTGCAAGCCGCCCGCTGGGACCCCGCGGCCGCAGACTATGTGACTTACGCCGCCGGCAGCGTACCGGAGGTCCTGAAGCTGGCGCTGGGCCGCGGCTTCTGGGCCCTGCTACACCAAGTCACCGTGGTCCAGCCGACCGGCGCTAGTGCTCCCGCCGGCGATTTCAGCATCGCCCTGACGCCGGGCTGGCACCAATTGGGCAATCCCTTCTTCGCTCCGCTCGCTTTCGGCGCCTCCACCGTCACCTACAACTCCAATACCATGGACCTGATCAGCGCCGAAACCGCTGGTGTCATGCGCTGTTTCGCCTGGATCTACTCCCCCGATGACGGTCCGTATAGGCTTGCTTACCCGGATGTGGGCCAGAATAGTACGCTGATCCCGCCCTGGACCGGCTTTTGGGTCCAAGTCCTCAAGCCCTGCATCCTTACCCTGGCGCGCCCTGGCGGCACTGCCACCGCAATTCGTACCGCTGCTGCCGGCAGCGACCGGATATGGGACCACGGCTGGCACGCCCAGGTGGTATTGCGCACCGCCGGCGCTACGGCGGCCAACAACTACATCGGCGCGGCCCAAAGCGGTTATACTATCCCCTCCCCTCCGCCGATCGGCACGCGCCCGCAACTGTACCTGAGTGCAGCCAACCGCGATGATAGCTCCATTTCCTACGCGATTTCACTGGGGGCCGAAGCCGCCACAAAATGGGTATGGAACCTTGACATCCACAACTTGCAGCCCGACACCGAGGTCGAAGTAGCCCTGCCTGACCTGAGTGGCGTCCCCAATAACTGCAGTGTCACTCTGCACGACCCGGTCACCGGCAAGAGCACCTACCTGCGCACGGCCGCTGCCTACCGCTTCACCGCTCGCTCCGAGCGGCCCCGTCGGCTGCAGCTCATCGTGCAGGAGAGCAGTGCCGCCTCGCTAGTCATCAACTCGATGACTGTCCAGCCCGGCGGCTCTGGCACCGCGCATATCGTCTTCTCGCTCTCACAACCTGCCGAGACTACGGTGCAGATCCTCAATATCGCCGGTCGTTGTGTACGGCGAATCGAGCAGCAGCACTTGCGTTTGGCCGGGAATCATACTATATTATTCGACGGACATAACAGCTACGGCGCTCCGGTTCCGGGCGGCCGTTACCTGGTAGCGGTTAATGCCCGCGCCGAGAACGGCCAGCAGTTGCGACGCCTCATGACTGTTAATCTTAGTCGCTAGTTCCCAGCAACCGTCGCTAGCGCCGATGGGGCACTGAGAAAGGGCTGACAAGCCATGTCCGGTTGTAGCCGCCTCGCGATTGCCATCGCACTATTGGCTAGCCTAGTCCTCGCCGGCTGTGGTGGAGATACCGCGCCGGCAGCTGAACAAGAGGAGGAAGTGGACACCGGCACCATTACTGGCCGGGTCATTAGGGCTGACGATACCACCAAAGCCCTGCGTGGTAGCGTGGTTTCGCTCTCTACCGGGCAGACGGCCGTCACCGATGCCCAGGGCAACTTCACCATTCAGGACGTACCGGTCGGTACCGGCACTCTCCAGGTGACCGTGGATACCGTCACCAGGCCTGACTATGGCACCCAGACCGTGTCCGGAGTTGCCATCGTCAAGGACCAGATAACTGCTATCACCATTGCGGTCTTGCCCCTGGATGTCGCCTCGCCCTCCAGCATCAACATCGCACCTAGCCAGGCGACCGTGGATATCAATGGTGAAATCCAGTTCGTCGCTCCTGTCAATAGCGCCTCCGGACTGCTGATAGTCCAGCCCACCTGGTATCTGACCAATGCCGTCGGCGTAATAGACGTCAACGGTAAGTTCACCGCGCTGGCACAGGGCACCGGCACCGTAGTTGCCACCAGCGGTGACATCTCCGCCCAAGCCACTGTTGTAGTCGTAGGAGCCCGGGCCCCTGACATTACTAGTGTCCTGGTCAGTCCGAGCGAGCTTAATGCCTCCGGGGGCGACGTTGCCGTCACCGTTGCAGTCAATGATGGCGACGGACTTGACTTCGTCCGCGCCAGACTCGTGGACGCCAGGAACAATATCGAGTTCCATGATCTGGTGCGGGTGTCGGGCACGGTAAAGGACGGCACCTACTCCGCAAACGTATTCATAGACCCCAACCCGCTCCGCAACAGCCAGGAAGATGCCACCCAGCCCCTCACATACACTATCACCATCTATGCCCAGGACACCACTGGAGCCACGTCTATCTCACAGCCCCATGATGTGGTAGTTAGGGGCATTGATGAGCCGGGCCCGCCGCCGCCGATCTAGCGGCTATTGCTGCTTACCCACCCGCCGCGAAGCTCACAGGTCCTCCGACCTCTGCGGCTGCCAGCTTACCTTGGCCCGCGCCCGCAGAAGGAATGTCGCCCGCCGGCCCCGAACTTACCTCGGTAGCCTTACTTGCCTCAATACCCAGCGAGTCCTCACATGAATCTCATAGCACTCTTGCTAGTCTTTGTCTCCGCCGGCATGCACGCGGCGTGGAATTACTGGACCAAGCGCGCCTCTGACAGCCTCAGCTTCATTTGGGGCCTGGCAGCAATTGCGCCGCTGGTGGCCGGCATCGCGGTACTCGGCGACTATCTCATCTACACCTTATCCTCCCAGCATTTCGGCCACCCACCTGACTTCAGCACCTGGAAGCTGGCGATCCTCGGCGGGCTTATTCAGGCCGCGTATTTCGCGTTCATGGGGGCCGGCTACAACCGTGGCGACCTCTCGGTCGTCTATCCTGTATCCCGTGGCTGCGCGCCTATCATCATCGCTTTGCTGGCCTGGGTGTTTCTGCACGAGGTCCCCTCAGCAATCGGCCTGGCCGGGATTATCGTCATTCTAGTGGGTGCTCTCATCTTGGCCTATGACATGCTCTCCGGCCCCGACCCCGACACCGGTGTCTCCACCATCACCTCCTCGCTCCGCTTTGCCGTCTTTGCGGCCGTCACCATTGCGCTTTACCACGTGGTGGACAAGGCCGGAGCTCAGGGCTCCTCCGTCACCAGCTACCTCTTCCTGATGGAGACGGTGATATTCATCACCATCACGCCCATGCTCCTGCTAAGGCGCAGCAGTGCCGCTCTTACCGCCCAATTCCGCCAATTCGCCGGTCTCATCGTTGTTGCGGCCATCCTCATGTACATGGCTTACTGTCTGGTCGTGAGCGCCATGATGCTGGAGTCGGTGGCCTATGTCGCAGCAGCCCGCAATGTCAGTATTCTCGTCGGCATAGTCCTGGGGGCAACGCGATTGCGCGAAGGCTCTCTCGGGATTCGGCTGCTGGCTGGCGCCTTCATCCTCGCGGGCATCCTGGCGCTTGCAGTGGGTGGCTAGGATGGCTGCAGCTTTCAGGGAGATTCGGCAGCGCCTGATGAAGCCGAAGCAGGTTTTCCCCTGCCAGGTCGTGTTCCGCCGCGAGGGCTACCTGGTGCTGCGCTATGTCAACGCAGAGGCCAACGAGGTGAGTGGCACGGTCATTCCAGCCGGCAGCATCACTCTGGCCCATTACGTCGCGGCCGCCTCATCGGTTTGGTGGGAGATGTACCATCCTGACGGCTCTCACCTGGCCGACTTAATTCACCTCACCTCGCCATTGCAGATGCGCGCGGCTGAGGTCGAATACACGGACCTGTTCCTCGATGTCTGGCAGCCGGCCGGTGAGCAACCACGCCTCCTCGACCAGGACGAGTTGGCTAGGGCCGTCGCAGGCGGCTACCTCGACGCCGAAAGCGCCGAGGCCGTGCAGCAAAAGGCCCGCGAGATTTTGTCTAATCTCCCGGACCATGCACCCCCACGGTGGCACCAGCTCGATCCCTCTCAGGCTGAAGCGGACCACACCCCCTAAATGGCGCTGTCCTGCTACAGCAAGCCTGCTAACTGCCGAGCAGTTCCTTCATCAATTGATACGCTGCGGCCATTGAGGCGGCGCGCTCTTCCGGCGTCTCACCGGGCGCTCGTTCCAGCGTATATGCGCCCCGATAGCCTAACTCCCACAGCTTCGGCAGCAGGAAGTCATAGTTTGTTTCCCCCTCGCCGATGAGTGGGAAATCGGGATTGCCCTGGCCGCCGCGGTGGTCTTTGAGATGGGTGTGGCCGATGAACGGCGCGACTTCCTCGAGGCGCTCTTCAGGCCGAGCGCCTTCGTAATATAGGAAATTGGCCGGGTCGTAGGCCAGTCGCACCCGCTCGTGGTCAATATCGGCCATTGCCTGCAGGCAGGTGGCGGCGGTACCGGTATAGCCCCCGTGGGTCTCCAGGCAGATCGTGATGTCGAGGCTAGCCGCGACATCGCCGGCCCGGCGGATGCGCTCGACGAACGTCTCGGTATCAGCAGCAATTTGCTCTGCCGTCTTATCAGCAAGACCGAAGCTGCCGGTGTCGAGGGTATGGACCCCGAGCCTCGCCGCGCCTCGCAGCTTGGCAATCAGCAGCTTTTCGCCATCATCGGCAAGCAGATTCACGCCGCCGGCATATACGGCTACCAGCTCCATCCCGGCGGCGCTGAGATGTGACTGCACGTAGGCCATATCTTCATCGGAGAGGTCTTCCAGCGGCAGGTCCAGGTAGCCCTTGTAGAACCCGACGGCGGCATAGCTAAAGCCTGCCGCGCCGCCGTTTTGGCAGAAGGCTTCGAAATCCTGCTCGGTGAAATTGTAGATCGCGATAATCGGCTCCATTCCTACAGCTCCTTTCTTGTTCATTGAGTGTACCTGCGGCCATTTCCCCGGCTGTCGTCGTCTTCCTGCCGGAAATTGGGGACAGTCACCTATTTCTGCAGAGAAGTAAGAGTGGAACTTACAGAAATCGCAAGAAATGGGTGACTGTCCCCAATTTCCTTGGCCTGGCGCGGGAAGGTAGTCGCTTGTCTTTGGCGAATTGAATAGCCAAGTGCTAGTCTGGCCAATCCACCAAACGCGTAGCTTGGGCTTCCAGCCCGAGGTCGTTGTCTATCAAATACTCCGTTGCAGCTATGAACGATGCAGCTCGGAGCCACCACATTTTGCCTCACCGGAGCGGCGGGAAGTGAGCGAGACCCCAGCCGATCTGCAGCACGATGGCAGTGTAATGGAATGGCGCGTCTGGCCGGCGCGCAATAACCGGCTGCTCTCCGCCTCTGTAGCGGTATTCATCCTGTTCATATCAATCGTCGTGGTGCTGTGCTATGGCAGCGCTTGGTATGGCGCAATGGTCTTCGTCGCCTTGTTCGCCGCCACCGCGTCGTACTACCTGCCCACGAATTACCAAATTGACAAAGACGGCATCAGGCTGCGAACACCGCTTACCACGACGTTTCGGCCCTGGGAGGCCTTCACCGCCTGCTTTGCCGACGGAGCCGGCGTGTTCTTGAGCCCGTACTCCAAGCTGAATTGGATGGCGTACCGGCGTGGTATCTACCTGCGCTGTCCGGACAATCTCGCCGAGGTAAGAGCGTATGTCGAGCTGTTCGTCGCACCCGGACAACCTCGAAGCCGATGAGCAGATGCAGAAGCAGCGGCAAGCCTTGGGCCGGCTGGCGGACTTGGTCAGCGAGCGGCGTCTGGGCATGCCTGCTATCTTCATGCTGGAAGCCGGCCGGCCGCTGAGTTTTGTGGCCAGCCAGGCGCTGATATTCTTCGAGCCGATTCTCGAAGCGTTCTGCTCGCCGGGTGACTATCATCTGGTGGCCGAGGGCCTGGAGAGCCGCGAGAATATCGAGTGGCTCATCCAGCGCCTCGAAGCCGCCGAGGAAGCCCGTTCGCATCCGAGCGACGAAGCCGACCCACAGGACCGTTCCTGAGCCGGCTAGCGGCACCGACGCCCCTGCCTGCCCCGCTAACTCGTATTGGTCTCATCATCGAGCGGCCACATCGGATGCCGCCGGCGCTCGTACCGGTACTGCCGCACATCGGGGTTATGTACGCCCGGCGTATCAATCTCAAATATTTTCGTCGCGATCTTCTGGTAATCGGCGCGGAAGTGTACCGCTGATTTCAGCCCGATGATCAGCCGTCGTGTCGGCTCGATTCCCACACAGCGCAATGCCTCCATGTCAAATGGCTGGATCCGGCGCTCCGTCAGCACTACCTCCACCTCCCCGACGACGAAGACCACGGTGCGGCCCATTGATACCGGGAACCCCGTCATCATCGGGCCCCGGTTCACGTACCTGCCGTCTGCGATCAGCCGCACGTACCCGCTGAGAGTAAGCGGCGAGCCGTGCCGGCTGTCGGTCTTGCCGCCGACGGTCAGTGTTACCTGATTGCCCACGCCGGCGGCGATGGCCTGGCCCACTGCCTCGGGATCGGCGATTATCGCCACTGTGGCATGCGGGGCGTTGGCCTCAACCAGAGCCTGCAGCATGACGGTCCCGTCACATGGCGCTCCGCCGCCCGGGTTGTCCGAGCCGTCCGCGAGGATCACCGGGCCTGCCCCGGCCTCGATGGCGTACCGTATCGCCTCATCCACAGGTGTCAGCTCCAGCCGAAACGCCTCGCGACGACTCCAGACGAGCTCGGCCATTTCCTCGGCGGCGGCCTGCGCCGCTTCCCCGTCGTTGTCGGCATTGACCACAACCGCCGCTCCGGTGTGAGGTGTATCCGCGAAGGGGAAACCCCCCGCCAGCGTGATAGCCAGTATGTCCGGGCGCTTCTCCATCGCGTGCACCGCCGCGAAGATCTCCTTCATCGGTGGCACCAGCGTGCACTGTTTGGGAGGCCCCATTAGCATGTCCACCCGTGCAAAGCCGGTGACGGGCCGGATGCGTCCACCGATCGCATCCACGACAATCTGCACCGCTTCCCTGCCCCGCTCCAGATGGTCAATGTGTGGGTACGTGTCGTACCCGATTAGCGCATCGGCCTGCGAGGCCATCTCTGCCGTAATGTTTGCGTGCAGGTCCAGTGTCGCCGCCATCGGTACGCCCGGCCCGACTAGCTGACGGATCCGTTTCAGCAAATCGCCCTCCGCATCATCCAGATGCTCCGTCACCATCGCCCCGTGCAAATCCAGCAGCACGCCGTCCACCGGCATCGCTGCCTCCAGCCGCTCCAACAGCATCGCTGCAAGCTCCTCATAGGCGGCTTGCTCGACCGTACCTGACGGCTGGGCGACCGCCCAGATGAGCGGCACCAGTTCGAAGCCCAACTCCTCCGCACCGGCCACGAAGGCCCCGGTACACGTGCTGGTGCCTCTGAACGTCGCCACCACCTGCTCGCCGACCAGTACCCCCGGCGCCCGACCCGAACCCAGGAAGTCATCCAGTCTCGTTGTGCCCTCGGCAAAGGTGTTGGTCTCGTGGCATATCCCGCCCGTGGCAATGCGCATTGGAACCTCCGTTTATCAATATGGTGGACAATAAACAAGCAGCGACTTCAGCCCGTCATGACCGCTCCGCCGACATACCTGCCCGCCCCAACAGTCTCCGCTCCAGTTCGCTAGCGGCACGCCCCAATCCTCCTGTAATTCGATCTCCGCAGGAAACGCCATGTCGGGTGGCGAATGCTATTCTGCACAGGCCCCCTCCAAGTCACACTCAGGAGCTTGGCGAAATACAACACATGACCGGGCGAGAATCACGGAATATGACTGAGCGCGACATCACCAGGGTGCTGGCCACTGACTGTGGCTCCACGACGACCAAAGCCATCCTGATTGAGAAGCAGGAGGGCCAGTACCGCTTGGTCGCGCGCGGCGAAGCCCCCACTACCGTCGAAGCGCCCTACGAGGACGTCACCCGTGGCGTGCTCAATGCCGTAGCGGAGGTCGAGGAGCTTACCGGGCGGCGACTGCTGGACGGCGAGGCTATCATCCGCCCGGCCGCCGCTGACACCGGCACCGACCTGTACTTGTCCACCAGCTCGGCCGGTGGCGGGCTACAGATCATGGTGGTCGGGCTGGTGCGGCGGATGACTGCTGAATCGGCGGAGCGCGCGGCTCTGGGTGCCGGCGCTATCGTCATGGACGTGCTGGCGCTGGACGATGGCCGCCTGCCCCACGAACGCATCGAGCGGATGCGCCAGTTGCGGCCCGATATGATTCTGATCTCCGGCGGCATTGATGGCGGCGAGGAGCGTCGGGTGGTCGAGATGACCGAGCTGGTCGCAGCAGCCAATCCCACCGCCCGTCTCGGAGCCAAGTATCGCCTCCCGATAATCTATGCCGGCAATGTTGACGCCCGGCCCGCCATTGAAAAGACCCTCGACGAGGTCGCCGACCTGACGGTCACTGATAACCTTCGCCCCACCATGGAGCGGGAGCATCTGCAGCCGACGCGGCTGGTGGTCCAGGACCTGTTCTTGCACCACGTCATGGCCCAAGCACCCGGCTATTCCCGTCTGGTCCCCTGGACTGACGCTGACATCATGCCAACACCGGCGGCGGTCGGCAGCATCATGCAAGCCATCGCTGAGGACCGGAATATCAATGTGGTCGGTGTGGACATCGGTGGCGCGACTACCGATGTTTTCAGCGTCTTCTCCGGCCAGTTCAACCGCACTGTCAGCGCAAACCTGGGCCTAAGTTACTCGATATCGAACGTGCTGGCGGAGGCGGGGATTGACAACATCCTGCGCTGGGTGCCGGAGCATATTGACCGCGGCTGGACTGTCAACCAGATCCGCAACAAGATGATCCGGCCGACCACGATCCCGGAGCAGCTCTTGGACCTGCAGGTCGAACAGGGCATTGCCCGCGAGGCGCTGCGGCTGGCCTTTGACCAGCACCGCTCGCTGGCCGCCGGCCTCAAAGGGGTCCAGCGGGTCCGCGACATCGCTGATGCCTTCGTTCAGGCGGCCGATGAGTCCATCGTCAGGATGATGGACCTTGATCTACTCGTCGGGTCGGGTGGGGTGCTGTCGCACGCGCCCCGCCGCAGCCAGGCCGCTATGATGCTGATAGACGCTTTCCAGCCCGAAGGCTTTACCCAACTGGCGGTGGACTCGATTTTCATGATGCCGCAGCTTGGGGTCCTGGCCGAGGTGCACCGCCAGGCCGCTACCGAGGTTTTTTTCCGCGACTGCCTGATCCCGCTGGGCACCTGTCTGGCCCCCACAGGGCGTTTCCGGGAGGGGAGAAAGTGTCTGCATGTGTCAGTGCAGCTCCCCGACGCCCCGCACGAGCTTGACATCAACTGGGGCGAGCTGGTGTTGGTCGAGCTCGGGGAGAACCAGTCCGTGGCAGTCACAGCCGACCCCCTGGGCGGCGCCGACATCGGTGCTGGCAGAAACCGCGCAGTCGCAACCGAGGTCACAGGTGGGCAAGTCGGGCTGATCATAGACGCGCGCGGCCGGCCCCTGGCTTGGCCGGATGATGAAGCGGACAGGGTCCGCAAGGTGCAACAGTGGCAGACGGCGTTGAGCGCCTATCCGGGAATTGATGCCAATGACCAGTGACAAGGCGGTACATGCCTACACTCCCGGACTACGGGTGACTGACACGGCGGTCCTGCGCAAGGTACGGCGGCTGCCGTTACCCGGCCAGGTGCATGTGGAGCTGGGCGCTGAGGTGAAGGCCGCCGAAGTGGTGGCCTCCACTGAATTGCCCGGACGCGTGCACACCCTCAACGTCGCTCACGAGCTCAACTGCCAGCCCGCCGAGATCGGTAACTTCATGGTCAAAGCAGAAAGCGACACCGTCCGGCGCGGCGAAATCCTCGCCGAAAGCAAGGCGTTATGGGGCCTGTTCTATTCATTCGTCAAAGCGCCGATTGAGGGCACCATCGAATCCATAAGCACCACCACCGGGCAGGTGCTGTTTCGCGGCGAGCCGATACCGGTCGAGCTGGACGCCTACGTTGATGGTACTGTGGTCGAGGTTCACGCGGATGAGGGTGTGACCATCGAGGCGCAATGTGCCCTGGTGCAGGGCATCTTCGGCATCGGCGGCGAGCGCTATGGGGAGCTGAAGGTACTGGTTGAAAGCCCCAATCAGCCGCTGACCGCCGAGCTACTGGATGAGACCTGCAAGGACTGCGTAGTGGTCGGCGGCTCGCTGGTCACCCTCGAGGCGGTTCACCGTGCCATCGAGCTTGGGGCTTCGGCGGTCGTCGCCGGCAGCATCCAATCCCAGGACTTGGACAGCTTCATGGGTGAGCCGATAGGGGTGGCTATCACCGGCCAAGAGGCCATCCCGATTGCGCTGATAGTCACTGAAGGCTTCGGCGAGCTGGCCATGGCCCAACGGACCTTCTCGATACTGCAAGGCCTGAGCGGCAAGCGGGCTTCGGTAAGTGGCGCAACCCAGATCCGCGCCGGCGTCATCCGGCCGGAGATAATCGTCGCTAGCGGCCGGCGCGCGGAGGGCCTCTTGGCTGAGCCGCCGGTCTCACAGATGAGCATCGGCAGCCAGGTTCGCCTCATCAGAGCGCCCCACTTCGGGCAAATCGCCGAGGTCATAGCCCTGCCTCCCGAGCCGGCCGAGATCGAGACCGAGGCGAAGGTGCGGGTGCTGCAAGCCCGATTAGCTGACGGAACCGTCGTCACAGTTCCCCGCAGCAATGTGGAGCTGATGCAGGAATGAAGCGCTACCTGACTATGGCGTGTACGGCCAGTCTGCTGGCAGGGCTTTGCTGCCTGGCAATAGCGCAGCCGCAATTGCCGGCACCCAGCCAGGTGATGATCGCCGACGATGGCGAGGACGACGAGGGCAGCGCAGCGGTCATTACATGGCAGCCGCCGGCGCTGACGGAGATTGACGGCTACGCTCTGGCGGGCTACGAAATTTACCTGCAGCAGCTTGGAGGCTTCTATCCGGGCCGCTTCGCCCTTTTCACGGGCCGTCCGCCGCAGGAGTTTAAGGAAGTGCTGCTGCTGCCGGATGCGGCTGCCAGGCAAGCGGGCATAACTGAACTGGCGCCCTGGCGCAGGTATCGCGCGAAGCTGAACGCGTTCTACCTGCCAATTGGCGTGACCCCGCAGATATCCGACCAGGACCCCCTGCAGTTGACTAATCCGCAGGTACTGCGCTCTGCAGCGGCGGTCTCGGCTGAAGCCATGAGCCCGGTCGGTAGCTGGTACGACCCGTGCCACAACACCGTCCTGGCCGTGGTGCTTCTGTATTCGACCATCGTCTTACTTACTATCTACTTTGCCCAGCGGCGGGACATGTACATCCGGCCCATTGCCGGTCTCCAAGCGGTTAACGAGGCGATCGGGCGGGCGACCGAAATGGGCCAGCCGATTCTCTACGTCACCGGCCTGTCGGGCGTAAGTGACATCGCCACCATTGCCGCGATGCTGATCCTGGGGCACCTGGCCAAACGCACCGCCGCCTATGAAACGCCCATCATCGTGCCGTGTAATGACCCGATCGTCATGGCGGTCGAGCGCGAAATCGTCCGGGACGCTTACATCGAGGCCGGCAAGCCCCAGAATTACGCGCCGGAGAACATCTACTACATCACCGACAGTCAGTTCGGGTACGTCGCGGCCGTTGACGGCATCATGCTGCGCGAGAAGCCGGCGGCGAATTTCTACATGGGGTACTTCTATGCCGAATCGCTGATTCTGGCCGAAACCGGCAGTGCCAGCGGCGCTATCCAGATCGCCGGCACCGATGCCGACACCCAGTTGCCGTTCTTTATCACCGCCTGCGACTATACGCTGATGGGCGAGGAGCTGTATGCCGCCAGCGCCTACCTTTCGCGCAACCCTCTGCTGCTGGCACAACTCAAGGGCCAGGACCTGGGCAAAGTTGCCATTATTGCTCTGCTTGTAGCCGGCGCAGCCGCCGCGACCATCGCCGCTCTGGCGCCCGACGCTTCCCTCGCCGAGGTTTGCGGACGCTTCATTTCGTGGTTTACCTTGGCCGGGTAGCCGCGATAGACAGGCAATTGCCGGCTCTGTGAAGGCCGCCTCGAGCCATTCGGAAACGGAGTTGATGCAAGATAACCGTCCGCACTCGTATTCCGCTGCTAATGGGGTTCATCGCCGGCCTCTTCATGGTGTTCACGTTCTTTGTGCCTCATGCGGTGGGGACGCGGGGCTCCGAGATGCTGCTGGAGTGGGCGCGGATCATCGGCGCCTTCGCCCTGATCCTCGGCCTCGCGAGCCTCTTCCGGACCCATTGGGACAAGATCCGCCGCCGTCAGGCGCAATGGGGCTATAGTGTCGTGACCCTGGCCTCCTTCGCCTTCATGGTCTGGGCCGGCATCATCTATGGCACCGGGGAGGGCCCGGTGGGCCAGCGCCTGGTAACTGTCAAAAGCGGCGCCCTGTTCGAGTGGCTCTTCAACAATGTCCAGGTGCCGCTGGATGCCACGATGTTCGCTCTCTTGGCCTTCTTCATAGCCTCGGCCGCGTATCGCACCTTCCGCGCCCGCAACTTCGAGGCCGTCTTGCTGATCATTGCTGCTATTATCATTATGCTGGGCCGCGTGCCGATGGCTGAACTGCTTCATCTGCCTCATGGCGAAGCGATTGACACCAGAATGCCGCAAATCTACGAGTGGATCATGCAATTCCCGGCAGTCGCCGGCAAGCGGGGCATCCTATTCGGCGTCGCCTTGGGCGCTATTGCCACTTCATTGCGCATTATGCTTGGCATCGAGCGCTCACATCTAGGGGGATAGCGGTTTATGGAAGACATTCTCAACCGCCTCCAAGCGATTGACCGCCGCTGGCTGTATCTGGTGATATTTGCGGCAGTGCTGGTGCCCTTCCTCAGCGGTCTGAAGCTGCCGGCTGGTGTTCCGAGCCCGGCCACCACAGGTGTTTACGACTACATTGAGCGCCTGCCGTCCGGCTCTGTTATCTTGCTTTCGGTTGATTATAGTCCGGCGTCCCTGGCCGAGCTGGAGCCTATGGCCAAGGCCGTCGTGCGGCACGCGTTTGCCCGGGGCCATCGTGTCATCGCGCTGGCGCTGTTCCCCGAAGGGGCGATGATGATCAACCGCATCCTGGATGAAGTGGTCCCCGAAATGGACAAGACTTACGCGACCGACTATGTCAACGCCGGTTTCAAGCCCGGCCGCGTGGCTGTTATCCTGGGTATGGGCAAAGACATCATCGGCGTATTCGAGGATACCGACGCCCAAGGCAATGCCCTGTCCAAGATGCCGGTGATGGCAGGCGTAAAGAGCTATAAGGACATTGACCTGCTGATCAACTTCGCTGCCGGCAACATTCCGTTCGCCTGGATTACCTACGCCCACGAGCAGTACCAACAGCAGGTCGGCGTCGGCGTGACCGCAGTTATGGCCACCGACCTTTACCCGTTCTGGAAATCCGGCCAGCTTGTCGGCGTTATCAACGGCCTCAAGGGCGCTGCTGAATACGAGAACCTGATCCAGAAGCCCGGATGGGGAGCGGCAGGCATGTCGTCACAGTCCATCGCCCATCTTCTGATCATAGTTTTCATAATCCTCGGCAACATCGGCTATTTCCTGGTACGCAGGCGGCCATGACATGGCTCGGTACGTGAGTGAACCCCATTCGGCGAAAGGCAGAAGCTGATGCCGGAGATACAACCAGGCACGCAACTGGTATTCCTGGGGCTGAGCCTCGATCCGCAGGTGCTCGGCCTGTGGGTTCAGGCTCTCCTCACCTTTGCGATACTCTCGTTCCTGTGGGGCGACAACCCGATCTATAAGTTCGCCGAACACGTCTTTGTCGGCATCTCGGCGGGCTATGGGGCCGTAATTGTCTGGCAGCAAGCAGTGCTCTTGCTGCTGGTTTTCAAGCTGTGGCCGCAACTGAGCACCAAGGCCGATGCGGGCGCCGACTATTGGGTTATCATCCCCGGCGTTTTGGGTCTGCTCATGCTCACCCGCTTCTTGCCAAAGTACGATTGGCTGTCCCGCTACCCCATTGCGTTCACGGTGGGGCTATACGCGGGGGCTGCCATCGCCCCGACGGCCCAGGCCTATCTGCTCAAGCAGATGGGGGCCACGATGCTGCCTCTAATCGGTGCAAGTGAGACAAGCTGGCCGGTGGCGCTCAGTTCCTTGGTGGTGCTGGTCGGCGTAATATGCACTCTGACATACTTCTATTTTTCGCGGCCTCACGAAGGCATGCTCGGGGTCAGTTCAAAGATCGGGATCTGGTTCCTGATGGTCGCCTTTGGTGCCGGTTTCGGCAATACCGTGATGGCGCGGATATCGCTACTGATCGGTCGAGTGGAGTTCCTCCTGTACGATTGGCTGCCAGCCTGGTGGCCGGGAGCCGGCCTCTGAGCCACCCCTCGGGCCTACCGCATCCGTAGTTGACCACCGTCACTGTCAACGCATCTGGCCAATTATGTCTAGTAGGTGAAGGCGACTATTGATAAACAAATAAAATAAGAACTCTCTTTCTGTTTGCAAAACTACTGGAAATCTGTTATACTTCTCGAAAGAATGCTGGGGGTGGAGAAGTGCAGTGATGGAAGATGCAGACAGGAGGGGAACACAGTGAGTGACGAGGATGCAATCCTGGTCATAGATGATGACGAAGCCTCCAGAAACCTGATACGGGCGGCGCTGAGCAGGGAAGGCTATGAGCTGATCGAGTCAGGCAGTGGCGAAGAGGGACTCGAGCTTTACGAGCAGCAGCAGCCGGCTCTGGTGCTGCTGGATGTGATACTGCCGGGGATTGACGGTCTAGAGGTATGTCGGCGTCTGCGGGCCAAGGGGGATGTTCCCATCATCATTGTCAGTGTGCGCGACGAAGAGGTGGATAAGGTCGTCGGCCTGGAGCTGGGCGCTGACGATTATATTACCAAACCGTTCGGCGTCCGTGAGTTGGCAGCGCGTGTGCGGGCAATGCTGCGACGGACCGTGCTGACGGAGAAGGCTGCCGTGCAGCAAAAGCAGCTAGATTACCCGGGCCTGCACCTCGATCTGCCCACGCGCACGGTTACGGTCAAAGGTGAGGCCCAACGGCTCACCCCCAAGGAGTTCGATCTGCTGTTTTTCTTGGCTTCGCAGCCGGGGCGCGTGTTCAGCCGCGAGGACATTGTGGAGGCGGTATGGGGCTACAAGCCGGTGGGCGGAGACCTGCGTACGGTTGACACCCACATCAAGCGTCTGCGGCAGAAGCTCGAAGAGGCCTATGAGGTGCCGTGGAGCCTGACAACGGTGTGGGGAGTCGGCTACAAGTTCGAGCTTGAAAAGTAAGATAGTTGGCTTGACACATTCTTGACACCGCGTCTGCGAATGTGCTACCTTGTTTCGTAGCAGAAAACTGCTTGACTCAGCCAGACGGGTGGATAGCCTGGGCCTAGCTGGTATTGCAGTGTAATGGGGTCCCACCTGAGGGTGAATTGACGACTCCAATTTGGAGACAGTGAACTCTGCAATAATTAGGGAGGCTGCAAACACAATGTTAAACCTCAGGCCCCTGTGCTGGTCGTGGACGTATGCGCTCTTATTGGTCAGCTTTGCACTCACCTCCATACTTCCCACAGCAGCTCTGGGCGGGCCTGCTGTGCAGATTCTACAGCCACGCCAGGGGCAGGTCGTCACCGGCGTGATCTGGATTGACGTCAGCTATTCGACGAATACTGAAGCGCCGATAACGAAGCTGGAGATCTACGTTGACGATCAATTGGCGCGCAACTACAACCTGGCCGCGCCCGAAAGGGCGGGCACTAGGTCATTCCAGTGGGATTTCAGCTTTGTCGCAGCCACTACCCACAGTATATCGGCTAAGGCCATTGACAGCGAGGGTGCCAGCGGCTCGGCAACCATTACGGTGACGGTCCGTAAAGCTGAGACCGCCACGCCCCAACCCGGGGCCAGAGATGTGATACCGCCGACAGTCAATATCTACTACCCGGCCCAGGGGGCCAAAGTCTCGGGTCTAGTTGAGATACGTGCCGAAGCGCGCGATAACGTCGGTGTCGAGTTCGTGTATTTCACCATAGACGGCCGGCTGCACAAGCTAATCGGCAATTCCCCCCCGTATTACGATCAGTGGGATACCACGAAGGCGTCCGATGGCATTCATGTGCTGGAGGCTGCCGCCATTGATGCCTCCGATAACGAGGCCCGCTCGGCGCAAGTGACCGTAATTGTGGAGAACCACGCCATGACGCGGATGGAGAGCGGGCCCACGGCGCTGTCGCCGCGGCCAGCGCCAGAGGCCGAGGCCCAGCCGACAACGCCACCGCCGGTAGTAGTCCAGCCGCCCGCCCCGTCCGTCGTAACAACGCCCGCACCGGTCCAGCCGCAGCCGACACCGCCTCAGCCGGTGGTCGTCCAGCCGCAGCCCATCCCTCCCGCAGTCGCGGCCACTCAGCCGAAGCAGCCCGCAATGTCGGTGCCGCCAACGGTTGCAGAGCCGAGTCCGCAACGAGCGGCGATCCCGGCTCCGCCGATGATACAGGAACCTTCAAAGATGATTGCGGCAGCGGGCGCTCCCAGGGTCACAACACCCACGTTTATGCCGGCCCTCGTGCCGCAGGTCGTTGAGCAGCCGACCTTAGCCATGGCCTTCTCAACGCAACTCGGAGGCCAGGAGCTGCCGATTGCATCCTATGAGGCTACTTACCGGGATTACACGCAGGCGCCGCGCTCCACATATCCGGGCAGAGTTCTGCAAGCCCCCGAGGCACCCGGATTGACCAAGGTGAGCATTGGTGAGCTCCGGCCTGCGCAGCCCGTTGAGATCAGTCGTACCATCCCCAGCCACGGTACTCTGGCCGTTGTGCGCGAGACACTCAAGAGCGAGTTGCCCGTGGGCAGCTCCGCCGCTACCGCCGCAATCGCGGCCGAGACAGGCGCGACTACGCCTAGCCCACGGCGGGAAGTGGCGACTGCCAGCGGGTCCAAAGCAGTTGCGCCGGGTGCCCGACTTACGGTGGAGCGGCCGGTAATCGCCCCAACCTTAGCCAGCTCCGGCTATGTGCGGATTGGGGCGCAGAGGGCGACCGCGTCCAAACATGCCGGCGAAATGGTAGCTGCGTATGCCGGCGTCCCGAAAGTGACCAGACCCGGCTATGTGGCTCCGCAGGCCTCTGTAGGCGTCGGGACACCCGTCAAATTGGCGAGTCGGACCAGCAGCGCGGCCACCCTGGCCCGGGCCGACCTGGAAGTCGCCGGCCAGCACACGTCCTTGCCACAACTTGTTCAGCCGCTGCCGACAACCGCGCCGCGAGCGGCTGACTTCGATGCAACCATACCGACATTGAGGTTTGTCACCAAGGTAATGCCGGGCGGCACGATGGTAGCCGCACTACCGCAGCGGACCTCAACTCCGCAGAGAATCAGCACCGCCGCGGTGGCGCCACCGCCGCAGCCAGCTACCGCGAAAGTGACCGAGCCTCCCGTGCTAGCGAGCGGGAAGAGGACGACCGTGGGAAGCATCCCCAGCCGCGTGGCGATGCTCCCGAAAGCCGAGGTACCAAGCCTGGCGGACAGCGGATCCACGACCAGGCCGGCAATTCCTGAGCTGGCCAGAGTGATTGCGGAGTCGCCGGTCAAGAATATCGCCGTGGTATTTGACGGCGAGATGCTGGATTTGCGCGCCGCTCCGGAGACCTTCAATGGCATCGCGACCGGACCACTCCGCGAGCTGTTTGAGCATACTGATGGCGTGCTGTATTGGTTCCCGATAACCAAAGAGGTCCGGGCGATCAATGCCGAGACCGACCTGCACCTGACGATAGGCAATCCCGACATTGATGTAAACGGCGCTACGCAGCAGGTGTCCGTGGCCCCATATATCAAGCAGGGCCGCACCATGCTCCCGCTGCAGTTCATCGCCGACAGGTTGGGCGTGACAATATCCTACGAGCCGACCACTCAGCAGATCATCGTCAGCAGCAATGAGTTCTGAGCCGCTGGCACTGTCCATCCAATCCGTGAGCTATGACTGACAGCCTCAAAAGTGCCCCAGGGCTTTTGGGGTTGTTTTGTACCTTGCATCGGCACGACGTAGTCTCGGAGGACCTGCTTCATGTTATTGGCCAATCAGTCCGTGAGTCCTGACGGTCACCTGATCGTGGGTGGCTGTGACACCGTAGAACTGGCTCAGGAGTACGACACGCCGTTGTATGTGCTCGATGAGCAGATAGTGCGCCAGAAGTGCCGGGAGTACCAGCAGGCCTTCGCCCAGCGCCTGCCTGGCTCCGAGATCGCCTATGCCTCCAAGGCGTTGATGACTAAGGCGATCTGCAAGATCGTGCAGCAGGAGGGGATGGCGCTGGATGTGGCCTCGGAGGGCGAGCTTTACACGGCCCTGGAGGCGGGCTTCCCTGCCGCAAGCATCAAGCTGCATGGCAACTACAAGAAGCCGACTGTGCTGCAGATGGCCCTGAAGCACGACATCGGCCGGATCGTCGCAGACAGCCTTCTGGAACTCGAATTGCTCTCTGAAGTGGCCGGCGACATGGGCAAGCAGGCGCATATTCTCATCCGGGTAACTCCCGGAGTAAAGGCTGATACCCACGAGCGGATTCGCGCCGGCCAGGAGGACACCAAGTTCGGTCTCGGTATGGCCGGTAGTGCGGCCATGACGGCGACTAAGCTGGCCCTGGAGCTGCCCAATGTCGAGTTGCATGGCTTCCATTGCCATATCGGCTCGCAGCTTATGCACACCGACGGCTTTGTGCGCGCCGCTAGCGTCGTTATGGACTTCATCTCCCAGGTCCGCAGCGAGACCGGCTACCTGGCCGAGCAGTTCGACATCGGCGGCGGCCTCGGCATCCGCTATCAGGAAGACGATGTGCCGCCCGGTATTGACCGGCTCGCCGAGGAGGTCTGTACGGCGCTGGAGGCTGCGGCTGAGCGCCACGATATCGCCTTGCCGCAGTTGATCTTGGAGCCGGGACGCTCGATTGTGGGCGAGGCCGGTGTGACACTCTATACCATCGGCGTAGTCAAGGAGATCCCCGGTGTCAGAACCTATGTGTCTGTGGATGGCGGCCTGTCAGACAATCCTCGCCCGCTGCTTTACGATGCGGAGTATGAAGCATTGATCGCCAATCGTGCCGCTCAGCCGCCCGACCGCATCGTCAGAGTAGCCGGAGCGCACTGCGAAACCGACACGCTGCTTCCCGAGAGCAACCTGGCCGACCCGCAGCCCGGCGATATCCTGGCGGTCCAGAGCACCGGTGCTTATACATATGCCATGGCCTCTAACTACAACCGCTTCACCAAGCCGGCGATGGTCCTGGTCAATGACGGCAATGCCGAGTTGATAGTCACTCGTCAGAGCCTGGAGGACCTCGTCCGCCACGATGTGGTTCCACAGCGGCTGATCTAGCCCGACACGCCTCAGAAATCGGGACCTGTTACCATGCGGCTGGCAATGAGCGGGCGTATCAGTGGAGACAAGCTTGAGTGGCTGCGGAGTCTGGGCCAACTGGCTGAGCCGCGAGGCCCTGTCTATCTCGTCGGCGGCCCGGTGCGCGACCTGATTCTCGGCCGGCTCGAACTCGATACCGACATCGCGGTCGAGGGCGATGCCCTCGACTATGCCAGGCGCCTGGCAGAGCGCGACGGGGCAAAGCTAGTCGAGTACCCGGAGTTTTACGGGGCAACGGTCACCTATCGAGACGGCAGCCACGTTGATGTGACCGCTTGCCGCAGCGAGGCATACCCACAGCCCGGTGCTTTGCCTGAAGTCAGTCGCGCCGACATCCGCCAGGACCTGCGCAGACGTGACTTCACCATAAATGCGATAGCCGTGTCGCTCAGTCCGGCCAACTTTGGCAAGCCGGTTGATCCGTATGACGGCTACTGCCACCTGCGGCAGGGCCGGCTTCAGGCGCTGCACGACCAGAGCTTCCTTGACGATGCCACGCGGATACTGCGGGCGGCGCGGTTTGCGGCGCGACTGGGTCTGCGAATTGAGCAGGCGACGGCGCAATGGATCAGTAGCGCCATGGCTGCCGAGGCTTTGGCAACAGTCTCGGCGGAGCGTTTGGTGGCCGAGCTGCGCTACCTATTTGCCGAGCCGGCCGCCAGATGGGCCCTGGAGCTGCTGAGCCAATGGGGCGCGCTGGAGGCTCTGGGCCTTGATACTGGCGCAGCCGGGCGGCTGCTGCCACTGGACAATCTGTTGCCTGCCCGGCACGACCTGATGCTGAGGCCGGAACCGGGCGCGCTGCTGGCGGCCTCATTAGGGCTGCTGATGCCGCCGGAGCGGCTGGCAGGCTGGCTTGCCGGATGGCCGCTTACAAGTAGTGAGCAACAGGCCGCCGGGCAAGCCGCGATAATGGTGCATCACCCGCCGGTCGTGGTCTTTTCAACCTCACCGCAAAGTAGTAAACTGTATGGTGCGCTGCACGGGCTGTCACCGGCGGCCCTACTGGCGTGCTGGGCTGCCGGCAACACGCACGTGCGGGAGAATCTAAGGCGCTTCTGCCGACGGCTGGCCGATGTCCAGGCTGACATCAGTGGTGAGGACCTCCTGGCACTTGGCTATGAGGCAGGGCCGAGGTTCAAGCCAGCCCTGGCGGCGGCGCTGGCGGCCAAGCTCGACCGCGACGCCGACCGCGACGCCCAAATCGCCGAAGCTGTCCGGCTACTGGAAGGGCCCAATCGGCACTGAGGCCTAGGGTCAGGGCCTTGGGCTGAAGGCTTGACCTGCTTACCCCACCCCGACGGAGTGGGTGCCAAGTAGGTACGCCACGCGGTAATGACTGGCTAGATGAAACGGATTCTATATGCTGCTTTCGTATTTCGAAGGGCATGCGAGTATTGGCCAGCTTCTGGCCTGGATACTTGGGGTAGCACTGGCCATTACGGTGCACGAATACGCTCACGCCCGGAGAGCGCTGGCCGCCGGTGACACGACGGGTCTTCAAAGCGGGCGCGTAACCCTCAACCCGCTGGCGCATTATGACCCTGTCGGCAGCACGCTATTTTTGTTTGCAGGATTCGGCTGGGCCAAGCCGGTGCCGGTCAATCCCAGGATGTTCCGCAACCCACGCAGCGACGGCCTGTGGGTAGCGTTGTGGGGCCCGCTGAGCAACGTATTGCTGGCCGCCTTGCTGGCCGTTTTCTTGCGACTGGGCATAACCGGTCCCCACACCCTAACTGTGGCGATCATGGTGTATGCCAACTGCGTGCTGGCGATATTCAACCTGATACCGATCGGGCCGCTGGATGGCGCTCATATCCTGGCTGGGCTATTGCCGCCCGCGCAGGCCCGCAAATTTGAACTGTTCCAAGCGCAGTACGGGCAGTACATCATCATGGCAGCGCTCTTTATGCTGTTTGTGCCACCGTTTGATATGCTCACACGTACAGCGCTGATGATACCTATCAAGGGGCTATTCTGGCTGCTCACAGGGACAGGGGGCCTGTTCTGACCCGGCTCTTATTCAAGCCGCGCTACGGAGAGTCTTGTGCCATGTCTGGACTGAAAGCAGTTGTCCTGTGCGCCGGTGAAGGCACGCGTCTGAGGCCGCTGACCTTTTCGCGTCCTAAGCACTTGCTGCCGGTGGCGGGCAAGCCGCTGTTGGGGCGGGCGCTCGATACCATCAGAGATGCCGACATCCGGCAGGTTGCGCTAGTGGTGGGCCATCAGGCCGAGGCTGTCCAGGCCTATGTCGGCGGCGGCGCGGCCTGGGACATTGAAGCCACATACATCCGGCAGGAACAGCCGCTGGGACTGGCGCACGCGGTCAACTGCGCCAGGGAATTCGTCGGGGAGAGCCCCTTTATCGTGTTTCTGGGCGACAATCTCCTGGAGGCCGGCATCCAGGATTTTACCGGCGACTTCCGCCGGAATCAACCCGCTGCGGCGCTGGTGCTGCGCGAAGTCGAAGACCCCCGCCGCTATGGTGTAGCCGAACTCAGCGCCGACGGAGCCGTAGAGAAGGTCATTGAGAAGCCCGCCGAGCCGACAAGCAACCTGGCGATCGTCGGCGTCTATGCGTTCAATAGCTCCATCTTCGATGCCATTGCCGGCATCCAGCCTTCAGGCCGCGGCGAATACGAGATAACTGACGCGATTCAGTGGCTCATTGACAAGGGCCACCGGGTTTCCTCAGCGGTGTTCGACGGGTTCTGGGAAGATGCCGGCGAGCCGGTGGCGCTGTTGCATGCCAACCGTCTCTATCTGGACCGCCTCGAGGCCGCAATTGCGGGCACGATCAACGCGGCCTCGGAAGTCAGCGGTGCCCTGCACCTGGGGTCGGGCAGCCGCGTTGTCAACAGCCGGGTCATCGGCCCCTGCTTCATCGGCGACAACTGCGTGCTGCACAAGACAACTATCGGGCCGCACGTGTCCCTGGGCGATGGTTGCCAGGTCCGCAACAGCAGTGTCGAGGATGCCATTATCCAGTCAGGGTCTCGCATTGAGAACCTGCTCGGCGGCCTGAAGCGTTCGGTACTGGGCGAGCAGGTAGTCGTGGCAGGCGATGCGCGCAGCGATGCACCTCTGCATCTGCTGCTGGGAGACCTGGCGCAGATCCGGGTGATCTGAATATTGACTTCCGCAATGGCTAAGCGCTACGACATCCCGCAGGACCAGCTCAGCCTCTTCAGCGGCTTCGAGGTCAGCATAACCATCTTCGAGGGGCCGCTGGACCTCTTGCTGTACCTGGTAAGGCGCCAACAGGTTGATATTGCCGAGGTTAATGTCTCGGCGATTACCGGCCAGTATCTGGAGTATCTGGCGACTCTGGAGCAGTTGAATGTCGAGTTGGCGGCCGAGTTCCTAGTGCTGGCCGCGCAGTTGATCTACCTTAAATCCCGCAACCTGCTGCCGATGCAGGCGGAGGAGGCGGACGAAGAGGATCTCTACCTGGACCCGCAGGCGGAATTGGCGCGACGCCTGGAGGAATATCGCGCCTATCGGGAAGCTGCTGAGACGCTCGACGAGGCCCGCAAGCTGCGCCAGCGTATCTACCTGCGGGCGGCCGGCGAGGAGCAGATGGGTAGCGGCTTTGTGCAGCTCACCGATGTTTCCATTTTTGACATGGTGGCGGCGGTAGGGGAGTTGCTGAGGCGGGCTGCCACCCAGCCGCCGCGAGTTGTCCGGCGCCGCCTGGTCACCGTGGGCCAGCGCCTGCCCGAGATACTTACCGAGTTGCATGCGGCCGGGGGAGAGAAGCTGCGGTTCACTGACCTGGTTGACATGCCCGCCCCGCGTGTGTACATCATCGTCACCTTTTTGGCGATTCTGGAGCTAATCCGCCGCGGACGCGTGAAGGTGGGACCGGTCGAGGGCGAGAGCGACTTCCAGGTTTGGCTGGCGGAATAATGGCTATCTGCATCAACGTACACCTTCTGTCAATGGCAAGTTGAGGCCTGATTGATGAGACCACCGGATCTAGTCAACGCCCTGCAGTGCCTGCTTTTCGTGGGCGAAGAGCCGCTGTCTGCGCAGCGAGCCGCCGAGCTGCTGCAGGTAAGGCCCGAAGCAGTCGCCGAGCTGATTAGCAAGCTGCAGCGCAAGCTTAAGGGCCACGGTCTGCATGTGGTGCACCTGGCCGGTGGGTACGCCCTCGCCACCCTCCCGGACTATGCCGAATACGTGCAGGCGCTCCTGGAGCCGGACCCGCAGCGACTGTCCAAGCAGGCGCTGGAGGTGCTGGCGATCGTAGCCTACCGGCAGCCGATTACCAGGCCGCATATTGATGCCCTGCGCGGCGTCAACTCAAGCGGCGTGATCAACTCGCTGATTGAGAAGGACCTGCTGCGCATCACCGGACGAGCCCAGGCCCCCGGCCGGCCCTTCCTGCTGGTGACGACAGCCTACTTCCTTTCGGCGTTCGGTCTGAGTGATCTTGATGACCTGCCCCGGCTTGAGCTGCCCTTACCCGCCGCCCAATCCGGCACGGCTGAGCTTTCCGAGGATGAGACCGGCGAGCAGGCTGAAGCCGACCAGTCTGCTCCAGAGGATGAAGCGCAATCAGAAGCCGAAGACGAATCCGCATACTAGCAGTTGCGGCCTTGGGCTGCCTGACGGCGTCGTGGTTGGTGTCCGAGGCTGTGGCCGGAGAGCAGGCCGCCGACGCCAAGCCCAAGCCCAGCGCAGCCGACGGCCCCGTCCTATCCGCCCAAGCTGCCATCCTCATTGATGACACTACCGGTCTCACCCTCTACGAGTCCAACGCTCACCAGCGGCGCTATCCAGCCAGTATCGGTAAGCTACTGACCGCGCTCTTGTGTGTCGAGAAGGGCGACCTGGATCAAATCGTCACCGTCAGCACGCGGGCGGCAGCGGTCGGCGAGGCCACTCTGCACCTGGCAGCGGGCGAGAAGATCAAGCTCCGCTACCTGCTGCTCGGCCTGCTGATGAGCTCGGCCAACGATGCGGCAGTGGCCGTGGCCGAAACAGTCGGCGGCGACTATGACCGATTCGTTGCGATGATGAACGCCAAGGCCCGCGAATTGGCCCTCAACGACACGCACTTCACCAACCCACACGGCCTCCACAATGATAATCATTACTCGACCGCTTACGACCTGGCGCATCTGGCCCGCGCGGCTATGGCGTTGGAGGAGATCGCGAAGATCGCTGATACTGAGAAGGCTGCGATCCCCTGGCCCGGCAAGCCGTCGAACCGTGAGCTGGTCAACCGCAACCAACTGCTGGGACAGTGGCCGGCGGCTGACGGCATCAAAACCGGCTACACCAAGCAGGCGGGCCGCTGTCTGGCGGCTTCCGCAACTGTTGACGGCTGGCGGCTGATCGGTGTCTGCCTGGGTTGCAAGGATACCTTCGCCGACGGTCGGACGTTACTAGAATGGGGCTTCGAGCACTTCCGGCAAGTGCAGGTGGTCCGCAAAGGTGCAGCCCAGACCTCCTGCACAGTCACCAAGGGTGAGCAGGAAAGTGTGCCGGTGACAGCCACGCAAGACCTGGCCCTGCCGCTGCCGCGCGGCGCCCGGCCACCCAAGCCGGATTTCGACCTGCCGCCGGCCGAGGCCCCCATCGCGGTGGGCCAGCAGCTCGGCTACCTGTGGGTGGTTTACGGGGGTAACGAATACCGCCTCCCTCTGGTAGCCACCGCAGCCGTGGACAAGAGTCTGTGGGCACAGCTTATTGACAGCCATGTGCCGGCGGCCCTATTGTTGCTCTTGCTGGCCTTATCTGTCGGGGTGTTAGTCTATGGAGCGGCTGCAAAAATTGCTGGCACGCGCCGGTATCGCCTCGCGCAGGGAAAGCGAGAAGCTGATAGCCGCCGGGCGCGTCTCGGTCAACGGCAAGATAGTCATAGCGCTGGGCACCAAAGCCGACCCCGAGACTGATACCATCGCCTTGGATGGTGAGCCGCTGAGCTTCGCCGAGCCTAAGCACTATCTCCTGCTCAATAAGCCGGCCGACGTGCTCTCGACGCGCCACGACCCCCAAGGCCGCGCCACTGTCATGCAACTGGTCCCCCAGCGCCTGCGGCGTTACTTGTACCCCGTCGGGCGCCTGGATATGGATGCCGAGGGGCTGCTGCTGCTGACCAACGACGGCGAGCTGGCTCACGCTCTCACTCATCCCAGCTTCGAGATCCCCAAGACTTACCTGGCGACAGTGCAGGGGCAAGTGAGCCGGGACGAGTTGCAGGCTCTGCGGGCCGGTGTTGAACTGAAGGATGGCCCAGCCGCAGCCGATGTCGCTGAGATAGTCGAGCTGTCCGGCGACAGCACGGTACTCAGCCTGACGCTTCACGAAGGGCGCAAGCGCGAGGTCAAGCGCCTGTGCCAGGCTGTTGGCCATCGTGTGATTGCGCTGCAGCGGGTGTCTCTGGGGCCGCTTGAACTCGGTCAACTCCAGCCCGGCAAGTACCGCGCGCTCTCCGCCGAGGAAATCGAGCAGCTCTATGCAGCTACCGGGCTGCGCAGAGAGGGAGATGATGGCACTTAGGCCCCGTTGGTGCAATTTGGTCGCGTGGCTCGCCGCAGCTCTGGGCGCGGTCCTGACGGTTGCCGGCTGTGTGCTGCTATGGCTGCGGATGCTGCCCCTGGGCCTGCCCGGGCAGTGGTACTGGCCGCTGCGGCAAATGCTGCCGCATTTCTGGCCTACGCAGTTCGGCATCATCATAGTGGCGGGCGCAGCCGTGTACGTCACCTATCTGGTTCGGCCCAAGACCGCGCCCCGGGTTGCGCCGTACCTGTTTGGAGTGCTGACTTGCTGCTGTGCCGCCTTCGGCATGATGAGAGGCCTGTACCTGGCTGAAGGCTATGCACACCTGCGCACGGCTCAAGTCACCTCATCGGTAGCCGCCCTCCCGTACTACGGCGAGGCGGTCATGACTGACGATGTTGGGGAATTGCTCCGGCACTACGGTGACTGCGAGGGCCGTAAGCGGCTTCCCGACCGCCTGCGCACCCATCCACCGGGCCCGGTACTGTATTTCGTATGCGCCCGGCGCGCCATTCTGGCCTCCCCGGGCCTGATTGAGTTGGGACGAAGGCAGCTTGCGCTCGAAGGCATAGCGGCCGCCGACGCGCCCGCTCTGGTCCAGGGCTATACCGCCGTCCCCATGACCGCTGAGGATGTTATCGCCGGCATGGTAGCCAGCCTGTTATTGAGCTTCCTGGGCGTTCTGACGCCTGCCGCGCTGTTTCTGGTAGCCTGGGCTATTACCGAGCCGAAAACGGCGCTGGTGAGCGCTCTGCTGGCCGCAGTGATACCTTCGCTGCTGCTGTTCGTGCCTAGCATTGACGGCCTGGGGACCGTAGTGGTTCTCGGTGCTTTGGGCACCTTCTTATGGTCCCTGCGGCGGGGCAGCCATGCGTTGGCGGTGCTGTCGGCTCTGCTGTGGGCGGCGGCGTTTTTTTGGAGCGTCGGGCTACTGGTGCTGGCGTTGCCGGCGGCAGCGGTATTGGTCTATCACCTTCGGCAGGCCCGACAACGGCGAGCGGCCCTGGCGGTGGCGGGAGTAACCGCCGGCGTATTCGTCCTCACCTTTGCGCTGTTGTATGTTGCCGTCGGCTATAACCCGGTAGCCAATACTGCCGAGATCCTGGTCTCACAGGGCCAGATAATGGCCGCAGCGGGACGCGACCGCCTCGCCTGGACCCTCATGAACATGTACGAGTTCGGACTGTTCCTCGGCCCGATGCTGGCGGTTACCTCGCTGGCGGGTCTGGCCTGTGCGCTGTATGGGCCGGACCCGCGTGGCAGTCAGGCCCAAGGCGGCGCACGGGGAGCGATTGCCTATCTGGGCCTCGGCCTGCTGGCGGCGTTTGTGCTGCTAGATGCCTCGGGCAGCACCCGTGGTGAGGTCGGCCGCATCTGGCTGTTTCTCATGCCGCTGTTTGCTATCTACGCCGCCCATCTGCGCCACTATGTCAGCGAAAGAGCCTGGCTGTGGCATTTCCCGCCGCTGCTTGGCGCCCAGCTAGCCATTGCTCTCTACCTGTTCGCCTACACTATTCCCGTCCAGCCGTAGGGCCTTCCGGGAGAGCGCGATGCCCGACCTTGACCGCCTAGTGCGCTACTGCAATGCCGCCCCTGCCTGCCGTGCGCTGGTGCAACTGGCTCAGGATGTCTCGGCGCCCCTGTACCTCGTCGGCGGCGCGGTGCGTGATCTGCTACTGGGCCGGCCGCTGCGCGACTGGGATTTTGCCGGCCGCACGGCGATGGAGTTCGCGCGCAAGTTCGCCGAGGCCCAAAGCAGCAAGGTCATCATGTTGCACGAAGATCAGCCGACCGCCAGGGTGCCAGTGGGCCAGGGCGAGGGGGGTTGCACTCTACTGGACTTCTGCGACTTGCGTGCCGATGGTATCGAGAGCGATCTAGCCGCCCGCGACTTCTCGATCAATGCCATCGCCTACGATCTTGCCGAACCGGAGTTGATTGACCCACTCGGCGGCGTAGATGATATCCGCGCCGGCATCATCCGCGCGTTGGGCCACGACAATCTGCACGCCGATCCGCTCCGCTGCCTGCGGGCCTATCGCTTGGCTGCGGAGCTGGGCTTTACCATCGCAGAGCGGACTCGCGAATGGATTCGCGCGCTGGCACCGGAATTGAGCGAGGTTGCCGGTCAACGTATCGGCGACGAGCTGTACAAACTGCTGTACCCTCCGCGCGTGTCTGAGACCATTGCCATGATGGACCAGGACGGCGTGCTGGCGGTGATTCTGCCCGAGCTCGAGGAGGGCCGCGGCATGCCCCAGCCATCTCTCCATCATCTCGATGTCCGCGCCCATAGCCTCGCCGCCGTTACCGAAATGGAGAAACTCATTATTGACCCGACCGGTGCCCTCCCCGGTTCCCACGACGAGCTTGAGGAGTACCTGACCCGCACCGAGGTTCCGCCGCTGCTGCTGATGGCGGCGCTGCTGCATGACATCGGCAAGCCGCGCTGCTTCACCCGGGAGGCAGGCGGCCGCATCCGCTTCAAGGGCCACGGCAAGGTCGGCGCGGCGATGGTGCGGGAGATGCTACGCCGTTTCGCCTGGCCGGCGGAGGTCCGTCGCACCGTCGCTGCCTTCACTCAGCACCATCTGCGCCCGCTGGAACTGGCAGGGCGCGGCCAGGATGGCGTCATCGAGCAGGAGCACTCCGAGCAGTTCGTGACGATGTCGGCGATCCGGCGGCTGTTCCGCGAGGTCGAACCGCACGAACTAGGCCTGGTGGTGCTGGCGATTGCCGATTCGCGGGCGGCCACAGGCCCGGCAGCCACCCCCCAGCATCAGACCGAGGTCGAGTTTATCCTTGATGATATGCTGCACCGCTATCTGGCTTACCAGCAGCAGCAGGCCCGCGAGCCGCTGCTGACCGGCCAGGACCTGATCGCCGCCGGCTACCAGCCCGGCCCGCTTTTCTCCGAGATGCTCAGGGCAGTCGAAGACGCCCGCACAGACGGGGAGGTCAGAACCAAACAGCAGGCCCTGGAATTGGCCCGCCGCGTCGCCCAGGACCACGGCATTCCGCCCCGGTGAAGGGACTCGGCTGAGCGGGAGAGAATATCTTCGCATACAACGGCACATATCGGCCAACTGGGCTATTTCCCGCCGCACTGGCAGCCTGAGCAAGCATAACTTAATGCCCTTCGCCCCACCAGAGACAACTGAAAGGAGCACATGTCCCATGTCAGAACAGAACCTTGCCGTCAATCGAGGCACACCGCTACGGCAGGCGCCGTGGCCGCCTCGGTTGCAGATTGACGACCGCGAAGTTGAGGCGGTCATGCGCGTGATGGACGCGGCCAAACAGGGGCACGCCTTCGAGCGCTATGGCGGTGTGGAAGTAGATGCGTATGAACAGGAATTCGCAGAAGCTATGGGGGTCAAGTGGGCGACGGCGGTCTCGTCCGGCACGGCCTCAGTACACACGGCTCTCGGGGCTCTGCGGCTGGATGCCGGTAGCGAGATCATCTGTGCGCCGATTACCGACCCCGGAGCGATCATGCCGGTGCTGTGGAACAACTGCATCCCCATCTTCGCCGACAGCTATCGGGACAACTACAACATGGACCCGGCCAGCATCCCGGCGCTGATTGGCGAGCAGACCAAAGCGATTGTCTGCGGCCACATCGCCGGCCATCCCTGCGATATGGACGAGATCCTCAATATCGCCGAGGATCACAACCTGTATGTAATCGAGGACTGTGCCCAGGCCCACTACGCTCAGTATCGGGGCAAGCTGGTAGGCTCCATCGGGCACTTGGGCTGCTTCAGCCTGATGTCGGGCAAACACACCACCTCCGGCGGGCAGGGCGGCATGGTCATCACCGACGACGAGGAGCTGTACTGGAACGCCAAACGCTTTGCCGACCGCGGCAAGCCGTTCAATTCCGAGGCCCCCAGCAACCTGTTCCTCGGGACCAATTACCGGGTGACCGAGCTCGCGGCGGCCATCGGGCGCGTCCAGTTGCAGAAGATGCCGGGGATCACCAGGGCCCGGCAGCAGTTTGTGGCGGCTTTCCAGGCGGCGCTGGCGAAAGAGGACGTAGTCTGCTGCGAGCCCAGTCCTGTCGTTGACGGCGGCACTTCCGCCTACTGGTTCGGCACACTGCTGTTCCATGCCGACAGGTGCGCCAAGACGATGGCTGAGTATGGCGCGGCGATCGGCGCGGAGGGCGTTTCCGTCGGCGGCAACTATGAGGGCGCGCTGGTGCCGACCAAGGCCTGGATCAATGACATGCAGACCTACGGCCAGACCAAGGAGCCGTGGACTTCACCGCACTGGCACGGCGATCTTGACAAGCTCGACTACGCTAGCAGCGTACCGGCGGCGGTGGAATGCGTCGCGCAACTGATGCGCTACGGTGTCCACGAGTGCCAGGGCGAGCAAGAAGCCAAAGACATGGCCGCGGCCATCGCCAAGGTGGACGCCGTCTATCGCAAGTAGGTGCCGGCGTATCGAGAGACAGTCAGAGCAGTACGGGAGGCGCTGGCCGATGGCAACTTACTGCTGTGCGCACCGCGGAGCACCCAATACCCATCCGGAGAATACCATCCCGGCCTTTGTCGAGGCAATCGAGCTCGGCGTGGACATGATCGAGTTCGACGTGCGGGTGACCGCCGACGGCCATGCGGTGCTGATGCACGATGCGACCGTGGACCGGACGACGAATGGCACCGGCGCAGTTGAGGACCTGACCCTGGCGGAGATCAAGCAGCTCGACGCCGGCTCGTGGAAAGCCCCGCAGTTCGCCGACACGGAGGTGCCCACCTTCGCCGAGACGCTGGAGGTGATGCCGCCCGAGATTCTGCTCAATATCGAGCTTAAGGCCGGCGAGATGGTGGTGGACTTGGTCATTGGCCACCTGAAAAAGCTGGACATGATTGATCAGAGCTTGCTAGCCGCGCGTAACGACCAGGCCACCCGCGCCCGCGAGCTGATTCCTGACATCAGGATCATCAATTTCTCTCGCCAGGACGGGGCCGATGACTATGTTGACAACACCATCGCGACCGGCGCACAATACCTCCAACTGCCGCGCCGGGACACTACGCCCGAACGGGTCGCGCGCTGCCACCAACACGGCATTGTCGTCAATGTTTTCAAGTCCGACGAGCCGGAGGACCAGAGGCTGCTGAGCGACTGGGGCGTTGACTATATCCTTACTGACAACCCGAGGCTGCTGATGGAGACCCTCGGAAGACTGGCGGGATAGCGATGCTGAGCGACATACGCTGCGAGGAGTGCGGCCAGGCCCTGTCGGCGGATGATCTCACCTGCTGGGCCTGTGGGGCCTTGACTGAGCGCGGCCGGCGGCATAAGCGGGGCGAAGCGGCCGAGGACGAGGAGGAATGGAGCCGGTCGGTCCAGGAGGCTCAGCGCCGCCGCCAGGCCGAGCCGCAGGTTGATCCGGATGAAGCCCTGCAGCGGGTCCTGGCCGAACAGGGGGCGGTGGACGAACTCGCGCGAGCCACGCGGACCGACAAGCCGGGGCAGTACCCGGACCGCAGCGAATACCCTGGCCTGCGCGCTCTGACCGGCAGCCTAAACTACCTGGCGATGGGCGCGGCGGCAGTTCTCGCGGTGATGGCGATTATCATCCTGGCCTACTCGCTGAGTATGATCGGCGAGGAGAGTATGCTGGCCCCGATGATCGGCTTCGGCGCGGCTGTCTTCACCGGCATCGCAGCCATGATCGCGTACTACTGCCTCCGCTTCATGGCCGAGATGGTGGAGGCGATGGCCGATACCGCTGATAACAGCCGCCGCAGTTTGGTAGTCCTGCGGATGCTGCACAAACAGACGCAGCAGGCCACCGCGCAAGCTGAAGAGGAACAGAGCGAGGCGGACACCGACGGCGGCCCTGAAGGCCAGGGCTAGAAGCTATTTCAAAGCTCCGGCATGGGGGACTGTCCCTTTAGGGACTGTCCCCTGGGTAGCAGAAGCAACATCTTACCAGCCCGCGAGTCCAGAAAAACTGCGTCCTGAAACCGCTTCTAGATGTTGCCTTGCGGAGGGGCCGCATACGAGGCCTGAGCTTGTCGAAGGCCGAGAATCCGGCCCAGCCGTTAGCAGAATCTGCATGACTACAGGGGCAGCCCAAGCTACTACGCGACAATACTCAGGCAAGCCCAAGCCAGGGACCTGGTAAGCGGTCCGGATTGTGCGAAGTTAGCTCTGGGACACGACACTAGCCCGGCGGGGTCTCATCCTTGGAAATCTCGTCCCAGTTGCGCCCACCCCGCAGTTGCTCGAACAGCTCATTGATCCGTATCGCCATGATCTTATAGTCGGTCAGGGCGTACTCGGTATTCTGAGCCACGTCGCGGATGGCCTCGGCCCACTCGCAAATCTGGTCGAGGTCCTCCGCTAGCTTGTCGGCGTCTTGGCCCAGATATGCGCGCAGGCGTGGCAGCAGCTCCTGGGGTAGTTCCGCTTGTTCCGGGCCACGCACCGGCGCTTGCGCGACCTGGGCGACCTCGGCTGCGAATTGCCGGCCCTCCTGGCGGCGCTTCTCCATCCTGCTCAGCATGTAGCCGATATCATCCAGCAGCCGAGGCAGCACCGGGCTTTGTGGGTCCTCCTTGATCAGCCTCTTGAACTCGTCCACCGAGCCGCACACATCGCGATGCCTGGTCTGATCGGGGGAGCTTTCCTCGGCTACCGAGACCAGTTGCCGGCCGCGGTCGGTCTCGGCCCAGCGTACGGTAGGCAGCTCCATCGAGCCACCATCCTGAAAGACCAGCAGCGGGGCCTGATTGTGCCCTCGGGCCAGGATATGCGCGGTACCGTCCACGATCGTCTCCGCAATCTTTTCCCGATGCGGCGAAGGCGGCAGCCACCTGCGGTGCTCGCTCAGGATCTCTTTCATTTTGTCGTCTTTGCCCATTATCTCACCCATGTCCGTCTTGGGGGGCGGCACAATCAGAGCCGGCCATCCACGCTATCAGACCTTCACCCTGGGGAATTCGCCTTCGGGATTGCCTGTAACCTCATGTAACAGAGTCATGAACTTGCACATGTTCTCAAATGTGACCGGCGGCTGGATGCCATGATCGCCGTTGGGGAAGTAGCGGCCCTTCTCCAGCAGCGGCGGCACCTTGGACATAATCTCGGCCTCGATCAGGTGCCCATTACCCTCGTTGACCACTTCCTTTTCCAGCCAGCCCATCAGGATGAAGTCAGGATGGCGTTGGCGCAGGAGGAACAGGTCGTTGCCGGCCTTGACCTCGGACGGATAAATGGCATTGACCCCGCAGGCCTCCACCAGCGGCACCAGCTCCATGTAGTTGCCATCGGTGTCTATGGATACCATGTCGGCACCGCAGTCGCGACCGATCTCGCCGATCTCCCTATACGCGGGAGAGCAGAACTCCTCAAAGTGGCGCGGGCTGATGAGCATCCCGTGATTGTAGCAGTTGTCTTCCCCACAACTGATGATCTCCGGTCGCAGCCGCTCGATGAGCGGAAAGGCGTAAGTCTTGCGATGCCAGTGATGCCAGTCGAGGATGTCGTGTGCCAGTTGGGGATCGTCGTACAGCACCGTGCAGGCTCTTTCAGGGCCCATCAGCCCGCGCAGGGTCCCCCAGGTTGAGCCGGCACCGACCGCAAGCGGCCTGGTGCGGTCTGCGAATCTACCGGCGTCAGCCTCGACCTCTTCTTCCGGCCGCATCGGGCCGGGCGTCATGCGCTCACGATAGAAATCCCAGCTTTTGCGGTCGCGGACGTGATGGATAACATACTCCGGCATCGAGTAGGTGATGTCATTATCAATGACCTGGCTGGTGAGCGCGCCGGTCTCGTACTCGATAATCTCGCGCTCGCCCTCGATGCGGCTTTCGCTCTTGATGCCTGGGGCGGGCTGGGCGATGGCGAAATCCGGGTAGATGGGGCCGGTAGTGCCCCAGTAACGGTACCAACCTTCGACGTCGCGGCGCCCGCCCAGCCCGAAGCAGCCGTCCACCCACTCGGGCATTCCGGTCGCCACCAGCCGGTGGTGGGTCTTGGCCATGCAGCCGCCGGCCATCCCGGGCGCGCCGGGGAAGCCGAAGATCGGCACATAGTCCGGCCTCTCACCTCGGCACACAGCCTTGAAACGCTCAAGATCGGTCATAATCCTGCCAGCCGCTTCGCGCCGATCTGTTCTCTCAGGCATCCTGTTCGCGCCGCTCATCCCAGAGCTTCTGGGCATATGCGAGAGCTTCCGGCGACGGCTCGAACTTGCCCTCGATGCTGGGCCAGGGGTCCGACTCGCGTTTGATTTCCGGATCGGGGCTCCAGTCGTCATCGCGGTACTTATCGCGGGCCGACTGCTCGCGGAAATCGGGGATCTCGTAGCTGTTGGCCGCATCCAGCGCCGAGCGATACGCCTGGATGCCGACGACGGACATCGCCACCCCTCGATAGACATCCAGATAGGGCTGGGTGTGGTTGCGAATGGCCTCGGCGAAGTGGTAATTCATGAAAAAATCGCCGCCGCCGTGTCCGGCCTGCATGGCTTTCTCGTGATGGACCGGCCAGTTGGGCCTGTAGATGCGCTCTACCGGTTCGGTCTTCTCCTCGTTGAACTGCTCCTTGATGAGGCGGACCATGTTCTGGTCGCCGTGGCGCAGGTTCTCCATTTGCCCCTTCTCGCCGTGTATCCGCACCCATACACTGTGGCCGCGCAGCCCGCCCTGCAGCAGCTTGGCAACCGCGCCATTGTCCATACGCACCGCGATCATCGAGGCCCGGTCCCTGAGCGCGACGCGGTAACGATTCATCTCCTCCGTATCAGGATAGGTCGTGACAAAGCCGTTGACGCTCACCGGGCGGGTGTCGGTGATGAACATAATCGGCGCCATGGCATGGGTGCAATAATAGGTGGCCGGGATCCAATTGCGCCAGTGGTAGAGCCGGTCCTTGAGGCGCAGGGCCCAGTCGCGCTCGCCGGGATGGACGTATTCACCCTCGCCGTATGTAAACTGGCCGATAGCTCCCTCCTGGTAGAGCCGCCGCATCTCCTGGTTGAAGAGCATGTAGGGGTAGTTCTCGGCGAACATGTAGGTCTTGCCGGTCGCTTCCACGGTCTCGATCAGTTCGACACCCTGGGCCAGGGTCAGGCACGCCGAGGTTTCCGACATCACGTGCTTGCCCGCCTGCAGGGCCTTGACGGCAAAGGGCGCGTGTTGGTGGAAGTAATTGGCCAGGATTACGGCGTCCATGTCATGGTCGAGGAACTCGTCGTAATCGGTGTAGGTAGCGACACCGAGCTCCTGGCCGACCTGGCGGAGCTTCTTCTCCCAGGCGTCGCACAGGGCGACCAGCTCCATCCCCACCAGTGGCCCCGCACCACGGGCGAAGCCTTGCCCGCGACCTATACCGATTACGCCGACTTTGATGTTGTCCATCATCATCTCTCTCAGTGTGCTTATGGGCTGGAATTGCAGTTGTGCAGATTTCCGGTCTGCGCCCCGCGCATGTGCGATGGTCTGCGACGGGGCTATGGCAATCCTTGGGCCGGATGGCCGTGAGTTTGCAGGCAAACTCCCGTCCATGCGGCCCCTCCGAGAACGACCAAGACAGCCTCAAGCCCTAAGATGTTGCCTTTCGGAGGGGCCGCATACGAGGCCTGAGCTTGTCGAAGGCCGAGAATCCGGCCCAGCCGTCAGCAAGATCCCCATCCGCGCAGTGGCGAACTCGGCCTGCCCCGATGCACGCCACGCGGTTAAGATGCGACGCTGTGGGTGATTTCGCAGAAAGACCTCGCATCACCTTTCCGCCCGCCCGGAATTGCCAGGGGCCCATGCTAAGGCGAAGGGCCTGCCATGCCGGCAGACCCTCTGGTTATGTGTTTCTTAGCGTGGAACGCCTCTTCGCCCTATTGGGCAGGAGTGGGCGGCTCATCCGGTGATTTTGGTTCGGTTGCCGGAGGTTCAGGAGTAGGAGCCGGCGGCTCGGGTGTGGGAGCCGGAGGCTCTGGTGCCGGGGGCGCAGCCGGGGCAGCGGGTGGTGCGGCCGGCGCGGCCGCCGGCGCTGCGGCAGTGCCCGGCAGACCGAAGTTGTCGCGGTAGGCCACCGCCATCGCGGCTACTGCCAGCGGCCCGGTGATCAGAGTGCCGATGCCGCACGCGATGGCGCCTGCCATGACGACTAACTGATACACCAATACCGTCACCGCGTACATCACGAAGTTGGGCTTGACCTTTTCGAATGAAACGGTGATGGCTTCCACAGGGCCAATCTGACGCGCGGCTATCAGAGGCCACGAGTAGAACACCGCGGCCCCGATGATGAAGCCAAGTAGCATGCCCAGTATCTGCCCCAGAATCGGGATAAGCCCGAGCACAAATCCTATCACGAAGCTGCCGAGACCGACTATCAAAGCAAACACGAAAGCTGGCCCGAATTTCTCGAAGCCCTTGAACACATCACCAATCGCTACCGACTCACCCCGCAGCTTCTGAAGTGCCATCATATACAGGCCAACTGTCATGGCCGGCATGCAGATGAATAGTGTCACTCCCCCAATGATTCCGGCGAGCAGCATCGCCACGGCAAAAGTCACAATGTCGTCTTTGATCAGCGCCCAACCCTCCGACAGCCACTCTCCGATTCTTACCATCTGTTCTGCCCCTTTCCATCTCCTCGGTTCAACGGCCTATTCTGACTTACTTGCCACAGAGTTCCACAGACCCCCAGCAAGCACCTGCAACGCTATAGAAAAATGTTGCGCACAGCATCCCGCCAAAACGCACCTAGCCCCCATTATTCATGAACGCGTAGGTCGGGCATCTCTAGCTTGCATTGCTCACGAAGGCGTAGGTCGGGCTTTCTGGCCCGACGCCGTTACCAGTCACGGACCAGCCAGGCTAGAAAGCCTGGCCTACGTCGGGTTGCACTGTGTCATTTTCGAGATATTCTAGGAAAGGGCGCTGTGCGGCTGGCAATGGCCTTTGCCGGCAGTTTCGCATCATCTGCGATGGTCTTCGTGAATAGTGCGGGCTAGAGGCCTGGCCGAAAAGTGTTTTGCCCGGGAAGGCGACGGCGCTACACGTGTGTCAGGCACCGGTATGGCAAGGCCTGGCCGTTGCTCGCCGCGATATTGGGTGTTTTCGGCCGGGGCTCTAGGGGAACGAAGTCGGTGCGGCGGCCCGCTCAGAAATCCTCCTCGCGGAAATAGTAGCCCCGGATCTGGGCCATGTCGGCGTCATCCTTGATGTAGTTGACGACGAGGATAGTGCCATCATCGAGCACGCACCAGCCGGAGTAGCCGGTGTCCGGTCTGGGATTGGGATCGTGATCCAGCGGGAGGATGATGCCGCCCTGGTCGTCGGGGTCGGGTGCGGCTGCGCTCGCCACCGACTCCTTGTAGGCCCAGAAGTTGTTGTGGCCGGGGCCGCCGCCACCGGTGCGATGCCGGAAGGTCACCATGATGTCGCCTGAGGGCAAATAGCCGGCGACAGGCCTGTGGCAGCCCGGCATCACGGTGTCGTAGGGGCCCTCCCAGGTGCGGCCGTCGTCCCTGGAGAAGGCCTTCGGGCCCGGCCAGCCCTTCATCGAGTTCTCGCGCATGTAGCAGACGAGCGTGTCGTCCGGGAGCTGGATGATGGAGGCCTCGCAGGGGTTCAGACCCTCTTGGCGACAGACCGTTATCGGGCCTTCCCAGCTTTCGCCGTGGTCGGTGGAGCGGAACACGCGCTGGTGCAGATACTGCTCTCCGGGCTCGCCGATATGCGCCGCCACCAGCCAGGTGCCTGCCTTGGTCTCCAGCAGCTTGTCGGGCACGATGCCGGTTATCGCGGTCTTGACCGGTGCCGACCAGGTCACACCGTCGTCCTCGCTGTACCAGAAGAAGCTGTGCGAGGTGCTGCGGTCGAAATGCTCCCCGGGCGGCACCGGGTAGCCGTCACAGAGCGCCAGCAGCCGCCCGTCGCGAAGCTGCGAGATCCGCGGGCAATTGTACTTGAACAGCACCCCGTCCTCCTGATAGCTCTCGATCAGCACGAACCGCTCGGACCACGATGCGCCCTCATCGAGGCTGTGGCGCATAATCAGGTGGGAGTAGTCCTGGGCACCGTGGCTATCGCTTTCGCGGTAGAAGACAATCAGCTTGCCGGAGTTGGTGCGCACCAGATCGGGGAAGCATTCATAGACCTCGTCATTGCGGGCAACGCTAATCTTGCGTACCGGCATAACCTGGGGCCTCCTTGGGGACCGTGCGGACTTGCGCGAATCACAGGACCTCGGGATTGAGCACAAAGGGCGTCTTACGTCCGGCCACGACATCGAGAATATTCTGCACCACCTGGCTATTGACCAGCCGCACCGAGGTGGGGTTATAGAAGGAATTGTGTGGTGTAACGAGGCAATTCGGGGCTGACAGCAGCGGCTCATCAGCGGGTGGCGGCTCCTGCTCGAGCGCGTCCAGGGCGGCGCCGGCGATTGTGCCATTTTGCAGCGCCTCCAGCAGCGCCTGGCTGTCAACCAGCTTGCCCCGCGCGGTGTTAATCAGGAAAGCGCTCGGCTTCATCGCGGCCAGCTCCGCAGCGCCGATCATGTGGTAGTTCTCATCCGTAAGGTTGCAGTGCAGGCTCAGGAAGTCGGCCTCACGGATCACCGTCGCCAGGTCCGTCAGGGTCACACCCAGTTCGCCGGCTGTCTCGGGGTTGGGGTACGGGTCATAGGCCATTACCCTCATATCGAAGCCGCGGGCGCGGTAGGCGACCGCCTGGCCGATGCTGCCGAAGCCGATCAGGCCCAGGGTTGCTCCGAAGAAGTCGGCCGCCAGCATCTGCACCCATTCGGCGTTGCGGCCGCGGTTGGTGGCACCGCGCAGGTCCCGGGCCAGGCTCAGCATCAGGGCAAAGGTCATATCCGCCACCGAGCTGGTCACCATCGCCGGCGTGTTGCACACCACGATGTTGTGGGCGGTGGCCGCCTCCAGGTCTATATTGTCAATGCCGACTCCCCAGCGCGAGATGATCCGTAGGTCGGAGGCGCAACTCAAGACCTCGGCGGTGTAGGCATCCATCGCCGCGATCACCGCAAAATGGCCGGGCAGGACCTCATGGAGTCGCGCTTCCGCAAGCGGCCCGTCCTCCTGGTGACCGATCTGGTAGCCGGCTTCGGCCAAGGGGGCGAAATACTGCGGGTGCTCGATGAAGGCGTTGGCCGAAATCAGTATCTTCCTAGGCTCAGACATCAGCGAATGCTTCCTTTTGTGCTCCTGTAAATCTCGCGCGCGCCAAAATCATGACTGCTCCACAGGAGGTCAAAGCAGGAATCGGCCTCCAAGGCAAGAACCTGTTAGATGTGAGCCACCCGGGGATGTATTGTCTGCCCGGCGGCGAATTGTCTAGAAGCTATTTCAAAGCCGCGAATTGGGGACTGTCTCCTGGGTTCCAGTGGCAGTTTCATATTGGCGCTATTGTAGCAAAAAACCTGCCCACGTGCTGTGGAATCTGTAGCGGAAGCGAAGGAAAGGAATGGACCGATATGGCGTACCCACTTCAAATGCCGGAGGGCGCATACCACACCATCACAGCGCCGGATTACTGTGCCTGGCCGAACCTGACGCTGCTGCCGAACGGCGAGATCGCGGCGGTGGTGCACAATAAGCCCAGTCATGCCGGGATGGAGGCGGATGTGGAATTGTGGGTCAGTTCCGACGCTGGCGACACCTGGGCCCAGCGCAGCCAGATCACCCACCATCAGCCCAACACCATACGCATGAACGTAGCCGCCGGCCTGAATAGCAAAGGGGAGCTGATCGTGCTGTGCGCCGGCCACAACCGCGACCCTGAAACCGGGGCCCTGCTGCAGATGCCCTTCGCCACGATCTGCTGCGTGTCGGGCGACAATGGGTATTCATGGGAAGAGACCTCGGAAGCGCCGCCACCGCCGGGCCTAGCGCGAGCGACTCCCTTTGGCGACATCGTCATCAATGGCGACGAGCTCCTGGTCGGCTACTATACGGGCAAGAAAGAGGAGGGGAAACTGCCTATCTCCAGTTGCCATGTCTTGCGCAGCGTTGATGACGGGCGCACGTGGGAATACTTGGCTACGATTGCGGAGCAGTTTAGCGAGACGCCCTTGTTCAAGGCACCGGATGGCACCTTCCTGGCGGCAGCCAGAAACGCCTGGGGACCTACGGCACGGGCCGACATTCCGGGCAGCAACTCCGAGCCGGCGTTGGTGCTGCACACCTCACAAGATCAGGGCCGCACCTGGCAGCAGCGCTACTACCTGTCGAACCCGCTGCAGCATCCCGCCCATTTCCTGCAACTGGCGGACGGCAGAATCTTGCTCACCTTCGGTAGCCGCTTGGAGGAGCTTTACGGTGTCGTGGGGCGGCTCAGTGATGACAATGGCGGGACCTGGTCGCGGCCCTTCACGCTCATTGGCGGCCTGATGCACCGGGATTGTGGGTATCCGTCGAGTGTGCAACTGGCAAACGGCGAAATAGTCACAGCCTACTATGCCAGGTCGGCGCCGTGGTACCAGCGCTACCACATGGGGGTGTTGCGCTGGCGGCCCGCTATGGTCAAAGTCAAGATGGGCAGCGTCTGGGGCCAGGAGCGCGAGGACAGGGATTGAGCACTGCGCCCCTGGAGACTCACAGGCTGGCAGGACCTTGCTGCTGATTGCCCAGGGGACTGTCCCTTTAGGGACTGTCCCCTGATTAGACTATCCCCGGCCGAGTTGGGCCAGACCCTGGTGAGCCTCGAGGGCCTTGTCGCTGTCCGGCCATTTCGCGATTTGGTTCCAGTTAATCAAACGGAAATCGGTTGGCTCTCGGCGGCTTTCGACTCTTGGCGTATGGGGCCTGGAAATTCACTTGCAGCGGGACGCGCGCGCAACCTTTTTGGCATCAGGTTCTCTAACAATAGAAACCGGCACTGAACTGAGACCCCGAGGAGTTTTGCCATTGGGAATCCCCCTCGTTGACCTGAAATCCGAGTACCTGGAACTGCGCGAAGAAATGCTTGCAGCCATTGACGAGGCCCTGCAGTCCATGCAGCTTTTCCTGGGGCCGAACGTGCAGGCCCTGGAGCGTGAATGGGCACAATTCTGCGGGGTCGAACACGCCATCGGCGTCGGCAACGGCACCGAGGCCCTGCACCTGTGCCTCCGCGCGATGGGAGTGGGAGCCGGTGATGAGGTCATCACCGTGGCGTGGACCTTCTTCGCCAGCATCGAGGCGATTATCCACGCCGGCGCTACACCGGTACTGGCGGACATCGAGCCCGACTATTTCTGCATGGACCCGGCGGCTCTGCAGGCCGCCATCAGCGAGCGTACCCGCGCGGTCATACCTGTGCACATCTACGGCCATCCGGCGGACATGGACGCGATCCAGGCTATCTGCCAACCGAGGGGGATCAAGGTACTGGAGGACGCGGCCCAGGCGCATGGGGCCACGTACCAGGGGCGTGCCACCGGCTCAATGGGGGACGCGGGCGTTTTCAGCTTCTACATGTCCAAGAATCTGGCCGCTTACGGTGAGGGCGGGATTGCCACCACCGATGACGAGCAGCTTGCTGCCGATATCCGGATGCTGCGCGACCACGGCCAGCGGCAGCGCGGCATCTTCGAGGCCGTCGGGTACAATTCGCGGCTGGATGAGCTGCAAGCGGCCATCGTGCGCCTCAAGCTCCGGCGCTTGGTGGAGAATAACGAAAAACGCCGGCAGCACGCCGCGCTCTATGAGCAGCTTCTACAACACGAGGGCATCATCACCCCCAAGGTAGCACCGGACTGCCAGCACGTTTTCCATCTCTACACCATTCGCAGTAGCCGGCGGGGTGAGATCGTTGCTGCCCTGCAGGCCGCCGACATCGGTTTTGCGACCCACTACGCGAGCCTGCCGCACAAGTCGCCTGCCGGCGCGGGCTATGGTCTGGACAAAGTGAATCTGCCAGTGACCGAAGCCCTGGCAGATGAGGTGGTATCACTCCCGATGTATCCCGGCCTGACCGGCGCGCAGCTAGAGCAAGTCGCCGAGACGGTGCTGGCGGCCCTGGACTAGCCTAGCCGAACTTCGCGGCGAAGCGGTCGTACCACTTCTTCATGCCGGTTTCGCACGGCTCGATGTCGGCGACCTCGTACTCTAGAGCGTAATGCCCCGTGTAGCCCGCCGCTTCCATATTCTCCACTACCCAGACGAAGTCAATATCGCCTTCGCCCAGATGCGTCTTGGAGAACTCTCCACCCCGGATGGTGCCGTCCTTGACATGGCAGTGAGTTACCCAGTCGCCGAATACCTCCAGAGCCGTCCGGTAGTCCACGCCGCCGTGGTATAGGTTGCAGGGCTCGTAGAGCACGCCGAAATGGGGCGAGTTCACGTTCTCGCATAGGCGCAGGGCTACCTCCGGGTTGCCTGCGAGCGAGCCGGCGTGGTTCTCCATTCCCAGATAGACGCCCCGTTGTTCCGCGTAGGCGGCCGCCTCGATGAAGTAGGGGGTAATCTGGTCAACGATGGCCGGGTCCTCGCCCTGACCGGGCATGACGCGGATCGAGCGCGCCCCGAAGTACGCGGCGCCTTCGATGGCGGCCTTCATCTTGCCCATCTCCGCCTGGCGCTCGTGTTCGGTCTCAGCGACAAAGAAGCGGCCCGGATAAGTTCCCAGGTTGGCCACAGCTATGCCCAGGTCTGCCGCAGTTTGCTTGAGCGCCGGCCAGTCGCACTGGAACTGATCTTCGGAAAAGTGCGGCGCTCGGCCCCACACATCGGCCCTCTTGAAGCCGGCCTCGGCGCACACCCTCAAGGCATAGTCAATCTCTTTTTCGCGCAGCGGGTAGGTACAGGTAGAGACTCTGCTCATGTCCATATTTGACACTCCTGGTTGCAGTGTTGGGTTCTGCTGTAGGTTCGCGGCCGTTGTCTGTTAGTCCTGCCCTCTGGCTGCAATCCAATAATCTCCGGATTCGGCACAAGGCTTTCCCGATGCCGGTGGCGAAGTAGTAACACGAGCCGCCCGCTGGGGGTGCTATTGAGGCGTTGTGCCTCTGCGATATGCCAGCAATAGCCTTTGTGCCCGCTTTGCCTGCCGAGCTGCTCGACCGACAATCGCAGGACGCGCCGACGCGATCTGGGCAATTTGCCTACCGGTTCAGGGGTATGTTATACTCGCTTTTATCCGCGCATACGGAGGGATTTAGTTGGGAGACAATAACACCGGCGGGAATCCAGCCGGCAGCGTTCAGGTCGCCGGTACAGCCACCGGTCTGGTGGTGTTCTTGGTCGGCATCGGCATGATCCTGATGGCATTCAATCTGGGCTACGACCTGTTCGAAGGCATTGACGCAGAGCTGCTGAATGTTCGGTATGTATCGGGCCAGGGGGTGAGCCCAACCGCAAGCAACACCTCGCCGGTGGCCTCGGCCGATCCGGGAGGCCCGAGTCTGGCGGAGGTGGGGACGGTGCTGGCGCTCAAGTTCGTGGCGCTGCTGGTGCTGGGGTGGTTGGGGGCAATGGTGGCGAGCAAGGGCGTGGAGATGACAAGCCGCGGCGGGAAAGCGCGGGCCGCCTAGATGGACGCCAAGCGCATCAACGCCATCGTCAGTGGCCGCGTGCAAGGGGTCGGATTCCGCTATTTCGTGCTAAGAGTCGCCGGCAAGCTCGGGGTGACCGGCTGGGTCCGCAACTTGGGCGACGGGGATGTGCAAGTGATGGCCCAGGGCCCGCCCCAGGTGCTCGAGCAACTCCTGCTGCATCTGCGCCAAGGGCCGCCTGCCGCCTATGTCCAGAATGTGAGTGCTGAATGGGAGGAGCCGGACCCGAACCTGGATAGCTTCGAGTTGAAGGTTACCTCGTACTACTGAACCGGCAGCGGCGGACCGGGCCGCAAGCCGGAGCGCCGTCGCCAAGGTCTGAAATCACCCCGGCGGTCGGCGTACGGTTGCCAGGACACATTTGGGGAGACACTTGGATTGCAGCCAGAGACGGCCAAGATCCTGGTAGTTGACGATGATGACGGCGTCCGCGCGGTCGCCATGGAAACGTTCGCCAGAGCGGACTACCAGGTCGTAGGCGCCGCCAGCGGTCAACAGGCCACCGAACTGCTGCGCGAGCACCATTTCGCAGCCGCCGTAGTTGATCTGGTGCTTCCCGATTGCAGTGGCTTGCAGGTCCTCGAGCAAGTGCGCGCCAATGATCCCGAAGCCGTCATGCTCGTGATTACCGGCTATGCGTCTCTTGATTCGGCGATGGAGGCAGTCAGGCTTGGTGCTTACGAGTACCTGCGCAAACCGTTTGCGGCCGATGATCTGCTGCATATCGTTCAGCGTGGCCTCAAGGAGCGCCAACTGGCCCGCGAAAACCGTGAGTTGCTCGCCGAATTGGACCGGACCAACCGTGAGCTGGTGGCCTACCGCGACCGGCTGGAGAGTCAGATGCAGCTCACGGCCGAGAAGCTCGAGGCCTTCATCGAACTCGGCAAACGGCTCGCCGCATCCGAGGGCGCGCTGCCGCAGTTGGCTGATGTTCTGGGAGCCGCCATGCAAGTAGCAGGGGCGGCCAGTGGCGCTGTATTCAGCCTGGCAGACGAGGGTTTTGACTGTATCGTGGCTCGTGGCGAGGCCCGGGCGGATTTGCAGGGCGTACACTTGCGGCCTGATGAGGGCGTCTTCCAGGCGGCGCTGAAGTCCGGAGAGGCGGTCGTCATACCCGACCTGGTGACATGGGAGGGCCGGGATGAGTGTGCCATGTGCCTGCTGGGTTTCGCCTCGATGATGGTCCTGCCGGTGAAGTATCAGGACCTCACGCTCGGCATGATGTCCCTGTACGACTGGGAGGCTTCGTCATTCGCCGAAGGGCACCTGAACCTGCTGCAGGTGCTGGTCGCGTATGCGGCTAACTTGCTGGCGCGCGGGAAATTGCAGGGGCAGCTTCAACCGCCGGCAGCCGCTGATGGTTTTATTGATATCGCGGATATGCTGAGTTGAGTAGATGAGATCGGCGCAAGTGCCTCTATGGTGGCGCGAGTTCTTCGAAAGCCCGGATTCATTCCCACTCTCATGCTTCCCGGAGCCGGCGGAGACTGCCGCCCAAGTCCAAGGCCTCAAGCAGCTACTCGACCTGCACACCGACCAGCTCGTGGCCGACATCTGCTGCGGTCACGGACGGCACTTGCTGCCCTTGGCCGAAGCGGGCTATCGGCTGGTGGGCCTGGACGCCTCGGCGATGATGCTGCGGGTGGCGAGCCGTCTGGCCGCTGCCAGCCGCATCCCGGTCAGCCTGGTGCGCGGGCTGGCTCAAGCGCTGCCGTTTGCGGACCAGGCCTTCGATGTAGCACTGAATCTCTTCAATAGTCTCGGCTATATGGATGACGAGCAGAACCGGGCGGTACTGGCCGAAATCAGTCGCTGCCTCAAACCCGGCGGCAAGCTGCTGCTCGACACCCGCAACAAGAAATTCCAGATACTCTACGCACCGTACCGCCAGAGTGTCTCTCTGGCTGATGGCCGACCGGCTCTGCTGCACTGCAGCTATGACGAAGACGGCAGCCGGTTGGACAGTGTCTGGAGCAATCCGCAGAATCCCGCCGAGACCTATCACACCGCCTCCATTAGGCTCTACAGCCCTGAGCAGATCGAGGCGATGCTGGCTGACGCCGGATTGGTAGTAGAAGGGCGCTACAGCGAGTACGATGGCACCGTCTTCGCAGGCTTCGAGCGCCAGCTCATCTACCTCTGCACCCGCAGCTAGTAACCGTGACTTGCCCGCCGTCCGTCTAATGCACGCGGAACGTTGATTTCAGAGCCTTGGCCACCAGTTCGGGGGTCAACAAAATCCAGGCCACAAGCAGCAGCAGGTCCCACCCGTTGAGAACTGCGCTGCAATCACTGAGTTGTTCCAAGACAAGTCGCCCTTTCAAACGCCTGTTCGTCGAACAATAGTTTGATTATAGTGGCCGACCGATTCCGTGTCAAGAGCAAATTAGAAGATTTGTTCGATTTTTCCCTGAGGCCGAAGCTTTGCATCAGGCAACGATGCACGAATTACACGATAGATGAGATAAGGTGAGGAGTTCGAGGCAAATGCCCAGAATCGCAGTATTGCCGTGCGACGGCATCGGCCCCGAGGTGGTCGCTGAAGGGCTCAAAGTGCTGAAAGCTGCAGGCGACAAATACGACGTCGCATACGAGACCGTCGAATACGACATCGGCGCTGAGCGCTATCTGCGCACCGGCGAGGTACTGCCGGAATCTGTCAAGGACGAACTGGCTCAGTGTGACGCCATCTATCTGGGAGCGGTCGGTCATCCCGATGTGCCTCCCGGGGTGCTGGAGCATGGCATCTTGCTGACCCTGCGCTTTGAGTTCGACCAGTACGTCAACCTGCGGCCGGTCAAGCTGTACCCGGGCGTGGCGACGCCGCTGGCGGGCAAGGGCCCGGAGGACATAGACTTCGTGGTCGTACGCGAGAATACCGAGGGGCTGTACGTGGGCATGGGCGGCTCGATGAAGAAGGACACGCCCGATGAAGTCGCCACCCAAATGGCGCTATACACCCGCAAGGGCACCGAGCGCATCATCCGCTATGCCTTCGAGCTGTGCCGCAAGCGCAACGACAATCTCAACCTGACGCTGGTTGACAAGGCCAATGTCCTTACTCACGGCCACGACCTCTGGCGGCGCACCTTCGCGGAGGTGGGGCAGGAGTATCCCGACATCGCGACCGACTGCCATTTCGTGGACGCCTGCTGCATGTGGTTCGTTAAGAATCCCGAATGGTATGACACCATCGTCACCTGCAACATGTTCGGGGATATCATCACCGACCTGGGGGCGATGATCCAGGGCGGGATGGGCGTGGCGGCCGGCGGCAATATCAATCCGGAGGGCGTGTCCATGTTCGAGCCGATCCATGGCAGTGCGCCGAAGCACGCGGGCCTGGGCAAGGCCTCACCGGTGGCCGCGATTGCGGCGGTGCAGATGATGCTTGAGGAATTAGGCGAGGCGCAGGCGGCGGCGGCGATTGACCGGGCGATCCAGGCGGCGCTGGCCGAGGGCGACATCCCGGTCACTACCGGCCCCGAGGGCTCGACCCAACAGACCGGCGACAAGATCGCCGCGTTGGTGCAATAGCAGGCTGTCTGCTGAGATAGTTGCTTGAAGGCAAGACAAGGCTGTAGAATTGGCGTCAGAGGTATTGAGGATGCGGCCGGATTGGACGGGCTTGGAGATGCGTCTTTACCTGTAACGAGCTAGTGTCCCCTAAGGCTAGGTAGGACAGTGAGGAACTTGCCGACCAGATGCATAGTAGTACGGCGACCGGTCGCTGTTGTCCTGCTGCTGTTGTCTGTGGCTGCCTCGGCGGTGGTGCAGGGCGAGATCATTGCGCCGCAGAGCAAGCCTTGGCGGGTGGGTATCTGCGGCGGCTGGACCGTCGGCTACCTGGGCGTCCTGGCCCACCACGGTATGCCGGCCGAACGCATCCTCGAGTCCGAAATCCTCAGCTCCCAGAAGCTCGCCCAGTATGACTGTGTGATTGTCGGAGTGCGCTCCCAGCGTGATGCCAGCGCCTGGACGCCGCTGGAGCGATATGTCCGTCAGGGCGGCTGTCTGGTCAGCGAGATGCTGCCGATGCCCAGCGAGGCGGCCATCCCCGGCAAGCGCCTGAGACCCGGTCGGGTGCCTAACCTGCAGTTCGTGGACGCCATCAGCCCGATAACCCAGGGCCTGGACTTCAACCAGGTCATGCCGATGGCCTCGCGCCAGGGCTGCTCGATCATTCCCGAGCCGGACAGCGGCACCGCCATCATCGCTCGTTACACCTATCAGGGCATCAGTCCCCAGATACGCCAGCGGGTGGATGAGCATTTCCGCCAGAAGGATAAGGATGGCAAGGAGATCGGCTCTCCGGCGATCCTGATGCGCCATCTGGACAGGGGTATTCTGGTTTACTCCGGCTGTCCGGTCGGCTTCAGCCTCAGCCTGCGCGGCGACGAGTTCGCGCCAATGCTGATCAACCTGCTCCAGTACCTGAGTAAGGGTGAGATCCACGACCGCTTCTACACCGGCGAGGTCCAAAAAGACGACCTCCTAACCGCTCATCTGGAGCAATTCGCGCCGGAGGCGGTCACCGCCCGAGACACTGCCAGGCCCCGGGAGGTGCCTGACGCCTGCGAAATCCTGGAGGAGAGTGCCGAAGCCGAGGATGATTTCTGGGTCTATGGCACCTTACCCCCCGAGATCGCGGCAGAGGTGCTATTCGGCTACCAGGGCCCCGGCGATTACCGCAAGCTCAGCCTCGAGCGGGACCAGGTGACGCTGCAGAGCGTCACTGCAGGCGAAGCGACGACCGTGCGCTCGGTCAAGCTTGACGACCCCATGACCTCCGGCTCCGACATTGTCCTGCGCAGCGCCCGCCAGCTTGTGCTCTGCTACATTGACGGCAAGCTGGCGCTGGCGGCCTGCCCGGGTGCAGCGCAGTCGGGAGCAGTGTTGTGCCAGGGGCTGGAGGAGGCCGGCTATCAACCCTCCGCGCCCGTCTATTTTGCTGATGATTTCATGCGCGAGCAAGGCTCCGCCAACCAGTGGGAGACCGTCAGCGGGCAATGGCGGGACGTAGTCAGCACCGGCAAGGCCGAAACGGGCGTCAATCCCTTCAAGTACCAGGGAAGCTCCAACGAGCGAGCCATCACCACTGCCGGCCACTGGTTCTGGCAGGACTACGCCTATCAGGCCTCGGTGCAGGGCACCGGCCAGGCGGCCGGCATCCTGTTCTACTACCAAGATGTGGACAATTACTACCTGCTGCGGCTTTCGCACCCGCACAGCAGTTCGGGCCAGGCTGCTCTGGAGCTTGTGCGGCGCAACGATGGCAAGAACGAAACGCTGTCTAGAATTCCCATCAGCATCGCCAAGGGCCAGTGGTGCAAGTTAGGCATTCGCGCCTCCGGGAGCTCGCTAGTCGGGGTGCTGGATGACGTGCCGCTGCTGTATGTAGATGATCAGGCTGCCGGCAGCGGCGCGATCGGGATGTATTCGGAGGGCGGTGCGACGGTATTCGATGACGTGGTGGTCACCCCCTGGCAGGCGGCATATACCAGCACCAACGACCAGCCGGCGCTGTGGCAAATCGAGACAGGCCAGTGGCAGGACGCCGGTGCGGGCAAGGTAGCCGGCATCGGTAAGGCCCTGCTGCCCTACCAGGCTCAGGCCGATACCTATATGAGCGTCCCGATCAAGATCGGCAGCGCCCAGGCCGCCGGCGTGTATATGCGCTACAGCGAAACCGGCAGCCTCTACCTGGCGGCGCTGGTGCGGCAGAATCCGACCGTGGCTTTGCGCCTGTTCTGCAGCGATGGGGAGCGCAGCGAGGTCCTGGCCGAAAAAACCATAGGCGGCAGCCCCGATGAATGGCACGAGCTGGCCTTCGCCGCCAGGGGGCCGCTGTTGACGATTGCGGTTGACGGTAATACCGAAATACGGATGGCCGACCGGGGCCCGCGTGTCGGCCGCGTCGGATTGTATGCGCGGGGCAACCAGCCTGCCCACTTCAGGACCCCGCGAGCTTGGGCCTTGGTGGATACCGAGGAGATGGTTGACCAGCTCATGCCCGCCTTCGCCGGCATTATTGACCGCCACACCTGGGCCGGACGACCCGGCGCATGGCATCCGGAGCACGACGAGCTGAACCGCTTCTGGCACCAGGGCTATTTCCCGGGGGCGGTCTCGCTGGTCGTCGGCGTGCATCCGCTCAAGCAACAGCACACCGTCACCCACCTGTATCTCACCCGCGAGCAGGAGATCGCTGCCGGCTATCAGCTTATCGGCGACCGCGTCTGGGCCGAGGCCACGGTGACCGTGACCCTCTTACACCGGGGTGAAAAGGTGGCCTCCGCTAGCGTCTCGGCCGAGGCGAACAAGCCTTACCTGCTGTCACTGCGGCGCACAGGCGGATGCGTGTGGGGCGAGGTCAACGGCCAGGCGGCGGTGGTATCCAACGGCGAGCGGGCCGAGGTCGAGCTGTGCCGACTCGGCATCACCAATGAGGGCCGGCCGCTAGTCGCCGAAGACCTGGCGGTCTATACGCCCTGGGCGCGCAACTATACCTTCATGACCGCGCCGACCGACTGGATCGAGCACTGCGGCACCTGGGAGACCACCAACCGTTGGTCCTGCTCGCCGCAGTGGACCTGGTACTGCGGCCACAACGGCGGCGGCCTGGCCGAGGCCTCCAGCAAGGTGCAATTCACAGGCGATCTCGACCTGAATTTCTACGTCGCCGCGCGGATGATGCCACAGGGCGATGGCAAGCACTACGAGCAACTCCGCGATGTCCATATCGGCATTTGCAGCGGCCCCAACGGGGCCAACGACGGCTACCTCATCCGGGTCGGCGGCCACCGCAACCAGTACACCTCCATCGAGCGCCAGGGCAAACAAGTCGCGCGCAGCGCCTTCACCATCCCCAACCTGGCTATCCATAACGACTGGCTGCAGCTAGGGGTACGCAAGCGCGGCGCCAAGCTCGAGCTTCTCCACTGGGGCCATGTAGTTATGGAGTACACCGATCCCGAGCCGCTCAATGAGGGTGGCATCTGCCTGGGCACCGACCACAACGGCATTCTGATCCCCCGCCTGACCGTCTATGGCCAGGTCAGCAAACCCCGTCCCGACCCGCTCGCGCTACCGGCGGGCTAGAAGCTGTGCCAAAACCCCGAAAGAGGGACTGTCCCCTGGATACCGGTCTCACCCTTGCTTGGCGATGGTGTACAGATGCGGCTTCATGCCGCCGAGACGGATGAGACGGTCATCGGTAATTGCCAGGCTCGGCGCATGGTGCACCAGGCTCATCAGCAGCCGCCACTGAGTAGTTAGAAGCACAGCCTTGCCACCAGCACGCAGCACCCGCTCCAGCTCAGGCACGAAACGCTGGTAGAGTCGGCGGATGGAGCGGTAGGAAAGCACTCGCCGGCCCCAGGGCAGGTTACACAGCACCTTGTCCACGCTGGCGGAGGCAAAAGGTAGGGTGCGGGCATCGGCCTGAATCAAATGTGCGGTCACCCCGCTGGCGTCCAGGTTCACACAGGCTTCGCTGATGGCCTGTCCGAAGGCGTCCGAGCCAACCAGCCGCGCAGGCCCCAGGGCCGCGCGCTCGATCAGGATCGTGCCGCTGCCGCACATCGGGTCGAGCACCACTTCGTCGCGCTTAGGCCCCGACAGTACGCACATCGCATAGGCGGCGGTGGGGTTCAGTGAGGCGATGCCGTGGACGACGCGCGAGCGCTTATGGAGGGCCTCAGGCGTCAGCCGCAGGCCCACCAGACAGTGCTCCTCCTCAACCTCGACCATCACCTCGAAGTCGAAGTTCTCCAGGTCCACCGCCCAGCCGTAGGTGGCTTGTATGGCGGAGCCGGCGGCGGCGGCGATCTCCTGCGAGTTATATTCATGCTCGCCGCTGCGGGTCCCAGTAACCCGGAACACCGGCTCTGCCACCGGTCCATGAAGCTGGTGCCAAAGCTGCGTAGCCGGCCCCAGGTCAACTTCGCTCAGAGCCTCCTCCAGCTCCGCGAGGCCGTCGCGCCTGCAACTCAGCCCTTCGAACTCCGCAACGTAGGCGAAGACATTCTCGATGCTACGTAGGCCGGTCAGGGGCTGCGGTCCGTCTGCGCATTCAACAAACAGCCGGCCCTGACGCTGCCCGACGACCTCGGCCTCAGGCACCCTCCGGGCCAACTCGCCGGCCACGACATCTTCCAGCCCGCCCAGCAGGCTGACATAGTACCGCGCCGCTTGCTTGTCTGGCGTTGGGGTTCTCATGATTGCTCGCCACTCTGACTGCTAAACACTCTATTTCCACTATTCGGCTGGCCCCTGCTCCAGTCCTTTGTATAGGCAGGGACAGGGGGCCGTGAAGGCGAAGTGCACGAGGAGTTCGTTCCTATCAGGAGGCGCATGAATGGACAAGCTGAAAGTCGGTATTCTCGGTCTGGGCCGAGGCATTACGCACTTGCGCAATTTCCTGTCCCTCGAAGAAACTGAGGTGATCGGCGCTTGCGACTGGTATGAGCTGCGTCGGCAGCGCGGGGCCGAGCTGCTGGAACCCGCCGGCGGCAAGATCCTCACTGAGTTCGACGATCTGCTGGAGTTGCAGCCCGATGCCGTGGTGTTGGCCTGCAATGGCCGGCAGCAGGCGGCGGCCGCCGTCAAGGCTATGGAGGCCGGCTGTCATGTGCTCTCGGAGGTGCCGGGCGCCTTCTATGAGCAAGAGTTGGTCACTATCCGCGATGCCGTCCAGCGTACCGGCATGACCTATATGCTGGGCGAGAACTCCTGCTTCCTCGACTATCTCCGCTACTGGCGCAAATGGCTTATCGAGGACCGCATGGGGCCGATTTCCCTGGCCGAAGCCGAGTATCTGCATTATATCCCAACCACCCTGGAAGCTCCGGACAGCACGCGCTATACACCCAGCCAGGCCCGGGCCGAAGGCCGCACCGACTGCCGGCCCGTGTGGCGTGCCGACCAGCCGCCGATTCAATACCTGACTCATGACCTGGGACCGCTGCTGGAGGTGCTGGACGACCGCGCCGTCTCAGTAACCTGCCGCAGCGGCCCGTGGCGCTGTACCGAGGCCCCGCTGCGCTCGGACGGCCAATTCGCGCTGTTTGAGACCGCCAAGGGCACCCTGATCCGTATCTTGGTTACGCTCAATACCCGCCGGCCCTCGGAGCACCGTTATCGCCTGTTCGGCACCGAGGGCGCTTGCGAGTACTTCAGCTATGAGGGCTACTGCCGCTTCTTTGGTCGCGAGCACGAGGAGGCCGACGGCTGGCAGAAAGTGGACATTGGCCCGGCTGACCGGGGTACCGATACCAGCGCCGGCCACGGCGGCACCGATATCCAGACCGCCCGCCATTTCACAAGGGCCATTCTCAACGGTGACCCGGCCCCGATTGACATCTACCGCGCCATCGAGTTCTGCTTGCCGGGCATCATCGCCAACCGCTCGGCCGAGCTGGGCGGACAGCCGCTGGCGATACCCGATTTGCGCGCCGAGCCGTTCACGGGCACCAACTTCTGGGAGGTAGTGGGTCTGCCCCAGCAGGAGCCGCCCCGTGAACCGTATCGAGCCGAGTAGGTCCAGCAGGCAAGCGGTTTGAGGCAACCCTGTGGGGATATCCCGAATAGGAGATGCACTATGAAAGCGGCACTGGTTGTTGCGGCCATACTGCTTGGCGCGGCGGTCAGCAGCGCCGCGGACGGCCCCTTTATCGGCGATTACGATGCAGAGCTGCGCAAATCCGACAGGCATGTGGATTGCGAGTTGATGGTACAGCGGCTTCAAGAGCTCGGCGCCAATACCTACATGTGGCTGATGTGGCACAGCCCCGACGACTGGGACGATCTGCACGATTTCCTGCCCCTGGCCCAGGAGGCCGGCATCACGGTCTGGGCTTATCTGGTGCCCCACTCGGAGACGGCCTTTCAGAATGGGCGCTTCCCCTACTCGGAGCCCTTCAAGCTCGACTATGTGCGCTGGGCGCGGGAAATCGCCCTGCTGTCGTTGCAGTATGATAACTTAGTCGGCTATGTCATTGACGACTTCTGGGGCAACTTCGACAAGCCGGAGCGGTTCACGCTTGAGTACACCCGCGAGATGGTCGAGGCGGGCAAGGCCGTCAATCCCGACATCAAGTTCTACCCGCTGATGTATTACCGGCAGTTCGGCCTCGATTTCGTCGAGAAGCTCGCGCCTATCATTGATGGCACCGTGGCGGCATATCCCAAGGACCGCGCCGAGATCGAGCGGGCGCTGACCTTTCTCAATGACGAGTATCTGGTACCGGCCAACGTGACTGTCGTTTACCCTTCGGACAAGCCGTCACAGGCAGGCGACCGCGGCTTCATCATCCAGACGGCGAAAGTCACGGAGGCCGGGCAGGCGTCGGTGACCTTTGGCTACACCGACACCTACCACGGGCCTACTGAAGGCTACCATGTCATGCAACTCCGCGTGGACGGTGAGGTGGTCTGGGAGCAGGACACGGGTGGCCGGGATGATGCCGAGGCAACGGTGGACCTGTCGGAGGCGGTGGCCGGGAAGCAGGAGATCAAGCTGGCGCTGGGGGTCTTCGACAGGAAAGGGGTCGGCAACTACCCGGTGCGTGCGCGCTTCTCCGATCTGCGGCTGAAAGGCATTGAGATGACCGATGCCGACCTGAGTAACCCCGACGCATGGGAGCAGGACATCGCCGGTGCTTTTGCGGTACAGTTCAAACCGGCCTACGAGGGCGAGGGCAAGTTCCATCTGCCGCTGATCGTGATGCCGTCGGGCTCGCGCAGCGAGTACCAGGACCGCTGGGGCGAGGAGGGCACCGCAGAGCTGATAGCGGCGAAGGTGCGCATGATCCTGGAGCTGGTGGCCGAGGGGAAGGTGCAGGGCTGTGTGACTTACTGCCTCAACAAGCAGGCTGGCAGTGAGGATTTCGACGCAGTCGCAGCGGTCATCAAGGAGTTCTGGGCCGCGCAGCAGGAGAAGTGACGGGCAAGCCCGGTGCACCTTGGTGTGCTTTACTCAAGTTTTTGAAGGGAAGTTTGAAGGGGGACTTTTTTCAAAAAGTCCCCCTTCAAGCTGTTAGCCGTTGCTCCCCAGCCGTTTGCCTTTACACATTCAGTTCCACCCAGGCGCCGTCTTTTTGGCGGCTCTCGATGGCGGCGACGATGAAGGCGACGATCTCGAGGGTGACTGCCGGGTCAATCGGCGGCTGGCCGGTCTCGAACATCTTCACCATTTCCTTGAGCAGCTCGCGGTAGATGTACTGGGTGGAGATGCCGGACTGGCGCACTGACTCTTCGCCCCAGGCGACGAAGCCGTAGGAGTGGCTGCCGGCGCGGGTGCCGCGCATGACACCCAGCCGGCCGTTGTCCCAGATGCCGGTGACGACTTCGCCGCCCTCGGTGTAGGCGCAGGAGACTTGCTGGCAGCCCTGGTCCATCAGCGTGTAGAGGATCTCGACGCCGTGGATGCCGTAGTTGAAAAGCCCCGGGTTGAGCGGATGCTCGGAGGCCGGCGACCAGGCGTCAGCGCCGACGATAGCCCCGACCTCCGGATCGCTGATGGTCTCCTGAATCTCGGGGCAGAAACGCAGCGACGAAGACGAGAAGGTTGGCACCTGGTTCTCCTGCGCCAGGCGCATGATCTCCTTGGCGTTGTCCAGGTTGCACTCGAAGGGCTTGTCAATATAGCAGGGGATGCCGGCTTCCAGGAACGGCCGGGCGCGCTCCAGGTGCACGTTACCGTCATTGGCCTCGACGCATACGGCGTCGATCATGCCGATGAGGTCCTCGGGTTTATCAACGATCTCGATGCCGTATTCCTTGAGTTGCGCGGTGTACTCGGGGACGCGCTCGGGCGAGTGTTTCGATTCGCCGGGGCAGCCGGCCACTACCTGCGCTCCCTCGACCCACTGATCCTCCTCAATATCAATGTGATTCATGCGCTTGGTGAACTGCACCACGTGCGAGGTGTCCCAATCCACGATTCCTACTTTTACCATCAGAAAGCCTCCTTAGTTCATGGCAGAGCTCAGCTAGAGTTCCTCGAGATGAGGTCAATACCTACCTGGGCCGGAGCTATTTGCGTATTCGCGGCGTGATTGCCTATTCGTCCTGCCCCCGGTGCATGGAGATGGGGGCCTGGAAGGGCACTGCGTACAGGGTCCGGCTGCGGTCGTCATGGTCACTGATTTCCGCTTGGAGCAATGCTTCCCCGAACTGAGTATGGTGGATGTGCTAAGCGATCCCCCGGCCGTCAGCACACCGGCGGTCGCAGCCATGCGCCGGATGAGGTGCGCAGCTTCAGCTATTTACGGGCCACAATGTACAGTTCGCGGCCCCAGGCCGGAAAGAGCGCTCCCCACATCAGGTTTGCCCGCAGCCACCAGGCATGGTTCTCCAGAGGACTACCCGACCATCGGAAGAAGTGGGCGCCTGAGAGCGTCTCGACCTCAAGCCCGACCTCGGTCAGCAGCTCGCGCCATCGTCCCGGGTGCAACGCGTTGATGTGTGCACCCACCGACCGGTTCCCCTGCGCCAGACCACGCTGATATCGCAGCGCTTTGAGCTGGCAGAGCAGCCGGGGGCTAATCGGGCTCCCCGCCACCAGCACCGCCTCCGAGTGCAGAAGCCGCGCCAACTCCTGTAGCGTAAACGAAATCCGCGGAAGATGCTCCGCCACATGCTGAAAGATGACAACATCAGCACAACCATCAGCCAGCGGCAGGGGCTTGTCCAGGTCGCACTGGTAAACCTCATCATAGCCTCGGGTCAGAAGCAGTTCACGGTCAATCTCCCAATCCAGGCCGATCCATGTTGCCTTCGGGACCTCACCCACGAAGCGCCGGGAGATGCCCAGGCCGCATCCGGCATCCACTATGGTAAGGGGCCTGTCGTATCGCTTCGCTTGGTCCATGATCGCGCAGTACGTCCACCAGTAACGGATCGCACGCATGGGGAAGTCGGTAGCAACCGCCGCAGCTCGGTACAGCTTCTCCGGGCGCGTCGCAATAACTCGCTCTTTCATCGCATGTATGGGCCAGCGCCAAAGCGCCGCACGCTCATGACACGCCCTGGGCAACCATTTCGACCTTCTTTCGCTCAATTATCCCTCACACCTTCAGTTGCTGTAACTACTCACCTCGCGAGTTCGCTTGGGGCAGAGTGCTCGCCCCCCGGTCTGAGCAGTTGCTAGCCCTCAGCGATGTTCCGCCACTGCCTCACGATATTGAGGCAGTGCTCCATCAGGCAGGTCACATCGGATGTGATGTTGAGGAAACGGTAGCCTAGCTCCATGAGCGGTTCCACCGTATCCAGGGTAGCTACCGTCCCGGCGAATTTGCCGTGTTCTAGCGCCGCTTCCACAATCCGTTTCCGCGCATTGAGCAGTTCGGGATGCTCCCACTGGGCGGGAGCGCCGATGCCGTGGCTGAAATCGCCGGGGCCGAAAAGCAGCATGTCATAGCCCTCCACGGCGGCGATCTCATCGAGCTGTTCCATCGGCTCGGGGTCCTCGATCTGGAGAATGATGAAGCGCTGGTCGTTGGCCTGCTGGATATACTCGAGGAAATCAATGCCGCAGTAAGCCCCGTCGGCGTTGCCACCGTCAACCGGCCGGCGGCCGACCGGATGGAAGCGCGTTATCCGCACTACCTGGCGGGCCTCTTCGGCGCTCATCAGGTGCGGTACCATGATCCCGGAGGCGTCCAGCTCCAGCGGCCGGATGTAATCACTGTAGCTGCCTCTGGGCACCCGCACCAGCAGGTCCACGTCATAGGCCTTGGCGGCCCAAACCTGCTGCTCGATGACTGTCAGGTCATTGGGCACGTGCTCCATACAGGTCCAGACGCAATCGAAGCCGACGCGAGCGGCGATCTCCGTGGAACGCGCGTCGGCTAGGTTCGTCTTGAAGGAAATCACCGTCTGGCCTGCCCGCAGCTTCCTCAGCACTCGACTTGGTCGCATTTGCATGGCTCGATACTCCATTTCTCAAGTGCAGTTCCGCGCCCACAGATTGCGTGTTCGCAACGGGTATCAGCACCGCTGCCGGCTCTCTACGACATCTTGGTGCACCGGCCTATTTCCTCGCGCAAGCGGGCAATCCTCCCGGCATCAGATGCACAACCAGGAGGCCGTTGGGGCTGTGGTGGTGAAATCAGCCAATGAACTGGAGCCACCACACGCTGGATAGCGCCGGATAGGGGAGAGACCATGCGCCAAGTCAACCTCGGCATTATCGGCCTGGGGAATTGGCCCCGCGAGGCCTATGTGCCGAATCTCAAGCGCCTCCCGCAGGCTAAGGTCATAGCCGTCGCCGCCCGCACTGAACAGACTCGCGCCTACGCGCGCGAGCAGTTCGGCAACATCGCCACCTATGCCGACTATGCCGAGTTGCTTGGCGACAGCCAGGTCGAGGCCGTGATGATCGCTGTGCCGAATCGGCTGCATGCCGAAGTCGTCACAGCCGCCGCCCAGAGCGGGAAGCATCTATTCTTTGAGCCGCCGATCGGCCTCAACGAAGAGCAGGTGAGCTCTACTCTGGCCGCCCTGGAAGCCACCGATGCCATTGTCCAGATTGACCATGAGATCCGCTATGCGCCGGTGATGGGGGAGCTGCAGCGCCGCCTCGCCGAGGGCATCATCGGGCAGCCACTGATGGCGCGAGCGCGGCTCTGGGTGGATTGGGGCTTCGGTGGCTGCGACTGGACCGAGGATGTCGAATCTCAGGGCTTCTTCCTATGGCTGGGCTGCTGGTATCTGGACATGCTGGATTGCATCTTCGCTCGCGCGCCCGTGCGGGCGGATGTGGTCGGAGGCCAGGCGATGAACGGGAAGCTGATCGACCACGGGTGGGCTATTCTGCAGTACCCGCAGGGCTGCAGCGGGGCTATCGAGTTCAGCCTGATTGCTTGCACCGGTCGCGAGGTCAGCTTGCACGTGCTGGGCACCGCGGGCGAGATGTTCGCCGAAGCCTGGGACGGAAGCCTGCGCTGGCGAACTGGGGAAGCCTGGCAGGAGACCGTTGTTCCGTGCCGGCAGCCCATTCACGGCTTCGCCGGCATGTACGAGTCGCTAGCCGGCTTTGTCAGGGCTGTAGCCGAGGGCACACCGGTATCGGCCAACCTTGACGTAGTCCGGCGTGTGCATAAGGCCGCGCTTGCCTGCAGCAAAGCCGAGGCACAGGGCCGCACTATTGCCATTCAGTGACAGCGAAGGGATGTCGAGAATGAGTGAAGAGCGATTGGTTTTCAGCAGTGACCGTCCGGACGGGCGTTTTCTGGATATTGAGGGCTTCATGCACCAGTATCTGAAGGACCTCAAGCCGGTTCTGGAGTTCGACCCCAAGATGAACCCGGAGCATTTCGCCGGCTGGCAGATGCTGGTGGCTGAGAAGCTGCGCGAGCTGCTGCAATTCCCGGAGTCGGTTCCCGAACAGCCGCCGCCGCAAATGCTCTGGGCCGAGCCGCGCGACGGCTATGAGCTGCAGAAATGGGAGGCTTACCCCGAGCCGCTGAAGGTCGTTACCTTCCTGGTGCTGGTGCCCGACGGCATTGCCGCAGACAGCCCCGGGGCCGCGGTGATGTGCTTCCCGGGCAGCACCACGACCAAGGAGCTGCTAGCCGGCGAGCCGGAGATCGTGCCGTGGGCCGTGGAAAACAAGCACCCTATCCGCAACCAGATGGCACGGCACTGCGCCGAGGCCGGACTGGTGGCGGTGGCCGTGGACCATCCCGACATCGGCGAGCGGAGCTGCAACTGCTTCGGCAATAGCCGCTATGAATGGGGCGTTCACGCCATCTGGACCGGGCGCAATTTCGAGGGGACCTCGGTATTCGAGAAGTTCTGCATCCTCGACTGGCTCAGACAGCAGGACTATGTGGATAGGAGCCGTATCGCCGTCAGCGGCCATTCGCTGGGAGCTCTGCCAGCTTTGCATATGGGCGTGCTGGACCCCTCCCTCGCCGCCGTGGTGTGGAACGACTTCGTCTCCAACTGGCGCCGCCGCGAGGTCTTCACCACTAAACTCAGGTGCCACCTCGGCCACTACATCCCAGGCATGCAGCAGTGGTTCGACTACGTGGACCTGATGGCTTCCCTGGCCCCGCGATCGTTTCTCGTCACCGAAGGCGGCCGCACGCCGGACCTTGAGAAGATCGCCAAAGCCTGGGACATCACCGGTCAGCCGCAGCACTACAGCGTGTTCTACTACCCGAAATATGCCACACCGGACAAACGGCCCCACGACCACGATGACTTGTTCGAGGGCATTACCGATGACGAGTATTACGAGTATGCCAATGTGGACGTACCCGCCCACTGCTTCAAGGAGAATATCGCCGTGCCCTGGCTGAGCAAGGTACTGGGCATACCGGAGGAGACTAACTCGTGAATGAGCAGCATCTGGTTTTCACCAGCGAGCGGCCTGACGGCCGTTTCGCCGATGTCGAGGGCTTCGTCCACGCGTACCTGAAGCAGCTCAAGCCGCGGCTGGAGTTCGACGCGAACATGAAGCCTGAACACTTCGCCGCCTGGCGGATGCTGGTGGCCGAGAAGATGCGCGAGCTTCTGCGGTTCCCGGAGGACGTCCCCGAACAGCCGCAGCCGGAGATGCTCTGGGCCGAGCCACGGGACGGCTACGAGCTGCAGAAATGGGAGGCCTACCCGGAGCCCTACAGCGTGGTGCCATATTTGCTGCTGGTGCCTGAGGGCATGGATGCCGACAACCCCGCGCCGGCAGTCATGTGCTTTCCGGGCGGCAACTCGACCAAGGAACTGCTGGCGGGCGAGCCGGAGCTATATGACTGGGTGCCTGAGAACAGACATCCGGCCCGCAACCGAATGGCCTGGTACTATGCACAGGCGGGGATGGTAGCAGTTGCGGTGGACCATCCCGGTAACGGCGAACAGAGCCGCCACGTGTTTGATGACCGGTACGAATACACGACCCATGCCCTCTGGGCTGGCCGCAACTACGAAGGCATCCAGGTATTTCAGAAGACGCCGATCTTGCAGTGGCTCAAAGAACGCGACTACGTGGACGCCTCCCGCATCGCCACCAGCGGCCACTCCTTCGGCACCAAGCCGGCGCTGCACCTGGCGTTGCTGGACGCCTCAATTGCCGCAGTTGTCTATAACGACTTTACCTGCCACTGGCGCGAGCGCGCCGTAATATGCAGCCTGTTCAAGTACGGCATCGGCATGTACACGCCGGGGGTGCAGGAATGGTTCGATTACCTCGACGTGATGGCCGCCATCGCGCCGCGCCCCTTCCTGATGACAGAGGGCGGGCGCACCCAGCACATCGAGACACTGCGCAAGGCCTGGGAGCTGGCGGGGGCACCGGACAAGTTCCAGGCGCACCATTACCCCAAGTACGACACGCCCGAGAAGCGCGTTCACGATAGCGAACCGCTCTCCGAGGGCATGAGCGTGCGGAAGTACCTGGAATACGCCAACGTGGACGTGCCCGATCATTGCTTCAAGGAGAACCTCGCCGTGCCCTGGCTGAGCGGGGTGCTGGGCGTCTCAGGGGACGGCGATTGATATTGGACGAAATCTATGCCGAGCTGCACCAACTGGTCAGAGAGCGGCTGGAGAACTGGCCTGCCCAGCGGGAGGGCTATCACTGGCCCGGCTATACCTATGACCACACGCTGCGCGTCGTCAACCTGGCGACGCGGATGGCCGGGCAGCTCGGCGTGGACGTGGAAGTAGTGCGCTTTGCCGCGCTGCTGCATGATATCCGCAAGGACGCGGGCCGCGAGCATGCCGAAGTTGGTGCGGCCGAGGTGCGCCGTCTGCTGCCACGATACGGTCTCCAGACCCCCTTCATCGAGGCCGTCGCCTCGGCTATCGAGTGCCATTCCGGCGGCAACACTCCGCAGCATGCGCTGGAGAACCTGGTTCTGGGCGATGCCGACCTGATTGATGCCAACTTCGGCCTGGTGGCGACCTGGCGCTTTATCACTATCCGCAGTGGCCGTGGTGAGGAGTTGGCAGGCACCATCCTGGCGATGGAGGAATGGTTGCCGAAGAAGGAGGCGTTGACCAGGCTGCTGAATACAGATTTGGGACGGGAAACAGCCGCGGCCCGCTCGCGCCGAATGCGCGACTTCTGTGGCCGGCTGCGGCCTGCTCTGGCCGAGGACCCGGCTACCAGCGCACCTCTGTGGTTGGCCGGCTATATCCATCACAATGCCGGCACCGGCCGCCTGCCCCAGCAGCTTCATGAACTGAGCCGGCTAGTGCAACGGGGCAATCAGCTACCGGAAGGCGTCGCAACTCTGGTAGAGACACTGGCTGCAGAAGCTGCCGGGGAGGAGTGACTGAGCCTTGCACAGGACCATAGACAACCGAACCGCCGTCCGCTGGATCGCTGTCACTTTGGGGGCGGTTGTTGCGGTGGCTATTGCGGTCTGGACCGGCCTGGAAGACCGACCGCCGGAGCAGCCCGAGTCGACAGCGAAGCCGGCGGACCGGGCAGTTGAGGTCTGCGCCCGGCGGCTTGCCGCAGTGGGCCTGGCTCTGGCTGCCTATGCCCAGGACCACGATGGTTTCTATCCGGTCACAACTACCCCTGCAGCGACCTATAACGAGCTGCTACCGGTACTGGCATCGTATGGCGTCAGCGAGCGGGAACTGCTGTGCCCGGTCAGCGAGCGCACCGGCGGCCCCTTTTACGTCTATCACAGCTACCTCCGTCGCGGCGACATTGAGTGGCCCAAATGGATGGCCGAGCAACACGTGGTGACCGGGGAATCACCGCCCGACACCTGGCTGATGGCCGATGCCTTGATTAAGGACGATCCGGGGCCACATTCAGAAACTCAGAAGGCTTTCAACTACCTGTGCGTGGACGGCAGCGTCCACTTCCGCAGCGGCGCACCACGAATGGTGTACAAGTAACATGGCAGCCTGGTCCAGCCAAGGCCGATTCATCATCGCAGTAGATGACACCGACTGTCCCGGGCAGGGCGGCACCGGCCGTGTCGGCCGGATGATTGGCAATCGCCTTGCCGAACGCTACGGCATTTGGGGTGTCACTCGGCACCAACTGGCAGTTCTTCCCCAGATTGATTACACTTCCCGTAACAGCGCCAATGCCGTGCATCTGCTTGCAGTGCCTGAGGATGTGGGCTCACTTGCTCAAGAGGTTGCCTCGTGGGTGGCGGAGATGGCCCTGGAAGGCAGCGAGCCCGGCCTGTGTCTCGCTCCCACCGCGGCGCTTGTCAACTGCAAGTTGGGGCGCGAGGCCCAGCGCCGCTTTGTGGCGCGCGAGGAGGTGCGGGCCCAAGCCGCCCACTTGGGCCTCGTCCTGGAACATGTGCTGGAGCATGATGGCGGCATTGTCGGCGCTTTCTCTGGTGCCTGCCTAGCAGCCAGCGGCGATGACGGGCGATTTGTGCAGAAAGGCAGGATTAGACAGCTCGGCGGCGAAGCGGATGTCGAGCAGGTACTCGCCGCAGGCGTGGATGAAGTGCATACGACTGCCGGCGAGCCTTTGCGTGAAGGCAGCATCATACCCGAACACTTGCGGCCGGCTCTGGTTCGTGGCCGGTGCGTTGCCTATGTCGAGCCAATGCCCGATGGCCGGTTTGCAGCCCTGAAGGGCCGGCCGGGCGACGAGTAGCGAGGTGGTAACCTGATGCCCCATGAAGCGTCCCCAGCTACGACCACCGGTATCATCTCGCGCGAGGTCGGCCGCGATTTCGGCGCTGTGCTCGGCTTCTCACTGGCCCTGGCCATCGCCCGCCATGTGATTCATACCCCTATCGGTGTTCCCGGCCACTCGGCTGTGTTCTGGATCCCCGTACTGGTTCTGGCAGGCTTCTACCGGATGCCCGGCACTGTTGTGGCTTGCGCCACCTGTGGCAGCCTCCTGGGAATTGGGCTGGGTGATCTGGACGCTCTCAAGATCGCCGGCGTCCTGGCCGCCGCCTCCGTAATTGAGGCCTTCGGCCTGGGACAGCGGCAACGGCCCGGGGCCTTGCTGATACTTGTCGCCGCTACGCTGAGCCACCTCGGCAAGCTATCCACCAAGCTCCTGGCCGTCGTGGCAGCCGGCCTCCCGCTCAACCGCGTGGGGCTGCCGCTGGGGACCACCCTCGCGCTCTATGCCGCCTTCGGTCTCATTGGCGGCGTGCTGGCCTTCGCGGTGCTGAGTGCGTGGCGCGCCGCCCGCTCGACGCTGCAATCAGACGCAGAATAGCACAGCCGCTGGTGGCAGGCTGTAAAGACGGATAGTGGCAACTTGGCAATAGGAAAGCAACGCGAAATGAGCGAAGCCAACGGTTTTACCCTCATCGAGCTGCTAGTGGTGATAGCCATCATCGCTATTCTGGCCGCGATCCTCTTCCCGGTATTCGCGCGGGCTGGAGAGAAGGCCCGCCAGAGCTCCTGCCTGTCGAACGTGCACCAGCTAAGTGTCGGGATCTTGATGTACGCTCAGGATTTCGACGAGCGTCTCATTCCCTCCCGTGATAAGACCAACAATCTCATCTGGTCGGCCTACCTGCAGCCGTATGTACGCAACACGCAGGTGTTTATCTGCCCCTCGGTTGCTGATGACAGCATCTATGGGCAGACATGGAAGGACCGCGGCCGGCTCTCCATCGGCCTCAACCGCGATATGGAAGACCGCGACACCAATATCGCCCGGCTGCTTTCTGAATACCCCTATCCCGCCGCGACCATCCTGCTCGCCGATTCCGTGCCCAATGACATCAGCAATGGCGGCCGCGGCTTCCAAGTGATGGCCGACAGCGAGCCCAATACCCAATCCGGCATCGGCATGCGCCACAATGAGGGCACCAACGTGGCCTGCCTCGACGGCCATGCCAAATGGTATAAATCTTCCACGATGTGGCAGATGACCAACCCTGCCGGCCTGCACTGGATGCCGTAGCCGACTGTTTGGCTCTAGGCCCGTTTTCTGCTATCAAACATTTCTGCTCACCATCGCGTCAGAAGTGGTGGCTCCCGGTGCATACTGCTCTGAGGGTCCTCAAGCAGACGCCACCCGGACGGCGATTGATGTGGTTCAGACGCAATCTGCACTTGTGCTGCTGGGCATCCGCCTCGCTGCGGCGGGGCTGACTGGAAGGAAGGGATGTTGGGTGTGCAGATATCTCGCCTCTCTTATTGCAGTGGCTCTACTCATACTCAGCGTTGTTGCCGCGCCCGGTTTCGCCCAGCCGGGAGGTCCACCCGAGTGGATCACCCAGATAGACCCCGCTAAGTATGTTCTCCTCGCCAAGGATATCAAGCCCCCCTTCGCCTACGCGACTGATCCGGAGGTCCAAGCTGCGGGGCACGGCGTGCATCTCGATGACGGCCACGGTAATATCACCGAACAGACCGCGTTCTTCATGTACGCCGTGCAGAACGTCAAGCTCGCCCAGCCCTATGCCAACACCGCCAAGACCAATCCGCCCACCCCGATGCGTTGGGCGATGGAGTGGCAGATGACGGTCGCGATCTACCAGAACGAGGCGGTCGCCAAGGCGGCGGTGCGAACGCACTATCTCACCGAGATAAGCGCGTTTACCGCTGAGGATGAGAACTGCCTCAACGACCCGCGTCTGCGCAACGGTCGGGGAGCGGCCGGCTCGGGCGGGGCCTTCGTGCGCTACCGCAATCTACTGCTGCGAATCGACACGAGCACTGTGGGCGAGGTGAAGGGCAATCGCCAGCCGATTGATAGCAAGCTGTACTATGCTGCCAGCGACGACGCCGACAACCACCAGCAGAAGCTGACCGCGGACCTGGCGCGGCTGTGGCTGGACAAGGTCGCCGGCCCCGATCGGCCGGACCTGCACGTTGAGTCTGGCAAAGTGTTGCTGCGCTGGTGGACCGCTCACCGCAGGCGGGAGCGCGAGCCTGCGGCGGACCAGCAATACGTTATCGTTCAGGTGGATAACCGCTCCAACACGATAGCCGCCACCGGAGTCGAGGCGCGGCTGTTGCTGGCTCGGCAGGGCGACGCCGAGATGCAGCCGATTAGCCGTCCCGTGCGGGTGCCGGACATCGCCGCCGGGGGTTCGCAACTGGCGCAGTTCTACTGGGACCTGGGCGGCAAGAATATCGAGAACGCCACCCTCCGCGTCGTCGTCTCCAGGCCCGGCCAGGATGACATGGACCCGGTTGATAACCAGTGCGACCTGAAGTGCTCGATCTACTATGCCCACAACGCCACCACGGCCTTCCGTTGGGTGGAGGACTCCTACTCCTTCGACAACTACAGATTGAAGGGCCGCGAGGGGCAGGAGATGGTGGAGGGGCTATTGGCTACCGTCATCGGCCAGCTCTACACCGACCCGCAGGCGAGCACGCTGCTTACGCGCCTGATGTTCCCGCAGACGTACACACGGTTGATGGACTACCTGCGTACGAGCGTGGACGCGAGTGCGGGGGGGCACTGCTTCGGGCTGGCAGCCACCGCGGGTCTCTACTTCATGGACGCGGCGTTGCGTCCCGGCGGCGGCCGGACCTGTGACATGTCGCAGGATGCCGCGTCGGCCAATGTCAACATCTACCAGCGCGCACAACTGTTGCCACTGGTGGAGGCCGTGCTCAGCGATGACCCATTCCACACACGTGATTATGACTCCCTGAACTGCCTGAACACCGTTCGTAATGCCCTCAAGAATGACCGGCGGCCGGTCATGATCGAGATCCTGGGCTGCGAGGACGTCCAGAAGCAGGTGATGGTCAACGGGCAGCCGCAGATGCAGGCGGTCAAGGAATGGTGGGGGCACGCGCTGCTGGCATACAAGCTGGTCGAGGTCGAGGGCCGCACTTCGGCCATCTACGTTTACGACCCGAACCTGCCCCCCAAGGGGCAATGGTACACCCAGGCCCCGTCATCCGCCTTCAGCATCAACCCGACCACCGGCGGGTGGGGAGCGTCCTCGGATATGACCCCGCTGTACCCCGGCCTCAACAACATCTCCGCGAAGGCGGTGGTGCGCCAGATCTCGCTGGCGGAGGCCAACGCGGTGATCCCCACGCTCAAGGCAAAGCTGGCGGAGATGATATCCTGGTTGGACAAGGCCAACAAACTCATGGCGATGCTCCACTGCCCTGCGGATGCGCTGTTCACCGACGCCCAGGGGCGCCGCGTGGGGGTGCTCAACGGCCGGCAGGTCAACGAGATCCCCGGCGCCGAGATCCGCAGTCAGGGAGAAGTCGAAATCTACGTCCTGCCCTCGAACCTGCAGTACGCAGTCACTATCACCGGCACCGGCAAGGGGCAGGCGGGCCTTGACATCATCCGCGCCGAAAGCGCCACCAAGGCCGGCCTTACTTCCTTTGATGCCGTGCCCACGACTCGCGGGAGCACCGCCACCGCCAGCCTGCTACCCGGCGGCAAGATGGATGCCATCATGGCAGGCGGCCAGGCAATCGCCCCTAAACTAGTCGGCACAATGGAGGGCGACAGCGTGACCTGGAAGACCGGGACGACGAACGTGATCAGCCAGCCGCCGAAGCCGGTGGCGACGCCCCAACCCGGCCCGCCCGGCACGCTGGTCGTCTGCCGCAAGGTGGTCAATGGCCAGCCGCAGAATGCCGCGGACAGCTTCACCAGTGCCTCCGAGGTCTGGTGCTTCGCCACCTACGCCAACCTCCCGCAGAATACCACTGCCGAGTGCGTGTGGAAACGCAACGGGCAGGAGCTCAGGCGCTCCCAGCGCACCGTCGGGGGCACCGGTTGGGTGGCCTTCTCCATCAATACCACCGCTGCGGGCGGCTTCCAAGCCGGCACCTACACTGTTGCCATTACCGCAGGCCCACAGCGTCTGGGCAGCAAGCAGTTCACCATCGGGCAGCCGACCTCTGCCACTTCAACCGCACCGACCACTTCCACTCCGCAGCCACCGGTAGGCGATTCGCTGGTGCTTTGCCGCAGTGTCGAAAACGGCCGGCCGACGGGTGTTGCCACCAGTTTCCGTGACATTTCGCAGCTCTTGGGCTGCTTTACCTACAGGGGGCGTCCCAGTGGCAACTTGGAGGCTGTGTGGTACATCAACGGCCAGGAGGCCGGGCGAAACCAGCAGACCATCAAGGCCGGCGACGGCGTGGTCTGGTTCGGCTATAGACGCCAGGATGGCACCAAGCTTCGCCCCGGCACCTATCGTTTGCAGTTGAGCAGCGGGGGCCGGCCGATTGCCTCACAGCAGGCCACGGTGACCTCCAGCGATGCCGCCGGCTGAGCGTCCAGTCATCGCGGAGCCATGCCGGCAGCTAGCGAAGTCGTGGTTCTGCAGGCGCCCCGCTCGCGCCGGCTGCAGTCGCTGACGAACCGTCCGCAGCCGCAGGCAACTCCATTTCAGTCCCTCTGCAGAGCCTGCTTCGAGCGTGTGGCCTGTAGTTCCACTTCGGGGTCTTCACCGGCGATGAAGGCTCGCGCCAGGGCGATGTCCTCCTGGGCCTCCTCCGGGCTCATGCAGCCGATGCAGACCGTGTGGCGCGGGTCGAGATGCTGATAGACAAAACCCAGACCCGTCGGCGGCATGATCCGGCCCGCACCCAGCGGCTTGATGGCGATTACCGTCTTACGCGTGCCGTTGATTACCCGCTGCATCCAGTCGGTTTCCACCGCGCACAGGAAGCCGATGGCGTTGAAGGGCTGAATGTAGGTCTCCATATCATAGCCGGCGGCGTCGGAAACCGTGACGACCTCCGGACGGTGGGTGGACCAGCCCGGGATCATGCCCAGCTCGCGGATAAGCTCACTTATCTGTTCGGCTCCGTCAATTCTAGTTTCCGCCACGTGCAAGTGGCTGTCGGTGTACGAGGTATGGGGCATGCAGACCGCCGCACCGAGGTCGGCAGACTCGCGTATGCCCTCCTTGAGCTCCTGCAGGTCGGCACCGCCGGGTGTGGCGATCCAGTGCATCCGGTAGCCGGTGCGCTCCAGGCCGTCCAGCGCCGCCCGCATTTCCCGGCTTTGCATGGAGACCGTGGCGTTGATGCCCTCCTCGGCCATCGCGTGCATGACCTCAACGATGCGGTCGGTGGTGAAGTGCCGCCGCAGCCACATGCTGCGCGCCTGGGATATGTGGGAGTGACCGAAGAAGCAGTTGGTCCCACACAACAGGCGCGACACCTGCAGACTGCCGATGGTGGTCATGGGGAACTTCGCTTGGTTGCTGCCGGGCTGCATTTCTCACCATCCTCTATTCATATACCGCGCCAGTCGAAGATGACGCCGAGGGTCGTTTGGCGCTGCTCGTAGAGACTGCGATAGACCTCGACGGCCTCGCGGGGGTCGCAACGGTGGGTAATCAGGTCATCCACCTGCATCTGCCCGCGCTGCAGATACTCGATGAACAATTGCGCCTGCCGCACCGGTGTCCAGTGCGCGTATTGCGGGGGTAGAAACGAACTGCGGGTCCCCAGCAGCTTCACCTGCCGGTTGACGATGTCATCGGTGAGGTGCTGCTGGGAGGGGTGAGGGCTATCGCCGACCAGGACGACCTTGCCGAAGTTCCGTGCCAGCGGTAGCGCGCTTGGCAGGACCGCGTAATGGCCGGTCACATCATAGACCACATCTGCCAGCCGCCCGCGGGTATGCTCCAGCACAAACTCCTTGGCCTCGGCCGCACTGCCGCAGAACCCCTGGGTAGCGCCATGCTTCAGGGCCAGGTCGAGCCGTCGCTGCAGCGGATCAATCGCCAGGATCTCCCGCAGCCCCAGCGCTCGCAGGTACTGGGTGACCAGTTGTCCCAGCGGCCCCAGACCGATCACCACCGCGTCATCCCCCATCACATGCTCGGCATGACGCACGCCGGTTTGCGTGATCACACCCAGCACCGCCCATGCCGCCTGTTCGTCACTGACCGCATCGGGCAGCGGTTCTGACCAGATTCGGTCGCGTGCGACATTGGCCGCCTGCCGGTGCGAGATTGTAGTGCAGATCCGGTCACCGACCTTCAGTCCCTGCACCCGGTCACCCACCTCGGTAATCCTGCCCACTGCGCAATAACCGGGGTAGAGGGGATAGCCCATGAATTCTGCCCAGTGGGTGTCGTCATCGCGCTCACCGCGATAGCAGATCAGCTCCGTGCCGGTACTGATGAGATTAACGGTGGTCTTGAAGGTGACTTCGTCGGGACCGGGAGCGCCGACCTGCTCCTCCACCAGCTCGACTTGCTCAGGCCCCGTGAACACGATTACGGTGGATTTCACGATCAGGGGCACCTCCTGCTAGTGGCGCGTCCTCTTTGCATTCTCACCTGCCCTTCGACAAGCTCAGGTCAGGCCCAGCTACGCGTTTGAGATCGGCGGCACCGGGTACTTGCGGTAATCCTCCAGATAGGGTGCGGCGGCGGCGGCCCATTTGTCGCTGGCGGCGAAGTCAACCTCGGCCACCGCCACGCCGGCTGCGGTATCAACCTCGGCCAGGACCTCCCCCCAGGGCGCGATGATGCACGAGCGCCCCACCGGCCGCAGAATGTCCTCATCATCATATCTGCCGCCGTGATTGGCTGTCATCAGGAAGACGCCGTTCTCCACCGCGCGGGTCCGGGACTGGGCCCGGTACATTTCCGAGGCATTGTACTTCCACTGCTCGCACAAGTCGGTGGTGATCCAGGCGGTGGAGTGCACCAGCAGCCGCGCCCCGCTGGTGACCAGGGCCCGCACGTACTCCGGGAACATGTAGTCATAGCAGATGGTGATGCCGGCGGTCACAAAGCCCATGTCCACCACCAGCCCCTCATCGCCGCGAATGAAGGTATCGGCCTCGTTCATATAGAGGAAGCGCTTGCGGTATTTCGCCACCAGCGAGCCATCAGGGCCGATAATCAGGGAGGTGTTCGCCAGCCCTGCCTCAACTTTCTCTACCACGGCTGCCACGATCCACATCTTCTGCTCGGCGGCGGCTGCACCCAGAGCCTCACTGCAGGGCCCCGGCACCGGCTCTGCAACTCCCGCTTCGGCGGCCACGCTCCCCGAGCCGGTTGAGAAGCATTCCGGCAGTACCGCCAGCGCGGCCCCGCAGGCCCCGGCCTCCTCTAGCAGCTCGACAGCCTGGGTAGTGTTGGCGGTAACCTCCCCAACCACGCAATCTGTCTGCACCACGGCCAGCTTGGTCATCTCGCACCTCTCCTGTCGCGTCTGACGAGGGGACTGTCCCTTTAGGGACTGTCCCCCGTCCGGCTTCTGGATCAGCTTCTAGTCAATCAGCCCGGCGATGCGGAAGAAGTTCTCCACGAAGCGCTTGCCGTCCGGATAGTGATCGGTCCACGCCTCCGGATGAAACTGGGTGCCATAGATGGGGCGGTCTTGGTGGCGCATCGCCTGGATTTCACAGTTGTCATTGCGGGCCAGGTGGATGAAATCGGCCGGCAGTTTCTTGACCTCGCCCGCATGGGCCTCGCGCACCATCAGCGTGCCGTCGAAGCCATCGAAGACCGGATCGTTCACCAGTATCTCCACCGGCCAGACGCCGCCCTCTGAGTACTGGCCGGGGCGGTAGTCCGGCATCAGATCGGGCTCGCCGGGACCCAGCTTCCGCATCCAGTCATCGCTGAGCGTGTCAACGGTGCGGATGTCGTTGTTGAAGCAGACGCCCAGCATCTGATGCCCGCCACACGCTCCCAGTATCGGGATGTCCGTTTTCGTCACCACCTCCGACAGGCCGACGATGTGCTCGGTCGGGAACTCCGACCAGGGAACGGAGGTGCCGCTGATGAAGATGGCCCGGATGGGCAGCCGCTCCACCAGCTCCGGCGCGACCTGGCTGTAGTGCTGAACCAGCACCGGATGGCCGGTCATGTCCTCGAACTTGCACTTGAGCGCGTGATGGCCGGTTGAGGTCTGGTACGTCTCACCGATGCGTTCCAGAGATACCAGCAATATCACTGTCCAAACCTCCTGCTGTCAGTCAATCAGGCCGGCAATGCGGAAGAAGTTCTGCATGAACTGCTTGCCGTCCGGGTAGGTCTCAGTCCAGGCCTCGGGATGGAACTGGGTGCCATAGATGGGCCGGTCCTTGTGTTTCATGGCCTGGATCTCGCAGTTATCATCCCGGGCCAGGTGAATAAAGTCCGGCGGCAGCGTCTTGACTTCGCAGAAATGGCTTTCACTTACAGTTAGGGTATCGCCGAAGCCGGCGAATACCGGGTCCTGGCGGAGAATCTCGATCTCATACATTCCGCTTTGGCAGTACCACCCCGGGTGCTTGTCGGACACGCTGACCGGCTCGCCGGGACCCAGCCTGCGCATGTATTCGTCCTCCAGTCTCGTCACCGTGTGGAAGTCCTCCGCGTTGAAGAGGAAGCCGAGCAGTTGATGCCCCGCGCAGGCTCCATGGGTCGGTATCTCGGTGTTTTTCATCACGTCATACAAGCCGTCGAGTTTCCTGCAGTCCACCTCCGGCCACGGACAGCCGGAGCCGCTGATGAAGATTGCCCGTATCGGCAGGCTGTCCACGAGCTTGGGAGTTATCTCGGAGTAGTGCTGCACCAGGGCGGGAGCGCCGGTCAGCTTTTCGAATTTGCGCTTGAGGTCCCCGCGCGTGCTGGTATTGTCGTGCTCCTCGGGCTTGGACATCGAGACGATCAGGATCATAGCCTATCAACCTTCCCAGAACGATGAAGCGTCTGGTATTGCTGCATCCCAATTTCCCGCCCTAGGTAGCTTTATCCTGCACGGCAGGTATCAGCGCGGCCACAGGGAACTCCTAGGATGAGAGAGTTGCGCTGCCGGCAAAAATCGCCTATCTCCACGTAGCGCGTAGGTCAGGCTTTCTAGCCTGACGCCGAGCGCTGTCCAGCATTGCTCATTTGAGGTGTTATAGTGAACAGTTTGCAGATCAAGCAGAAGCTCCAGGCGGGTGAGCCGGTTGTTGGGACGATGTTCACACATTTACATTCACCGGCTGCCTGTCGTGTCGCCCAACAGTGCGGTTTCGAGTTCGTCATCTTCGACACCGAGCATTCCCGGCCCGGTGTGGAGACGCTCTCATGGCTGTTTCAGGCGGCGCGGGATATTGACTATGCGGCCATTGTCCGCGCGCCGGCCTTTGAGGGGCAGTGGCCGACCCGCTATCTGGACTTGGGCGCCTCCGGCAATCTCATCCCTAGGGTGGAGACGCCTGAAGAGGCCCAGCGGATCGTGGAGATGCTCAAGTACCCGCCCCAGGGCACGCGCGGCTGGGGAGCGGGCGGGGCGCATGATGACTATACCAAGGCTGCCTCGCCTGACTACCCCGCGCAGGCCAATGCGGCCAATATCATCGTGGTGCAACTGGAGACCAAGCGCGGGTGGGAGGCCCGCGACGAAATCTTCAGCGTCCCGGGCCTTGACGCTACGTTCATCGGCCCCAATGATCTGTCGCTATCCTTCGGCCTGCCCAGGCAGTACGACCATCCCACGGTGGTGGGCGCGATTGACGACATCTTCGCAAGCGCTACGCAGCACAGTGTCGCTCCGGGAATGCACTGCTTCACCGTGGACAGCACTATCAAATGGCTGAGGCGCGGGGCGCTGTTTATGGCCTTCTCGTCCGATTTGTCGCTACTGTCCGATGCCGCCGCAGCCGGCCTGCAAGCCATCCGCGAGCGCTAGAAGCTATCTCAAAACCGCGAATGGGGGACTGTCCCTTTAGGGACTGTCCCCTGGACACCAGCAAACTAGGCTTTGGAGCCGCTTCTAGCCCACCTTCAGCCCCAGATCGGGCCCATCTTGGGGTTAACCATCTCCAGATTCCACCGCAGCACTCCCATGTGGTAGCGCTGGTACCACGGCGAAGACTTGCTGTAGTAGGCGGTGACAATATCGCCGTTCTCGAGCTGCACGTCGGAGGGATAGCCGCAGTCGCGGTTGAGCAGTCCTGAGACCAGTACAAACGCCTGCGACCAGCTCTCACCACCGTCTTCGCTCACTCGTCCGATCACGCCGATTAGCTCATCCATGCGCGACCCGTAGGTGAGCAGGATCCTGTCATCCGCAAGTTGCAGCAGGTGTGAGGTATGCTGATTGCCGTGGGTGACCTTTGACTGCTCCTGCCAGCTCCGCCCCTCGTCTTCGGAGGTATGGAGCACGATATAGGGCTGGTTATTACGCCTGTCCTTACGCGGCCTGGCGCGGTCGCCGATGCGCACCGAGGCCAGCCACGGCCCCGGCTCGCGCACCAGCAGGTCAACCTCGTTGTGGTCACCGGCCGCGATGGTGCTGACGTACTCCCACGTGCGGCCGCCATCCAGGCTGTGATACATGTGCGCGGAAGTCGCCACCATTTCGCCATCCTGGTAATCTCGCGTGTAGCCTCCGACGACCAGTTCGTCACCGTTGCTGTTGACATCCCCGAACGGGGTGAAGCCGACGGTGCCGGGCGGCGGCTCCAGCACGCTGGCCTGCTCCCAAGTGTGGCCATCGTCGCTGGAGATGCACACAACGGCCTCCAGCACATCCTCCGGCACCGTCTTGCGGTTGAAGTGGTGCAGGTTCCAGGCCGAGCACAGCACGACCAGCTCGCCCTGCTGATTGAGCCCGGCGGCCACGTTCATTCGCGTCGTACCCGGCTCGTGGTTAGTGACCTGGCTGCGGAGTTTCCAGGTATCGCCGGCGTCACCGCTGATCCACAGCTCCACATCCGCCTCCACGCCGCCGTGGCTGGGCTGATTGTGAATCACTGCCCCGATTTCCCCATTCGGCAGCAGCGTCAGGTTCGGCCAGGCACAGTGCTCCGGAGCCGTCACCGTATGAAAAGCGCCGTGCGGGATTCCAAGCTGATAAGCCATTTTCCCATCTTCCCTTCTCGCATACTTGCTGCAGCACTCACGCACCCAAGGCTCTGGTATCAACCATATCCAGGTTCCAGCGCAGCACCCCCATGTGATAGCGCTGGTACCACGGCGAGCATTTCGAGTAATAGGCCGTCACGATGTCACCGTTGCTGACTTGCACCGAGGCGGGATAGCCGCAGTCGTAGTCCATCAGTCCCCCGACCAGCGTGAAGGGGCGCGACCAGCTTTGAGCGCCGTCTGCACTGACGCGGCCGACCACTCCGTAGGCTTCGCAGATGCGGTTGCCATAGGTTACCAGGATCCTGTCATCGGCTAGCTGTAGCAGGTGTGCCGGATGCTGTTGCGGTAGGCTCAGGTACTGCCGTGGCTCCCAGGTGCGCCCGGCGTCATCGGAAGCAAACAGCAGTACATTGGGACCGGACACGAAGCGCTCACGGTTCATGACATCCTCCGGCTCGTAGTCGGCGGGGAACTGCTTGAGCCGTAAGGCCGCCAGCCACGTGCCCTGGCGTGTAATCAACGGGGCGCCCTCGCCGAACCTGTGCGCCGCGACCAGGCTGGCATCACCCCAGGTGCGGCCACCGTCACTACTGCGCATCAGCCACGCGCTGCTGGGGTACTTCTTGCGTCGCTCCCGCGTTGGATCCCTGGTGTAAACCGAGGCGGCCAGTTCGTCGCCGTTGATCACGATGTCGCCAAACGGCACGCACTTGTCCAGACCTGCCGGTGCCGGCATTTCACCGGCGATGTCCCAGGTGTGCCCGTTGTCGCTGGATATGCAGATCTGGGGCGCCAGCCAGCTAGCGTGCGAGTGCTGGGCACCGCCGAAGTCGGTCGCCAGGTCATAGCCGAAGCAGAGCACCAGCAGTTCGCCCTTCTGATTGAGACCGGCGGCCACATTCATCCGGTTGGTGCCGGGCTCATGGTCAGTGATTCGGCTGCGCATCCCCCACGTGTAGCCCTCATCTTCGCTCACCCATAGTTCCACATCTCCCTCCATCGCCCCATGGCTGGGCTGATTGAAGATCACCGCCGCAATCTCACCATTGGGCAGCAAGGTCAGATTGGGCCAGGCACAGTGCTCCGGCGCTGTCACCGTATGAAAAGCGCCGTGCGGGATTCCAAGCTGATAAGCCATTTTCCCATCTTCCCTTCTCGCATACTTGCTGCAGCACTCACGCACCCAAGGCTCTGGTATCAACCATCTCCAGATTCCACCGC